>Ga0153915_10003206_pt1 | contig 14967 bp, 12 predicted proteins | sample Opewatmetagenome_2_FD_107003 | JGI IMG/M metagenome (GOLD analysis project Ga0153915, IMG submission 107003) | Freshwater wetland microbial communities from Ohio, USA - Open water 3 Core 3 Depth 3 metaG | ecosystem: Environmental > Aquatic > Freshwater > Wetlands | place: USA: Ohio, Lake Erie...
CCAATATTCCAGCTGCCTCCTTTATGTACGCCGGTAGCCTGTACTGAAGAACGGCCTTCCGGGGCATAACTTAAGCCTACAGGTGTAATCAGATCAAAGGCAGGCAGGAATTGAAACCACTTCGGCTCAAATACCATCTGCATCTTAAGTCCGTATTTCTTTTTGTCCGGATCAAGCGCAGCAGCATTCTTATCCACGCTCATCCGCCTGTTATATCCTACCTCGAAGATAAGATCCGCCTTGTCATATATAGCCGTAGAAGGCAGGTTAGGCATAAAAAAGTTGACATTGACATGCAATGACTTTCCAACCGGATAATTGGGATTATCGTTATTATCCGCTGTCTGACCGGGCATAAGGGGTGCCAATGATTGAGGATTTGACACAAAGGGCATATGAGTCCGATAGGTTACCTCAGCTCCAATAGTCCATATATTTAAACTGGTGTTAGCACTTATACCATATGCCTGGATATTCTCAGGATAGACCAACCAATACTTGTCAAAAGGCGGTGGCCCTACTTCCGGAGGAAAATCGGAAAAGTTGTTAATGACCTGTGGCATCTTGTCATGGTAGCGGATATAGTACACCCCGAGGTCAACGCCGATCGGTGTCTGGTACTGGACTTGAAGCCCGAACTGCCCTGAGTTCTTGGCATCCGTATCTAAACTTCTATCCCTGGTAAATTGCATGCCTGGCCCTGTAATGATGCGATCGCCTCCCCCGTTATTGTCAAAGAGATCCACAGGGGAGAAATAGCTGCCCACTCCGAAGAAACGGTTGGGTTTCCATTTGAACTGATAATAGGCGCCAAAGGAAAGGGCGCTGTTCACCTGCAGGTTTGTTGATACCTGGGGAACAGGTATCAGGAGATCTCTCATCATCATATTAGGCAATGTGGCACCCTTGGCAAGATTAACAGGACCCATTCCTCCTGCTATACCGTTATCGCCGAAGAAGAATGAAGTGCCCCACCATAATCCGTATTGCCCGGCCTTATAGGTCAGTTCACTTTCTCCCAGGTTAACGGCGCCGAAGGTAAACGCCTCCATCAATTCAACATTCTTGCCGTGCAGTTCAACGGTTTCATCGGTAAACTCATCATGGTCTACTGACAACTGGTTGATTGTGTCTGGAGAATCATTGTCGTTCTTCTGGTTATAAACCGTGTCATAATAGGCTGCACCGCTGAACCGAACGCCGAATTTCTTATAACTAACATCAAATTCGGAATACAGATCCAGCCGGTTCATGACAATGCCCTTGTCAAAATTGCGGTCTCCATCATCATTATTGGATTTATCTTTTAAACTATCCGAAGAGGTAACTAATAAGGCGGGGTCCTGGTTGCTTAACCTGTACATTGCGCTATAGGTTAAAGTATTATCAAAATTTATCTTGAGTTCCGGGTTTTTGGTTTTAACCATAAACGCCTGGGCCTGACCGACAGACAGTGCGATCAGAAATGTTATTATTCCCAGCCATGCCATCATTTTTTTCTTGTCGACAAATCTGCATTTTAATATCCCGCTTGTTTCTTTCACGATCCCATCCTCCTTTCTCATTATTGCAAACCGGCACTCTTAAAGGATAAGGATTTGCCTATTAACTTAACATACAGTTTGAAAAAAAAGAGAAGACCGGCCGCAACACATTAAATGTTTGCCAACTGGCTGACCATAAACCCTTCAGCCCCTCCAACAGACAATGGAATTCCATGAGGTTGACTTGAGCCGCCGCTCGAATAGATAGGACGAGATTTCAGAGATCCGTGTAGGAAATGGAAAATATAACTTGAGAAGCAATCTTTACTATAATTACATATTTAACAGTATAATTATAAGATACAAGGCTGTCAATATTATTTATTTTTTATGCATATATCTTTTATCATGGTTTTTGTGTATTTATTTTGAGGATAAAAATTGTAATTACAGGTAGGTTTCAAATGCGTTTAACCATTATAAAAACTGTTTATCCTTTTCATCAATAATCCAGCCGCATTCTCCCCTGCAATGCGCCCTGAGTTCATTGCGTAGCTGCACGCGCTCCCGAACATGTCTGTGCAATAGGTCTGAGGCATCCATCCGTCCGTTATCACACCAGCGGCAAAAAGGCCCGGCATGATGCTGCCTGATTTATCCAGGACCTCCATACGTTCATTGACCTTGATCCCGCCCATGGTCTCGCCGCAATGGGGAATCGCCCTGATTGCATAATAAGGTGCATCACCAAAAGGAATCAGATACCCCTTATCCTTGTTAAAGACCTCATCATAGCCGTTTCTGCAGGCTGCATTATATCCTGCAATACTCTCTTCGAGCGTTTCAGGTGATGCACCGATCCACTGTCCCATTTCATCCCAGTTATAGGCAATCTTTGCCTTGCCTTCCGTCTCCTGTTTTCTAAGCTCTTTCATAAATCCAGGGACATTCAATTCGAGATCAATCTTCATCTTCTCATCCCAGAGTATATAAACTGTCTTTTCAGGCTGACCCAATACTGCATTTCCGCTCTCCCAGTGGGTAGGCCACGATTCATCAATAAATCTCTTTCCATTCTTGTTCACCCAGATCATATAGGGCTGATACGGGAGAAAGGCCAGCTTGCACCAGGAGCCGTCCTCAAGGATTGGGCCGATATGGAAGACAGGTATGGAATCTGCTATCCCGGCACCTATCTCTGAAGCCATTATCAGACCATCGCCTGTATGATAAGGCCATTTGCCGAGTTGCATGCCGTCATAGTAATCAGGACAATATTTTTTTAACAATTCAACATTACCCGGAAAACTGCCTGTCGCAATGATCACACTTCCGGAGGAAATCCGAAATTCATTATTGTCCCTATTTGTTGCAAGAACCCCCGTTATCTCTCCTGTTTCGGCACGCAGGATCCTTTTTGCGGTTGTAGAAAGGAGTATCTTAACTCCAAACTCTTCACACCTTCTTGCAAGCACCTTAAAGATTTGTTTATTGCTGCCCGTGGCATTATGGGTGGTGATGCCCCTGTAGGGCAGTATCTCCTGAAAATCTATGCCCATTTCCTCCAGCCATCGGATAGTATCGCCTGATTTGTTTATGTAAGCCCGAACAATCCTCGGATCCACCCTGTCCCAGTGCGCCCAGCGCATGGCTATCCTGAAATATTCATCGCGGTCTGCCCTTATATGAGACCTTTTCTGCACCGGACTTTCGCAGGCAAAGATATCGCCTGCGAGACGCGTATTCCCGCCCGGCAAGACCTGCTTTTCAATTACAAGGATATTTTTTATGCCCTTTTCAGCCGCGGCAACAGCAGCGGCCAAACCGCCGCCGCTCCCGACTATCACAAGCTCAGCATCAAAGCCATCAATATTGTTTAGTTCATTTGCTGTTGAAGTCACTCTATGATCCTTTCCTTTAGTATCTTTGGTTGCAAAAGCCGTGCATCAAGAACCAACAATTCAAACCACCAAATAAAAAGCCACATCCTTAGGATATGGCTTTTTATTGATTCAAACCGTATCGTTATAATACGGAATATTTAAGATTACTTTTTCTCAGCTGCCGCCACCGTCTTCTTGAACTTATCCAGCATAGCCCTCGGAGTGGCTGTTTGGCGCTCGTAACGGGGAAGCTTGACCCCTTCAAAGCCTGCCAGAAACTTCGCAATATTCTTTAATGGTTCAAGATCATAACGGCTCATCATGGTGATGGTCTCCATAAGAGGGGAACCGCCGCCATGCACGCCCGCAACAGCCTGTGCAGCCTCAAAGGGATCGCAGAGTTTGTTTTCCATCATGCGCATTACCCTGTGGGTCTGTTCAGGTGTATAAGCCGGATTTCTTACAATATACTTATTGCATAATTCGGCTGTCTCGGGTGCAAAAAAACACTCTTCTGTCGGCAGTGAAGCACAAACACCGCCCGTCAGGTCGGCCAGTATCTCATACTCATGATAGATCTTCTGGCCAGCCAGCCTGCGTCCTGCATTTGTAAGAACCTCATCGGGAACCCATGAACCGTTGGGGAACTGGATCGCGCGGAAGGCCGATGCCTGACCGGCCGCAAATACAAGCTCTGCCGTACTGATTATGTCACAGAGTTTTTCGCGGACATGATGCTCTTTCGCGATATCGTTCACATCGGCAACCAGTGCTGCCTGAGCTGCTATAACCTCAGAGACAGCCGTCTTACAGCCAGTATAGGAATGTCTGTGATAGTGAGCGAACATAAGAGCCAGATAACCTGCGTACTGAAGGACATCAGGATGCTCCAGGCCGTTCATAAATACCCTTTCTTCCGGCACGAAGACATCATCGAAAATCGTCAGAGATTCAACATCTCCGACATCAGCAAAGGGGGCCTGCAGGTGTGTTCTTTTATGATGCCTGCCGGGAAGGGCCATCAGTTTGATACCGTCCCAGTCCGCCGGCAACGCAAAGGATACAGCGTAGCTTTCATCGCCTTGGCCCATCAGTTTGGTCGGGTTGACAATGATTTCATCGACATAAGGTGCATTGGAATTACAGATCTTGGCCCCGCGCACGATGATACCTTTACAGGGTTTACCGTCAATGCCGATTCCGTCAACATTTGTCTTGATTATATGCACAAACTGGTCCGGGTCCGGCTGCATATGAGCTCTCTTGTACTTAGGATTACGGGAACCTTTAACATCTGTCTGTGCGCAGTTTGCTACAAGGTCATACTTTTGGGAGTACTCAAGATACTTGTTAAACCGCTCATGATAATTTGTCCCACAGGCCTGGTCTATATCATATGTTACAACATCAATGGCATTCAGGGCATCCGTTCCCATACACCGCTGGGTGCAACCTCCGACGCGATGGCAGAGAAGCCTTGTCATCAGCTGTTTATTGAGCAAGTCTTCCTTTGACCTGTGAACATGTGTGAAGCGATTGATTTTTTCTCCGGTCAGATGTGATGTAGCTGTGCATACATCCTGATACGCTGGATCATTGGCATAATCATATGTCTGTTTCATAACATACATTCCCCCATTGATCCAATCACCTGATCTATCTACTTTTTTTCCGTTAATATATACGTTAGGTTTCATTTTCCTAAGTCTGTCTGCATAATCCTGATAAGTTCCTACTGGCATTAAAAGGCCTCCTTTATGTTAAGTGCTCGATTTTTTATGAAAATATTCATCTATATTAATAGCATATAGAGGAAATTGGACATTATGTCAATGGAAAATAAAGTTGACATTCCACACTCAAAGACATAATTTATATCCGATTAATTTCCGGCTTGTTTTAAAATTTAAGAAGGCATATCGTTATTGTCAATCAATGAATATCTACCGGATGAATTTTATATGAAAATTTTTATTGACATCTTAAATAATAGGTGTAGCATTCCAGAAATTAACATTTTGAAATAGTTAATAACTTAATTTCATATTGTTCAACAAGAGATTTTTTTTCAGGCATTTCTGATCTAGTGTCAGAAATAGTAAAAAGGAATTTTGGAAAATTTCGAAAAAGTCTACAAAAATATCCGAAGATATTATGTTTCATTTATAGGAGACAGCGAAGATCTTTGGTGATCCCCTGACTATCACATTGGAAGCCCCGGACCACTCCAAGAATAATAATGTACATAACCTTCCTGTCATGACGGAGACGGCTTATGAGTTTTCTAACTGGTTATCTAGCCAATGGAACTCTTAGACGTACACTTAATTGATAAAGGAGGCATTAAAAAATGGAGGTTTTAATAGCAAGTTAACCGGGTATACAAATAAATACCTTTGAAAAATCAGGAGAAGATGGACATAAATCAGGAAGTAAAGTGTTTAATCCGGCTTTTTTATTTGCAGTATAAGTAAAGACGCAAATATATAGCTGGTTTTAAATAGTTATAAGCTTCCAGTTCATATCCCCCCACAAAAGGGCCCATATGAGACAAGAAACTTATAACATCAATAATTCCTCATATCTTAAAAGGTTTGAGGAGAAGATGAGTAACTTATTTATTAACATTATTAAAAAGGAGAATTCATTATGAAAAATTTATGTAAGTTAGCAATTGTTGGAATTTTATGCACTTTTCTTGCTACAGGTTGCGCCAAACCCCCTACACAGGAAATGGCCAACGCAAAGGCCGCTATTGAGGCTGTTACCAATGTAGATACACAGACCTATGCAGCAGATGAACTCGCAAAGTTAACCAGCGACATGACAGCAGCGGAAGAGGAAGTAAAGGTTCAGGATGAAAAATGGTTCGGCAACTTCGACAAGGCAAAACAGATGCTTGCAGCCATTAATACTGCCGCAGAAAACGTTAAGACAGTTGCAGCCACAAAGAAGGAAGAAGCCAAGAATGCTGCTATTGCAGCTCAGGGCGAAGCCAAGGCTGCTATCGATGCAGCAAATGCTCTTGTAGCAGAAGCTCCTACAGGCAAAGAGACAAAGGCTGACATAGAGATGTTCAAGGCAGATCTTACAGGTCTTCAGGAATCCCTTGCCGGAATCCAGACCTCAATAGATCAAGAGAAGTATGCAGAGGCCAAAGATAGTGCAACATCTATCAAAGACAAGGCTGCTTCCATCTCCAGCCAGGTCCAGGCTGCACTGGATAAAGTAAAGGCCAAAAAAGGCAAAAAATAAATAATAAAGAAATTTATTATTGACTGCATGGGTACGTGTATCAAATGGTGGAACAATAAAACATCAATTTATGCACGTACCCATTTCTATATTGAATACATATTTAATAAGGCCGTTTTTTCTCAAACCACAGAAACAATAACGGCCACCCTATCTAAATTAAAAAAGCACTCGTATAAATAAAAAACTCATTCTGATAAAATATATTTGATTTGATGCGACATTATTCATTTTTCTTTTTTATAATAGTAATTATATTGTGTTCAGGATGTAGTGCGCCTAAGACGCCTCTGGAAATACGTTTTGCAGAAGCTCAAAAGGCCGCACTTATAAAGGCTGGCGTAAGAGAATATACACCTGATGAATATCAATTTTATTTAAAGGCGTATAGCAATGCAGAGGCCAATTTCTTAACTGAAGATGCCAGATTTCGTTATTTCAAGGATTTTTCCTCCGTCAGGGACCAGTATAGAATGCTCCTTGGAAAAGGGAATATGCTGCTTGCCAGGATAAATAAGATAAAAACGGACAAAGCAGAAGGTATTGAAAAACGTATATATACATTAAAAGATAGAATTGAATCTTTAAAAGAATCCACTTCGAATATTAACGAAGGAAGATTGGTAAGAAAAAACCTCAGTAAGGCAGAATTTCTATTAACACAGGCAGGCTTTCTGTTAAAAAATGAGGATTATGATGGCGCCGAGGCCAACCTTAAAAAGGCAACTGATCTTTCAAAGGAATCAACAAGGATCGCAAATTCCATTCTGAGTCGTTATGCAGATAAAAATCAGATTGCAAAATGGCGCGGCCTGGTTGACGTTACTATCAGAGAATCAAAAAATAGGCGTATTGTTGTTTTTATCGTAAGTAAAATAGATCAATCGCTTATGGTCTATAAAAACGGTAAAAAATTAAATTCCTATGACGTAGGTCTGGGCCGCAATGGATTGAAGGATAAATTATATGCAGGCGATGGGGGAACCCCTGAAGGCAGATATTTTATCGTAAAAAAAAATGCAGGCAGTCGTTATTATAAGGCATTGCTATTCAACTATCCTAACGAAGAAGACAGATTAAGATTTGCACAGGCTAAAAAAAGGGGGCTCATACCGGCGAGAACAGGGATCGGCTCCCTGCTTGAGATACATGGAGGGGGTTCGGACGGTATGACAAAGGGGTGTATATCCCTAGAGAATAAAGACATGGACAAAATTTACGCATTAGCAAGTGAAGGGACTCCTCTTACAATTGTCGGTTCTACAAACGGAGATAATGAAATATTATCTTATATTGACTAATGGCTATACATATTAAAAAATCAATTATCATTTTTTCTCTCATCATGGGAGTATTCCTGCTGATAATTGCAATCATAGAAGGGATAGGCTACCACCTTATTGCAAAAAAGAAATCTGCCTGGCAGGATACAAATCAAGAAAACATTCTTGATGAAAAGACTGTTCAAGCCCTTGAGAAGAAAAATGAAAAACTTATCAAACAGATTCAGAAACTTTCTCCAAAAGGAGTCTATATAGTAGTTGATACGGCTAAAAACACCCTGTATCTTAAAAACGAAAAAGAGACCCTCAGAAAGGCAGTTATAGCAACAGGCAAAGGCACTATTTTTAAGGAACAGGGTGGGAAAAACAGGTCTTGGATCTTTGACACCCCAAGGGGAGAGTTTGCGGTTAAATATAAGCTTAAAGATCCAAAATGGGTAAAACCTGATTGGGCCTTCCTAGAGGAGGGAGAAGATATCCCCAAAAAGGTTGGCGACAGGGTGGAAGAGGATGTCCTTGGCGAGTATGCCATGGGTTTCGGCAACGGGTATTTTCTTCATGGAACACTTTACACAAGACTTCTAGGCAGGAATGTGACCCACGGATGTGTAAGACTTGGCGATGAAGACCTGGAAGCAGTAAACAAGGCATCAATAGTAGGCACAAAAATCTACATCTTTTAGATATGAACAGAATAATCTTCCATATTATTTTTTTAACGCTTCTTATAATCCAGCCCATTTCAAAGGCAATTGCGGGAGTTGAGGAAAAAAATATTTTTCTTGCAGACGTCCTTTCCCTTGCCGAAAAGCCCAGGGCCTATTTCATTATTGATTTAGGGACAAATAAAATAAACCTCATGGCAAGGGGCATCTCCATTAGAGAATGGACAATAAATAAATTACAATTTTCAGGAAAGCCTCCCTCTATAAAAATTTTTACTCTTGAGAAAAAGAGTATCAAACTTGATGACCTCAGACCAGTCAGCACTACCGATGATATATTAAATGCTGCCAACACAACTGCCACACCGAACAACAGCACTCAGGATAACAAAACAGTTGGCAATAAGGCGCCGGTCGAAAAAAAATCAGCATATGAAATAATTGCGCTGGAAATAGATGATATGCCTCCCAGTTACAGTTTATTTTTTAATGAAGATATTATTTTTAACGTTAAATCTCAGGCCCAGGAGTCTACAGCCTTTATTAAAAAGATTATTAATTCATTCAAACAGTATGCATGTGACCCGGTCCTTGAACTATGGAATGCTTATCATCAAAAAACAAATACAGAGATAAACATATCTTTTGACGATAAAGCGGAGGCTCAGGCACTTTTCTGGGCCTTTACTGATGGAATGGAGTGCATCATCCTTCCTCCAGCCGCAAAAAACGCAGAAGACTACAAATTATAGCATCAATTTAATATCACCCCATGAGATGCCGAATATATTTCTATCATCATGATTGACACATGATGGCCCGTGATTATAGTATGGCCATAGGCTTTTGTCTTACAAGCTTCTTTCAAGGAAGAGGTGAAATCATGAAAACATCTTTTAAGATTTTTTTAGGTCTTATATCATTACTGATGGTATCTGCATGTGCTACCGGAAAGATCAGAATACCTGAAAAATATTCACTCGATACGCAGTTGGAACAGGTGGCATCAATTTATAAATATGGGATTTCTGATTGGGAAGAAGTAGATCGCCAGTCGTTAATATTGGAAAGAGGTCCTGGAGAATATTACCTGTTGGTTTTGAAAATACCAGCTCCAGAGCTTCCGTTCCGTAACAGGATCAAATTAACCTCAACAGGTCCTATGATCAGGGCGGGTCTTGATGACCTTATAATATTCAATGCGGGCCATATGAAGTCATCCTACCCCATTGAACGCATATACAAGATAAAAGGCTCAGAACAGATGCGTAAAATCAGGGACCAACTGATAGCTGGAACACCCGCCGGTGAAACAGATAACAAAACTGTTATACCATTAAACCCAGGTTTGAACCGGGGAAACAGTGTTGAGATTTAAAGAATCTTTTATGGTTTAAGTGTTTGGGCTTTAAAGGTGGGCTCTGAAGAAGAACGGTATTGACCTGGAGTCATTCCGGTCCACATCTTAAACGCCCTTCGGAACACGCTAGGTTCTGAGAACCCTAGCAGATAAGTAATGTCATCAATCGTATAACGTTTTTCTGCAAGATAACTCTTAGCAAGTTCCTGTCGCACATTTGTTGCGATCTCGCTGAATGTTACACCCTCCTCTTTCAACTTCTTCTGCAGGACCCTGACACTCATTCCCAAATCTTTTGCCACATCCTCAATAGCAGGATTATTTCCTTGAATCTGTTCGAAAAGGAACAGACTTATCTTCCTGGAAAAATAATCCTTCTCATCAATCTTACTCAAAAAGCTGTTTGCATGATGTTCTAGAAGTGAAAGCAATGCAGAATTTGGGTGCCTGAGTGGGATATCAAGTGCCTTTGAAGGAAACACCAGGGCTGCAACCGGTTGATTGAACAATACAGGACAGTCAAAAACCCTGTTGTACTCACTCATATCCAGCGGTTGCTCGGCTTTAACCCAGACCTCCTTGATTTCAACAGGCCCACTTGCGATATTCCTGACGATATTATAATAATTGGAAAGTCCGGTATCGATGCAATGTTTTATGCAGTTATTCGGGAAATGCTTTCTCATATCATAGATAAGTTTTGCATCATCCCCTTCCACCTTAAGGTAGATATTCAGAACCGATCCAATTATCCCGAAATACTTGCCAACCTTTTCTAGTGCCTCACCAAGCGTCCGGCAACTTGTCATAATATAACCAAGAACGGATAAATCACCAGCATCTGCACTTTCACCCATATGAAGACCAAAATAGGGATCGCCGGTCATTTCTATTGCAGAGTCTAAAATAGAATAATAATCCTCTAAGGGTAATTTATTATCTGTGTTATCTAGTGATGACTTATCTACATCGGCCTTTTTTAAAAGGTCATCGGCAGTTATCCCCCTTTTTGAAGTAAAGGCAAACAATCGTTGGAGGATAGAAGTCGAGATAAAAAACATAGGCTTTCACCTCTTATTATCGATAGGATTTTATAAAAAAAAGGATCCACCGATAAAATCAATTGGCTTTCTAATAAATCTAATGGCTATAGGATGAGTGATCATAGAAATAACGGATATTTTGCATTTAGCATATTATTGTCACTATATCAACACGAAATATTCCACCCATGCAACACCCGGATATCATTTGAGAATCCCATCACAGACACTATGACATACATGAATTTTGAAGAAAGATTAAGATATAATTTCATCTTTGTCTTTTATTTTTACTGAAATCTTACAATATTCATATTGCCGACATAATTATTTTCTTAATGAATTTTTAAAAGCTAATTGCTTGATATATCCCTGAAGTTAAGATACAAAAAAACACTTCCTAAACAGTCTATTACTCCAAAAATAAAATTTTACAGCTTCAAAGAACAACAGAACATAATCGAATGAGGGATAATCCGGATGATGTTAAATAATATTACGGAGAAAACAGACCGAGCATGTTTGATGTTCATTATTAAGCGTGTTCTAATCATTCTTTATCATATTTTAATTATAACAAGATCATAAACGAACTCACTTTGCCAGTTTCTCATCTGATTTAAATATAACTTTGTGAACAAAAGTTTCTTTATAAAATTAGTGCATTAGATAGCTCATCATCATAACCACATTTATTGAAAGGAGAAAAATGGCAGATACCAAATACGGCAAATACATAATTACTGAACCAAAACCTAATGTCTGGGATATAGAAGAGGGAAACGTAAAAGACGGGCCCGATGTAATGACCCCTATGACCTACCTGGATAACAAGGTCCTGGACGGTGCCTTCTACCTGGAAAGCTCCTGGTTCCTGAAGGCGAACAAATTTTCACCGCCTGCCCATACCCATGATTTCGATGAGGTACTCGCCTTTTTTGGTTCCAACCCTGAAGATCCTCGCGACTTGTGCGGTGAGGTGGAACTATGGCTGGACGATGAAAAACACCTATTGACCAGAAGCTGCTTTGTTTTTATCCCCAAGGGATTAAAACACTGCCCGATGCTAGTCCTGAGGGCTGATCGCCCTATTTTTCATTTTACAGCAGGCAATACCAGCAGATATGTCAAAGAAAAATAATGACAATTAGGTTAAGCGCAAATCCCATAGAAATAATCAATGGGTGTACGAATTAAAATAATTTATCGGGAGGTTACCATTATGGAGGGGAAAAACAAACGCAGGTCTTTTCTAAAACATCTTTTATCGTTAACGGCCTTCGGAGCCGGGTCAATCTTGTCATTAAAAGGTAATGTTAGCACAAAAATAGAGAGACTTGAATTATCAAAGGCAGACGCATCAGCCAACTCCGGTAAAAAGATAAAGAGCCTGGAAGAGAGGATTGCGGCCCTGGAGGCTGTCCATGATGTGCAGGACTTGATGGGTCGTTATTTTCATTATCACACTGTTTGCCTAAACAAGAGGTGTTTTGATGAACTGTTTGCCCATAAAGCGCCTGATGTCTCTGCTGAGATAGCCAACTGGGGCAAATGGGAAGGCCAGGAAAATGTGAAAACCTTTTTTTACAAGGTTCTTGGCGGAGATGTCAAAGCGGAGGACAGGGTCGGCATGATGATGCTGCACCAGCTTGACACCCCTTGCATCCAGGTGGCCGGTGACGGCAAGACCGCTAAAGGCGTTTGGTATTCACCAGGAAATGAAAGCTCAGTCGATAAAAAAACAGGCAAAGGAAGCGCAAGCTGGTGCTGGAGTTATATAGCCGCCGATTTTCTCAAGGAAGACGGCGAGTGGAAAATCTGGCATTATCACTGCTATGCCCTGTTCAAGACACCCTTTGACAAACCATGGACCGAATTGACGGACGATACGGCCACGTCCCCGCCTACATATGCGGAAGGCGAAGGCCCGAACAAATCCACAACCTATTTCAAAGAATACAGGACTAACAATGTACGGGAACTTGTACCGGCCCCGCCTATGACTTATGAGACATTTGATCCGTCTAAGGCTTATTAAATAAAGTATGACAGGCGGAGACAAGGCATCCACTTAATTAATTGTGAATGACTGTAAAGGCAAGGCCCCGTTACCTCAAAACACAATAAACATAAGGAGGAGATATAGAGATGAAAGGGAAATTATATTTTTTTACAGTTTTGATATTCGGTATAAGTATCATTGTGGCTTCAACTGCCTTTCTTGAGGCTAAAAAGACCGACACTGCGATTCAGAAGGACCTGGAGATACAGCGCGCCCTGGCTTACGGTGAGATACAGAATGTAATGGCAGCCCATACCTATTGTTACGAGGCCCAAAAGCAATATTATGAGATCGAAAATTTCTGGTCAAAAAGAGACGACATCTCCTATGGCGCCAGTAACCCCACCAGGGAGGCCGCCATAAATTATTATTGCAAGACAAATGACGCGGCGCATAAGGCAAAACTGAAAAAGATGAGTGAATTATTTCCTGATGAAATCAAGAATGTCAAAGAAAATGAAGGGGTCGGCGACATGGTAATACACCTGGCAACCACTCCATATATTGAGGTTGCCGCGGATTGCAAGACTGCAAAAGGATTATGGTACGTGCCGAGCTTAAATGTTGAGATAGATCAGAATGGCGATCCGGTACCTGTTACCATATGGGAAAAAGATGAGGTGGACTTCATTAAAGAGGATGGGCACTGGAAGATATGGCATTTCAATCAATGGGTCCAATTCGCAGCCTCTGTGGATAAAAGCGTTGTTGACGGTTCCTTCCGCCTGAGCCGCCCCTTTTTCAATCCACAGCCAACCGGGCAACAAACCGACCAGGTGCAAAAAAATACTGAACAGGCAAGAGATGCCCGGGATAAAAATTACAGTACAAAGCGTGTTGCAGGATGGGCCCCGGAGTTGCCTATGCCCTACAATACATGGGATGATATCAAAGCAGGTGCTTCAAAGTAGCTTCAAGCCAAAGTCCGGGCTTTTTCAGCCGGATCAGAAATTAAAAAGCAGGGCTTGCACAACCCTGCTTTTTAGTCTGCACCCTGTGAATAGATTACCGGCCTTCGCAAAATGTCATTTAATATTCATGATCCGCCATAGCCTAACCGCAGAATTTATTCATATTAAATAATATCATGCCATTAACAGGAGGGGAGGATGTGGCGGTCTTGGAAACCGATAAAAATTCCTGCCCTTCAAACAACACCAAACAACAATTTCATATTCATTACAATTAGATACAGGAGGATTTATGACTTTAAAGGATTTTGATGTAAGCAGACGGAAGTTCATGATTGTGAGTTCCGCTGCTATAGCAGCGCCCTTTATTCTGAACGCTGCCGGTTCAGTTTTTGCTTCGGGAAAAACAGAGAAAAAAGTCACTTATCTTATCGGCCCTACATGTATATGCTGTCACCATTGTTTTTATAATTGTCCTCAGAAGGCCATTCATTGGGGAACGGACAAATATGAAATAGATCAGACAAAGTGTGTTCAGTGCGGGACCTGTTATGAGACCTGCAATATCTCCGCGGTTTCTAAAAAATGATTAAGTATTTAAAGGCATTTCAATAAGGAGGAAATATTAATGGCAAAAAAGGTTATTGACTGCGATTTGGCAGTACTCGGCGCAGGTGGATCAGGTCTGGTTGCCGCGGTAAAGGCAGCAGAGGTCAGCGGTAAAAAGATCGTTATACTTGAAAAGGCAAGAAAGGCAGGCGGATCAACATACTACGCCCATGGCTTTGGGGTTCAATATTCAAAATGGCAACAGGAGGCTGGGTATCCTGACACCCGTGACGATGCATTCAGAAGGACCATGAACAACCTGAAGTGGAAAGTAAATCATAAGCTCATCTACAATTTTATCTATTCATCCGGTCCGTTCTTTGACTGGCTCGTTGAAAAAGGCGGGGCTGAAGAATATTTTAAAAAACCTGCGACCTATCAGGCGCCGACTGCCGGACAAGCGGGACAGGCA
>Ga0153915_10003207_pt1 | contig 14966 bp, 12 predicted proteins | sample Opewatmetagenome_2_FD_107003 | JGI IMG/M metagenome (GOLD analysis project Ga0153915, IMG submission 107003) | Freshwater wetland microbial communities from Ohio, USA - Open water 3 Core 3 Depth 3 metaG | ecosystem: Environmental > Aquatic > Freshwater > Wetlands | place: USA: Ohio, Lake Erie...
AGAGAACTATTTTCTATTTCTGGCCTAAAATTTCCAGCGACCTTGGCCGAGGCCAGAGGGGAGTCATCAGGGATTTGTTCCAAGACGACGATATCCCATGTATTCCTAAACTCACGAATTTTTGAAATAATCTCATCTATTACGTTCGTATCTCCTTGCGAAATGATAAAGTCTTGCCGATCAGAGAGCCCCATGCCAATAAAGGCCATTTCTCTGACTGGAAGCTTGTAATACTTAGTTTTCTTGATATAAAGAGGTGCTATCCCTATAAGTTTTCCCTTTTCGTTTCTTACTGTAATAATAAATAGCTTCTCCCCTCTTCCGAAAACTTCCCACCAAGTATAAACCCATTCCCACGCGAGAAATATCGTATTTCTATAACTGCTCTCAAGAAGCTGATTCCATTCTACTCTCAAAGCCTTAAATTGCTCCAAATTATTAATGACCTGTGTCTTGAACATGATTCTATAGATTTTAGGAAGATTTTATGGCGCTAAGAAAACCCGATACATTTAAAGCAAAGTGATTAAGATTAGCCGAATAATCAGGACCGATACATAATCTTCCAAGTTGGTATGGATTCTCGCCTATTTTGTTTAACTTGGGCACCGTAGTCAAAGAGCAGATAAATCCATTTTCCCTTAAATATTTCATATGGTTTTCGTCATAATCGATTCTTGCACCGTTTGGATAGGCAAAAAGATTCGCATCATACCCAACATATTTTTGAATCATTAATCTTGATTCGATAATCTCCTTCTTAGCGTCTTCAATAGTGAGATTTGTCAGTATCTCATGAGAAACTGTATGGGCTCCGATCTCTATGAGTTTGGTCTCCAATAAATGACCTATTTCTTCCCAAGAAAGAAGAAAAAAGTCCTCTTGAGATTCCAGGTCGAGCTTATGATTCTCTACGCTCATAAACTCTTTCAAGGTTTTGATAAACTTATCCTGTTCAACCGTGGCAAATCTTTTTAGCCGATTAATTATTTTTTGATAACCCATCATGATGTCTTCGGTTGTGTCCAAGAATAGAGGCTCCAGACCTATTTCTGGTAAGGTGACCGGCTCTCGATTTTTCAACTGAGTGAGCATGAGATAGACTTCATCCAGAGGAAGAACCTTTCTTGATCCGATATGGCCGGCTGTAACAAATATCGTTGCAGGGGTATCATATTCTTGCAAAATAGGGAGGGCCACGGTTAGATTATTCTTGTATCCATCATCAAAGGTAATGACAGCTGGATTCCTTGGTAAATGGCCACCGTTTGTCATCCCCCTGATCGCCTGCCGCAATGTGATAACATTATATTCTTGTTTCAAGTATCTTATTTGCTGCTCAAAGGAAACAACGGGGATCTGAGTCCAAGGAGGTATTTTATATCTTTTTCTCGTGACACCATGGTAAGCCAGGATTAATACTTTCTTTCGGTTGAGATAACGGAATATCCTGTCCAATTGCATCTTGTTCAGGATTGGAAAGGTAACTCTCTTTATAACTTCTCTTCCGTTCATTAGGAATAAACCTTATTAAGCCAGTTCACGATCGTATCTTGAAGGTTCTTCGCAGTTGGGTTGTAAACTTTGCCATCCTTCCAAAAGGAATCTTCTTGCACTATTGAAAATTCTGTTCCATCATTTTCGTCTTTGAATTTTATACTGAGCCTATTTATGTCTTCGTCAATTACTTTCGCCTTATTTTTTGAAACCTGTATCAGCATGACATGTTGGGGGAGCATGGAGGAGCCGTCCAATAAATTGACGGCCTCCATTTGTTGGTACAAGGCTTTTGTTAATAAGTATCCGTCAATGTTTACCTTATCACCAGCCATGAGATCCTTGACGAGCTGTTCTCTCTCCTTAACGATCTTCTTGAATATCGCCATTTGTGTCGTGAGATTCGAGCGCAAGCACTGCTCAATATAAGGCTTCCCTTTTACGATTGGGGAGATAAGTATCAATACATTAATCCCGGGGAGATTCCTGCATGCCAAAGCTGCCAGCGTTCCACCAAACCTTACTCCCAGGAGGCCAATTCTTTCTACCTGATATCGGTTTTTCAAATACTCAACAGCACAAGAGATATCAGATAGTCGAGTTTCTAGCGTCGAATCCTCAAAATGTCCATCGCTATCACCATGTCCCATGTAGTCGAATCTGAAACAATAGATACCCTCTTCTGTTAACCTTCTTGCAAGATTCACCATATTTCTGTGGGCAATCAACTTTTCTTCTGCAAAAGGATGGCAGAAGACAACCCCCAATTTTTTTCCAAAGAGCGGTTTTTGATGGTCGTTGGGGGAATGGAGAACTCCAAAGAGGTTACAGCTTTTATTTCTAAAAAAAAGAGGGGTTTCCATAAAGAAATATTCCAGCGCTATTTTTTGGCCTTAATCCACTGCTCATTAAGTTCAACATGCTTTATAAAGTGGCGGTTATAAGAGTATGTTACATGGATAAGTCCATCCCGAGTCTGAACAAGGGATGGATATGAAAAAGACCCCTCGCCTAATTCTATATCACGGATATGTTGCCACGTGAACCCTTCGTCAGATGAAAGGGCCACGCTCAAGGGTGTTCTTTCCCTGCCCTTCCCATTGTTAAAAGCAAGGACCACGTGCCCATTTCTTAGCTTTGTCATTTCGGATGCCGAGCTGACCGACGGTACGCTGCTATAAGATGCCGTTGCCCATGTCCTGCCATAGTCTCGAGATTCGCTCTGCCAGAGGAATCGCTTCGCGGGATCATCATCCCAACTCCTCATCAGAGCGTAAAGGTGACCGTTACTTCTTGATATCACTGTAGGTTCGATGTTTCCCGTATCTGAAGCAATGGACCCCCCCACTTCCCATGTCTTCCCGAAATTTCCGGTGATCAGAAAAATAGACTGATAAGACATCCGATCAAAAAGGGGCAATAAAACCTCTCCATTCGTCATAACAATTGGATGATTTCGGGTCCGAAGTCCTCGCTTGGTGATTAATTCTTCTATCGGACCCCACGTATATCCTCTATCCAAGGATTGGCGAAACATTGTCTGAGCGTTAAGCTTCGAATCAGGGTCGATAAGATTAAAAAAAAGCCACACACGATTATCGGGAAATGAAAAAAGAACAGGTGTTCCTTCAAATCGGTCTGGAATATCTACGACCGTTTTCGCTACCTCCCATGAGTCTCTCCCGAATCGAAGTCTTGATATTTTAATAACAACATCACGAGCGCCTTCGTAAGATCCACTCCACCAGGTCGCTAAGAGGTCGCCATTATCAAGTTCAATGATGCTCGATGCATGGCATTCCTGGCCATGCTTAACAGGAGGAAAAATATCCCTGGCTCTGAAATATGGACCGCTTAGAGGTGTAGAAAAAAGCCTGGTCTTGTATAACTGGCAGGACATAAGGATCACAATAAGTGAAACGATAAAGCAAGGCATCATTAGTCTGAAACAGTTTTTCAATCGGGCTGCTTTTTCATGCATTGTATATTGCAATGTTAAAATGCAGGATATTCAGAAAGATATATCCATTAAGAATGAAGGATGTGATATGTTAGTTTTTGTGAACCGTCACAAGCTTTTTGTAAATTTGATTGCCGAATTCGAGCATCGGCACTTCAATCTCCTTGTTCTCGCCACCAGATACGATTACAACCAGGTAATTGGCGAACCTAAATCTCAAATATCCGGTATCGTAAACCCCCGACCAGCCAATCCTAACCTTCGTCCCAGACATACTTCCCGAATATACTATATTGTATAATCTTTCAGTGTCCGCCGAAGTTTTTATTCTGTAAATCTCAATACTTAAACGTTTATCATCTTTGTTATATCTTTGGACCAATAATTCTTGAAAATTGTTTCTTAGATATACCTCTGCTCCACCGTCCAAATAATCATATAGATTTTGGGGACCATAATATTCAGGCTCTGAAGTTCTACTCCACCCTTTCATCACGGGTAAGAGCGGAATGAGTTCATTTTTCGATGAGAATCCCCCTTCTGGATAGACTAAAATAATGTAAGAGATAAATAGCAAACAGCCAATTCTCATCTTTGCCCTTTTTCTCAAAATGAATATCCTCAGATGGTTTCTTTCATCAGTTCAATGGAGATGTTATCATGTTCTCCTAATCCCTCTCTAGCCGCCCACTTAAGATACCTCACACGAAACGGACTGAGGTTTTCCGCTTTTCTCTTTTCATTAATCACCTCAAGCCCCAAGGTGTCGACGGCAACCGGATCCGTACCCATGATGAGGCCCGAATACCTCCATTGGTATCTTGGGTCACCTCTCGGCCCTTGGTCAAACTGAGCTATTAGTCCATCTGCGATACACAGCCTCGTTTTTTCTTTTATCAGCGAATTCGAATTCACGTGAACGACATTTTCAAACCCTTCAGAGTGGAACTTATTGGTTTGCACTATTTCAGGGGCAATCGAACCATAATGATTCTTAAGAGCTAAAGTTAACTTGGCCCCACGATGAGTTTTCAATAACGGAAGATTGATCAATGCCGTACATTTCTCCGTAATGATTGTACTGATATCTATTGAAATTCTGCCCGATTTGATCCGAGGAGAATAGCTTGGGGTCTCATAAATTTTAATTCCCTTTTGAGACTTGTTGATTCGGTATCCTGCCAATGCCAATTCTTTGTCCGATCTATCAAAGACAATGATGTTCTCCAAAGGTATATTGACATATTTGTGTAGGCATTCTGCTACGGCATAGGACAATTCAGGTTTGGTGGAACCGGTTTCTTTCCCTATGCAGTTAACCTTCATTGCGACAATATCTCTCGAAGAGAAGAACGAATTCCACGCCTTGGAGACCAAGTCGCATCCACTGATAGATTGTATTCCCTGATCTAACATCTTACGAATTATCGATGGATCCAATCTATTTCCATCCCAGACTTTTGGGGACCGAACAAGGCTAACGTTGACCTTTCTCGATATGGGATTGCTGTAGCATAATCGTGGCTTGACATTTCCTAAGCAAATTGCGCCACCTATTTGGGTGATATCTTTCAAAAAGGCCCGTCGATTCAGCAATCTCATCTTTATCAATATCCGTTGACAGATTCTAATATCAGGCAGTTTACAGGTTGATTCTTAGATCTCATTAAATCGTCTGGCTATTTCGAAAATCTGACTCTATCTAACGTTGGGATAACAATACTGTCCAGAATTCTATAACCCTCTGCATTGAGATGGAGCCCATCCCCTTTGGTTAAATCATCCCGTAAAAAACGATTTCCGTCATCAATTCTCAGAGGAGTTTCTAAATCCAAGACAATAAGATTCTTTTCTTTGGAAAATGCCTTCACCCAGTCATTATATTCAATAATTCTTTCAATCCTGGTCATCATGCTAATGCCAAGCATCCTCTTGATGATTCGTTTCACCGGGTTATGAGTCTTAAATCTTTCATCATTTGAGCGCGTTACGGGAGCAACGGTAGTCGGTATTGGAACTATGTTCATTGCCTGGCACCTGTTGACCCACTGTTTCATAAGCGATTTAGCTTCCTCAAAACTAATATCACTGGGAAAATAAGCGGCGCATTCCTTCAAAATGATTGCATCAGGTTTGTTCTTACTCCGACTTACTACCTGATTAAGGGCGGAGCTTTTGTCAAACTGGTACAGTCCGACATATTCGAAGGAATAACTGGAGTTTTTGATCCTTTTGGGCAACTCCGAAATGTTCCATGCCTTTCCTACAGAAGCTCCTATGAGTACGATATGTCTCGGTCGTGTCCCTCCCATTGCCATACAAGCTCCTCCAAGGTAGAAAAGGATCACAAAAAGTATGAGTTTTGTTAGTCGCCCTGCCTTATGGTTTATACCTCTCATCCCTCTAAACTCACCTACCACCCGTGTTCATTAGCCCCACCTTATCCCTGTATCTCCCTGTCATCATTACGAAATCATACTCTCAATGATTTCCGCAGTCCTTACCCCGGCCTTGCCATCTAACTTGTAAAGTTCATCTTCAAGTAGACGTTTCTTATTCTCATAACTCTTCTTCAATAAAATGGACTCTTTCAAAACATCGTAAATTTCTTCCTCGCTTTCGATGGAATAAAACGCATTATAAGAATCGTAGTCAAAACGTCGCTTCCCGGCCAGATAGTTCGCGGCAATACACTCTTTATCCATCATCAGCGCTTCCAATATGATCGCGGATGAAATTGTTATCACTGCATCTACTCCCTTTAAAATCTCAAAAGTTTCATACCCCTCCTTTATAATCTTGAGTCGCAATGTGCCATTAGTCTTTATAAGGGTCAATAAATCTTCAGGCTTCTGCGGCGTTCGAGGATGCAGTTTGATAATTAAATCCAAATTCAGCTTATTTGCAGACTCAGCAATTTTCCCAATCAATCTAATCTCCCCATCTTCCTCGAATATCCTGGTCGAAGCAGCATAAAGATAAACCTTAACTTCATTAGAGACCGGTTTTTCTTTTCTGATCTTTTCTAAAAAGGAATCATACTTTTGTTGGCCCACCATCACCATTTTTTCCTTTTTTACCCCTAATTTTTTCAAAATATCTAAAGACTTCTTGCCACTGACAAGTATTTTATCGCAACCGCCTGTTCCATACTTGATATAGGCAATATATATTCCCAAGAGTCTTAATACCTTATAGAAATAATCCGAAAGATAATGATCTCTTGTTATCAGATCTTGCTTGATTAACCCTTCTGGAACCAATAAGGTCTTTATCCCTCTCTTTTTTGATTCGTTCAATACAATTTGTGCGATGGGGTCATTATCAATAGCCACTACGACCAAGTCAGGTTGTATCTCGTCCAAGGCAGATCGAAGCTCATTTTTCAGTTTGAAGAATTTCATAACCTTTATAAAAAATACATCATTGGGTGACCTAAATATTTTATTGGAAACATGCCGATAAGGAACTCCCTTTTCCCTTAAAATACTTTCCGTATGATATTGCTTGGCCTCTGAAATTCTGTCATGGCATAAAACCTCGTAGCCGCAATTCAACGATTTAATGATCTCATGAAAAATCAAAACATGGTTTTGATTCAAAGGTAGGAAAAGAACCTTACCCATCCCATCTCCGATTCATTACTTTGCGAACATTTTAAAGAAGAAATAGATGAATGATACGAAGTGCATTGAAGCCCAGATCCATATGGTCAGGATAAGTGATCATCTCTCATTCGTGGCCACGACTAAGGGTCTGGTATATCCTTTGGGAGCAATTACCTTCGCATTTGGAAAACCATTGCTATTAAGTGCACCTACAGTATATTCCACTGATGCTTTTTCGTAAGTGTGAGAATCCTGCCGTCTGATACTCTTATCATTGTTGCATTGGAGAATAAAGGTGCCTGTTATGGTACTGATATAGTGAATAAGATTGGATAGAGATTCATCATCAAGATAATATAATGAACATAAAGCTATCACTAAATCGAAATTTCCCAAATTCATCCTTGGGATATCCTTCATATCCGCCTGTTTGTATTTGAAATTATATAGCCTATTGTCTACCCACTCAAAGACTTCCTTGATAAAGTTCCCCTGAGTAATATATTTACTATCTAACTCTATCCCAATTATTTCCTGAGCGCCGTATTTCAGCATCTGCATTGAATTAAAGGCATTATTGGCTCCCAAATCCAGAATACGTTTTCCTGTTAAAGGAGGAAAATGTTTCTTTAGAATATAATGCCAACGCCCATATCCAGTATCCACATCCCAGATGGGACCAATTCGCAACCCAGCGCCAAAGTAGATTGGTGCATACCAATCGGTTGTTGAAAACGAATTGCTACCTTTAATCTTTTCTCTAATACTTTTATATGTCAGCATCTCTGCGTTGAAATGAAGATTGAACTTTTCTATATCTCCATCGTGTAGGATTCTAAGGGAGTGTCTGCCCAAGTTTCGGTAATCACTCGCAAGTTCGAAATCTATCAAGTATGGCTTTCCAGATTCCTTTTCAATGATGATATTCCCATATTTTATATCATTCATCAGGAAGCCTGATGCATGTATTTTTTTAAATTCATTAAATAAGCTCTTCACAAATTTTGGGTCAACAACGTCATATAGGATGCGCTTGCCTTCTTGAACTCTTTTCAACCATCTTTCTTTTGCATTAAGGAATTTAAAATCAGGATTATTCTCTATATCTCGGTCACGTAATACAGCCCCTCTCTTCGCTAATTCTTCACGAACAACAGCCCCTAAGATGTAAGAAAAGGTCAACCGTAAATTATCAAAATCCACATCCATGATAGAGGGTACGTTGCAGCCCGCAAGTCCGAGGCAATGAAGTGCTTTCAGCTCAGTTAAGAAGGATAGCTTATTGCCTCGATAGTCCTTTTTTACTCCTACATAGCCATCGATGGCAACCACTTCCAGCTTAAATCCTTTTCGTACTAAGAAATCCTCATTGGAAATAATTGGTGAATTCCTGATCGGCCCGAAGTGAGAAACCAGAAATCCATCTTGATCTATTTCCGCAAACAAAACTTCCGGCTGCTTTTGTTGGGTTTTTATTAAGACCTCCAATTTCTCCTGATCTAACCCTAAGTGTTCTATTTTTAGTCTATATCCTCTCCTACCCAGCATCACCAACTCTTCTTTTTTTGATTGCCAGTATCCAAACTCTCTATCCAAGAGGTATTTCCTTCTTAAGGCTTGGACCTTCAAATAAAATTTCAGGTAAATTGGATATAGATTCATCAGGTTAGGCAAGATACCACATATATAGACCAAATAAATGGAGTGTTTCAGTCCATTTGTTCTTAAAACAACTGGGATTCTCCGTATTTTCTTCAATCTTCTCAGGGCGCCCAAGATTAGATCTCCTATTTTCTACCGGACGCGCGGGTAAATCCAGATCTCAATAATTCAACACAATGAGTACTTGTTCTGCCTATGGCATTACAAATTTAGGGAACAGATCGCTATTGGATGAAAACCCTTCTTAGTGGTTGGTATCTTTTATCCGGTGATGAATGCTTGACAGTCCGAACCCATAACCTTCTTATTGCAGACACGGCAGATATATTTTCTTTGCATGCCAGGAGCATTTCAACAAACCATTTTTCTTAACAGGGCATTCAAGCTACCAATTTTCAGCTCCCAGTCTTCCTTTAGTTCCTGGGCTCTTTTTTGTACCAAATTGGTGATCTCCTCCTGGTTCAATAGAGCCTGCCGGATTGCTTTCTCAATATCCTTTGGACTCTCTCCTGTATAAATAGGGCCTTCACCAAAGTATTCCCTCAGTGCCTGTGTTGAAGAAAGGACGAGGGGTTTTCCCACTGCAAGAGCCTCATAAGCACCACAACACAGGCATCCTTCTAATTTTGTGGCTACGAGTATGACATTTGCCCGGCACAGTAGTTCTTCATACTTGTCCGCAGCCAAAAAGCCAGTAAAATGGATATGTGATTGGGCTGGAAGTTTTTTTCCTGATTTCTCAACGATATGAAAATTTCCTGAAAAGAAGAAATCAATATCTGACATATTTGTGGCCACCGTAAAAAGTTCTTCGTAAGGCTCATCTGGATCGTAGGAGCAGATGCACAGCACCCGGTTACCATTCCATGAATTTTCCTTAACCCGATCTTTTCCAAAATCCTCGGGGATTCGATCCGGTAATGAAAACATCTTTGGAAAGGGCTGACCTATTTCTCTTGCATAGTAACCATTAGTTACGATGATCAGATCCGCTTCGTCTAAACAATACTTCAATAGGCGATCGTATATCATCCTCTTTTTCCCTTCCCCCAAGAGGTAATAGATGTTTAGCGTATGAAGATCTATGATTAACTTGTAACGAAAAAAGCCTTTTAATAAAACTAACAAGGTAGCACAAAATATTGAAGGAACCATCGCACAGCATATCTTGGGTCGCTCTTTTACCAACACCCAAACGGTATTGAAAATACTTAGAACGTACCTAAGAAATTTGTACTTCTCATATGAAATTTCATAAAGAGGGGCTCCAATTCCAGAGGCAACGCCTTTGTTCCTCCTTTGACGTGTCCAAGAAATCCAGATCCTTTCCGACATCTATCAACTATTCTCTTAGGGCCTTTTTCATCAAAAATCTACATGTAAAGTTCAAGCCATTTTTGAAGAACCAGAAGAGAAAATATTAATTTATTATTATTTTCCCTGTTCTCAAAGTGGTCATCAAGCACCTTTCTAACAAACTCTGTTCGCAATAGCCCATGTTTCTTCAGCATATCATCACTCAGATTTTCATTCGCATAACTCCTGAGATCACTTCTTAACCAGGAGGACATAGGACTTGAAAAACCTAACTTTTTATGTCGGATCACCTCACGAGGGAGATAATCTTGGGCTAATCTCTTAAGGGAATATTTCTTTTTTAAATGCTTCAGCTTTAGCTGCCAAGGAATCTTCGCGCAATATTCCACGACCTCATGGTCAATAAAGGGAACTCTCAATTCGAGTGAATGAGCCATACTTAGCTTATCCGTAATATTGAGGAGGTCATCAGGGAGATATGTCTTAATATCCTGATAGAACACCTTATCCATCGGATGGTTAGCTTGGGGGGAATTGTAGTATATTAACATCTGTTCTTCTGTCTTACTGAAATCTATTGCCTCTAACAAATCTCCCTTGTAGAGTTGGCGCCTATCACCTTGAGTTAATGTAGTGATATAACTAAGATAGGTGTGTGCTTGATCATCTGCTGACGATCTTGCAAACCTTTTCAAGTAGTTGATCGAGTTGCTGCTGTTTTGAGGTTCAGAGAGTATATTAATTAATGGTAAAATCATTCTCTTCCTAACAAGCCCTGGAATCTTACTATAGAAATGATTGAGACGGAAGCCCAAGTATCGCTCATACCCACCGAACATTTCATCTCCGCCTAAACCGGTCAGACTCACCTTGACTTTCTGGCTAGCTAATTTGCAGATATAGTAAGTTGGGATTATTCCGTCGTCTGATAATGGCTCATCGAGTGCAGAAACGATTTTGTCCAAGATATTGCTTAGATCCGGGGTGACTTCAAATTCTTCATGGCTCGTGTGGTATCTTTGGGACACCAACTGAGCATATTTTCTTTCATCATCGTAGGCTCCAATATTCCCGCCAAATCCAACAGTAAATGATCTTCGCTCATGACCATCTCCTTCGATGAAAGCCGTGACAAGACTCGAGTCAATGCCTCCGCTCAAAAACACACCTATGGGGACATCACTAATGAGGTGAAACTGAACGGCATCACTAAAGATTTCCAGGAACTCCGTTGCAATTTGCCTCTCTGCTTTTTGATAGTCAGGCTCAAAGGAGAGGTCCCAGTACTTTTTTATTTGGACGTTGTCCTCAGTGCAAATGAGCATGTGTCCAGGAAGGAGTTTCAAAATACCTTTAAGAATTGTGTAGGGAGCTGGTATATAGGTGTATGCGAAAAAGGAATCAAGGGCTTGAAAATCAATTTCTTTTTGAAATTCTTCCCATTCCAAAATAGTCTTAATTTCAGACCCAAAAAGAAGCTTATTTTTATTCAAGTAATAATAAAGCGGCTTGATCCCCAGCCGGTCGCGGGCCAAAATCAGTTTTTTCCCTACACCGTCCCAAAGTGCTATCGCGAACATCCCTCTCAACTTCTCTACAAAACCTTCGTTCTCTTCCTCATAAAGGTGAACAATGACTTCCGTATCCGATTGGGTAAGAAAATGGTGCCCTTTCGATTTCAAATATTCTCTTAGCTGACGATAATTATATATCTCTCCATTAAAAACTACCCAAATTGTTTTATTTTCGTTGTGGATGGGCTGCCTGCCACCTTTAAGATCAATAATGCTCAGCCTTTGCATACCAAGCCCAATGTTGCTTTCTGTAAGAAAACCATTATCGTCTGGCCCTCTGTGATAGATACGTTTCATCATCCGCTGTAGCAGACGGCTATCTACATCACACTGGCGATCGAAATTAAAGATGCCGCAAATTCCACACATCTATCTTAATCATCACTCGAATATTTCAGGATAATTGATTTCGCCTTTTCTTTTTCTCTCTCAACCCTGATTTTACAAAGGCGCCATATCACTAAGGACAGCCCCCCCGCGAGCCACCAATAATTTCCATAAAGATCTTGCCCAAACATACCCACTACTAAGCGGGTAAAAATATATAGGATCGCGGCAGAGCTCATATCAAACAAAAAGGAACCCTCTCCTTCGATCTTCCGTAATATTTCTCTCGACTTTCTCAGATTTCCAATGGTAAAAATAATAACTGAAAGAAAAGCGGCAAATCCTATGATCCCCATTTCGGAAAGTGCTTGCACATAAGTATTATGAGGAGGAAACCAGTATCCCCACCTTCTGCCATTAAAAGAATTGAAGCAATGGAGCCCGAGCCCCAAAAAGGGATTTTCCGTAAAAGCAATCAACCCGCGTTTTATTAATTCCCAACGACTGGCCATTGACCCTGCACTAACTCTTTCTTGGTCGCTCAGGTTAGATGTATCTTCCGCTAAGACCTCTATAGAGGATTTCAGCGTCAAAAATCTCTCCTTCGTTTGCTGTGGAGAAAAATGCCAGATAGGTATGATCAGAAAAATGAGGACTATCACATATAGAATTTTCCTCTTACTATAAATCCATAAGAAAAATGCAAAGGTCAGTACCCCCACGAAAGCAGTTCGAGACTGGGTTAACATAATGACCCGTAAAGCAATAATGATCAACACTGCGAGTATTAACTTCTTAATGATTGACCTTTCTCCCTTGAAAAGGAAAAAGAGGAAAGGTAGGTTTTCAGACGTAATGCCCCCCAATTGATTAGGGTGACTAAAATAACCTGTCACTCCTGCCAATCTCCACATATTGTTATTCCATATAAAACCTTTTCCCTGCAAAGAGAGGATAAACGGCTCAACAATTAAGAGAGCGAGCATCGCTACATAGACATAGATAAATCCTTTCAGCTTATCTTCATTATTAATGGCTGCAATAATCATCGGATAAATTGCAAAGAACTTTAGTAACCGTATGAACCAATCCAGAGCCACACTTCGAACGAATGCAAATGGAATGGTGAGAAATGCCGCTAACAGAAAAATGATTGCCGCCATATTAAGTCGATTTTCCTTGAAGTCAATCTCACCTCTTAGGATTTTAAGTAAAATAACAAACAATATGACGGATCCGATGATTAACTCGATTCGAAAAGTCCCAAGGATTGTAAACCTACTTCCGATTTGAGAGTAAAAAACGGCCGTATAGGTTAGTAAACCGTAGTAGAGGAAATTACTCTGGCCTTTTTTGTGATTTGATTCCACAGAGTGACCTCTATTGGGAAAATGCTATATTAAACATATTTTTTGCAGTATAGTTGAAATATAACTAAACTTTTTAACCGACTATTCAAATTCATTCGGTTTCATAAAACGCTCGGTAATAAGTTTTTCGGCTAGCCAAAGATCAAGATCATCATGAATATCTACAAAAGGCAGGTCGCCTTCGTTATTAACAATTTCTACATTTTCTCCCATTCTTTTACCTTGCTTAATAAACTCGGCTCTTGTTGCACAGGCCAGACCAGTATCTTCGCGATAGAGGGGCTCTCTCTTCTGCCTCGGGCCATAGGAGATATCCGGAGCTAAACGAACTAATTTTCCGTCTAATCTCCTCCAAAAATTCTTATGAGTCTTGGTTACGACAAATACTGAGTCAAGGTGATCATTCTCAAGCAACTTGCTGAGGACATCGTGGATCAAGGATTTTCTTCTAAAGACATCTGTCAACTGGAGAAATAGAACAACATCTACTCTATAGCTCTCCTTCTTTTCAAGCCATTCGACACAGTGTTTGAGAACAGGTTCTGTCGGCGTATCATCCTGCGCTAACTCGGCCGGTCTCAGAAATGGCACTTCTGCCCCATATTTTATTGAAACTTCGCGTATTTCTTCGTCATCCGTTGAAACAATAATACGATCAATCAGAGTACATCTTTTTGCCGCCTCGATGGTATAGGCAATTAGAGGCTTTCCCCCCAGCAGTCTCGTATTTTTTTTCAGTATTCCTTTGGACCCGCCTCGAGCAGGTATGATAGCCACAACATTCTTTTTTACCCCCCCGACCTGTCCTTTCTCTGCGACTTTCATAATGAACCTTTCTAATTACTTATTTAACTTTAGTAATTCTCATCCCACCATTTATCGATAATCATTTCTGCTATTTTAAAACCATTCTGTTTTCCGACATCGATCGTATGAATAACATCATCCAACTCTATCATTCCGATCTTTTGTCCCAGTCTATCTCCATGCCGAATCACATCTGCATAAGTTGCGGTAGCTAATCCGGATATCCCTATATGAATGGGTTGTTTGAGTTTGCTGGGCATGAACCCCTGGTCAATCCTCCTCATAACCCCATTCTCCTTTAACCAACAGGACTTGAATTCCGAGACAGTTGGTAAGATGCTATCGTACCCACCATTTGCGAGTTGTTCTACCATCAAATCGAGAAACCCCCTTTTTCGGAAAGGGCAATTTTCACTTAAGTAGATCACGATTTCCGGTATAATCCTCTGATCTTCTAATTTCTCGACGCAGAATTTCAATGTTTCAAGGATATCCACATAATCTCTTGTGATTTCTTGAGGTTTTTCAAAACAAAAGTCGGCACCCAGTTCTTTTGCCAATCTGAGAGTATGGCTATCCTCCGAAGCCACTACTGTATATTTGACATAGGCCGACTGCTTTGATCTCGCTATAGTGTATTCCAGGAGAGGTTTTTTCCCTAACGTTTCAACCCCTCCTTTGACGGGTATGATGCTGACTGCAGCAATTTTAGATGGATCAACTGAACTTGACAGTTCTTTGAGATCAAGGCGTTCGAGAATTTTAACGACATTCTGGCAACGCTCCATATCGCCGTTTTGGTGAATTCCGTGATAATGATAAACACTCGCTTCAGGTTCGTGAA
>Ga0153915_10003208_pt1 | contig 14965 bp, 16 predicted proteins | sample Opewatmetagenome_2_FD_107003 | JGI IMG/M metagenome (GOLD analysis project Ga0153915, IMG submission 107003) | Freshwater wetland microbial communities from Ohio, USA - Open water 3 Core 3 Depth 3 metaG | ecosystem: Environmental > Aquatic > Freshwater > Wetlands | place: USA: Ohio, Lake Erie...
GATGCCGAAGAGCTTGGTCTTCTCGGTCACGATCTCGTAATTGAACTTCTCCCGCGGCAGCTTCAGCCGGTGTTCGGCCAGGCTGATGGCCTCCTCGAGGTTGCGGCCGTTGTACTCCTGCGAGGCCGCGGCCGGCGGTGCGGCCGCCTCGGGGGCCCGGTCTTCCTCGTCCGATTCCGCCTCGAGGCCGGCGGCCGGCGGAGCGGCGCCTTCCTCGGGCTCTTCCCCTGGGAACTTGTTATTTTCGTCTGGCATTGGTCTCACTCTTTTTCCGGCTCATCATCCGGTTCATGAAGGCCTGCTGGCCGATCTGGAGGATGTTGGTCGTCAGCCAGTAGAGGATCAGCCCGCTCTGGAAGGTCAGGAAAAAGACGGTCATGATGACGGGCATGAACATCATCATCCGGGCCTGGCTCGGGTCGGCCGAGCTCGGGGTGATCTTCTGGGAGATGTACTGGGTGACGCCCATCAGGATCGGGGTGACGTAGGTCGGGTCCTTGACCGAGAGGTCCTTGATCCAGAAGACGAAGGGGCTGTGGCGGAACTCGACGGCCACCACCAGCATCCGGAAGACGCCCCAGAAGACGGGCAGCTGGATGAGGAGCGGCAGGCAGCCTCCGGCGGGGTTCACGCCGTGCTCCTTATAGAGCTTCATCATCTCCTCGTTCATCTGGCGGCGCTGGGCGATATCCGTTTTGGCCTTCTTGTACTTCGCGCGCAGGGCCTTGACCTTGGGCTGCAGCTCGGCCATGCGGGCCATGGACTTGGAGGAGCTGTAGGTGAGGGGGAAGAAGAGGATCTTGATGACGATGGTCAGGATGATGATGACGACGCCCCAGTTCGGGACGGAGCGGTGGAAGAATTTCATGGCCACCAGGAGGACCTCGGCGATGGCCCCGAAAAAGCCGAAGCTGATGAGCTTCTTGGCGTCCCGGCCGAGGGCCCGCAGCCGGTCGAATTCCTTGGGCCCGATGAAGGCCGACTCCGGCCGGCTCACGGCCAGGAAAAAGAGCGGGGTCTGGTCCTTCATTTCGCGGACGAAGGCGGCCGTCCCTTTTTGCGGCGAGAGGAAGAAGAGGGCGGCGAAATAGTTCTCCTCGTAGGCGGCCCAGTCGACGAAATTGAGCGAGCTCGCCTCGGGCTTGAACTTGCGCTCGTCGAGCCGGAAGACCTTCCCTCCGGAAAGCGCGGCCAGCCCTTTCGAAGAGCCATAGCTCTGTTTCATCTCCTCGGGCGTCGGGTTCCCGATGCCGGGCCCCCAGAGGAGCATGAGGGGGACCTCCTGGCCGTTCTTCCAGGCCCGGACCTCGAGGTCGAGCTCGTATCTGCCGCCGGTGAACCGGTATGTCTTTTCCGCGCGGAGGCCCTGACCATCGGAAAACTCGAACCGGAGCTCGCCTTTCTCGCCGTCGCCGAGGGAGAGGCCCGTTCCGCTTGTCTCGAAGAGGGCGGCGTTCAGGATATCGGCCACGGCCTGGTCCTCGGCTTTGACAGAAAACGGGTATCGCCCCACTTCGGCCGAGAGACGATTGACCATCTCCAGGTCCTCGACCGGGTCGTTCTTGGTCTTGGGCAACCGGGCCTTGTGCTTATGGAGCTTCCAGCTCGTCAGAACGGCACCCCGGTTCGTCCAGGCCGCCTCATAAAGGGACGTTTCGACGCGCAAGGTCTTCTCAGCCCCGGCCGCCAGGGCGGCAGAAACCGGCTGGGATTCCGCCTCGGGCTTGGCCGCGGGCGGCGCGGCCGGCGTTTCCGCCGGTTTGGTCTCCGTCCCGGTTGGGACTTCGACAGGGGCCGTCAAGGGGGGCCGGGTTTCGGGTTTGGGCTTGTTGAACAGGAGCTGGTAGCCGACGAGCACCAGGAACGACAGGACAATGGCCACGATCAAGCGTTTTTCCATCTATTGACCTCGTTAGGGCACAGGGTCGAATCCGCCCCGGTGCAAGGGATGACAGCGCAGGAGCCGGCGGACGCCCAGCCAGGCGCCCTGGACGAAGCCGTACTTTTCGATGGCTTCGCGGGTGTAGGCCGAGCAGGTGGGGTAAAACCGGCAGTGGACCCCCAGGACCGGGGAAAGGGCCCTCTGATAGAGCCTGATGAGGAGGAGGGCCACGTATTTCATGGAGCCTTCTTCGCCGTTCCTAATTCCTTAAGCGCCCGCACGAGGTCGGACCGGAACGCGGTCCAGCCAAGGCCGGCCACTCCCGGACGGGCCAGAAAAAGCATGTCCGTGGGCCGGGCCAGGGCGTCCTTGTTCCGCCGAAAGACCTCCCGCGTCCAGCGCTTGACCCTATTTCTCTCGACGGCGTTGCCGACCTTCTTGCTGACGACAACGGCCAGTCGGGAATACGGCAAGTCTGAAAAACGATATATCAGACTAAAATGCGCCCCTCGCGCCCGATATCCACCCCGATAAAGGGCCGCGAACTCACGGCTCTTTCTAATCCTCTCCCTGGGGGTGAGGCGTTCGTCATTCAACGGCCAGTCTTCGCCTTCCCTTGGCGCGTCTCGACTTGAGGACTCTCCGGCCGCCTTGGGATCTCATCCGGACACGGAACCCGTGCGTTTTCTTGCGTCTGCGCTTGTTCGGCTGAAACGTTCTTTTCATCTTCGCGCTTCACTTTCCGGTCAAATCAGGCAACCATGTTAATAAAGAACCACTTAGAAGTCAAGCGGCAGGGCTCGGGGGCTCTCCTCGAGACTACGCGGCGTCGCCCGGCGAGCGCCTCCGCTCAGCCGGCTCGGGAAGACGGACTCCTCCCGAGCCCTCCGAGCGCTATCCGAGCCTTATTTCCGCCTCTTTTTCCGGGCTCGCCAGAGAGAAAACAGCCTCAAATCAGGCGTTGACGGACTCCCGCTTTTTAGGGTATAATATATTTCTTATGAATTCCTTAAAGGTCGGGGATAAGGTCGTTTACCCCAACCAGGGCCTGGGCGTCGTCGAGGACATCAAAGAGCAGCTCTACAACGGGGAACGATTCAAGATCTTCCACTTGCGGATCCTCTGCAACAATACGCTGGTTCTTGTCCCCACCGCCTCCGCCCTCGAGATCGGGATCCGCCGGCCCAACTCCAACGCCGGCATCAAGGACGTCTTCAGCTTCATCCGCAACGGCGCGGTGGATATCCGCACGAACTGGAAGGGCCGCTACAAGGAACACCTCAACCTGATGAAGTCCGGGAACCTGCTGGACCTGGCCCTCGTCCTCAAGAGCCTCTATTGCCTCAGCCGGGTCAAGCCGCTCTCCTTCCGCGAGAAGAAGATGATGGAGAAGGCCCGCGAGCTCATCGTCTCCGAGGTGTCCGAGGCCACCGACCTCACCGTGAGCCAGGCCGAGCATAAGGTCCACGATTCCTTGTCCCGCTCCTTCCGGGGCGTCAAGGCCCGCCTCACCAGCTAGGCCGCCGGCCATGGCTCTCGACCTCCTCATTTTCGGGCTCTTTCTCGCCGCTTCGGCCTTTTTTTCCTCCTCCGAGACCGCCTTCATCGCCGTCAGCCCCTACACGCTCGAGTCGCTGGCTAAGAAAGGCTCCAAGCGGGCCCGACTCATCCTGCAGGTACTGGCCCGGATCAACGATTTCCTGGCCACCATCCTGGTCGGCAACACGCTGGTCAATGTGGCGGCCGCCTCGCTGGCCACGTCCGTTGTCGTCCGCCTCCTCAAGGACCCCGAGCAGGCGATCCTTCTGGCCACCGTCTCGACGACGATCCTCATCCTCATTTTCAGCGAGGTCAGTCCAAAGACCTTCGCCGCGCACCATGCATTGAAGACGAGTCTCCTTTTCATTTATCCGGTCCGGGTCTTCCTCGTGCTCTTCTATCCACTGGTCAAGGCGTTCTCTTTCTTGACCGGCCTCCTCATGCCCTCGACGAAGTCCGAGGGGAGCGGCCTCGCGCGCCATCTCAGCGAGGAAGAGATCCGGATCCTCCTCAGTTCGGGGCCCCGCAGCTTGTCCTCGCTCCGGGCGAAGATGATCGCCGGCGTTCTCGACATCGGCGCCCGGCCCGTCAAGGAGGTCATGGTCCCGCGGCCGCAGGTCAAGGCGATCGAGGCCGGCGCGACGCTGGCCGAGGTCGTAGCCGTCATCGAGGGAGCGGGCTACTCGCGCTACCCCGTTTTCCGCGGCCGGATGGACAACATCGAGGGCGTCCTGCACGCCAAGGACGTTATCCGTTATATAACTGATAATAAATCATTTGATATCTCGGCCATCGTCCGCCGGCCGTTCTTCGTGCCCGAGCTCGCCTCCCTCGAGACGACCCTCGGCCAGATGCAGCAGAACGCCGTGCATCTGGCCCTCGTCGTCGACGAGTTCGGCAGCCTCGAGGGGATCGTGACCCTCGAGGATATCATCGAAGAGATCGTCGGCGATATCCGCGACGAGCACGACGATCAGCTGGAGGAGGCCTGGTTCTCGCGCCTCGAAGACGGCGTGTACCTCGTCAAGGGGTCGATGCCGGTCAAGGAGGCCAACCAGGCTCTGGGGCTGCGCGTGCCGGAGAAGAGCGGCTTCACGACGCTGGCCGGCTTCTTTCTCTCCGAGTGCGGCCGCATCCCGCTCGAAAAGGACAGCCTCGTCGTCGACGGTGTCCGCTACTCCGTCGAACGGATGAACAAGCGCCATATCAGCCTCCTCCGCGTTGACCTCCGCGGCCCGGAGGCCGGGCCCGCCGCATGAAAACGGTCGCCGTCAACAAGGCCGCCCATCGCGACTACGAGTTCGTGGAGACCTTCGAGGCCGGCCTCGCCCTCCGCGGGAGCGAGGTCAAGTCGGTCCGGGAAGGCCGGGTCAGCCTCAAGGAAAGTTACGGCGAGGTCCGGGGCGGTGAAGTCTTCCTCGTCAAGTGCCACATCAGTCCCTACGAAGCGGCGAACATCTTCAACCACGACCCGCTCCGGGACCGCAAGCTCCTCCTCCACCGCCGGGAGATCAAGCGGCTGACGGGAAAGGTCCAGGAAAGGGGCCTGACGCTCATCCCGACCAAGGTGTTCTTGAGCGACCGCGGACTGGTCAAGGTCGCGGTCGCCCTGGCCCGCGGCCGCCGGGAATACGAGAAGCGGGACATCATCAAGAAGCGGGACGTGGACCGCGAGATCCGGGCGGAGATCAAGAAGAGACTGCGCTGACCGGCCCGCCGGACGGGATTCAGGCCCGGCGTCACCGGGCCGCGAGGCGGATCGCCTCGAGCATGCTCCGGGGGTCGGCGGTTCCCCGGCCGGCGATATCGAAGGCCGTGCCGTGGGCGGGGGAGGTCCGGACGAACGGCAGGCCCAGGGTGAGATTCACGCCCGTTTCAAAGGCCGCGAGCTTGAACGCGATAAGCCCCTGGTCATGGTAGAGGGCGACGGCGACCCGGTCAGGCCGGCCCAGCACCTGCCGGAAGACGGTATCGGGCGGGAAGGGCCCCGCGGCCGGGACCCCGGCGGCCCGCGCCGCCCGGATCGCGGGCTCGACCTCTATCTCCTCTTCTTTCCCCATGAGCCCCCCTTCACCGGCGTGAGGGTTGAGGCCGGCTACCAGGAGTTCGAACCGGCCCGGCTCGAGCTTTCGGAGAGCCTGGTCGAGGCGCCGCAAGAACGCTTCGAGCCCGTCCTTCCGAACCCGGCCCAAGGCTTCCCGGAGCGGGATATGGTGGCTGAAGAGGGCGACCCGGAGCGCGGAGGACCAGAAGCACATGATCGCCTCCGGGTAGAAGGTCTCCAGGTATTCCGTATGACCGCGGGCCTTCACCCCGGCCAGGCTCCACGAAGTCTTGGAAATGGGGCCCGTGATGACAGCCTCGAGATGTCCGGCCCGAGCCTGGGCTACGGCCGTTTCAAAGGCGCGGAAAGAGGCCGCCCCATTCACGGCGTCCGGCCGGCCGCGGACATCGCCTTCCGGGCCGGGGCCGATATCCTCCAGAAAAAGCCCGGGCTCGTCGGACGGCTTCGCCGCCCGGGCGCGGATGTCCGGCGAAAGGCCGAGGGCTTTCGCTTCCCGGTCGAGGACCCGGGCCGAACCGTAAAGGATATATTCCGCGGGGGGGAGGGATCCGCCCTGGGCCAGGGCTTTGAGGACGATCTCGGGACCGATGCCGCCTGGGTCTCCCAGCGTGATGCCGACCCTGGCGAGCCGACTCATTTCTCGTGGTGTTCGGGCGTCTCTTCGGCCTCCCGCTCCCTGGCCTCGCCGACTTTGTAGATGTATTTAACGCGGCTCTTGAAAACCAGGAGGTTAGGGGCGTCGTCGCGGTTCAGCTTGAAGCAGTTGCGGTCGTACCATTCGATATACCCCGTCACGACCTCGCCGTCGGCGAAAACGACGGCCATGGGGGTTTTCTTGTTCATCTGCTTCAGGTAGTAGTAGTTCTCGGCGAACGTGTCGGTCGGCGGGTGCATCTTCTTCTTGATGGCGTCTTTGTCCTGGCTCATCTTGTCTTTGATTTCAGAGAGGCTGGGCCGGATGAGTTTCCTGTTCATAAGATTCCTATCCATGGTTATCCCTGAGGTTGAGATTTGCTGCTTAATCTCATCTTAACACCCCGGCCGCCAAAAGGCAAGGGCGGCTTCTAACTTACGCCTTATCAGCGACTTGAGCCCTGCTCCGCCGCGGCCCGGCCCGCCCCTCCGGCCTAGTTGCTGCCGAGATAATCCGTCAGCCGGATGTTCCGGTTCTTCAGGCTCACCCCGAGGGCCCGGTCCAGCGCGGCCTGCGAGATGTTGAAGGTAATGATGGCGTTGAGCTCCGTCGTCCGCGCGTTGGCCAGATCCCGTTGATAGGTGAGGACCAGATAGTTCGTGCTCTGCCCGACCTTGAACTTCTCCTGCTCGGCCGCCAGTTTCTGCTCCGCCAGCTCGCGGGCCAGGCGATAAGCCTGGATCCGTTTGAAGTTCGTGTCCACGGCCCGGACGGCGGTCTTGATCTCGACAAAAGCCTGCTGCTCCTGGTCTTTCAGGCCGAGTACGGCCTGATCCATATTGAGCTTGGCCTGAATGTAATTGGCCCGCGACAGGATGTTGCTGAGGGGAATGTCCAGCGTCAAGCCGATGGACCAGTTCTTGTATTTGAAGTTGAAGGCGTCTTTGATCGCGTTGCTGATGCCGCCGGGAATGCGCTCCTTGACGATGCCGAAAATGGGGAGGCCGTCATAAACGATCTGGTCCCCCGACACACCGGGGCTCGAATAGGAGGCGGAGAGGTTCAGGCCCGGCAGGAGCTGGTTCTTGGCATAGGAGACATTGAGCTCTTCGTTCTTCAGCCCGACCCGCGACATCCGCAGGTCCGGACGGTTTTGCATGGCGATGGCCAGGGCGTCGTCCAGGTTGGTTTTTCTCTCCTCGAAGGAAGGCTGGTCTGCCGGCACGACGGCCGCGATTTTCTTTTCCTCCTCAGCCGACATGTTGATGAGGGCTTTGATCCGGTCCTCGCTGTTGCGGACCTGGGCTTCTGCCTGGAGGATGTCGGCCTCGCGGGTTGCGACCTCGGCTTGAGCACTCAGGATATCGATCGGCGCCATGCGTCCGACCTCAACCGACCGCTTGTTCATCTCGAGAAGGTCCTTGGCCAGATCCAGGGACTGTTGCCGGACTTTGAGGTTCTCGATGCTGTAGACGAGGTTCCAGTAGGCCTCTTCCACGGAGTAGAGGGTGACAATGAGGTTCTGCTCGAGCTGGGTCTCGGAGATATTGAGGTTGTTGCGGGCGACCAGAATATCCCGCCGGCTGAGGTCGTAGCCGAAGTTACGCAGAAGGGGCTGGTTGAAGTTGAACCTCAGCGTGCTCCCGTAACGGGGGTTGATCGTCTGGAAGCTCTGGGTCGTATCGGTCTTGGAGTTTTGCAGCGTCGCGCTGAGCGTCCCGCCGAAGGGGATGGCTTCGCTGACCTGGGCGGAATAATCATAGGACTTCGTCCGGCTCGTCTGAGCGGCGTCGAGGAAGGAATAGGACGCTTGGTTCGATTCCCTGTTGTTCCAGCCGAGGCTCAACGTGGGGAAGAACTTCTCCTGGGCCCGGTCGAGCGAGGTGCCGGCCACCTGGGGGCCGAGAACATCGATGGCGACGCCCACGTTATTCTGCAGGGTCCGGACGATGCAGTCGGACAGGGTCAGGGTCAGCGTCTTCTCCTGCGCCTGGGCGCCGGCGGCGCCCGCCAGGAGCAGAGTCGAGGCGAGGATCGCGGTGGTCCTTCTATTGATCAAGTTTCTCACGCTTATTCTCCTTGTCAGGTTCTCAAGAGGCCGGGAGCGATCTCCGGCTCCGTCACTCGTAGCGCAGGGCCTCGATCGGGTCGAGCCGCGACGCCTTCCGGGCCGGATAGAAGCCGAAGAAGATGCCCACCGCGGCCGCGAAGAGGAAGGCCATGAGGATGGAATTGACGGAGACGACCGTGCTGAAATTGGAAAAAATGGGCACCCGCTTTATCAGCTTGGAGGCCGCGACGCCGAAGGCGATCCCGATCAGCCCGCCAAAGACACTGAGGACGATGGCCTCGGTCAGGAATTGGAGGAGGATATCCCGCTCCTTCGCTCCGACGGCCATCCGGATGCCGATCTCGCGGATCCGCTCGGTGACGGAGACGAGCATGATGTTCATGATCCCGATGCCGCCGACGAGGAGCGAGATCGAGGCGATCGAGCCGAGGAGCAGGGTCATGATATTGGTGGATTCGGCCGCCTGCTCGGACACCTCGGCCATGTTTCCGACCTGGAAGTCATCCTCGGCGCCGGGGGCAATGCGATGCCGGACCCGGAGGAGTTCCTCGATCTGCCGCTTGGCCTCGGGCGTCTTGTCGGCGGAAACGGCGGAAACATCGACCGATTGGAGATAATCGACGCGGGACAGGCGGCGCATCGCCGTCGTATAGGGGATCGTGATCATATCGTCCCGGCTCCCGAAGCCGCCGGATTGGCCGCGGCGTTTGAAGACGCCCAGGACCTTGAAGGGGATCTTCTTGATGCGGATGATCCGGCCGATGGCGTCCTCGCTCTCGAACAGGTTCTCCTTGACGTCCGCCCCGAGGATACAGACTTTGGCCGCCGCCCGGACCTGGGTCTCGTCGAAGTAGGTCCCGAACTCGACCGGCCAGGCGCGGACCTCGGGGTAGCGGGCGCCGGTGCCCTGAATGGACGTGTTCCAGTTCTTGTTGCCGTAGACGACCTGGGCCCGCGCGCTGACGGAGGGCGAGATGTCCTGGACCGCCGGACATTGTTCCTGGATGGCTTTGGCGTCCTCCTCGGTCAGCGTCGTGAAGGCGCCCCAGCCCGAATGGACGCCGCGGACATTGCGGCTCCCCGGCTGGACGAAGAGGAGGTTCGTCCCCATGGAGGCGAAGCGGTCCTGGATGCCCTTCTTCGCGCCCTCGCCGATCGAAACCATGGCGATCACGGCGCCGACGCCGATAATGATCCCCAGGATGGTCAGGAAAGACCGCATTTTATTGCGGGCCAAGGCGCGAAAGGCGATGCGGCTCGTGCGCAGGATATTCATTGTCGACTCCCTTTTAAGCCTGGTCGGAGCAGTCGGACGTCGTCGCCCCGTGCTCGACTTGAACGATCACCCCGTCCTTGAGATGGATCCGCCTATTGGCCCACGCGGCGATATCCGCCTCGTGGGTGACCATGATCATCGTGATGTGCTGCTCGGTGTTGAGCCGCTTGAAGATCCTCATGACCTCGCAGCTCGTTTTGCTGTCCAGGTTGCCGGTCGGTTCGTCGGCCAGAATGAGGGACGGGTTGTTGAGGAGGGAGCGGGCGATGGCCACCCGCTGTTGTTCTCCGCCCGAGAGCTGGTTGGTCTTGTGGTGGGCGCGGCTGCCGAGGCCCACGCCTTCCAGCGCGGCCTTCGCCCGGGCCGCACGTTCCTTGTGCGGGACATTCGTATAGAGGAGCGGGAGCTCGGTATTCTCCAGGGCCGTCGTCCGGGAGAGAAGATTGAAGCTCTGGAAGACGAATCCGATCTTCTGGTTGCGGACGGTGGCGAGGCGGTTCTTGTCGAAGGTCGAAACCTCCTCGCCCTCAAGGAGATAGCGGCCGGAAGTGGGCTTATCCAGACAGCCCAGGATGTTCATGAGGGTGGATTTGCCCGACCCCGACGGTCCCATGATGGCCACGAAATCGCCCCTCTCGATGCTGTACGTCACGCCCTGCAACGCCTCGACCTGGGTTTCGCCGATCGTATAGGTCTTGCGCAGGTCGTAGAGTTCGATAATCTTGCCGTTATCCATGCTCGTTCAGTCCTCGTACCCGGGCGGCCGCCTAGCGGCGCATGAACATCATTCCGCCGGGCGGTCCCATCTGCGTCTGGCGCGCAGCGCTTGAGGTCGACGATTCATCGCCGGTGATGACCTTGTCGCCTTCCTTGAGATCGCCGCGAAGGATCTCACTGTAGGAGTTGTCCGTGATCCCGGTCCGGAGGAAGACCAGGCGGAGTTTGCCGTCCGCATCCTCGACCCAAACGCGGGTCGGCTGGCGGCGCTGGCCGCCTTGCCCGGAAAGGCCGGCCGGCCGCTGGCCTTGCCCTTGGCCCTGGCGCACGGCGGCCTGGCCCTGGGGTTGAGCGCCGGCCGCCTGAGGCTGGCCCGGGGCCGCGGCCTGCTCCGGCCCGGCCGAAGGACCGCGTCCCTCGACCGCCTGCCCGGCCTGCTGACGCTGGGCCGTCATCCGTTCCGCCGCTTCCTTCATGATCTTATCCATCTCGGTCTGAGGAAGGGTGGGGTTGTAGCGGAGGGCGGCGTTCGGGACGCGCAGGACGTTCTTCGCCTCCCCGACGATGATGGAGACGGTGGCCGTCATGCCCGGCCGGAGCTTCCGCTCCGGGTTCTCGACGTTGACGATCGTCGTGTAGGTGACGACATTCTGGACGGTCTCGGGGGAGAAGCGAACCTGCTGGACGACGCCGTTGAAGTTCTCTTCGGGGAAGGCCTCGACCGTGAAGCGGACCTTCTGCCCTTCCTTGACCTTGCCGATATCGGCCTCGTCGACGCTGCACTCCACCTTCATCTTGGTCAGGTCGGTCGCGACCTGGAAAAGCACGGGGGCCGTAAAACTGGCCTGAACGGTCTGGCCGATGTTGACCTTGCGGGTGATGACCATCCCGTCGACAGGCGAGCGGATGACGGCGTAGCTGAGGTCGACCTTGCTCAGGTCGAGGGTGCTCTTGGACTGGGCCAGCCGGGCCTGGGCCGAAACGAGGTCGGACTTGGCGCCCAGGTAGGCCGCTTCGGCGCCCTCCATCTCCTCCAGAGAGAGGAGATTCTTCTCGGACAGGGCCTTGGCCCGTTCATAATTCTTCTGGCTGGTTTCCAGGGTGACCTTGGCCCGGTCGAGCGAGGCCAGGGAGCTCTGGTAATTCGCTTCGTTCTGCTCGACCTTCATCCTCAAAGGTTCCTGGTCGAGTTCCGCGACAATCTCGCCTTTCGTCACCTGGGAATTGTAATCGGCGCTCAGTTTTTCAATCTTCCCCGAAACCTGGCTCCCGACGTCGACGATCTCGATGGGATTCAGGGTCCCCGTCGTCAGGACGATCGCCTCGATGTCGCCCCGGCCGAGGGCCTCGGTCTTGTACTTCGGGCCGCCGTTGCGGCCGTTACGGAAGACGGTCAGGCCGAGCACGGCGCCGATGACGACGACGGCTCCAATCCCGATGAAAAGGATTTTTTTCTTCATCTCGATTCTCCTTTAGGTTCTCTCTCCGGATCTCGTTGTGGCGCAGGTCCAGGCTCTTTCTTGGACTCCGGCCCGGGTTCTCTTCCGGGCGGACGCCGATCTCGTTCTCCCCCCCTCGGGTGGAGGTATTTTTCGATCATGGTCTCGAACTTTTTCTGCTGCTCGGGGGTCAGCACGGCGTCGATCTCGCTCTTGAGCTGGGCCCGGATCTCCTTGAGCTTGTCCTGCATCAGGCCGCGCAGGCCCTTGAACCGCTCCTCGTTCCGGCGGAAGATCTCGCCGACCTTTTCCCGCTGCTCGGCGCTCATCCCAACCTCCTTGGCCATCGCGTCCAGGGAGGGAAAATGAGGCCGGCTCTGCCGCATCCTCTCGGCGCGGACGTGCATGAGGTAGCGCTCGCCGAAGTAACCGGCGGCCACCCCAAGGGCGAAGACGCCGATGAGGGTCACGACGATGAGGGCCTTGTACTTCGTGATCATGGCAGCCTCTTCGCCGCGGGCGCGTCGAGGGACGCGAAAATGAGCATCATGTTGCGGTCTTCGGGCTTGGCGGCGTCGAAGATCTGCTGCGTTTCCGTGAGCGGATTCCGGTTCTCGAGGAGCAGGGCCTCGGACTGGGTCAGGCCTGTTTTCTCCGCAGGCCCGAACGCGACCAGGCCGACGAAGACGAGGACGATGGCCAGGAAGACGGGCACCGCGCGCAGGCTCCAGCGCTCCCAGACCAGGAGCGGAACGAGGGCCCGCTCCTCGCGGAGGCGCGGCTGCAGCCGGGCGAGGAACCCGGGCGCGGGCTCAACGTCCTTGTCCTGCTGCAGAAGGGCGACCAGGCCGCGGACCTCCTGAGCGGTCCGCCGGCAGGCGGGACAGGCGGCCAGGTGCTTCTCGAGGGCCGCCCTCCGGGCCGGGTCGAGGCGGTCGTCAACCCAACGGTTGATCCACCGTTCAGCTTGTCTACACCGCATCATACCCTCCTTCCGGGGTCAGGTAAGGCCCCAGCCTGAGCCGGAGCATCTTCCTCGCCCGGTGCAGGCGCGAATCCACCGTCCCGGGAGAGATCTTGAGGACCGCCGCGATCTCGTCATACGGCATCCCCTGGATGTCCCGGAGCGTCACGATGACCCGGTACTTCTCGGGCAGCGCTTCGAGCACCTTGAGGACCAGGCCCCGGCGGGCTTCCTCGGAGCGCTCCCGCTCGCGCACGAGCGTCTCCTCCTCGCCGGCGCTGGCGATCTCGCGCACGTCGTCGAGGGGGACTTCCTTGGCCCGGCCTTTGCGCCGCAGGTAGTCCTTGATATGGTTGACCGCGATGCGGTACAGCCAGGTCCCGAATTCCGAGTGGAAGCGGAATTTCGGGAGGGCCAGGTAGGCTTTGAGGAATACCTCCTGGGCCAGGTCGTCGGCGACCTCCCGGTTGCGCGTGAAATGAAGGGCCATGCTGTACACTCTCGCCTGGTAGGTCCGGACGAGCGAGGCGAACGCCTCTTCGCTCCCGTCCTGGGCCAGCCGAACCAGTTTCTTTTCGTCCATCGAAAGACACGACCCGCGTCCTCCGACACTTACTTAGACGGAGGACCCGAAAAAATCTTCCCTCCCCCCAGGGGGGCTCGTCCTACAGAACGAGGGCGGACATCCGCCGGTTACAGAACCCTCCGGCACCCCCGGGGCCGGAGCAGAGGGAAAAAGGCACCGCCCGCTCGCCGGGCGGAGCCTGGGATTCGGGACGAAGCTTGGGCGAGCCGCTTATTTCGGCTTCCTCTTGGCCGTCCACTCCGAGGTGCGCTCGCCCATCTGAGTGGTCCCGGTCATCGTGTCGCCCTCGACCTTCCCCTTGTTGACGACCGTGAACTCGCCCTGGGGGGTCGTCCTGGTCATGCTCCACTCGATCTCATTGCCCTTGATGGTCCCTTTGCTGACGATCTCCTGGCCGTCCCGGCCGACGCTCGTCACGGTCAGGTTCTCACCCTCCTGCTTGAAGGTGATCGTCGAGGTCATCGGGCCGCGCGGCGTCGTCCGGGTGATCTCCCACTCGCCGGTCACGTCGATCTTGTCCTGGGCCATCACCAGCAGACCCGCCACGGCGGCGAAGCCCAACATAAGCAGTGCGATTCTCTTCGTCATCTCGTTCTCCTTTCCCAATTTCTATTTTAGACGAGACGGCCGCTTTTTTCTTCCCCGCCGGCCTTCCGCTTGGCCTCCCAGGGGAAGTTCCGCAGCCGCCCGATCTGGACCTCGCCCGACATCCGGTCGCCCTCGACCCGGCCCCGGTAGGTGAGGGTTCTTTCCCCCTGGGGAGTCGGCCTTTTGACCGACCACTCGATCTCCTGGCCCTTGAGGGTCCCCGACCCGGTGAACTCGTTGCCGCGGGGCCCGGTCATGGCCACCTCGAGCGCTTCGCCGGTCAGCTTGAAGACGACCTTCCAAACGACCTCGTTCTGCTGGGCTTGGGTCGTCAGCTCCCATTCGCCGTCCAGCTTGACGTCTTGGCCGGCCGCAGCCCAGGCACAACATAACAGGACCAGGGCCAGAGGGAATAGCTTTCTGTCGATATATCTGTTCCGGGGGACGCTCATCTGGGCCTCGGCTCGGCTCGCTTCTGCTTAAGATATTATAGCCGAAAGCCCAAATTCTCGGGCCGGTCCCAGCGCCGGCGTGACGGACCCGGCTCAGGACAACTTGACCTTTTTCTGGTCGACCCCGCCCCTGGTCGAGGAATAGACGACCTCCGCCTCGGCCCCTTCCTTTTCGCCGAGCTTCACCTTCCACTTGAGCGTCCGGAGCTCCTTCGAGCGGAGGGAATCGATCTCCTGGCGCGCCGGCGTGCCCGTGGCCAGTGTCGCTCCCTTCAGCCGGAGCTCGACCGCGTCCGGCCGGACGATCTTGACCCGCTTCGCCATCTCCAGCGCCGTCGGCAGGAACCCTTCGTTGGTGACGACCGCGGTCACCTCGACGAACCCCGCTTCCCGGCGGACGGGTTTGCTCTCGGCAGAGACGATCTTCCCCTGGGGGAGGGATCTGGCCAGCAGGAGGTTGAAGAGGGCTTCTTTTTTCGCCCATTCTTCCAGGATCTCCGGCGGCGGGTTCTGCCGGAAGAACTTCGGGTTGAAGCCGCCGATCTCGACTTCACCGAGCTGGGGATGGTTGAATTTCGTCCAGGGCTTGAAGTACTTGCCCGGCAGGTTTTCGTCGAGCCAGCGCAGGTTCTCGAGGTCGGTGATACGGCCGTCGCCGTTGTAATCCTTCATCCGGCCGCCGTTCCAGAGCTCGTCGCCGTACCAGATGGCCCCGAACTGGAAATAGCCGAAGTCGGGCGAATGCCCGAACA
>Ga0153915_10003209_pt1 | contig 14965 bp, 12 predicted proteins | sample Opewatmetagenome_2_FD_107003 | JGI IMG/M metagenome (GOLD analysis project Ga0153915, IMG submission 107003) | Freshwater wetland microbial communities from Ohio, USA - Open water 3 Core 3 Depth 3 metaG | ecosystem: Environmental > Aquatic > Freshwater > Wetlands | place: USA: Ohio, Lake Erie...
AGAGCCGGGGTCACGCGGCATTTCCTCTCTCCGGACTGGTCAATTTCGTCGGGATGTGACGACCGGCATTATGATCAGGCATGAAGGGGAAGACATGCCGGGTTGGAGAAAACGCGGGGCTCTGCCTGCCCTCGAGATCGCAGCCCTCCTGCTGCTACTTGGCTGCGAGTCGCTTTACGCAGCCGATTCCTGGGAGAAGAAGCCCTATACCGAGTGGAGATCCGCGATCAGGGTCTCCTTCAGGATCGACAAAATGGCAGTGGACGGGATGCCTGCTTTCTGAGATCCCGGAGCACAGGGTGCGCAGTCACCAGCGATGCAGGGTGGCGCAAGCCCTTGCGGGATGTCCGCTTTGTCAGGCTGCGGCGGCTGCGCTTTGCCGAAGCGCGCAATGTCCGCGCCGGTGCCGATGAGCAAAGACCAACGACCTCTGGAGTTCTTGGGACAGGCTACTCAACTTGACATTCTCTGGCATCAGGAGAGTGAATTTCGAGGCTGGGTAGCCTGTCCCCGAAACTGGAAGCGGGAGGGTTGCCGCTGGATTATGGCGTTGAGGACTTCGATTGTGCGCGGACGGAGATCGACTACCGGGCCGCGACCGAGCAGAGACACTACTTGTCTGGTATCGCTCTCGCTGATGCTGAGGCTCTTCAATTCGGCGACGATGGCAGTGCTGCAACCTCTCAAAGAATCGCGGACACGCTCGATACCATCCCGGATCATGACGTTCAGATCGCTCACCGGCATCTGCAGCTTCAGGTCAGCACCCGGAAGGAAATTGCAGTAGCAGCGCGGGTACCGATCCAGGATCCGCCGGACGGGCAAATCGCAATGGTGATTCTTGAGCCAGGCAGCGATCGTTCGGACACGTTCCAGGCAACTGCGATCGGCTTGAGTGAAGCCCGATAGAATTTCGAGGTTGCGCAAGGCAGTTTTGTCCAGGCCGGTTGTTTCTGCCAAGGTTCCAATAATCATCCCGACCGTCTGCGCGTGAGCCCGTGCGTAATTCTCCGCGTAGCGCGTCTTGAACTCCAGGAAGGAGCGGTCGAAGGAGTCGCGCTCCTCGGCCGCCAGGAAGCGGTCCGGTCTTTCGACGGAACCGAGTAGGGAAGTGCGTACCCGGTCGATGTCGGGATCGCCGGACGGGAAAGCGGATCTGACGTATTCGCACGCGTGCTCGAAGGCAGGCAGCCATCGCATCAGCGACGCCAGCTCGTCCATTGACCTGTGCCAGGGCATATCCGCGTCCTGCCCCAACACGCACTCTCCGGCAATCCGCGACATGGCCCCGACGAACGAAATCTCGTTCTTCCAAAGGCGTTCGATTGTGGCCGTCAGCGTGACCAGACGGCTGGCGAGCGGCCTTGTGCGGTTGTGGAAATGAACCGTCACGAAATGTTCCGGCAGGCTGTCGAGTTTTTCCACCAGGAGGACGCAATTTGCTGCTGGCCCTGACACCCACCATTCCCGGAAGCGGATCTCCGCCTCCTCCGGCGTCATGCGGCGTATCTCATCGACGCCCGTCAGAAGTGCAGCGCAGTGGAGTGCGCTCTCCGCGCCCGAATCCCGGCCGACCTCGGAGTCAGGCTTCTGGGGAGGGTATTCGCTGCCGATTTCTGTCACGAGTCACGCTGCCTTGCTGCGCCACACGGGTAACGCCGGGCACTATGTCGGCTTCTTCTTCTCCCCGGTGCCTGTCTCTCTTTTATCGACCTTCTCAGGGGAGTCTTTAGAGGGGCTCGCGTAGATGTTGGTGGGATCGGTGGCGAGCATCTGCTCGTAACTGTTGCCGTAGCACCGGATCGTCGGCTCGCTTCCCTTGATGAAATACTCCTCCTGTCGCTCGAGGCAGCGTTCTGTGGCGAGGAGCCCGGTCGAGGGATCGATTTCGACTTTGACGATTCCCTCAGGAGCGATGAAGTCTGCGCCCCTGAGGGGCACGATGGCGGCGGCCTTCTTCATGAAGTCGGCCCAGATAGGCAACGCCGACTGGGATCCGGAAAGGTTAAGCTCGCGGTTGTCGTCGAACCCGACCCACACGATGCAGAGCATTTCCGGCGTGTAGCCCGCAAACCAGCCATCGCGTGAGGTGCCGGTCTTGCCCGCGGCCGGAAGCACAAAGCCGCGTGCTCTCACTCCTGCACCGGTTCCGCGATCGATTACCGACCGCATCAGGGATGTGATCATAAACGCCGTTTCAGGAGAGATGGCCTGTATCTGCTTTGCCGCGGGGGTGTAGACGATCTTCATACCGGGATCGCACACCTTGAGAATCGGCGTCAGTTCGGAGAGCAGGCCGCCGTTCGCGAATGCCGTGTAGGCGCGAACCATCTCGAGCGGAGTGACCTCGAATGCACCGATGGCCATCGCAGGATACGGCTTGATCTGCTCGTTCAGTCCGAGGCGCTTCGACAAACCGGCGATCTTGTCGTATCCGATCTTCTCGGCGAACTTGATCGTGGCCACGTTCAGCGACTTTGTGATCGCCTGCCGCATGGTGACCTGACCCTGGTACTCATCCTTGAAGTTCTTCGGTTCGTACACAAGATCCTCGAAGGCGAATTCAGTTGGTTCGTCCAGCGCTGTGGATACGGCCGTAAGGGGGCTGGCACTGGAGTAAGCGGATTCGATTGCCGCTGTGTAGACAAACGGTTTGAAAATGCTGCCGGGTTGTCGCTTGGCCTGGGTTATGCGATTGAACTGGGTTGTGCCATAGTGGCGGCCTCCGACCATGGCCAGGATGTCGCCGTTGCGGGGATCCACCGCAATCAGGCTCGCCTGGACGGTTCCTGGCGGAATGGCCCGCTTGCCCTGGGCGAAGTGGGCATCCATTTCCGCAATCCCCTGGCGCAGGGCCTCAAAAGCTGCCTGCTGCAGGTCCATGTCCAGTGATGTAAATACCTTGTGTTTGCCCCGGGCCAGAGCCGCGTCACCGACAGTCTCGCCAAGAACCTCCTGGACGAAGTCCACGAAGTAAGGAGCGTCTGAGTAGTTCAGCATCGTAGAGGGCTTGACTTCGAGTGGCTTGGCCTTTGCCGCAGTGCACTCTGCGCGCGTAAGCATGTCGTATTCGGCCATGAGATCGAGTACCAGGTCGCGACGCGCTTTCGCCCTCTCCGGATATCGGATCGGACTAAAGCGGTTCGGTGCACTGATGATCCCGGCGATGGACGCGGCTTCGCCCACGGTTAGGTCCTGAACTGCTTTTCCAAAATACGCCCCAGCCGCTTCGCCCACCCCGACAATGCCGAAGGAGCCTATCTGCCCCAGGTAAACGTCGTTGCAGTAGAGCTCGAAGATCTGTTCCTTGGAGAGCCTCTGCTCGAGGAGAATCGACACGTAGGCGTCGGCAATCTTGCGCCTCCAGGTCCGCTCCGGGCTAAGGAAGTAGTTCTTCACGAACTGCTGCGTCAGAGTGCTGGCACCCTGTACCTTGTCCCCCGCGCGCACATCGACCAGGAGAGCGCTGATGATCCGAAGCGGATCGACCCCGCGATGACTAAAGAACCGGCGGTCCTCTGAAGCCAGGATCGCATTTACCACAACCTTGGGAAGGTCCTGGTATCGAACGTAGCGGCGCTTCTCCCTGCTCGAATCGATCGCATTGCTCAACAGTTCCGGCCTGAGGGCAAACCTGTCGAGCCCCTGGTGTTTCCCGCCATCGACCAACGAGGCGATCGTCTTGCCCGACCAGGTGACCAGCGCCGAACGGTTGGCATCATAGGGCAGGCTTGCATCGTTGGTGAGCAGAAGCTGGTTTTGCTTGAGGAACTGATAGGTCGCTGCACGCGCATGGTCACCCGGTTTCTGCTCAGCGTAGCCAAGGCGCCGGAGTCGTATCACCAGGTCCTGCGGCGCAATGCGCCTGCCGCGACTGAGATACAAAGGGCTGGCGTAGATCTCGGTCTCAATCACGCCCTCAGGCTTACCGAGCTTCGCCCGGATCAGGCTGTCGAAGATGTAGTAGTAGCGGATCAGGAAGATTCCTGCGACAACGGCAGCCAGCGATACAAGTACCGCCAGAATTTTCAGCAGCTTCAGACGGCGGGATTTCTTACTTGCCGCGTTCCTCTTTCGATGGGCCGGCTTGCGCTCCACCATAGCGCGTCAATGATACCTGAAAGGCAGCGGTGGGTGAAAAGCATATGCTAGCATTACTGAGTTTCAGAAAGTGGAGATCTTGGGAGTGGCAGTCGGATCTTGGTTTCTGCTGAGTTTCAACCGAATTAGAGGTTCCAGGATATCGGGTTGATCGTGACGGACAGGTACTCACGACAGATACTGTTCAATGGCATTGGCGTCTCGGGCCAGGAGAAAATAGGCCGTGGCAGGATTCTGCTGGTCGGGTGCGGCGCCCTGGGGTCCGTGATCGCGGAGATAATGGTGCGCGCGGGGATCGGACGCATAACGATAGCCGATCGCGACTACATCGACGAGAGCAATCTGCAGCGTCAGTCGCTCTTTACTGAAGCGGACTGCCGCAGTGGGTTACCCAAGGCGATCGCGGCAGCCAGGCACCTCCGTGCGATCAACAGTTCGGTCGACGTTCGTCCCGAAGTCCTGGACGTTCGGTCCTCCACCATCCAGGCGCTGGTCCAAGGCCAGGACATTATCCTTGACGGAACGGATAACTTCGAGACCAGGTACCTCTTGAACGATGCCAGCCTGAGATGGGACAAGCCCTGGGTTTATGGCGCCTGCGTCGGGGCGTACGGGATGTCAGTGGCATTTGTTCCGCACGTCACGCCCTGCCTGCGCTGCATTCTGCAGCTCATGCCGCCGCCGGGCAGTTCGCCGACGTGCGATACCACGGGTGTGATCGGGCCGATAGTCCACATAGTCGCCGCCCTGGAATCTGCAGAAGCGCTGAAACTTCTCACCGGACAGAGGGATCTGCTCAATCGGAAGCTGATCACGGTGGATCTCTGGGAGAACCGGCTCGCCGCCATGGACTTGTCCGCGCAGAGGCCCGATCATGAATGCCCTGCCTGCGGAAAAGGGAGACTGGAGTTCCTCGACGGACTCCATGAGGGGCACGCAGACATGTTATGCGGCCGCAACGCGGTTCAGATCTCCCGGACGGTCCCGCGACCCGTAGAGCTGGCACCGATCGCGAGGCGATTGTCTGAGTTGGGGTCCGTGACGCACAATGAGTTCCTTCTCAAAGCGAAGATCGGCGAGTTCGAGGTCGCCCTGTTCAGGGACGGAAGAGCAATAGTGAAGGGAACACAGGACATCGGGGAGGCGCGGCGAGTATACTCTAGGTTCATTGGTGACTGAGACACTGGTTCCGGGGATGGTGTCAGGGACGACCGAGCCGGGCGATCTCCCGCAAGGCGGTGCGTCCGGTGCCGGTGGACAGCCGGATGGATGGTGAAGATGACACGAACACGAGTTGGTTGGGGCCTGATATTGGTGTTGGGTGTGACTCTCCTGGCTCGGGGGCAGGACGAGGAAAAGATACAGAAGCTCTACGAGGGAGCCATTGAGAAGATGGGGGGCGAAAGCTTCCTCAACGTCAAGGACATGGTGTCCGACGGCAACTACTTCTTTTTTGACCGGGACGGAAATTCCTCGGGGCTGATCAAGTACAACGACTACACCAAGCTCCCGGACAGGAGCCGATTCGAGTTGGGGAACAGCAAGAAGTCCAAGGATGTCCAGGTTTTCAATCTCGAAAAAGGGGAAGGCTGGATCCTGGAAGGCCAGAAGGAAACGCGGTCTGCGACTCCCGACGAGATGAAAGATTTCAAGAACGCCGTCAAACACAGTCTCGACACGATTTTCCGATACCGCTACAAAGACCCGGAGAACAAGTCCTTCTACCTTGGGCCAGGAGAAGGCTCCGATGTGACGTTCGAGATCGTGAAGCTGCTTGACCCGGAGAACGACGAAGTCACTATCTATTTCGACCGGCTCTCCCAGCTTCCCGGCAAGCTGGAATACCGCTCCGTGGACAAACGCGGTGTGCAGCTGCGCAACGTGGTTGAATTCAGCCAGTGGCACGTGATTCAGGGCGTCAACACTCCGTTGCGGGTCGACTCATACGTCAACGGCCGCAGGTATTCCCAGCAGTTCGTCATCAAGATCACTTACAACAGCAGCCTGCCCGACGATGTTTTCTCCAAGCCGGTCCCGCCCAAATAGCCTCAGGGCAACGGCGATGCAGAAGCAGAAGAACATGAACCATTCAGGCAACGAAGCAGCGGGTCTGCCGCTGAACCTTCCTTTGGGAACTGCGGACGATCTACTCCGTTGGAGGGCCGAATTTCCGATCCTCGAGAAAACAGTCTATCTTGTCAGCAACTCCCTGGGGGCGATGCCACGGGGCGTCTATCGGGCGCTCGAAGACTATGCAAACGCGTGGGCAACCCGTGGCGTGCGGGCTTGGGGCGATTCCTGGTGGGACATGCCGGTATCGACAGGCAACCTCCTCGCGCCCATCATCGGCAGCGGCCCCGACGAGGTGTCGTTTCACCAGAACGTCACTGCGGCACAGGCTGTGGTGCTTTCCTGTTTCGAGTTCACCGGCGAGCGCAGGAAAGTGGTTTACACCAGCTCGGAATTTCCCTCGGTGCGGTACCTGTATCAGGCGCAACGAGGGCGTGGGGCGCAAATCTGTGTCGTGAACTCACCCGACGGGATCACAGTCGACCTCGAGACCCTCCTTCCGGCGATCGACGAACGGACCCTGCTGGTCCCGATCAGCCATGTGCTGTTCAAGAGCTCAAGCCTCGTCGATGCGCGCGCCGTGATCCGCCGGGCCCACGACGTCGGTGCGCTGGTCATCCTGGATGTCTACCAGTCGGCGGGCACCGTGCCGATCGACGTCAGGGAACTGGACGCGGATGTGGTAATCGGCGGCTGCCTCAAGTGGCTGTGCGGAGGGCCCGGCTCGGCGTTCCTCTATGTTCGCCCAGATCTGCGCCGCAGGTTGGAGCCGAAGTTCACCGGCTGGACGGCGCACAGGAATCCATTTGGTTTCGAGCCGGAGATGTTGTTGCGCGAAGACGCCTATCGATTCCTCACCGGGACACCGCACATCCCGTGCCTCTATGCGGCACGGCCGGGGCTCGAAATCGTGGGGAGCATTGGCGTCGCGCGGATTCGGGGAAAGTCGATCCGTCAGACGACTCGGCTGGTGGAACTCGCACTTGAGCACGGGTTCCAGCTGTCATCGCCGGTCCGAGCCGAAGAGCGCGGAGGCACCGTGGTCGTCAATCCTCCCCATGCCTACGAGATCTGCCAGGAACTGCTTCATCGGGAATTTCTCGTCGACTACCGGCCCGGCGCGGGCATCCGGATTTCGCCCCACTTCTATACGACAGACGGGGAGATAGAAGCCGTGGTCAGGGAGATCCGGGCGATTCTGGACACGACGGCCTACGAAAGGCACTCCAGCCCGCGCTCGTTTGTGACCTGAACCGGGGACAGCGTGGAGATCTACGACATTTCACAGACGCTTCGTGAAGAGATCGACGTTTGGCCAGGGGACCGGCCTTTTCGATCGGAATGGACCATGCGGATACGCGACGGCGCATCCTGTAACGTTTCCGCTCTGACCATGAGCACCCACACCGGCACGCACATCGATGCACCGCTACATTTCGACGAGTCGGGGGTTGACGTGGCGGCCATTCCTGCCAGCCACTTTGTCGGACCCGCGCGAGTAGTGGAGATGCAGGTGAAGCAGCGCATCACCGCAGCCGATCTGCAGCGCCTTGCAATCCGTGATGTCCGGCGGCTGCTGTTCAAGACTCGGAAGAGCGCCATGGAGGGTCATGAGTTTGCCCCCGAATTTGTCTATCTCACGGAGGACGGCGCCGAGTATCTGAGCGGGCTTGGACTACTGCTGGTCGGGACTGATGCTCCTTCAATCGATGCGTTCGACAGCAAGACGCTGACAAGTCATAGGATTCTTGGTCGCCATCAGATTGCCATCCTTGAAGGAGCCAGGCTCGACCAGGTACCGCCCGGTGACTACGAGCTGATCTGCCTGCCGCTCAAGTTTGCAGGCTTGGATGGCTCGCCCGTGCGGGCCATTCTGCGGAGATAAAGCCAAGAGGGTTACCGGTGTGTACAGGCGTCCGGGCCGCCAACGCCGCTTCGAAGTAATCCGGTGCCTGTGGGGATGATCCGCCGGTTAATGACTGCTGGTCACCGGCTCCCCGGCGACCTGACCGTCCGGCGCATCCGGCGTCTCCATGGGTCGCAGTTCCGGGAGGGTCGCAAGGCGGTAGCGGTGCGTCAGTCGCGCGATCTGGTCCGCAAGAGCCGTGTGAATTGCGTGGCCGGCCTTTCTCGCGTACAGATGACCGATAATCGGGCGTCCCACGAGCGAGATGTCCCCCAGAAGGTCGAGCAACTTGTGCCGGACAAACTCATCCGGGAAGCGCAGATGATTGTTCACCAGACCGGAATCATCGAGCACGACGGCGTTCTCGAGGGAGCCACCGCGTATCAAGCCGTTCCGTTTGAGATACTCGACATCCGACATGAAACCGAAGGTCCGGGCGAAGCCTATCTCCCGACGGTAGGACTCGGGGGAGAGAGCCATCTGGATTTCCTGATACCCGATCGCGGGATGTTCGAAATCGATGATATAGGTCGCCCGCATCGCAGGACTGGGGTAGACCCCGGCAAACTTCTCGCCGTGGCGCACCTCGATCGGCTCCTCGATGACCATGTATTGGCGGAGCGAGTCCTGCTCCTGAACGCCGATTCTATCGATCTCCTCGATGAACCGCCTGCCGCTGCCGTCCATGATCGGCACTTCCATTGAATCGAGGTCGATGTACACGTTGTCGATGCCGAGCCCGTACAGCGCGGAGAGCAAATGCTCGACTGTCGAGATCATGACCCCTTTTTTCATCAGCGTCGTCGCGTAGCTGACTCTGGCCACATGAGCTCGTGTCGCCTCAATCTGGAAATCCCTCAGGTCCGTCCGGCGAAATATGATTCCTGTCCCCGCGGGCGCCGGCGTCAGCCGCAAGCGCACCGGGTAACCGGTGTGCAACCCGGTTCCCTCCAGCCTGACCTCGTCCCGAAGCGTCCTTTGAAAGAGCAGCATAGGCACCCTTTTCCCAAAACAGGCCGGTGTGTCCCTCTGAGACACACCCGTGACGCGGAATGCAGAAGACAGTGCTTAAGCAAGATTTGTTCCATTCTCCGAGCAACATGCTTGGTGGCGGGATCTATTTGAAGATAAAGGTATTTATCCTAGGATTCGACGTCTGACTCTGACTTGTCGTCCCCAGGATGTGGCTGTTTTGATACAGATGCGATTCAGACGTTCGATACGTGCACTCCTTTCAGGCGTTTCCGATTGTGCGCGGGCCCGCGATGTGCTAAAAAGAAAGATGATTCCGGAGCAGAACATGATTGGCGGGTTTCGGGGTTATTGCTGGTACTGGCGGGGCGTGCTCGGGTCCGACCGAGTTCGTTCGCTGCGTGTTCCCTGAAACCTGAGCGAGAGGGGATTCAAGAGAGCCGTGAACGACTCGAGGCGTTCACGGCTTTTTCGTTTTTCAGCCATGAAATCTGAAGTCCGTCCGTTGTTGCAGGAAGTTGAAGGGCTATCCGGGAGAGGTAACGTCATCCCGATCCGCAAGGACATTCTGGCGGATCTGCTCACGCCGGCCGCCGCCTTTCTGCGCGTTGCCCATGGGCGTCGTCGTGCCTATCTGCTCGAGAGCGTCGAAGGGGGCGAGCGCATCGCCCGTTACTCGTTCCTGGGCTGGGACCCGTTCCTGGTAATCCGTGGCCGAGGAGACTCGCTTATCATCGAGGAATCGGGCGAGACGGTGCGGGAGAGCGTCCGTCCCTTCGACAAGCTGAGGCAACTGGCCCTCAAATATCGGCCCGTGTCCATGCCGGAGGCGCCGCCGTTCCTTGGAGGAGCCGTCGGCTATTTTGCCTATGATTTCGTGCGTCAATTCGAGAAGCTGCCGGTCATTGCCACCGATGACCTCGGGATGGAAGACCTGCACCTCATGTATTTCTCGGACATCCTGGTGTTCGATCACCTGCTTCACCGCATCCACATCGTTGCGAACATACTGGCGAGCCGAGGTCGGCAAAGCCTGGAGGCGAGATATCGGGATGCCGTGCTGCGTATCGAGCAGATCGAGAAACGCCTCACCGCGCCGATGTCCCTTCCAGTCTCATCTGCGGCGCAAACCGTCCCGGATGTTCAATCCAACCTCGGCGAAGACGAGTATCATTCAATTGTGCGGAAGGCGAAGGAATACATCCGTGCCGGCGACATATTCCAAGTCGTCCTCTCCCAGCGATTCCGCATGCCGGTCACCTGCGATCCATTCGACATCTACCGCGCGCTGCGTTTCATCAATCCGTCGCCCTACATGTTCTTCATCCGTATGGAGGACCTGCACCTCGTGGGGGCCTCACCGGAGATGCTGGTGAAGGTCCGTGACGGGCGTGTCGAGTATGGCCCTATTGCGGGCACCCGGCCGCGCGGCAGGACCCTGGCGGAGGACACCCGCCTTGCGAAAGAACTGGTGAATGATGAGAAGGAGCGGGCCGAGCACATCATGCTCGTGGACCTCGGCCGCAACGACCTCGGGCGTGTCTGCGAGTTTGGCACGGTTCATGTCACCGACCTGATGCGCATCGAGAGATACAGCCACGTGATGCACATAGTGAGCAGTATCGAAGGGAAGCTCCGCGCCGGGTTGGATTGCCTGCACGCACTCGAGGCCTGCCTTCCGGCGGGCACTCTCTCGGGAGCGCCCAAGGTGCGGGCGATGCAGATTATCGAGGAGCTGGAGCCAAATCGCAGGGGAGTATACGGCGGGGCCGTCGGGTACATCGATTTTTGCGGGAACCTCGACACGTGCATAGCGTTGCGCACCCTGGTCATCCGGAACGGCACCGCTTATATCCAGGCCGGGGGGGGCATAGTGGCTGATTCCTCCCCTGAACGCGAGAGGGAGGAGTCATGCAACAAGGCGAGAGCGCTGATCCGGGCTGTAACTCTCGCTCATGAGGGGCTGCGATGACAGACGGCAAGGGTGTGGGGAGCGAGCTCGAGCATCCAAGACGGCCGAACACGATCCTGGTGATCGATAACTACGACTCCTTCACCTTTAACCTGGTGCAATACCTCGGGGAACTGGGCGCCGAACCCATCGTGATACGCAACGACGCCATCACGGTCGAGGAGATTGAGGCCCTTGCGCCCGGCCAGATCGTGATTTCCCCCGGCCCGGGCAGGCCTGAGAATGCAGGCATTATCGTTCAAACAATATGCCGGTTTGCCGGGAGGATTCCGATCCTGGGGGTTTGCCTGGGCCACCAGGCTATCGGCATCGCCTTTGGTGGAGAGGTGGTCCTGGCGCCGTCGATCATGCATGGCAAAACCAGCGCGATCCACCACGATGGCCGGACGATTTTCCACGGCCTCCAGAATCCGTTTGAGGCGACACGATATCACTCCCTTGTGGTGTCGCCTGAAGGGCTCCCCGAATGCCTGGAGGTGTCAGCCCGTACTCACGACGGTGTGATCATGGGTCTGAGGCACAGGGATTGTTGCGTGGAGGGAGTGCAGTTCCATCCGGAGTCCATACTCACCGGAGTGGGGAGGACTCTGCTGGCCAACTTCATCGGCCTGCAGTCGGATCGCTGCAACGGATAGGAGATTGGATCATGCCAGAGTACACAGTCGATTACAGGCTCCCCGAGCAGTTGCGCGGCACGTTCCTCGAGGAAGTCATGCGGGCGCGAATCCCCGAGATTGTCGGAGCGTGCCGGAAGTGGCCGGCGGAAGCGATCCGGCCTGTTCTCGAACGTGCGCCTACGACGCGCTCCTTCAGGCGTTCGTTGACGCGCAAGCATCCCGGGATCATCGCGGAACTGAAGAAGGCTTCTCCTTCGGCGGGAGTGTTGCGCCGGGATTTTGATCCTCTCATGCTGGGCAGGGAACTCGAGGATGCCGGCGCAGCGGCTTTGTCGGTCGTGACCGAACCGAGGTATTTCCAGGGCACACTGGAGCATCTAGCCGCACTCCGATGGTCTGCCGGAGTGCCGATCCTCTGCAAGGATTTCTTCGTGGACAGTTATCAGATCCTTGCAGCCCGCCATGCCGGCGCCGATTCGGTACTCCTGATCGCCGCGCTGCTCGATGACGCCCTGCTGCGTCGCCTGCGCGAAGAGGCGGAGGCTCTAGGAATGGAGGCCCTTGTCGAGGTCCATGGTGCCGGTGAGCTGGATCGTGCCATCCAGTCGGGAGCCACGGTCATAGGCGTCAACAACCGGGATCTGCGCACGCTGCAGACCTCTCTGGATCTCTCGCTGGATTTGGCCAAACACCTTCCGCAGGATGTCCTGGCGATTTCCGAAAGCGGGATCCGGACCGCTGACGACATCCGCCGACTGTCGGAGGCCGGGTACGGCGGTTTCCTCGTCGGAGAGCAGTTGATGCGGTCTGCATCCCCTGCCGCGGCGCTCGCGGAGCTGACTAAGAACATTCATGGCCGGCGGCGGAGGGCCTCTTGAAAGTCAAGGTCTGCGGCATCACGAGTTACACGGATGCCTCGATGGCGCTCAGCCTTGGAGCCGACGCGCTCGGGTTCAATTTCTACTCCCGAAGTCCTCGGTATATCGCTCCCGAGGCTGCATGGCGAATAATCGAGCGCCTGCCCCCGTTTGTCACAAAGGTTGCGGTCTATGTCAATACGGACAACCTGGCCGATGTGGAGCAATGGGCCCGTCATGCAAGTGTGGATGTGCTGCAGCTTCACGGCGACGAAACGCCCGAGTACTGCCGATTCATTGCTCACTGGAAACTGATCAAGGCGCTGCACATTGGGAAGGGATTCCAGCTGGAAGAGCTGGAGAAATACCCGGTCTCGGCGTTTCTGCTCGACACGGGCGATGCGGGGCAATACGGCGGCACCGGCAAGACGTTCGACTGGAAGATCGCAGGAACGATCCGCACAAAGCGCCCTTTGATTCTCGCCGGCGGTTTGTGTGCCGAAAATGTAGCTGACGCAATACGCGAGGTTCGTCCGTATGCAGTGGACGCATGCAGTGGCGTTGAGAGCGTCCCGGGTAAGAAAGACCGAAGGAAGCTTGTTGCGTTCATGAACGAGGTGCATCGTGCAAGCAGGGATATCGGTGGTTGAGAAGCAGAAGCAGCCGGACGGGCGGGGGCACTATGGGGACTACGGCGGAAGGTTTGTCCCCGAGACCCTGATGGGACCACTCCAGGAACTCGAGGAGGCCTACGCTCAAGCGCGTAGCGATCCGTCGTTCCTGGCCGAGCTGGACGAGCTCTTCCGGACATACTCGGGCCGGCCGACGCCCCTCACGCCCGCAAGGCGGCTTTCTGCGCACGTGGGAAAGGGAAGGATCTATCTCAAGCGTGAGGACCTTAATCACACGGGCGCTCACAAGATCAACAACGCCCTCGGCCAGATCCTCCTTGCCCGGCGCATGGGGAAATCGCGCGTCATCGCTGAGACCGGTGCGGGCCAGCATGGGGTCGCGACCGCGACGGTCGCAGCTCTGTTCGGGATGGAATGCGAGATTTACATGGGCACAGAAGACATGCGACGCCAGGCCCTGAACGTGTTCCGAATGAGGTTGCTGGGAGCCAGGGTCACGCCTGTCGACTCGGGGAGCCGGACGCTGAAGGACGCAATCAACGAGGCCATGCGCGACTGGGTAACGAACGTGAGCAGTACTCATTATCTTCTGGGCTCGGTTCTCGGCGCGCATCCATACCCGATGATGGTCCGAGATTTCCAGTCGGTGATCGGTCGGGAGACTCGCGAGCAGGTGCTCCGATCCGAGGGGAGACTGCCCGATCTGCTGCTCGCCTGTGTCGGTGGTGGGAGTAATTCGATCGGGCTGTTCTACGACTTCCTCGACGACGCCAAGGTGCGGATGGTCGGTGTCGAAGCCGGGGGGCGGGCCTTGGTACTCGGAGAACATGCAGCCCGTTTTGCCGGCGGGCGCAGGGGCGTGCTGCAAGGCACACTCAGTTACGTCCTGCAGGACGAGAACGGCCAGATCGCTTCGACGCACTCGGTCTCAGCAGGATTGGACTATCCGAGTGTAGGTCCCGAGCATGCTTTCCTGCATGACACGGGCCGCGTCCACTACACGGCAGTATCGGACAGCCAGGCGTTGAACGCTTTCCAGCTGCTCAGTCGCCTGGAGGGCATAATCCCTGCGCTCGAGAGCGCGCATGCAATCGCGGAACTCGTCCGTCTCGCGCCCGAACTGGAGGGCGACAGCGTTGTCGTGATCAATCTCTCCGGACGGGGTGACAAGGATGTCGAACAGGCGTCCAGGCTGATTGATCAGAATCCCGACGGGTCTGCTCACCAGGGCAGCTGAGACCCGGCCGAAGAAGGAATGTAGAATGTAGAATTTAGAATATAGAGTTCAAAACCGGTTCCCTAAATCATCATTCAAGATTCTACATTCTATATTCTACATTCCGCTTCTCGAATTCACGGTGACTGGATGACAAGCAAGATTGCGGAAACCTTTCAGAGCCTGAGAATTTCCGGGAAGAAGGCATTCATCCCGTTCGTCACTGCCGGAGACCCCGACCTCGAGACGACCGTCGCGCTGGTTTTGGAGATGGAGCGCTCGGGCAGTCACATAGTCGAGCTGGGGATTCCATTCTCCGATCCGCTGGCTGATGGGCCCGTCATTCAGCGCGCATCCGAGCGGGCACTTCGGCACGGATACCGATTGGTGGACTACCTCGCGGCGGTGCGGGAGATCCGGACTCGGTCTGCCGTCCCCATCGTGCTGTTCAGCTATTTCAACCCGATCCTGCAGTACGGCCTGGAGCGCCTTGCCGTCGACGCAGCTGCTGCAGGAGTGGACGGCGTCCTTGTGACTGATGTGACCCCGGAAGAGGGAGATGAATATTGTGCCTGCCTGAATCACCACGGTCTCGATCCGGTTTTTCTCGTGGCACCGACGA
>Ga0153915_10003210_pt1 | contig 14964 bp, 12 predicted proteins | sample Opewatmetagenome_2_FD_107003 | JGI IMG/M metagenome (GOLD analysis project Ga0153915, IMG submission 107003) | Freshwater wetland microbial communities from Ohio, USA - Open water 3 Core 3 Depth 3 metaG | ecosystem: Environmental > Aquatic > Freshwater > Wetlands | place: USA: Ohio, Lake Erie...
ACGTCGGACTGCTTCGAGGATCGCGGCCCGTAACTCATTGTCCTCAACCTTCTTTGAGGAAGGCGACGCAGCGTCCCCGGTCCGGTCAACCGGCATTCCCGGGACCTCGTGCCGCAGGCGGTGCCTGTCCTTACGCACAGAGTCAATGGCCGCCGTGACCGCGATCCTCAGGATGAGGGCTTGGGGGTTGGGGTGGCGGACGACAAGGTCCCGCTTCCGCCAAATCGTGGCCAGGGCTTCCTGGAGAGCATCCTCGGCCGCCTCTCGCCGCCGGACGATCCGCCAGATCGCGCGCATCAGCCGCGGTTCCATCGGCTTGACGAGAACGTCATAATCGAATTCCCGGATCTCCACCGCCGTCGCCCCTTCCGGGACAATGTAATCCAGGGACAACGGTAAATCAAATCCGGGACCGGGCACGCCCCTCCTCCCCGCCGCGCCGGGCTCAAGCCTCGATGGGCGTGATCACCAGAAGTACGAAATCGAGGAGGTGGCTGACCGCGCTCACGTCCCGGCCGGCCTTCCTTTCGGCCAGGGCCGAATCGAGGAGCTTAGCGCAGACCTCGACCGCCTTTTCGATGCCCTTCTTTTCCGACCCCGGACCTTTGAGCTCAGCCGGGATCTGCCAGGCCTTTCCGCCCGTCGTCAGCTTGTAGGCCAGAAGCAGGTCCTGGTAAGCCTTATCGGAGAACAGGGCTCCTTCGTCGAATGACTTCTTGACTCCTTCGATCCGGGTCCTGAACTCCGCCGCATATTCCGTTTCGGGCAGGATCAGGAGCGCAGCTTCGAGGGCGTCGCTGAGAGCTTTGGTGATGGCGTCACGAGGGGGGTTGGGCGTCAATAAGACAGCTCGGGCGCGCCCGATAAGGGCCTCAGGGTCGGTTTCCGAGCCCCTGAGCGCCGGAACAGCGGTCCCGAGGAAGACAATCCCGAGAAGAAAGCAAGTCAAACGGTATCTCATTGCGGCCTCCTTTGACCGAGTCGAGCAGGCATTCCGTCCACACCCTGTAACCGTCCGGGAGGCCGTCCGCGTTTACTCCGTCTCCGGTCGACCCTTTGGCCCTGAAGGAATCGTCTTTTTCTCTGGAGGGGTCCCGGGAATGGGATCGCGGAATGTCCGTTGGAATCGGGCGGGCAACGGAGTAAAATACTCGGGAATTGCCATGAAAAAATTCAGTAGCGTCTTGCTCATCTTTATCGGTTGCGCCATCCAAGGCCTGGCCTACGCCCTTTTCCTCATCCCGCACCATTTCGTCCCGGGCGGGGTCTCTGGGATCGCCATCATTGCCAACTATTTCGCCGGGCTGCCGGTCGGCCTGCTCACCATGGTCCTCAACGTGCCCATCTTCCTGCTCGGCCTGAAGACCATGGGCCGGAAGTATGTGCTCCACAGCCTCGCGGGAATGATCACGTCTTCCCTGTTGATCGACTTCTTCAACAAGATCCTCAAGCTGCCTTCGGCCACCGAAAACCCCGTCCTGGCTTCCATCTACGGCGGGGTGGTGCTGGGGATCGGCCTGGGCATCGTTTTCCGCGGACGGGCCTCGACGGGCGGCTCAGACATCATCGGCACGGTCCTCCACAAGTACACGGGAATGTCGATCGGCTACGGCATCATGGTCACGGATTTCGTGGTCATCTCGGCGTCAGGCCTCGCCCTCCGGAGCCTGGAAGCTCCGCTCTATGGCTACCTCGTGCTGTTCCTCTCAACCAAGCTCATCGACATGATCCTCGAGGGCTGGAGCTATTCCAAGCTGGTGGTCATCATCTCCGGCCGGACCGCGGAGATCGCGGACTTCATCCTGAACACGCTGGAGCGCGGCGGCACGGCCCTGCGCTCGCGGTCACTCTACCTCAACCGCGAGGGTGAGGTCATCCTGACGGTTGTCCACCGCAAACAACTGGCGGAGCTCAAAGCCTACATCAAGAAGATTGACCCCGACGCCTTCGTCGTCATCAACGATACCTATGACGTCCTTGGCCACGGGTTCAAGTCGTACCAGATCACTTAAGACCGGCGCCGGCCGGCCCTCCGCCCTGGCCAAGCGGGCCGATTTGACACCTCTTCTGGTGACGCCTATCATTTTATATGAGCCTCAAAAAGGGGGAGGGCCGGAGCATGAAACTGCTTGAAAACAAAGTCGCTATGGTCACGGGCGGAGGGTCCGGCATCGGCCGAAGCGTCGCCTTGAGCTACGCGGCCGAAGGGGCCAGGGTTGTCGTCTCTGATGTCGATGAGCCGGGAGGAGACAGGACGGTCGAACTCATCAACGAGAATGCCGGCGAAGCGACGTTCATCAAGGCCGATTCTTCGCAGCCGTCGGACAATGAGTCTCTGGTGCGTCGCACGATTGAGGAATACGGCGCCCTCCATATCGCCTGCAACAACGCCGGAATCGGCGGGCCCTCGGCTCCTGTCGGCGAATACCCGCCGGACGGCTGGGACAAGGTCATTGCCATCAACCTGTCCGGCGTCTTCTACGGGATGCGCTATGAGATCCCGGCCATTCTCGCCTCTGGAGGTGGAGCCGTCGTCAATATGGCTTCGATCCTGGGCCAAGTGGGCTACAGGAACTCCGCGGCATACGTGGCGGCCAAGCATGGACTCGTCGGGCTCACTCAAAGCGCAGCCCTGGAATACGCTGCCCGGAATATTCGGATCAACGCCGTTGGACCCGGCTTTATCATGACCCCGCTGCTCACCAAGAACCTGGATGAGACCGCGCTCCGGAAGGTCGCGGACCTGCATCCCGTGGGCCGGTTGGGACGGCCGGAGGAGGTCGCTGAGCTCGTGCTCTGGCTGAGCTCCCCCAAGGCGTCTTTTGTGACCGGAGCATACTACGCCATCGACGGCGGCTATCTCGCCCAGTAGTCAGTTCCAAAGCAGCTAAGAACCCGGCGGTTTGGCCCCTCCCTTCAAGTCGTCATTAAATACCTCAGGCCGGGGAAGATGGAGGAAAGGGGGATGTGTATAATAGAGTCTTAAGTTCAGCCCGATGTCAACGCTTGATCCCCTGTCACTTTTTCATCCGCTGGTCGGCGGGTGGTTCCGCGAGAGCGTGGGCACCCCGACTCCCGCCCAGGCGGAGGCCTGGCCGTCGATCGCCCGGGGCGAGCACGTCCTGGTGACGGCGCCGACGGGCAGCGGCAAGACCCTCGCCGCGTTCCTCTGGGCTCTGGACCGGCTGATCACGGGTGCATGGGAAGGCGGCCGGACCCGCGTCCTTTATGTTTCGCCGCTCAAGGCCCTGAATAACGATATCCAACGTAACCTTCTCGGGCCGCTGGCCGGGCTCGAAAAAAAGTTCAAGAACGCCGGTGTGCCGTTCCCTGCCGTCGGCGTCGAGACGCGGAGCGGTGACACTCCCCAGACAGTAAGACGACGGATGCTTCGGCGGCCGCCGGAGATCTTGATCACGACTCCGGAAAGCCTCAACCTCCTGCTCAGCTCGCGTTCCGGCCGTTCGGTGCTCGATTCCCTGGCGACGGTCATCCTGGACGAGGTCCATACCGTCGTGGGGGGGAAGCGCGGCATCCACCTGATCACCGCGGTCGACCGATTGGTCCCCCTGAGCGGCGAGTTCCAGCGGGTCGCCATGACGGCCACCGTCCGTCCCGTGGAAATGGTGGCCGAGTTTGTCGGCGGGCTCAGGCTCGAGGGGTCGGCCGGGCCGGCACGTTTTGTCCGCCGGCCCGTGACGATCATCCAGTCAAGCGAGGCCAAAGCCTACGAACTGAAGGTCGTCCGGCCGGACGACGGCGAAGGCGCCGCCGAGGATGAACTCTGGCCGCGGCTTGTCCGTGAATTCCAAAGGATCATAGCCCGGAACCGGTCGTCCCTCTTCTTTGTCAGGAGCCGCCGGGGGTCGGAGAGCCTCGCTTTCAGGATAAACGCCGGGAAGGAGGTCCCGGTCGCCTATTCCCATCACGGCTCCCTTTCCAAGGAACTCCGGTTGGAGGTCGAGACGAGGCTCAAATCCGGGGAGCTCAAGGCCATCGTGGCCACCAATTCACTCGAGCTCGGGATCGACATCGGTGCGCTCGATGAAGTCATCCTCGTCCAATCCCCACCCTCCGTCGCCTCGGCCGTTCAGCGCGTCGGCCGGGCGGGGCATCAGGTCGGCGGCGTCAGCCGCGGGACCTTTTTTCCGACCCACGACCAGGACATCGTCGCATCGGCGGTCATCGCCCGGGCCGTCCGGGAAGGGGACATCGAGGAGACGCGTCCGGTGGAAAACGCGCTGGACGTCCTGGCCCAGGTCCTCCTTTCGATGCTGGGGACCGAGGTCTGGGAAATCGACGCCCTCTTCGACCGGGTACGGACGAGTTGGCCCTACAGGCGGCTGAGCCGCGCTCAATTTGACCTCGTCCTCCAGATGCTGGCCGGCCGCTACGCTCGGACGCGCATCCGCGAGCTCAAGCCCAGGATCTCGATCGACAGGATAGACAATACGGCGGCGGCGCGGCCGGGCGCTCTTCTGAGCCTCTTTCTCTCGGGCGGAACAATCCCCGACCGGGGATATTATCACCTCCGCCACGAGGAAACGGGGGCCCTGATCGGCGAACTCGACGAGGAGTTCGTCTGGGAAGCAAGGCCGGGACAGAACTTCGCTTTCGGGACGCAATACTGGACGATCCGCAGGATCACCCATAACGAAGTCTTCGCCCTTCCCGTCCGGCTCAAGTCCGCCGAGGCGCCTTTTTGGAAGGGAGAAGTCTTCAATCGGAACGCCCATCTCTCGGACCGGGTCGCGGCTTTCATGGAGGATGCGGACCGGAGACTCGACGACCCCGACTTTTTGACCGGGCTCGAAAGGGAGTTCGAACTCGACAGGAAGGCCGCCGAAAGGCTCACCGATTATCTTCGCCGCCAGAAGCTGGAAACGGGGGCGTCTCTTCCGGGTCTCAGACGCATCGTCGTTGAGCATGTCCTGACCGGACCCGATGGCTACCCCGGGAACCAGATCATCATCCACACGCTCTGGGGAGGCCAGGTCAACAGACCGTTCGCCCTCGCGCTCGACGCGGCCTGGGAGGAACGCCACGGCTATCGTCTCGAAATGTACACCGGAGACGATTCGATCGTCCTTCAGCTCCCTCACGATGCCAGTGGCGACGAGCTCATCGGTCTTGTGAACGAAGGAAACCTGGAGGCTCTGCTCAGGAGAAGGCTCGAAAGCTCGGGGTACTTCGGCGCCCGGTTCAGGGAAAACGCCGGCCGGGCCCTCCTTCTGACGCGGCGCCGCGCCCAGGAGCGCCTGCCTCTGTGGATGAGCCGGTTGAGGTCGCAGAAGCTCCTGCAAGCGGTCCTGGGCCTGCCGGATTTCCCCATCCTGCTCGAGACCTGGAGGACTTGCCTGCGCGATGAGTTCGACCTCGACGCGCTGAGGCGGAAGCTCAGCGGGCTGGCCTCAGGGTCGATCGAGGTTTCCGAGTGCGTCACGGAGCGGCCGAGCCCGCTGGCACGGAACATGACCTGGGGACAGCTGAACCAGTACATGTACGCCGGGGATGAACTCCCGTCGGACCGGCGCTCCCGCCTTCGGAGCGAACTGCTTCGCGAAGTTGTTTTTTCACCGGGGATCAGACCTCCCGTTTCGCCCGAAACGGTGCGGCGGTTCGAAGAAAAACGGCAGCGCTTGACCCCCGGATACGCTCCCGCTCCGGACCGGGAGCTGGTCGATTGGGTCAAGGAGCGCGTGATCCTCCCCTGGCCGGAATGGCTCAGGCTTCGCGACGCGGTTGCCCGGGACGCGGCCTCGGAAACCCAGGCCGGAGAGGAAGAGGGCGCGGCCGACCTAGCGCCCGATGCCGCCTCGAAGATCGTCAAGATCATGGCCGGCGGCTTCACCGATGCGCTGGTCTGCGCGCTCGAGCGGCTGCCGGAGATCGTGAAGACATTCTGGCCCGGTTTGCATACTGAGGCCGAAACTCCGTCCGGGGAGCCGGTCGACCCGGCGATGCTGGAGGCCGCCTTCAAGGCCTCGAAAGGTTCGGACGATGATCCGGACACGCTCTTGACATCGCTCCTCGGCGAATGGCTCCAGGCCTATGGTCCGGCCCGCCCGGGAGATATCCGCCGGGCCCTGGCGCTCGACCCCTCGCGGCTGGAACTGGCGCTTGAGGACTTAAAGGACTCCGAGGCCGTGATCGAAGGCGCCTTGATCAAGGGGTCGGATTCGGATTTCGTCTGTGACGCGGAAAACTACGAAATACTCCTCCGTCTGGAGCGGGCGGCCCTGGCGCCGACGGTCGAACCCCGGGACATCGACATGCTCCCGCAGTTCCTGGCTCAGTTCCAAGGCATGACGCCAGGGTCGCGGGGCGTCGGGACCGCCGAGGAGATGACTTTCCGGTCCGTGGAGCAGCTCGTCGGGTACCCGCTTCCGGCCCATCTCTGGGAAGCCGATATCCTTCCCGCCCGCGTCCCCGGCTACCGAACGGCTCAGCTTGATTTCGCGCTGGGTCAGTCCGATCTCCGCTGGCAGGCGAACGTCAGCCGGGATGTCCGCTTCCTGTTCGAGAGTGACCTGGACCTCGTCCGGCCGGAAAACGGAGCTGAGAGCGGGCGCGAAGCAGGATCAGAACCGGCCGCGCCCGGAGCGGCGGCTCTGTTCTCCGACCCGCACGCGAGATACGACTTCGGCACGCTGCTCGAGAGGGCGGGAAGCGACATGGGATGGCTGGAGCAAAGGCTGTGGGAAGGAGTCTGGGCCGGCGGGTTGACCAACAGCACCTGGAGCGCCTTGCGGCGCGGGCTGCAGACGAAATTCCACGTCGGCGACGCCATTTCCAGGCAGAAAAGGAGCCTGGAATACGTCCCCCGGAGGGAAAGCCTGCGCCTTTCCGGCTGGAAGGAGGCGCAGGCCTATCCCGGGAGCTGGCTCCTTCTGCCTCAACCGCCGCCCGCGGCCGCCGAAGACCAGATCGAAAGAGAAGAGCTGAGGAAAGACAGAGTGCGGCTTCTTCTCGGCCGGTACGGAATTCTTTTCCGGGAGCTGCTGGCCAGAGAGACATCTCCCTTTCGCTGGCCGGAAGTCTTCAGGACGCTCCGCCTGATGGAACTTTCGGGCGAGGTCCTCTCGGGCTATTTTTTCAAGGGGATCCCCGGACCGCAGTTCATGTCTCAGACGGCCTTCCGAGTTTTTCTGAAGGAACTTCCCGGCGAGGAGGTCTTCTGGTTGAGCGCGGTCGACCCAGCTTCGGCCTGCGGCCTTCCTCTCGAAGGCCTCCGGGCCTTACTCCCCAAAAGGGTCGAAGGCACGCACCTCGTTTATCGCGGCCCGCGTCTGGTCATGGTTTCCCAGCGGAATGGGAAGAACCTGAATTTCCTCGTGCCGCCCGACGATGACCAGATCCCGGCCTACCTCGCCGTTCTCAGGCACCTGCTGACCCGAGAGTATGCCCCGCTCCGGAGGGTCATCATCGAGACGATCAACGGCGAACCCGCGCCCGAAAGTCCCTATCTTCCGTTCTTCAAGATTCCCTTCGATGTCGTGGTCGACATAAAAAGGGTGTCGCTCTTCCGGCGGGTCGAGCGCTGACGCGCCGGGAAGCAGAAAAGATAGATTGAACGGAGGCTCTATCCGATCACCGGAGAAGGGATCTTAGGAGCAGGATGAGGCCGGCGACCAATAGCAGTCCATAGATCCAGCGATAGAAACGAGCGGCGGGGATCCGGCGTCCGAGCTTGAGTCCCATCCAGACGGCAACCCCGATCAAAGGCAGGGCATAGGCATATAGGCGCAATACTTGCCCCGTCAGCAGGCCGGCGGCCCCTTGGCCGATGAGGATGGCGGGCCCGGTGAGCAGGAGATAACCCTGGATCGTGGCCCGGAAAGCGTCAGGCTCCCAGCCGAGGAGAGCCCCGTAAAGCGCGACCGGCGGACCGTTGGTGTTGGTGGATGCGCCCAGAATTCCAGCCGCGAATCCGAAGAAAGGGGCTAACCGCGAGGACCTCAATCTAGGGAGCTCGGGCCGAACCAGGCCGTAAAACGCGAACAGGATGATGACCACGGCCAGAACGACGTTGACAATCGTTTCCGGCATGTTCTTCAGGACATAGAGCCCGACCGGTATCCCGGCAAGCGTGCTTGCGGCGAGGACCAGTGAACTCCTCAGGTCGAGGCGGCGCCATGTCCGAATGATCAAGAGGATCCCGATTGTCGGGCCGACAAGGCCCATGAGCGGCGTCGCGATCCTGAGCGGAACGACAAGAGCGAGAAGAGGCATGGCGATGAGCGCATCACCGAAGCCGAACGCCGCCCGCACCAGGGCCGCGGCCCCGATGATGAGCAGGATGGCGGGCACCATGGACATAAACGCGGGTCTCCTTCATCCCATTCTTAATCCTAGCCCAATGTCGTTGTCAAAAAAAACCGACGCTTTCGCCGGCGATCGCCGGCGCGTCTTGGCGCCGCACACCCCTTAATGTTGATTGTTGAGACTAGACCCCTCCGCCCGGACGCGCACGCGCCTTGACATCGATTCGCGGCCGGCGATATAGTCGGCTCAACATGACCGCTGGGCCGATCCGCGTCACGATCTGGAACGAATTCATCCACGAGCGAACCGTCGCGGCAACAATAAAGCTCTACCCCGACGGCATCCATACCGCTATCGGGGCGGCGCTCCGCGAACATCTCGGTCCGGGTGCCGACATCCGCACAGCGACACTTGAGCAGCCCGAGCACGGCCTTCCAGCCGACCTCCTCGAACAAACGGACGTCCTCACCTGGTGGGGCCATGCCGCGCACGACAGGGTGAGCGATGACGTCGTGGCCCGCGTTCACCGACGCGTCCTGGAGGGCATGGGCCTCATCGTGCTCCACTCCGCCCACGCTTCAAAGATATTTCGCAAGTTGATGGGCACGAGCTGCATGTTGCGCTGGCGCGAGGCCGCCGAAAAAGAGAGGATTTGGACCGTCGACCCGTCGCATCCGATCGCCGAGGGGCTCGAGGGCGAGTTTTTCGAGCTGGCGCAAACAGAGATGTACGGCGAGTACTTCGATATCCCGCGCCCCGACGAGCTCATCTTCGTGAGCTGGTACGAGGGCGGCGAGGTCTTCCGCTCGGGCTGCACGTTCCGGCGCGGCAAGGGCAAGATCTTCTACTTCAGTCCCGGCCACGAAACCTTTCCGATCTACCACGATGCCCGCGTGCGCCGCATCATCGCCAACGGCGTGCGCTGGGCCGCGCCGTCCGGCTCGCCGTACTTCGGGGAGGGCCGCCGCATCGAGCCGCCCCTGAGCCCGATTGCGGCCCGGCATGTCGTCGACGAATCCCTCCATAAACGATAGCCGGAGCCCGAGCCGATGATGAGCGGCGGCAAGCCTAAGATCCAGGAGGTCCGACGTGAGCCCAAAACTTCCGAACTATGTGGCTTCGGCGACGCCCATGCCGGCCGCGCGGCGCATCGCCTGGTACCTGAGCACAGCCCAAACCTACGCCGGGGTCATGCTCTGGTTCGTATTCTGGCAGGACATGGCGGTCGGGAGCGGGCTTTCGCCCGAGGCGGGGCAGTACTCCGCCTTCGCCGGAGGCGTCCTCTCGCACGGGCTTCCCTTGGCCCTGTCCGGGGTCATCCTCGCAGCGGTCATCTGCTGCTTCGGGTTTTACCTTATTCCCGCGCTCCTCGGGCTGAAGAGCGGTTTCCCGCTCTACATTGTGGGGACATCGACCTACGGCGTCCGGGGAGGGTTCTTCATGCCCGGTTTCCTCATGGGGCTTCTGCAGTTCGGCTGGCTCGGGGTCAGCTCGTTCTTTTCGGCCCTTCTCCTCGTCGCGCCCTTCGGGTACGGCCCCCTCACGGCGCCCCATATTGTCGTCGCCGTTGCCTGGGCGGCCGCGGGCGCGTTCGTCGGCTTGAAAGGCATCCGTTATGTCGCCAAGGTCGCTTCCTTTGCCCCGATCGTGCCGATCGTCACTCTCCTCATCCTTGCCGCCGGTACGTTCGGAGGCATCGGGAGGTTCGATCCCCAGGAGCTCGTCCGGGCCGGGGCAAGCGCGGGCATTACGGTAAAAGACCAGATTCTCCATGCCGGTCCGGCCCTGTCCTCACCGCAGGTCATCGCCATTCTATTGACTTATATCGTCGGTTTCTTCGCGACCGCCGGGGCGGCCGGCGCGGACTTCGGCATGAACAACCGCCATAAAAAGGACGTATTGCTCGGCGGACTAGTCGGCATTGGGTTGACGACGGTCATAGCTGGAGGGCTGGCCCTGGCGATCGCCGCCGGAGGACACGGACTCGGCCTCGTCAAGGATGGGGCCCTGCTTCGGGCCACGGCCATGCTCCCGAGCGTCGCCGGGGCGAAGGCCGCCGGCGTACTGATGTGGCTCTTAGCGCTCGCGGCGTTCCCTTCCTCCTGCTTTTCAACGCTCATCGCCGCCAACAGCTTCAAGGCGACCCTGCCCAAGGTGAATCCATTCATTTCCGTAGGGCTCGGCGCGCTCGGCAGCATCGCCATCGCCGTGAGCGGCCTGGCGGGGGCCGTGACGCCGGTCTTTACCTTCATCGGCGCTTCCTTCGGTCCGGTCTGCGGAGCCATGGCTGCGGACTATCTCCTGGCCGGCGGGAACTGGCCGGGGCCGCGCGAAGGGTTTAACCCGGCGGGCTGGATCTCATGGGCCCTGGGGTTCGTCGTGGGGATCGCGGATTTTGTGCCCGCCTTGAAGGGAGTGATCCCGGCTCCGCCAGTGGCGGCTTTGGTCACCGGCTTTATTGGATATCTTGTCTTGGCCAAGGCCGGACTCCGGACGCGCACGATCGCACATGAAGATCTACACCATCGGCCACTCTAACCGGACTCTCGAGGATTTCCTGAGTGTCCTGCGAACTTATGGAATTCAGGTCCTAGCCGACGTCAGGGCCTTCCCGGGCTCGACGAGATATCCCCATTTCGGCAAGGCGAACCTAGGGCAGAGCCTGGAAGCAGCCGGAATCCGGCATGTCTGGATGGGCGACAGCTTGGGAGGTTACAGGAAGGAACGCGAGGGGCTGGGCGACGACTCACCGAACAAAGGCCTGCGCAGTCTCAGCTTCCGGGCCTACGCCGATTATATGAGGAGCGCCGCGTTCCAGGATGCGGCTTCGAAGCTCATGGCCTTAGCGCGGCAGAAAACGACTGTCTATATGTGCGCTGAAAAGCTCTATTGGAGATGCCACCGGCTCCTGATTTCCGATTATCTCGCCAGCCTCGGCTGCGAGGTTGGCCATATCATCGATGAAAAGACCGTGACACTGCACAAGCTGAGCTCGGCGGCCCGAATCATCGACGGCGTCCTCAGCTATCCAAAAGAACCGGAGAAGAGTGCCGGCCCGATTGTTTGACATCTCCTCCCTGCTATGCTAATTTTGGACGGAAACCGATGAACATCATCAGCCTGATGCTCGAGGCCAGCCAGGTCGTCCAGTTGGTGCTGCTCATTCTCCTCTTCTTTTCAGTTTTCTCCTGGGCCATCATCTTTTACAAGAGGCGAACGATCCGGGCCGCGTTCTCCAAGTCGGAGCTTTTCCTCCGGGCCTTCCGGAAGAGCAAAAACCTCTCCGAGGTGAACGAGGCGGCGAGGAGATTCCAGGGGAGTCCCCTCGTTCCCCTTTTCCAGGCGGGCTTCTCCGAGCTCACCCATCTCTCTAAATCCAACCCGCAAAAGCCGCCGAACGCCAAGAGCCTGGAAAGCCTGAGCCGTGTCCTCACCAAGGCCTCGAACGTCGAGATCTCCCGGCTCGAAAAGATGATGGGGTTCCTGGCCACAACGGGAAGCGTCACCCCTTTCATCGGTCTTTTCGGCACCGTCTGGGGCATCATGGATGCTTTCCTCAAGATCGGCATCGTCCGGTCAGCCAGCCTGATGACCGTGGCGCCCGGGATCGCCGAAGCCCTGATCGCCACGGCGGTGGGGCTTTTCGCCGCCATCCCGGCCGTCATCGCCTATAACCACTTCCTCCATCGCATCAAGGACCTGATCACCGAGATGGAGGATTTTACCCTGGAATTCCTGAATATCGCCGACCGACTCTATGGCTCTTAAACCGCAGTCCCTGTCCTCCTCAAGGAGAGGCCGAATCGGGACATCCCTCTCCGAGATCAACGTCACCCCTTTCATCGACGTCATGCTCGTCCTGTTGGTCATCTTCATGGTCACGGCGCCGATGATGCAGTCGGGGATCGGCGTCAACCTGCCCCAGGCCGAAACGCAGTCGGCTCCGGCCGAAGAGGGCCTAACCATCACCATCACCAAGGATCGCTTCATCCACGTCGAGGGGTCGGTCATCAACATCAACCTCCTGGGAAGAACGCTCGAGGGGTATTTCGCCGGGAAGCAGAAAAAGATCGTCTTCATCCAGGCCGACGAGGGGATCGACTACGGCTTCTTCATCGATACCCTGGACATCATCAAGAAGGCCGGGGTCGAAGCCGTGGGGCTGGTCACCGAGCCGATCGAAATCAAATCGTCATCCAGAAGGAAATGACCGCAGCCGGCGAACGCCTCCACTTCAAGCGCGCGGTCTATCTCTCGCTCAGCGTCCACGTGGCCTTCCTGGTGTTCATCCTCCTCTCCCCGCACCTGCCCAAACCGTCCCGGAAGGGACTTGTCCACTACATTCCGCTGAACATGGTGGTCGCCGGTGGAGGTGGAGGGGGCGGCGGCAGGGGAGGCGGCGGGACGCCAGCGGCCGGCAAGCCGGCGCCGCCGGCCAAGAAGGAAACGCTCCGCGACCTCACGACGGCGCAAAAGGTCAAGCCGGAAGCCAAGCCGAGCATGCGTTATCCGGTAGAAAAGCCGGCCAAGGAGCCCAAGTCCAAGGTCGAAAAAAAGGCCGCCATCAGCAAGCCCGAACCCTCTGCCCAAAGCAAAGCGTCACCGGGTGGAGCGACTGAAGGGACGGCGGGCGGCTCAGGAATGGGCACGGGCCTCCGGATCGGAGGCGGCGGCGGTGGAGAAGGCCCGGGAGGCCCGGGCTACGGGTCCGGCGGGCTGGCCAATTTCCCGTATACCTATTATCTCAACATCATCACCGACCGCGTCTCCTCCAACTGGTTCTCTTCCCTCGTCGACCCCGGAGTCTCCGGCAGCTTCCAAACCATCGTCTATTTCCGGATCGAAAAGAGCGGCCAGGTAGCGGACGTCAAGATCGAGCAGTCGAGCGGGCTCACCCCTCTCGACCTCTCCGCCGTCCGCGCCGTCAAAGCGTCGGCGCCGTTCCCTCCGCTGCCCCGGGAATATGAAGACGATTACCTGGGTATCCATCTCATCTTTGAGCATTCCAAATGAAAAAACAAAAACCGGTCATCATGCTCCTCTTGTGTCTGGCCCTCGCTGCTCCCCTGTTTCCGCAGCAGGAAGTCTACATCACCCTGAAGGAGGGAGTGCCCGCCATCAGCCTGGCGGTCCCCGGGTTTGTGTCGCGAAACTCGCCGCCCGCGGTGCGGCAGACGGCTGCGGAGCTCTATCAAGTCGTTAGCGATGACCTGAACTACAGCCGGATCTTCTCGCTGTTGCCCAAAAAATACTATGATTACATCCGGCCTCTCGACCCCAGCAACATCTTCTTCAAGGACTGGGAGTCCGTTCAGGCCAACATCCTGTTCGTCGGAGAGGTCAGCAGCGGACCCGGACAGGACATCGTTTTCGAGGGCAAGCTCTACGACGTCAAGGGGGCCCGCTTCATTTCGGGGAAGCGCTACCAGGCCTCACCCAAGCTCAGCCGGCTGGCCGCCCACCGCATGGCCGACGAAATCGTCAAAATCCTCTCCGGCGAAAAGACGATCTTCACCTCGAAGATCGTCTTCGTTTCGGACCGCGACGGCAACGACGAGCTCTACATGATGGACTATGACGGACAGAACCAGACCCGCTTGACCTTCAACTCGATCCGCGATTACATGCCCGCCTGGTCCCCGGACGGGCGGAGGATCGCCTATACGTCTTACAAGCACCTCAATGCCGGCCTCTACATCCTCGACCTTGATGCCGGAAAGGTGTCCCCGGTATCGACCCGGGGTACGAATTTCTCACCGTCCTTCTCGCCCGACGGGAAGAAATTGGCCTTCTGCTCGACCATGGACGGCAACACCGAGATCTATGTCGCCGGTTCCGACGGAAAGAACATCAAACGGCTGACCTTCAACGAGGCGATCGACTCGTCCCCGTCCTGGTCGCCGACCAGCCGGGAGATCGCCTTCGTCTCCGACCGCAGCGGACTCGGTCAGCCGCAGGTTTATATCATGGACGCCGAGGGGTCGAACCTCCGGCGGGTGAGCTTCGGCGGGACTTACCACGACGCCCCGGCCTGGTCGCCCACCGGAGACCGCATTGTCTACGTTTCGCGGGTCGAGAACATCTTCGACCTCTACGTGCTCAACCTCCGCAACAACCAGATCGTCAAGCTCACCGAGAGCAATGCGCGCAACGAATCGCCGAGCTGGTCGGCCGACGGCCGTCACATCGTCTTTTCATCGACCGTCAGCGGCACCGCTCAGCTCTACGCCGTCGACTTCGACGGCGCCAACCTGCGCCGTCTGACCTCTCAAGGAAACAATAAGCTTCCGGACTGGTCGAATTGAGGGCCCCGGGCCGCCGCTCGAATTTTTCCGTTGACAGGGTGAGCGGAGTTTGGATAGAATGACCGCGAAAAGCGGAGCCGATCCGCTATGAATACGCATATTCCACCGAAGGAGGAAAAGGAATGACCAAGAAAATCATCATTCTCGCCTTTATCTGCTGCCTGTTGGTCTTGTTCACGACCAACTGCAAGCCGAAGGCCAAGACGGTGGCCCCCCCTCCTCCGGCGAAAGAGCAGCCGAAGGTCGAGAAGGTGGATGAAGCGCCGGCTGTGAAGCAGCCGGAAATGAGCGAAGAAGAGATCTTCATGTCGAAATCGCTCGAAGAGATCAACCTCGCGGCGCCGCTGAAGATGATCTATTTCGATTACGACCGCTACCAGATCCGCGATGACGC
>Ga0153915_10003211_pt1 | contig 14962 bp, 11 predicted proteins | sample Opewatmetagenome_2_FD_107003 | JGI IMG/M metagenome (GOLD analysis project Ga0153915, IMG submission 107003) | Freshwater wetland microbial communities from Ohio, USA - Open water 3 Core 3 Depth 3 metaG | ecosystem: Environmental > Aquatic > Freshwater > Wetlands | place: USA: Ohio, Lake Erie...
CTGTGTCGCAATTACCGTTTTTGTCATTTCGACCGAAGGGAGAAATCTTGATGTCTATTGATATGAACAACTTAAGATCCCTCACATACGTTCGGAATGACAATTTTTCCTATTACGACACAGCCTGTTCGCGGGAATGACAGAACTTTGGATTGTTCAGCAACGAACAACAATCAATAGACATTGCCCGGAATATTACCCCATTATGATATCATCCACGAAATCCGGGTAAAAATACTTGAAAGGTCCGGGGCAGTTTTTCCGACGGTGCCTCGGCACTTATTCAGGCTTTCAAAAGGTTCAATAAACACATGGCAAAAAAAGATAAGAATAACGGATTATGGCATGGAGTCCCCCCATGGATTATGATCGGATCAGTGATCATCCTCCTTCCTATCTTTGTACTTTGGACGCTTGATAATATCCACAGACAGAAGGACTCTACCACCCTGCTCCTCCTTGAAAAGGGCGCGGCCCTGATCCGCTCCTTTGAGGCAGGCGCCAGGACAGGCATGATGGGCATGATGGGCAGCCGCGGGTCGGGCTTTCAGCTCCAAAGATTACTGACCGAGACCGCAAAGCTGCCTGACATAAAATATATTATGGTTGTTGATACTGACGGGACAATAACCTCCCACAGTGACCCGGCCAGAATAGGAGAGAACGATAAGGACTATTCCGGGGTCAAGGATATCGCCCTTTCAAAGGAACTCCAGTGGCGTCAGGTTAGTGATCCAGCGGGCGGATATATATTTGAGGTCTTTCGCCGTTTCTCACCGAAACATGTTTACGGCCGGTCACGTCATGGAAAAAGGATCACTGACAGCGATCTGTTGAACAGCACCCAGCTTGGAGACAATCAACCGGAAAAAGAGCAGGTCATATTTGTGGGTCTGGATATGTCCCAGATCGAGGAGACCAGGAAAGAGGATACCAGGCATACCCTGATAATGTCGGCTATCCTTCTTCTTCTGGGCCTGGGCGGCATATCATCCCTGTTCCTTGTACAGGCATATCGGACAACAAGATCATCCCTCAAGAGGATCAAGGCATTCTCTGATAATGTGGTTGAAAACATGCCTATCGGTCTTGTCGCCCTTGACCCTGACAAAAAGATTGTCTCCTTTAACAACGCTGCTGAACTGATACTTAATCAAAACCGCTCTTCTGCAATCGGCAAGCATGCTGGAACCGTGATCCCGCTGAAGATCATTAAGCTGCTGGATGAGATAGATATATCAAGAACCAATATTGAAAGGGAGATCAGTTATCACAGCACTGATGGTAAAAAAATTACGCTGGAGATAAGTGTTTCTATCCTGGAGGGAGATGACGGCGCCTTTCTTGGATATATTATCCTCTTCAGGGACTTAACTGAGATCAGGTCGCTTAGAAAAGAGATTGAAAGGAGCAGGAGACTGGCCTCCATCGGCGGGCTCGCCGCCGGCGTGGCCCATGAGATACGCAACCCCTTAAGTTCTATAAAGGGTTTCGCCACCTATTTTTCTGAGAGATACCATCATGTCCCTGAGGACAGGAAGACAGCGGAGATCATGATCCAGGAGGTGGAGAGGTTGAACAGGGTGATAGGGCAACTCCTGGAATTGGCAAAACCTGTAAATATTGAAAAGAGGCCCATATCCATCCGGACGCTAATTCAACACTCTGTCAAGGTAATAGAAAGGGATGCCGACAAAAAGAACATCAGGATAAATATCACTGATATCCCCAATGACCTGCCCCGGATCGAACTTGACAGCGACAGGATGAACCAGGTCTTTCTTAACCTCTATCTAAATGCCATTGATGCGATGCCTGAAGGCGGCACACTTTCAATCGATGCAGCCCCGGAACATGACTCCCGCATGCTAAGGGTCACGGTTACAGATACAGGCCGCGGAATAGACCAAAAAGACCTGGCGCATGTCTTTGATCCCTATTTCACAACCAAACAATCAGGCACAGGCCTGGGACTTTCCATAGTTCACAGGACGATTGAATCTCATAACGGAGAAATAACAATTGAAAGCGAATTGGGGCAAGGCACAAGGGTTACGATCTTACTGCCCTTTGCATAAGAACGGAAAAAGCACATGACAAACGATAGCAAAAATTTGATCCTTATTGTTGACGATGACCATGCCCATCGCACCATGCTGCGCACCCTTCTTAAGGGCTGGGGTTATTCCGTTGATGAAGCCGATGACGGTTCAATCGCCATTGATATGGTCAGGCAAGGACCATATGATCTCATTTTGATGGATATACGCATGATCCGTGTATCAGGTCTTGAAGCCCTTGTAGAGATCAAGACAATCAATCCCTCCATACCGGTTATAATCATGACCGCTTACTCGTCCGTGGAAACCGCTGTGGAAGCCCTTAAAAACGGCGCCTATGATTACCTTACAAAGCCCCTTGATTTTGATGAATTGAAAATAACTTTATCCAGGGCAATGGATCACTGCAAGTTGAAAGAAGAGAATCGCCTCCTTAAGGAAAATCTGGGCCGTTTTGACAGACGCGATATCATCGGCCGGACCCCTGTCATGTTGAGTCTCCTGGAAACTGTGGCCCAGGTTGCGCCCTCTGAGGCGACTATCCTTATTACAGGCGAATCGGGCGCAGGCAAAGAGGTGATAGCCGAGGCCATACATTCCAATAGTTCCAGAAATAAAGCTCCATTCATAAAGCTGAACTGCGCCGCAATCACAGAGACACTCCTTGAGTCAGAGATATTCGGACATGAAAAAGGTTCCTTTACCGGTGCATACAGGAGAAAGGAGGGCCGTTTCCGTCAGGCCCATGGAGGAAGCCTTTTTCTGGACGAGGTAAGCGAGATGTCCCTCGGCATGCAGGCTAAACTCCTGCGCGTCCTTCAGGAAAAGGAATTTACAAGGGTTGGAGGAGAAGAGATCATTAAAGTGGATGTAAGAGTCATAGCAGCCACAAACAAGGACCTTGCTAAAGAGATTGAGGCAAGGAGATTCAGGGAAGATCTTTTCTATCGCCTCAACGTGGTTTCATTAAGGGTGCCTCCCTTAAGAGAAAGAAAGGAGGATATCCCTCTTCTGGCTCACAATTTCTTGACCGCCTTTTCCGATAAAAATCAAAAGACCATTAAAGGATTCACCCCTAGGGCCATGGATCGCCTGATCCGGTATAACTGGCCGGGGAATGTAAGGGAGCTTATGAATGCCGTTGAAAGGGGCGTCGTACTGACAAGGACCGATTATATAGATGAAACGGACATGCCCTTTTTCAAGGAGGATGAAACCGAATTTAAAGGAGGAGATATCCAGTCGAATATCCCGCTTGATGAAGTAGAGAGAGCGACAATATTAAGTACCCTCGAATCATTCAACGGCAACAAGAGCGAGACGGCGCGACGCTTGGGCATTACAAGAAGGACCCTCCACAAGAAGCTTAAGAAATATGGCGTAATGGCGAGTAGATAACTTAAAAGAAAGATCCCCCGATCTATACGAAAAGTATAAGACGGCAACCAAAATCAGTCTTCACCCGATGATGCATAAAATAGGAGGGGACGTGGAAGATTGGGAAATAAGATAGATATAGTGCAATATTTTTCCGCATTGACAATCGAACGGAGTTAATTGTAGTGATAGTGAAATTCCGGTTAAAAGCATTGGCAATATGAAACCCCTGCTGAGAAGACCGATTTTTTATAAGTGAGATAATGCCTTGCAACAGAATGCTTATGTATTATTTGTTTTAATATCCGCAATGTTTTCCGGCGCAGCCGCGATTTATACCTGGGGCAGGCGATCATCTCCCGGCGCTTCTTATCTGGCATTGCTCCTACTATCCACAACCATATGGTCATTCGGCTATGCCATGGAACTGGCAAATACCGAAAAACAGGCCATGTACTTCTGGCTCAGAATAGAATACCTGGGCATCTCCTTCATGTCCCTCTGGTGCCTGCTCTTTGCCTTTCGATATACCGGCCTGGATAAATGGTTGACGCTTCGAAATATCGCTGCCATGGCTGTTATACCTGTCATGACCCTGTTGTTGAACTGGACGAACGAATGGCATGGTTTATTCTACAGCAAGGTAGAGGTAAATTTTTCAAATGGGATGGCTGAACTGGCCTTTACTAAGGGGCTATGGTACTGGGTGCATGTTGCCTATTTCTACATGTCATCTTTATTGATGATATGGCTGCTTCTGCGAATGTCGTGGCGACGAGGCCCCCTGTACCGCAACCAGGTGCTTATTATCATAGTCGCTGCCCTGCCGCCCTGCATAGCCAATATCCTGTACATGACCGACTTGAGCCCATTCCCCAATCTGGATCTGTCCCCTTTCACCTTCGCCGTCATGGGGATCGTGATGATATGGGGGCTTTTTCACTATCACATGTTCAATGTGATTCCGGTTGTCCGTGATGTCCTTATTGAAAGTATGGGAGACGGCGTCCTTGTCCTGGATAATGAGTACAAGGCAGTCGACATCAATCCGGCTGCATGGCGACTCACAGGTCTGGAACCGGCTTCATCCATAGGCCGGAATGTTGAGACGCTTCTGTCGTCATGGCCTGAATTCCTGGCATCCTGCCGGGATGACGAAACGCTCCAACAGGAAATCCCCGGGAGGGGGAATGTCCTTCAGTGCCTTGATATGCATATCATCCGGTTAAACGACCGGCGGGGACATAAACGTGGAAAGCTTATAATATTACGTGATATTACCGCCCGCAAACAACTGGAGGCAGAAAGGGAGGAACTGATCCACACACTGCAGGACGCCATGGCGCGGGTTAAGACCTTGAGTGGGCTGCTGCCTATATGCGCCAGTTGTAAAAAAATCCGGGATGACCAGGGCTACTGGCATCAGGTTGAGGTCTATATTCATGAGCGCTCAGAGGCCGATTTCAGTCATGGCATCTGCCCGGAGTGTGCAAGGAAACTTTACCCGGAAATCTATGAGAAATAGGAACCGGAAAATGAAGCTATCCACTGCAATCATGCCGGGAATAAAATAGAACTGTCGCCTTAAAAGGAGGAAGGCATGATGAAAAAGATCCTGTTTATCATTGTCGTCATTCTGTATCTCATTGGGTCATATGACCTTCATGCGAACGCCTCAGAAAATCCTGTGCCTTTCAGATTGAGAGGTGATCAATGAAACAATTTGTTCTTACTACAGTGGCAGGCAAACGCTTGATAGGCAAAGGGATGGCTTCTCATCCCGCCATCAAATCAATCCTTGAAACTGGAACCCTTGTAATCATAGCCGGAACAACCAACGGATATGTAGCAGAGGAGATCCTTGCATCCATCGGCCAGGCACAGGGTTTTGATCGCCACAGATTTTTTCGCGGCATCACGCTTCCTCCGCACCGACCCACAACCGATGCGGGACGATTGCCTGATGAATCCGAGTTCCCCGGCGATGTTGTTATTGTTAATGGCGTGTGGCAAAAGGGACAGACGATATTCGATGTTGCAGATAAGCTCAAGGAAGGTGATGTGATATTAAAAGGCGCCAATGCCCTTGATGTATCACGGAATCGGGCGGCGATACTCATCGGCCATCCCAAGGGAGGAACAATCGGGGCATCACTGCCGGCTGTCATCGGAAGGCGCGTCCGTCTTATTATTCCTATAGGACTTGAAAAACGCATCCATGGCGATCTGGACCTTATAGCCGAAAAGCTTAACACACCGCCTGCCCAGGGGCTGCGCCTTTGGCCTGTGCCGGGTCAGGTCGTTACAGAGATTGATGCCATTAACCTCTTGACCGGAGCCAAGGCAGAACTGATCGCAAGCGGCGGGATATGCGGCGCTGAGGGCGCCGTGTGGCTTGCTGTCAACGGAAACGAGGATGAGATGAAAGCAACTGAATCACTTATCAAGACGATCAGGACAGAACCGCCCTTTCAACTCTAAGATAAAAGATAAAAAACTTTATTCATATAGGGATTACTGTTAGGGGTTGCCGGACATTGCTGAATATTGTACGGAGTTCATCAAATATTGACAGGTAATGTTAATGCCCCTATACTCTCATTACTGGAAAAAATTATTTTGATCAAAAACGGATATTTAAGTTGATTATCAACTCCATAAATAAGCATAACAAGTTGATTTTTAATCTAAGGACCAAGTTACTTCTAATTTTTCTCATCTTGGTCCTTGTTCCCCTGGCAATTATCGGCACATTCTCAATTAAAGCCACTGAGAGAATGATATTTGAAATGGTCATGCGTCAGCTTGAAAATGTGGCTGTTGACAAGACTACTATCTTCGAACGATGGCTTCAAGAACGCAAAAGCGACCTGCTTGTGATAGCCGGCACATCGATCCTTAAATCCATGGACCCGACAGTCATCGAACCTTACATCAACCTTGTTCAAAAAAATTATTTTGTGTATAAAAATTTTACCGTCATTTCCGCGAGCGGGGATATTGTCTTCAGCACCTACGAAGGGATGACTGGCGATGAGCTTCGGACTTGGGACACCCGTGCGGTTAAAGACCGATTATACTTATCCGAAATATCATATATGCAGAAAGAAAAAGAATCTGTCTTTAATATCGCAGCACCCATCTTTAACGACACCGGAGAAATAATAGGGACGGTCTATGGCACGATCGGGACGAATCAAATAATATTATATATCCTGAATGTCGCACTGGGCAAAACAGGCGAATGCTATCTTGTGGATAAAAACGGGACATTCCTGGCCCACAAGGAACCGGCCAGGATATTGAATGAAAATATCTCCCAATCAGGGAGTTTCGGGAATATATTCGATAAAAACGACCGCCAAAATATCTACCTGGATTATCGCGGCATCGAGGTGCTGGGCACATCGCAGAAGATAGGAGGAACGGATTGGCATCTTGTTGTTGAACAGGACCGCGATGAGGCATTCCGGAGTCTGGATGTATTGAAGTTAATTATTTACCTTACGATTTTACTATGCATTGTAAGCGCCTTCATACTGATCTGGATCATTTCATATTATATAGTAAATCCTATCAGGGCGCTGAGCCTTTCGGCGGATATCATGGCAAATTCCGAATTTGAAAAAGCCGTACTAAAAAGCGACCGCAGGGATGAAATAGGCATGCTTTATCGGGCCTTTGAAAATATGAAATTAAAGATACAGGAACGCCAGGATCATCTTGCGCAGGAAGTCGGATTAAAGGATGCCGAACTCAAAGAAACAGACAGCATCTTAAAGCAGACCAAACTCATTGCTGAACGTTCCGAAAAATTTGCCACAATCGGTCGATTAGGGGCTGCAGTAGCCCATGAGATACGGACGCCGCTCACCTCGTTGAAATTATTTTTGGAATCGGTCCAGGCTGAAATTGAAGTATCGCCTGAGTATCAGGAAGATTTCAAAATCGCGATGAAAGAAATCAAAAGAATTGAAGCCACCATCAACCGTTTTCTTGATTTCTCAAAACCACAGGATCTTATCATTTCAGACATTGACATCCCCCAGCTCATTGAAGAAATTCTGTCCATCATAAAACCAATGATAAACAAAAATGAATGCACTTTGGATGTAAAAATAGAGAATGATTTGCAAACTATTAAAGGGGACAAGAAACTCCTGGGAGAGGCGCTGATCAACCTTTTTGTGAATTCGCTGGAGGTCATGCCCAGTCATGGAAAACTTTTTATAGTTGCCGAGAGAGACAATTTTAATTCAAACAATGAATCCATACCGTGTATCAGGATTGATATCAGAGATACCGGCCCAGGGATACCGGAATATCAAATTGTTAATATTTTTGACCCGTTTTTTACAACCAAATCTTCCGGTACAGGCCTGGGGCTGTCAATAGCTGTAAAGACTATTAAAACTCACGGCGGTCATATCAGGGTAAAAAGCACGATCAATCAAGGGGCAATTTTTTCGCTTTTCCTTCCCTTAACATTTAGCGAGAAGATATTTGAGGCAAATGGATAAGATATTACTTATTGACGATGATGAGGGACTCATCCATTTCTTAAGCAGGTTTTTTCAAAGAAAAGGATATGCGGTCACCTCCTGTTTTAGCGGTCAGGAAGCGGTTGAGATAATTTCCGAAAAAAAATTCGACTTGATCCTGCTGGATTATAAAATGCCTGAATTAAACGGGCTTGAGACCTTGAAAAAGATCAAATCATCCAAGGTCAAGACCCCTATTATACTCATGACAGCTTACGGAAACACAGATCTGGCGATCGAGGCGATGAAATACGGAGCATATGATTACCTTGTGAAACCCTTTGAAAGGGAGGAATTAAGTCGCATTGTTTTTGATGCGCTGGCTGTAAATAGCAAGATGAAAGAGGTTGTCAGTCTGCCCGAATCAACAGAGTTGATATCGCACATCCCGGCTAAAAATTCATTGAAGATCATAGGCAACAGCAAAAAAATGCAGGATGTGTATAAAATGGTCGGCCAGATAGCTGAGAAGGATGTATCTGTCCTGATAACCGGTGAGAGCGGAACAGGAAAGGAACTGGTCGCTAAGGCCGTTTATCATCACAGCCGCCGCAAAGAAAAACCCTTTATCGCCATCAATTGCGCAGCCATCCCGGAAACCCTTTTTGAGAGCGAATTGTTCGGCTATGAACGAGGAGCCTTTACAGGCGCGGATCGAACCCATATCGGCAAGATTGAACGATGCAACGGCGGGACTTGTTTTTTTGATGAAATTGGGGATATGTCGCTTTCCTTGCAGGCTAAGTTGCTGCGTGTCCTGCAGGAGGGAGAGCTGGAAAGGCTTGGAGGAAGTCAGATCATCAGGGTCAATGTAAGGGTGATCGCCGCTACAAATAAAGACCTTGAGAAAGAAATTGATGAAGGAAGATTCCGGAAAGACCTTTACTGGAGATTGAAAGTCATATCCATAAATCTTCCTCCCTTGCGAAAGCGGACTGAAGATATCCATGATCTGGTGAAGTATTTTCTATTTCGTTTCAGCGAGGAATATGCAAAACCCGTTCACCATATTTCAGAGGCCGCGTTAAAAAAATTTTATTTCTATTCCTGGCCCGGAAATGTAAGGGAACTCGAAAATTGCATTCGACGGGCTGTTCTCCTCTGCGTAGGCGATATAATCTCGGAAGAGCATCTTCTTTTACTGGAACCGAAGGAGCAAACCCTTTTACAGAAACTGAACCGTGAACAATTGATAGACAGGCTTAAAGATAAACTGGAAGATATTATCCCTGAGATCCTCAGCCTGTCGACAAACGATATTCATTCCAACATCATTGAACTGGTTGAAGATACGCTTATTAAAAAGGCGCTTCAGGAATGCGGCAACAATCAGGTCCAGGCGGCAAAGATGCTTGGAATCAGCCGCAACACATTGCGACACCGCATGAAAAGATTTACTGAAAAAGAAAATGGCTTATAAAAAGCATTCCCAAACAATGATTTCAAAAGGCTGCTTGAATTCCACCAGAACTGTTCAAACATTGAACAGCCGGAAAAAATCCTTTTAAACATTGAATAAATCGTCATTCCTTTAATTAGTTCCTCATAAAATATCTCTGTCATCTGCTGATTTTTCACCACAACGCCTATTCATCTTTTGATCCATAGGACTATTTTTTATTTTTATATCAATGAACGAGAATTCATTTCAACAACATGCATCTTCGAGAACACATCCGCGATACTAAATGTAATAACCTGATATCATTTGAATTTTATCTAATAAAACAGCCGTGTAGTTAGAATAAATATTTCTCCTATGGAAGTTCGGATGAATCTTTCCAGGCACATTTCATTTCCCGGCACACCCCTTGCTATATCCTGAATCACCGGAGTCTCAGTAACTATTGTCGAACATCTAAATGAAAGGATGGTAAATATGGATCGTGAAGGCCTTCTTGTATCGGAAAGAATAGATGAAGTCACAATGATGTGCCCCAGAGAGCATCCCATTTATGAACAGGTGAGCAGTTTCGGCATCGCATTATATGTTCTCGGCTTTTTCAAGGCTGCTGATGTCATGTCTTTTGATGATGTAGACTCAACTGAAGCCGCAAATATTTTAAAGGAACATTTTATACCCATAAAGGAAGGCGATCTCCCTTCGAAATATCAAATTACCGAATCAAAAGAAAAGTATCTTTTAGTCATCGGCGATCCTCTGTTCCCGATTCACTTCGCTGTTCTTGCCGGCGCAAACAGCGAGAGATCATTTTTTTCCAAGTTGAGGTATTTCGGCAGCGGTTTTGATAGTCTTGAGGAATTAATGAGTGATTTTCTAGGAGAGGAAGGGGTCAGTTATAAAGATATCCATTTTTATAAAATGAATACGCCAGGACTGAAATCCACGTCATCTCAGCCGAAGATATATATCTTTAAAAATGATGGAAGCGTTGTTTAATTTATCTGGTCAACAAACAATAAAATTAAGCTAAGGAGGCAAAATTGTGTCGATCATAAATCAGGTAGTAGAAAAAGTTAAACGCATTGATGCGGGACAGAAGGAGTTTCATCAGGCAGTTTCAGAGGTCATGGAGACATTGGAACCGACGGTAAAGCGTCACCCTGAATTCGTTAAGGCAGGCATTTATGAAAGGATAGTTGAACCTGAGAGGGCCATTATATTTCGTGTGCCCTGGGTGGATGATAAGGGCAGCGTACAGGTCAACAGGGGATTCAGGATACAGTTCAATAATGCCATAGGGCCCTATAAAGGTGGGCTCAGATTTCATCCTTCCGTAAACCTGAGCATCATCAAATTTTTAGGGTTTGAACAGATATTTAAAAATTCCCTCACAACACTGCCTATGGGCGGGGCTAAAGGCGGCGCTGATTTTGATCCGAAAGGCAAGTCTGATGGAGAGATTATGAGATTCTGCCAGACCTTTATGAGAGAGCTTTTCAGATATATCGGGGCCGAAATAGACGTGCCGGCCGGCGATATCGGTGTCGGAGGGCGTGAGATCGGTTACATGTACGGTTATTATAAAAAGATTAAAAACGAGCACACCGGCGTCCTGACCGGAAAAGGCATCGAATTCGGAGGGAGCCTTATAAGACCTGAGGCTACCGGCTATGGCGCCGTATATTTTGCCGCGGAGATGCTTGCGACAAGGGGTCTGGATTTCAAGAACAAGGTTGTAGCAGTCAGCGGATCGGGCAATGTTGCACAGTATGCCATTGAGAAGGTCAATCAAATGGGCGGAAAAGTAATCACTGTCTGTGATTCCAACGCTGCGATCATAGATGAAAAAGGCATTGACGCTGAAAAATGTTGTTACATCATGGACCTGAAAAATAATCAAAGGGGCCGCATCAGTGAATATGCCGGCAAATATAAATCGGCATGTTATGAAGGAGCAAATGTATGGGATGTAATCCGGGAACAGGGTATAAAGGTGGATATCGCCCTGCCCTGCGCCACTCAAAATGAGATAGACGGCGCCAACGCTGAGGCCCTTGTTAAAAATGGGTGTATCTGCGTTGCTGAGGGCGCCAACATGCCTTCTACGCCGGAGGCTGTAAAGATTTTTCAGGATAACAATGCCCTTTTCGGGCCGGGCAAAGCGGCGAATGCCGGCGGAGTGGCAACATCAGGACTTGAGATGAGTCAGAACAGTATGAAACTTTCCTGGACAAGGGAAGAAGTGGATAAAAGACTTCTCCTGATTATGAAGAGCATCCACAAATCCTGTGTGGACGCGGCAGAGGCATACGGAAAGAAAGATGATTATGTAACAGGCGCTAATATCGCCGGTTTCGTTAAAGTCGCAAAAGCAATGCTCGCCTATGGAATTGTCTAAGAAGGATTTTTAAAAAACTTTTAAACTGAATTTGTTACCTGTCAACCTCCGGACAGGTAACAAATTGTTTTCTGGCTTACAACATTAGACAATATGATAAGGTCTTTATTCTTAAGGTCAGCAACCTTTATAACCCTATTGAAGCGAATATCATTCGGGCTCGCCTTACCCAGGATATTCGGCAAATCCCGAAGCCATTCCCAGTTGAAAATAACAGTAGGATCTTCCGGATAAACAGCAAAATAAAATATTTTCGTTTCTACAAGGTCATGAAAAAAATGCGTTCCGAATGACAGATCAGGAATAAGGTTCCCGTCCTGATAACTTATTTCGGCAATAGCGGCGATGTGGTTGATCTCCGAAAAAGTCACCGGGACGCCCATGGCAGGTGTTCGAGTACCCCATCTTCCGGGTCCCAGCAATAATGTGGGCATTTTTTCCTGATCAACGATGGTTCTGTTCAATTTTCCGATCAAACGCGCCACGCTGTATTTTTCAGAAAGGGAAAGCTCCGCATATTCTTTCGGGTCAACGAATATAACACATGAGATAGGCAATGAAACGTTCCCGCCCATAAAATTACTTTCAGTCCTGATAATAATTTTTTCCTTTGAAATCTTTTCAGGTAATTTGACGCTGGCGCCCTTTCCCAGAGTTTGGAAAGGTCTGCATTGTAACAGATTAACTTGTAGGGCGCCTGTGCCATTAAAATTGACCGTAAATTCGATATCTACAGGATTCGTATACCTATCTTCAAGGGTTTTCAGCATCTTTGCCATTATGGGGATAAAAGAAGTGGTGGATAAAAAATTATCAAAGGTAAGTATCCATGCTTCTCTTGCGGGTTTGCCGATGGCTTTCTCATTACGATCAGATGCCTCCGTATCCCTTATTCCGATCAGCTCCAGTTGTGCGCTCAGATCTATCTCGGATAATTCCATGAGAGACATCGTCTGTATCTGATTTTCATCCAGATTTAAAAGATCGATAAAATGCTGGGAGAATTTTTTAATATCCTTCATCTCTGACAAGGGTTTCACAAGGGGGTCGCTAATGGATACAATTCTCGGATAATCATTTCCAACACGATCCACAGCCCTGGTGCCCAGCCCGAACACGAGCCTGAGCATGCCTGTTTTGGGGTCCATATCCTTTTTCCACACAAATGGATTCATGGAAAGTCCTACTCCGGCGAGTTCAGGGAAAAAATAATTTTTATGGTAAGTGCCGGAAACCCGTTGAACAAGCAAGGCCATGAGTTCATTCGATTGATCAAGTCCCCGTTGTAAACGATACGTGAGTGCGTCCTCATTCATGGTGCTGGCAAATACCTGCTTAACAGCATCTTCAAAAGTCTCATATCGTTTCCCTGGTTCGCCTTGATTAACACAAAAAAAACTCTCATATTTTCCGGCAAAGGCGCTGCCCAGGGCGTCTTCGAGAAGACTGCTGGACCGCACAATAATGGGTGACTGGCCGAAATACTCGATCATCAATTGAAACTGTTCCTTAATCTCCTCCGGAAACACACCGTTAAGCATATTATTTTTTAACTCGATCGCTTTAGGAAAATAACCCGACTTTGTTTTATGGGCCATCAAAAGTTTCCACCATCCGTTATGAACGATGTAAGAGTAAAATACATCCGAACCAATATAGAAGGAATCGTGATGCTCCAGGAGTTCACTCCAGTTGCAGGAAATATCGCTCATTAATATCTTTCTTGATAAAAGCATCCCAAGAGATTTGCCGCCGATAAATCCGGTACCGATTAATCTCTCCTTTATCTGGAGCAGATCCTCAAGGGACATATATTCCCTGATCAACGCAAGATCTCTTTTTTTACGGCTGAGCAAAAGACGGCTTAGCTGTTCAACCATATCCTTTTTTTCCTCATCGCCGGCATCTGATTCAAGAAGATTTTTGGCCTGCATGAAAAGCCTGTCCCAGTAATCCAGATGACGTCTGGCATCCACGGAATTGTCGTGTGAGATGTGGAAAAACAATTGCGTGGCTTCGACACTGTTAATAACCGGAACCAGGTTTTCGTTTTCCTTTTTATGAGGGAAAAACATGGTATGGGAGTATCGGTTTTGCACCTTAAGAGGGTGAACGCAGATCATCCCTTTGTAATTATATACATCGATCAGCACTTGCGTTGTCTCTCTTATGCGGGCGATAGCCTTGAAAGAATGCCTTTTTCTAATTATCGCAAAATAGGCGATCGTATTCATTTCAAAAAGATAGGGACAGGTAATGAAAAAAAAATTTCCGATCATGAGATCAGTAGCCCATACGTGAAGCAAATCTGATAAGCAATCAAAGACATAATAAACGTCTTTGCCTTCCTGCGTAATTATGTCATGCACCTGTGATGAAAAAGATTCAAAACCATTGTCTACATTCAGATGGTATATTTTAACATTGCTTTGCTCTTCGAGGAGGGGAAGATGACGGGCAAACCTCATATACACCACCCTCCTGTTATTTGAAATGGCTTTTTTCACGAAAAGCGCTGTTAATCTTTCATAATCATCAATGCTGTCAACCTGCCAGACGACATTGTCACCCTTGCGCAGGTGATCGATAATTGCGTCCAGGCTTTCCCAACCAGTGCTTATATGAGAATAATCTGCCATAAAAAATCCTTAATGAATATAGACATTAGAGGTAATTGCAAAATTCCTCCACTTGTCATTCCGAACGAAGTGAGGAATCTAAAAGGCATCGATATCAAAAGATTTCTCCCTTTGGTCGAAATGACAATTGATGCTTTTTTGAATTTTGCAATTACCTCATTAGTTAAAATATGGGTAGAATGATGTCTTAAGAGATTTATATTATCGGTTTTTATATTTTAGCGTCAATTTCAAATAAAACCAAGTAAAACATAATTTGAAACAGCAATGTCCGGTTAGGATCTTGCATAGATGAAGCCTCAAGGCATGGGAGGCCCTTTTTTAAAAAGATGAAATGGCTTAAATGCAATATTCCGGCATAAGGCGCCATAAAGCGGGCGGAGATGACCCGTCAGATCTCGCTTATCCTTAACCCCTGGCAAGCGCCTGAGACGCCCCGCCGCCCGCGGTTACATTTTAAATGTCAGGCCCTCAGCAGGCCGCCCATTTCACTCTTAAAAAAAAGGACCTCCCATGCCGTCAAGCAGGCTTTTTTTATATGC
>Ga0153915_10003212_pt1 | contig 14962 bp, 13 predicted proteins | sample Opewatmetagenome_2_FD_107003 | JGI IMG/M metagenome (GOLD analysis project Ga0153915, IMG submission 107003) | Freshwater wetland microbial communities from Ohio, USA - Open water 3 Core 3 Depth 3 metaG | ecosystem: Environmental > Aquatic > Freshwater > Wetlands | place: USA: Ohio, Lake Erie...
ACGGAACCCGGGCAAGTGGACAACATACATGTGCCCGATGTCGACGAGCTGATGAAGGGACACACTCTTCCTGAGTTCATCAGGATGTACGAGTATGTCGCCAAGAATCTGCCGATGACGTTGGTTCCGATAGCATACGGATTTGACTTGGTCGGTGGAGCAGCCGAGCTGTGCGGCGCCGAGAACTTCATAATGTGGACCTTCACAGAACGAGAAGCGGCACACAAGTTGGTCAAGAAGTTCACCGATACGGCAATAAACGGTGCAGTTGGAACGGCGAACAAGTTCGGAATGGCGATGATGATCATCGGTTCCGTTCTTGCGAACAACGACATCTTCTCCGATGAGGATGTGAAGGCGTTCGGGGCCGACTACATGAAGTACTATGTCGACCAGTCCTTCAGAAGGGGGGCAGGACCTCAGCTGTTCTATCACCTCTGCGGTAACCACCAGACCGACTACAAAGTATTCAAAGACACTCTGTTCTGGTCGCCGTTTACCGTTATCCACATAGGATATTCGGGTAGGGAAGTGTTCCCGTCATCGCTCCTGAAGCAGGAGTTCGGGAACAGGGCGACGATTATGGGTTCCGTGGACACGAAGCTCATGATCAACCCCAATCCCAAGGTGGTGTACGAACAGTCGAAAGCACAGATCCTCGCAGGACGCGACACCCAGAAGGGCTACATACTTGGTACTGCTTGCGAGACTCCGCCGTACACGATTCCAGGCAACCTCCTAGCGATGGTGAAAGCGGCCAGGGATGTCGGAACGTATGGGACATGGTGAGGTGAAAAAAATGGACGTAAAGATACCAGACCAGGTCAAGGAAGTGCTCGGCAAGAGAGGCATCAAGGAAGCAGACGTCGAAGACGTGATCAAGACCGCCGAGTCATCGAACAAGAAGCTCGTGGTCAAGGGGACTTCGAAAAGCATCGCAAAGAAAGTCATTGGGAATGCCACGATATACGCAGTCTATGAGACGGACGGCCTGCTGAAGAAGCACGCCACCCTCGAGAGCGCGTATTCCCATAGGATGAGCCTAGGTGGCATCGTCAATGCGACCGACCCCACCAACTACGTCTGTGCCAACTGCAATGAGCCCGCCATGTACGGCCACGTCGAGATGGAGTACATGACCGTCAAGAGGAATGGGCCTGCTGTCGTCTGCACTAATTGCAAGGACTCTTGGGTGGAAGAGTTCCTGGCCACTAAGACCCTAGCCGCTGCAGAAGGGTTGTTCGAGAAGAAGCGCGCTTAAACTTATTTCAGGCCGCGATTGTGCGGCCTTTCGAATTCTTTTTCTGTTCTCACCGAGTAGCACGAACTCCTTCTGGAGAAGGTAATCGTTGCCGACCTAGTCTCAGAAAAGTAGAAAAGCAACAATCCCCTTCGGTCAGTATACTCCTGGTGGATGACATGAGCGAGAAGATCGGGCAGACAGAGAGCCTTTGTCCTGAATGCTTGAAGACGCTACCTGCTGAGAAGATCGCCGAGAACGACAACATATACCTTGTGAAAACCTGCCCCGAGCATGGCACCTTCAAGGTTCTGATCTGGAGGGGTGTAGAGGATTACAAGGACCTGCAGCGGTATGCCTGTGAGTTCTCGAAGCCGCAGAAGATTGCTGTTGAGAACAAGGGCACTTGTCCGGAGATCTGCGGGCTCTGTCCGGATCACCAGCAGCATACTTGCCTGGCAGTGCTCGAAATCACGAACAGGTGCAATCTGAAATGCCCTGTGTGTTTTGCGAGCGCGAATGAGCGCTACAACTTCCACCCGACCATCGAAGAGATCAAGAAGATGTATCAGACGATTCTCGATTACGTTCAGCACCCTATCGCAGTCCAGATATCTGGGGGAGAGCCCACCATAAGGGATGATCTCCCTGAGATCGTCAGGCTCGGCAAGAGCATGGGGATTGATTACATCGAGGTCAACACCAACGCTGTTAGACTGGGCCAGGATATCGAGTTTCTCAAGAAAATCAAGGAAGCTGGCGTCGATTCCCTCTACTTCTCATTTGACGGAGTCACCGGGGATGTCTTCATAAAGACGTGCGGAAGGGACCTCCTTGAGGCGAAGGTAAAGGCCCTCGAGAACTGCAAAGAAGTGGGGATGGGCGTGACCCTCGTCTGCGTCGTCGCCCCGGGCATAAACCTCCATCAGGTCGGCGACGTGATCCAGTTCGCCAAGAAGTGGATTCCGACCGTGAAGGGGATCCACTTCCAGCCCCTAGCGTATTTCGGAAGGTATCCTAAGGTACCGGGGGATGGGGATCGGGTCGTATTGCCAGATCTTCTGAAGGAAATCGAGAGGCAGACAGGCGGCGAGCTCAGGGTAGATAGCTTCATCCCGACATCCTGCGCGAACGTCCATTGCGACGCGAAATCGATGTCGGTACTCATGGAAGATGGCACTCTCCTGCCGTTGACCGCAAGGGCTATGGGGCCTCCCAGGGACACCAAGCAGGTCGCGAAGAAGACCCGGAAGGAGATATGCGATCTCTGGAGGTACATCGAGGAATCGATCTCTACGAGCAGCGAGGGCGATTTGGACGGGACATGGCTCGGCTTCATCGAGAGGGCAAAGACTCAATATTTGACTGTCTCGGCGATGCCGTTTCAAGACGTATGGAATGTCGAGACAGAGAGGCTTCGTAACTGCTGTATCCACACCGTGACGCCGGACGGCAAGCTTATTCCATTCTGCCTGTTCAACATTAACAGCGTGAACGGGAAGACCTTGTACAGACACGAAGTCCTCGCAAAATACGGGAACGTGGGCTAGCGCGTGCCTTTCTTGCCGACGCTTCTGTTGTAGTTGGCAAGGATGTTGTTCATATAGGTGGATATCTGCCTCTGCCGCTGCTCGCTGTTCACGTGCATGAGCGTCAGCGGGAACTCGAAGTCGCATCTCGGGCAGCGGGCGTTCTCGCAGCTCGTGGAAGCCTTCCTGCATCCCCTACACGCAATGGCCCTGGATTGGAACAGGCTGAACTCGTGCCCGCACATCGGGCAGACAACCTGTTTCGTCGTTTTCAAAAGGTTCGGTGTCACACCCATCTGTCGCATGTGTGGTGTCAGTACCATCCTTCTTCCTCCTGCCGACTGAGCGGCGCGCGCATATATAAATCCTCCCCGGAATGAATTGACGAGGTTTGTTCCACTTCATTCCAGGTCGCCCTTCCTTGGCTCGAACTCCGGCCATAGGATGACAGGCCAGCTCAGAAAGGGCTTGAACGGATGCCTGGCATCTGTCTCCGTTGCCTCCAGGCCGGCGATGAGCTCTCCGGTCTTCTCCGCGGGGAAGGTGACCACCATCTCGCGCTCCTGGACGAAACCGTAGGCTCTGTCCCCGACGCAAGGTATGTCCACGACGATTTCATTTTCGTCAACAGTCTTAGCTATCGAGGCGCAAAGCGACCCTTGGCCGGTAATCGTGCTCTTGATTGCCTTGCCCTCTCTGTAGGCAAATCCGATGACCAATCTCAACGCTTGGGCCGGTGTGACGTACATGGTGATGGCCTGGGGGTCTGTCGGCATCAGGTCCAGCGGACCCATGATGATCCCGCCATATCGTTTGCCCTCGTTGCCCGTCATCCTTATTGAATCATTCAGTCCCTTGGCTGCCTTCGGGCCGCTCGTGAACCGCTGGTTCAGGATGCCTTCCTCGACACGAGCAGGGGTCTTGATCAGACCGATGCAGCTCAAGCCAAGAAGGCAACTTATGCCCTCAGCAGAAGCGCCAACTATGCCTTCATCCCCATAGTATCTCGCGATTGCGGCCATGTGGCAAGGTGCTGTCTTCGTCAGGAGCCTCGCGGTCGGAAAGGCAAGCAGGTCTCTTGCCGAGGCGAGCAGTGTGATTCCAACCGGAGATGCGGCCAGATTGACACGCTTCTTCAGAACGGCGCAAGCGCTCCGCCAGTCGTTCTGGGTCACAAGTATGCTACGCGGTCACAGCCTATAATACCGTTACTCGGGGAGGCGGGGGCGGATAGGAGGACAGCCTCAAGATTGGAAAGGATTAAGCCCATATTCTCGATTATTGTGAGAAGTGGACCCACTCAAGAAGCTCAAGATTGCGTTGGCCCGCAGGAGCCTGGCCTCGCGCAGGATTACCGAAACGACAGAACATCCTCTGGAGGTCTGGATTCACGATCAGGTGCGCTCCGCGTTCAAGAGCGATTATGAGTTGAGGAAAGCCATCGGGAAGTCCAGGCTCGACAAGATCGAAAGAAAGGATCTCGAAGCATACAAGTTGTTCAGGTTCAGAAAGCTCATGCGGTATGCCCAGGAGAACAGCACTTACTATGGAAAAGCGCTGAAAGAGACGGGCGTGACCCCGGCAGACGTCAGGACCTTCGATGACTTGCGGAAGGTCCCGCTCACGGAGCCCGCTGAGGTCGCCAGAGAGCCGTTCTACTTCCTTTGCGTCTCTCAAGGGAAGGTGATGAGAGCCTATACTACTTCTGGCACCTCGGGCCTGAGGAAGCGGATCTTCTTCACGAGAGATGATATCCTGCACATCATCGACTCGATATCGGCCGCGCTCAAGACCGTCGGGATGACGAAGGACGACACTTTGCAGATTATGTTTCCGACGATTGCGTCTTGGGATCCGGGTTATATGTTGGACGGAGCGTGCAAGATCGCGGGCCTGAGGTCAGTAATCGCGGACATGCTGGACGTGGACGAGCAGATACAGATCATGAGAGAGTCGAATACGACGATGATGATAGGTCTGACATCCTTCATCTACAGGGTCACTGTGCTTGCCAGGAACAACTATGACCTGAGATCGTTCGGGATGAAAGCGATTATCCTCTCTGCAGAGCCCCTTCCCGAATCAATGCGGAGAGAGATCGAAGAATCGTGGGGATGCAAAGCTCTGAGCCAGTACGGACTGACTGAAATGGGTCTCGCGACGACGATCGAGTGCGAGGTTCAGGACGGTCTTCATGTCAACGATGCCGACTTCCTGATCGAGGTCATCGATCCAGAAACTGGGGAACACGTTGCGGAGAGGGAACCAGGCGAACTCGTTTTCACTTCCCTGAACTACCAAGGCACGCCGCTCATTCGGTATCGGAGCTACGATCTGTCGAGTTTCATCAATCCGCCGTGCAAGTGCGGCCTGGAAACCATCGGCAAGGTCGGCAAGATCCAGGGCCGGCTCGACATGATGACGAAGGTCGGAATGGGGGAGAAGGTCTACCCGCTACTGTTTGACGAGGCGGTCCTCAGCGTGTCGGGTGTGGTGAACTACCAGATGATCATAGATAGGGAAGGTTACAAGGACCGCCTTCGCTTCGAAGTAGAGTTCATCGGTAACAAGGAGGATGCAAGGCGGAAGATTGAGGAGGCGCTGGTCCAGGTGCCAGAGGTCAAGTCCGGTCTTGATAATGATCTGCTTGAATGGCCGATCGTGGAGGTGCGAGACCCAGGAAGCCTTGATTTCGTTCCAAAGACGCAATCGATAGTCGATAGGAGAAGGCTCTACGGTTAGTGTCCCTTCTCCGAAAGCTTCTTGATGGCGACGGGTCTGTAGGGGTCTGGTCATGAAAGCCGGTGTTGTCGCAGTGCAGGGTGCCGTGCCTGAGCATTTGAAGGTACTCCAGACGACGATGTTCAACCTGGGGATCGAAGGACAGGCCATTCCCGTCCGAAGTGGAGAGGATCTTGACGCAGTGGACTGTTTGATCATTCCCGGTGGAGAGAGCACGACGATCTCCAGACTGTTACGACGCTTTGGGCTCTTCGACCGTATTGTGCAACTGGGAAGCGAAGGACTGCCGATGATGGGCACTTGTGCCGGATGCATTCTGCTGGCCAAAGAGGGAGACGACGGGGTCTCCAGGACCGGGACGGAACTGCTTGGACTCATGGATATGGCTGTGGAGCGGAACGCATTCGGAAGGCAGCGGGAGTCGTTTGAGGCCCCTATCGAGATCAAGGATATGGATACCCAATTCCGGGCCGTGTTCATCCGAGGTCCGGTCATAAGCAGAGTCTGGGGGAAATGTGAGGTCCTGGCTAAGCATGAGAATAAGATCGTGATGGCGAGACAGAACAATCTTCTCGCTCTCGCTTTTCATCCCGAACTCTCGAACGATACCAGGATACACGAGATGCTGTTGAGCCTTGTCTGAGTCTTCCAGAGACTGAGAGAAAGTGACAGAAAGATCGTCACGACCGCGTTGCTCTTATCACTTCCTCGAGCCTTCTCCCGAAGTCCCGATCCTCAACGATCGTGCCGGTCACTATCGCGTTCGCGCCCGCGTTCTTGATCATCGCGGCGTCATCGGGGGTCCGTATTCCGCCTCCGATTATCAGCGGAATGGATACATGCTTCTTGACCTCCCGTATCATCGTCTCCGGAACCGGCTCCGGCGCACCGCTGCCGGCCTCGAGATAGAGAAGGGCCATACCGAGATACTGCGCTGCAAGTCCGTACGCTACGGCCAGGTCGGGTCTGCTCCTTGGCCCTGGGTCGGCCTGTCCCACTTCTCCGACCTTCATTCCCGGTTCCACTATCACATATCCCATGGATATTGGTTCGATGCCGAGTTCCATGACTATCGGCGCCCCTTTGATCTGCTCCCCTATCACATTCCTAATGTTCCGGCTGTTGAGCACACTCATGAAGTAGATCGCATCGGCGTATCTTGAGATCGCCTGCGCTCCCGAGGGAAAGTATATCACCGGTAGCTTCGAACCTCTCTTGACCGAAAGCACGGTAGAATCCAGATTCTCCTGAGTGACATTTGTGGACCCGCCCACCATGAACGCATCCGTGCCCGCCGACTCCGCGATGTTCGCCATCTCGGACGCCACGGTCGGATCCTGTTTGGCAGGATCTATCAGTGTCATATGTATCGTCCGCTCTCGCATCTTGGCCATGAGATACTCTTTGACTTTCACTGAATGCCCCCTATCAGGAATGCTGCCAGGGCGATCATCATTCCGATCTTGGCAAACCTCTGGCCTTTTCTCGGGCTCTGGAAATGAACTATGGAACAGTATATAAACACTCCATCCGCGAGCAGGACGACGACCAGGTACCCCCATCCAAACATGCTGATAATGTAGGGTCCGGGGCTCAGGATCACGGCTGCAATGAAGGCCGCGCTTCCAATCATCCCCGCCTTCTTCTTTCCTATGCGCATCGGCAGTGTCTTTCGATCGAAGTCCGCTTCTATGTCCTCGATATCCTTTATGATCTCCCTTCCGAGTGTCGCCAGGAATGCCATCGCTGCTATGATGACGGTCATGTCGACCCTCTCTACAATCGCTCCTCCTAGCAGGAATAGCGCAGCTGTGAGCCAAGCGATCGATAGGTTGCCCCCAAGCCCCGCTCTCTTCAGGCCGCCCTCGTAAGCGAGCATCACGAAGATCGCCGAGACAATGACAGCGATTGATATGGAATCCAGTAAGAATGACATCACGAGACAAACGCCGAAGAAGATTCCCGCTATAGCCAGCGTCAAGTCGGCGGATATCAGGCCAAAGGGTATTGGCCTCCGGGGATGTGCTCTCTTGTCGACTTCCCTGTCCATATAGTCGTTAAGCGAATTCCCTGCCGCCACGAACAAGAACACGATAACAGATGCGATAAACAGTTGGAATGGATAATCAACGATTGAAGTGCCGACGGCTACGAAAGCCCCCAATATCAGCCCCGCGACTCCCATTACGCAATTTCCAAGTCGAAAGAGCTGGGCGAAACGATTCACGGCGTCAGATTCGCATACGGATAATTACTCTTTTCTCTCCGCAGCCTAATCGGTCCACTGGATTCTCCCACTCGCTAGCAAAAAGTTAATAGCAGGTGCTTGATAGGGGCAGGCATATGGGCCAGGCCGACACTGCAGCCGAGATTGAGGCGATAAAGTCCGTGGTCGGGAAGTACTTCCCGATCTACGATGTCAAGGTCTCTCCCGACTCTCTCACATTTTACGTCAGTCCCGACCCAATGACCCTCGAGGAGAACTTCGGAAAGCTGAGGAAGGATCTCAAGGAGAAGTCCTACATTCCCTTCATCGACTACAAGTCCGGAGAACACACCATAAACATCGCGAGAAAGCCGAATGTCAGAAGGAGGGGGATCTGGATTAACTGGGTGCTCCTTGTAGCCACGTTCGTCGCCACAGTGGTGGCGGGGGCGTACTGGTGGGCATCATACTCCGCGAACTACACCGTCTTTGACGCGTCCAATCTACTGTGGGGCGCGGTGTTCTTCGCGATCCCCCTGATGGCGATACTCGGAGCGCATGAGCTCTGCCACTACCTAATGTCAAAGAGGCATGGTGTCGAGGCGTCCCTCCCATTCTTCATACCATCGATCCCCCCACTGGGGACTTTCGGTGCATTCATATCGATGCGCGACCCCATGCCAGACAGGAAAGCACTCGTGGACGTCGGGGTCGCAGGCCCGTTAGGAGGTCTTCTGGTCACTATTCCTGTGGCTCTGTTGGGCCTATTCCTAACCTCTCAGGGTGGGATTCAACAGGGAAGCATCGGTGACGCTGGAGCTATTGGTTTCATAATGCAGCCGTTATTCGAACTCATGACCTACATGATTCCGATTCCTAGTGGTGTCGTCATGCACCCGATGGCGATCGCTGCGTGGGTCGGCATGTTGGTGACCGCTATCAACCTCCTTCCAGCCGGTCAGCTCGATGGAGGCCACATTGCTAGAGGCCTGCTGGGCGAGAAGGCCAGGTATCTCGGGTACGCTACCATAGTTGGCTTGTTCGTCATGTCCCTCTTCTACACTGGGTGGTTGTTCTTTGGTGTCCTCATCATGTTTCTGGGTCTCAGGCATCCCGCTCCCCTGAACGACATTTCGAAGCTTGACATAAAGAGAAAGGCGGTCGGGGTGATCGCCCTCGTCGTTCTTATTGCCACCTTCACTCCCATCCCCGTCATGCAGATTGCTCCTGAATACTCGTTCGAGGTCGACGTGATCGGTTCGAACGCCACCACCGTCGCCCCCGCAGGGGTAGCGACTTTCATGATGTTGGTGAACAACTCCGGCAATACCGATATTCACATGCACCTCACGTTGGACATTCCTTCTGGCTTGAGCGCTCGCTTGCACCTGAGCAATGAGTCGTCGGTCAATTCTACGAGCACGCTCGATTTCGATATTCCCTATCACAACTCGGCGAACGTCACAATGGAGGTGCAGGTTCTTGGCGATGCGGCACCCGGCGCAAAGGATGTAACGCTGGATGCCTCTTCAAATAACAGATACCAAGAGTCGGCGATCGAATTCACAGTTCATGTTTCTTTGTGAAGATGCAGTAGTGTCTCGTCAAGGACCTGTGCACTCTCTGAATGTGCATTTCCCTGAGCTTCAGATCTTCTCTCCCTTTATGGCAGAGTCCGGGGAAGACGACCGCCAGGGTTCCACCTTCTTTGAGTGCATCTGCCATCGAAATGAGAGCCCTTCTATGCAGGTCCACTGGTGGTTCTTTGTTCGTCGTTGCCGACCTTCCGTAAGGCGGGTCTGTGACAACGGCATCGACCTTGCCGAAGACATCTGAAATGTGCCCTACATCAGCCTTCTTCATGTCCTCCCAAGCAGCTCCGAAATGAGCCATGTTCTCCATGCATCCAGTGATCATATCCTGAGATATGTCCGATCCAAGTACCTTGGCGCCGACTAGTGCAGCCTCGATCGCTATGCCCCCAGTGCCGCAGAATGGATCCAGGAGTCGACCCCCCTTCCTGATTCTTGACAAATTGACCAAGGCTCGGGCGAAACGCGGGTGCAGAGAGATGGGTGAGAAGAACGGCCTCAATGCAACCTTCCTCTCCTCGAATTGCCCCCTGTCGATCTTGCGATCGGATATGAAGAACTGGAGCGCATCGGACATGAGGATCCGCACTTCGACCTCTGGTGACTCGAGGTCGACCTTCGCATGCCTTGCTAGAATCGCTCCGACCTTTCCAGCTACCTTTGAACTGTCGACGTCCGGATAGCTGCGACGTACCTGTTTAGCCCTGACCGAGATATCTCCGTCCGGTAGGGCGAGGGACTCTGCGAAGTCAGGGACATCTTCCAGCGTGCACGAACCCAGGTATCGACCAATGCTATGGCTCAAGGCCAAGCGGTTCCCGACATCATCGAGACTGCGATCGGAGAATCTAGCTACTAGATACCCCGGACCCTTCTTCGTAGTCTCGAACGCATCACACTCCGAGGCCAGGCAAGAGATCACCTCTGCTTCCGGTAAGGTGGGATGCTCCCCCGAAAGCTCAAATAGGTAGGGGGTGTCGGTCATGATCGCGCGATAACGTTATGGCTTGAGGGGTCTTATCGGAATCGCTCTCAATCCCTGATTCCATCCTCAGACACGGTGATGACCGCCTCGGCCTCAGGCAGGTTCGGAGAGTCGATGAGCCTCGCTATGCGTTTTCCCCCCTTGCTCTTTCTCAGGTAGATTCTGAATGTCGCCGTGTGCCCGACTATGTGTCCTCCTATGGGGCGGGTGGGGTCTCCGAAGAACGCATCTGGCTTGGCGGCCACCTGGTTCGTGACGGCGATTACGGCGTTGTTGAGATCCGAGAATCTCAGGAGATCGTGCATATGCTTGTTGAGCGACTGCTGCCTTTCTGCCAATGCTCCTCTTCCGATGTATTCGGCTCTGAAGTGCGCCGTCAGGGAGTCGACGATCATGAGACGCACTGGCTTGTCGTGGGCGAGCTCCATCGCCTTCTCGACAAGCAGCATCTGGTGATGAGAGTTGAAGGCCCGGGCAACGTGGATTCTCTGAAGAGTCTCTATCGGATCGAGGTCAAGTGCGGTGGCTATCTGGACTATCCTCTCAGGCCGGAAGGTGTTCTCAGTGTCGATCATGATCACTTCTCCTTCGAGTCCTCCCTTCTCGAATGGCATTGTGGCGTTCACGGCCAGTTGGAAACATATCTGGGTGTTGTGAAGCACCATGGGAATGTTCCCGCCCACGAATGTGTGTCCGCGGGGCACGATGAAGTCGTAGATGTAGTCGTCGTACGAGGCTGACCTGACAGAACGCACCTGGTCAAGCGCAAGATTGACTTCTCCTTCGAACGATTCCTCGAGATCGCCGTAATCTTCTCTGACAGTCGCGATTTCCTCGCCCGCTGAGATTGCGCCGGCGGGGACCCACTCAATTCCCCAATTCCTCACAACGGGGAGCCTGTGGATTCTGCTCAAGGTTATAGATCTGCCACCGTCCGTGGATAGCTCCACGACCTCCTCGACCTTCTCTCTATACATGTGGGAAGGGGATACTGGGACGATTCTCCCGTTCACAAGACCCAGAACCCTGGCTTTCGGAGCGAACAAGATCTCTCCATTGTCGTATTCCACCGCATTACTCCTCCGCTCGAAGTCCGAGTATACATCCTCTATGGTCCTGAGTTGGACGGCGCCATCGCACTCGTACAGGACTGGAGTGTCAGCGGATACGCATTTCCCGCTTCCGAACTCTCCAAAAAACTCGGCTATTGCCTGGGTCTCGAATCCTCCTCCCATCAGCTCATCTAAGGCTTTGGAACAAGATGTCAGTTTGTGGACGTTCTTTCTCCTTTCGAGAACGAGGTCACCAGTCTCGAATCCACCGACGTCAGCGGCCTGCTTTGCAGATGAGATGATCTTCGCCGCGGTGCTCTCTCCGATTTCGCACACCTCTGCGAGAACCTTCGGAGATTCTACCGCTATGGCCATAAGGTCAGTATATCCAGCATCGCGCAGTTTCTCGGCAGTTGCGGGTCCAACTCCAGGCAACTCTTCTATTTTCTTCTCGGGCATCGATGCACCTACCATGTCTAATCCCGCCTTTGCTTATATATTTGTCATAGAGAGATGAACGAAAGTACCTGGTGCGGGTTCATCTTGCCGTAGTTGGAGGCGTTCTTGGATGAACGGTTCGACTGCACTTACTCTAATCCCGCAAGCGCAGTGTTGCGATCGCAGTACTTCTTGGGTCTGATTGACTTCCTCCGCCCAGGCTGTGATTCAATTCCATGCCCTCCTGAAGGAAAGGATTTAAAATACCATCGTTGTTAGGGGGGATGATGGCCCGCAAGCGAAAGAAGGAGGTCGTCGAAGAGACCTACGACTTCGTCCCTCCTGAGTTCGATGAGAGGAAGTTCCTCGAGAACGATATCAGGGGAACGAAGCTCCTTCTCGTGACCGTTGCTTTCTCCGTCATTTGCGGAATCATCGGGTACGCTGTCGGCGGAGTCAGCATCTATTTGGGCCTGGTTGTGTTGATTGGGGGCATGGTGGCGTTAAGATACCTCTATCCGCTTGCCCGAGTCCCGAAGGAAAGCGTAGAGACGAAGACCCTATTGGGCAACGTTGTCCTGTTCTTCTTCATCTTTCTGGCTATCTGGATTCTCTTACTGAACATCCCTTTCAGCGATAACGCCAACCCCGAGATACGTGACATATCCCTCTGGGTTCAGGACTCCGGAGGGAATTGGATCGAGAAGGAGGTCAACGGCTATACCTTCTTAGTCACCCAGCAGGAGGCGACTGGTATCATCAACATCACCGCGAGAGTTGCGGACAATGGGGGGTTGAGCAGTGCTCAGATACTAGTTTCTTCAGGTGGAGTATCAGGGAGTTACGTCAACTTGACTGATTCCGGCAATCACATCTTCACTTTGTCAGACACCTTCTCCGTGGGGGACTATCATTTCCAGATCAGAGCTACGGACAAGGTCGGCCATGTCACTACATCGGACATATACCTGATCAGCATCGCTGGGGCCTGATCGACTGGCACTGACTACTTCATTCGTCTCTCCCATGGTCTTCTCTTGTCGAGGAGTTTCGTCAATGCCTCTTTGAAGTCTCTGGTCAGTACTGCCTCGTGCTCAACTACCTTGAATCCCTTCTTCCCCCTGAAGTCGCTACCGAGGGCCATTGACCCCACTCTACCTCTGATTATGTCGGCCGCTCGCGTGTACTCCCTCTCTGCGATGACGACCCATCTGCCCTTGTCGATGAACGGTCTTCTGATTCCCCTGCCGTTCCATTTCGCCAAGAACTCCTCGGCATTGTCGATCCATACCGGCGGACCCTGATGTCTCATGCGCTTCGGCAGGACGTCGGACTGGAGCTCGAGCACGAAGCGAACAGTATCGCCGATGTGGAAAGTCCTGTCGATCACTACGAAATCGTTGGTCTCCAGCAACGCCTTCAGCCCTTCAAGGGTCTTCCTTGCTTGGGGATAGAGGTCATCATCGATTATCTTGGGTCTCTTGAACTCAATGACTATGACCCTCGTGCCGTGAGATCGAATCTCATTCTTGATGGCACGCATGCCCAGGGCCTTTACCGCCTCTGGGAAGAAGAATCTGATGTCTTCCTTCCTCAGATACTCCCCGCAGGCGTGCACGAAAAGGGAGAACGAGTCAAGCGACAATGCGGAACCGACATTGCGCTTGGGATCGACGGGATCGTAGAAGACCAACGGAGAGTCGATCTTCTCCTTGCTGTGCTCTGCCAGATACAGCATCTGTCCATATCTCCATTTGGAGGCCTCCTTCAAGACCATTCTGAAATTCCCATATCTCAGTATCAGCAGCTCGATGAGATAGCCAGAGAATCCCTGTGTCTTCGCTTCGGCCCCATAGACCCCGATGCCCTTTGTGAACTGCTTCAGCAGACGGATTTCCGCCTTCTGCTTCTCTGAGACATGGCCTTTAACGTACTCCGTGTGGAATGGCGTCCTGTCAACGGCAGACTTCAGACCCAACGGGCTTGCGATCTTGTAGCACGGAACCAGATCGACCTCGAGTCCCCCGAATTCCCCATGTACGTAAGGGTGTTCGGCGTAGCGCTCCTCTCCCCCCAACACAGACCGCCCAATCTCAAGGCCGACGCGTTCTAGATCCTTTCTCGTAGTCGCCGTTGGGAACATGATGAAAAGATCAATGTCTGGATTGCGAAGGTATGTGTCCTTCGCGACCGATCCCACGAGGCGAACCTCGAGAGCCAGGCCCCTTCTTCTGATGTCGCTCTCCACTGTCTTGACCAGATTCGAGACCACTCCATCCACGAATCGCCTGTGGTCTGGGTTTGGTGATATCCTATCGAGGACCGTCTCTTCAAGGGACATTGTTGCCATAATTGAGCTTGTTGGTCAATAAGCCTTCCTTTCTTGGCATGACGGCAGGCTTAATGGAGTCGGCCATGTGGTTGACCGGACTTGAGATGGGTTCAAGACGATCCAGTCAATTCAAGATAGGGGGGTTGGTGCCTAAGGCCGGTGTGGTGGGGATAACAAAACAGTCTCTTAGGAGGAAAGTTGAGCCACCGACCTCAGACACCAATTTTACGCGACACATGCACTACTATAAAAGCCTATCTAGCGCTCTCAGCACTGTCGAGAGGTAATATCGCTGACCTAGCAGGAGGCCGTTCAACCAGGCGTCACCTGTCGATAGATGACCGAGAGCGTGAGCTCGCCCTCTCGGACCTACGGACTCTGATGGTCCTCCCCAGATGTACCGTCATTAGGTCTGTGGCCGCCACAGTCCGGATCCCCGATTTCTTCTCGATGTAGCCAGATTGCCTGTCCGCACCCTCGTGCAGCAGTTTCATTCCGAAATGAGTCAGAATCGCGACTTCCGGCGATGTCTTCTCGACGAGTTCTGCTGCGTCCTCGGTGCACATGTGGTATGGTATCCTGGAACCCATGGGTCGGGTAAGACAGATGATCAGGATCCTCGAGCCTCTGTGAGCCTCCACGACCTCGGCGCACAGCTCGGAATCGCCGACGTATGAGACAACGCCATCAGGCGTATGCAGCCTGAACCCTATGCCAGTGGGATCGCTGTGCTTCGTCGGTGTTGCATCGATTGACAGATCGCTCACACGTGCCGAAGAGCCTCTGACCATCACAAGGACCTTCTCCGGAAGACCGAGGTGGTAGGACGAGATCGCCGGTCCGAAG
>Ga0153915_10003213_pt1 | contig 14961 bp, 7 predicted proteins | sample Opewatmetagenome_2_FD_107003 | JGI IMG/M metagenome (GOLD analysis project Ga0153915, IMG submission 107003) | Freshwater wetland microbial communities from Ohio, USA - Open water 3 Core 3 Depth 3 metaG | ecosystem: Environmental > Aquatic > Freshwater > Wetlands | place: USA: Ohio, Lake Erie...
AACCGGTAAGTCTGCCGGTCACTTCCACCTGAAAGGGAAACGCTGTTGGTCCATGTGTGACCGGTTTCATAAAAGCGCTTCCAGTTATCTCCGGCATACGAATAAGGCCTTGAGACGCCGTCGAACTGTATAACTGAAGTACCATCAAGCTTTGGACCCCACATCGCAGTAGCACCCCAGCCATAAGCCTGTGACTGGTCTACAGCTTTTGAATAGATCCTTGTACCACCCGGACCGTCAGCTATTCCTCCCGGGCCATAAACTTGCTGCAGATCTGAAAGATTTATTACATTCTCAAATACATAGTTGGAGCTGAATTCAACGCCAATGCCTTTCCGGGCCTGGCCCCTTTTGGTTACAATGTTGATAACTCCATAACCGCCTCTGGAACCATAAAGTGCTGCGGCTGCAGCTCCTTTCAGTACTGTAACTGATTCGATATCCTCAGGGTTGAGACTCGACAAGCCGTCGCCCTGGTCAACGCCTCCCCATACTCCAGAGCGGCCGAACTGCGTGTTATCCATAGGGATTCCATCGACAACATACAGAGGCTGGTTGGCTCCTCCGATCGATTTGTTACCTCTGATGATAACTCGCGACGATCCAGCCGGACCTGTACCGGGGTTGGATACGTTAACACCTGCAACACGTCCCTGTATGGCATTACCAAGGTTGATTTCACGGGCCTGGGTAAGGCTTGTTCCCTCAACTTTGGAAATAGTGGACTGTAACGCTTTTGTGGTTCTTGTCACACCAAGGGCAGTTACAACAACTTCTCCAAGCTGTGAAACTTCTGTTGATAGTGCAAGGTCAATTGTTGTCCGGTTGCCCACAGGAATTTCCTGTGAAACATACCCGACATAGGAAAAGCTTAGTACATCCTTGGCTCCCGCCGGGATGCTGAACTTTCCCTGTGCATCAGTGAGTGTTCCTACCGTGGTGCCTTTTACCTGGACAGTCACACCCACAAGAGCTCCGCCGTCTGCGTCTTTGACGGTACCGGTTACTACCCGTCCCTGCGCCAGCAATGTATGCGAGGCCGCCAGAAACAGAAACAAAAGTAGTATCCGTCTGGAAAAATGGTCTAATTTCTTTAAGATCATTGGTTTTGGATTTTGGTTTTTTTTAGGGAATAAAAAGAGATATCTTTCCGATTCCGTTGTTTAGTCAAATTTAACAATTTTTTTTAAATAACCTAATGATTTTAGATTCCCGGATCTGTTTATTGTTAAAATAGAATACTTTTTTAGAATGATTCTAAAGAATCGGACTTATTCAACAACAATCTCATCAATATGCATCCTTGCCGGCTGACCTGCTCCGGGATGAGAATCAGGAGTATTTCCGATTGTGTGAGCTACTACCCTTATATACCTGGTTTCGTGAGGTTTAAAATCAATTATAAAATCCCTCTGATAGGAATCATACTGGTCTATTGGAAGTGTATTTGTTACACTTCCTATTAAGTCGAATTCTTTTCCGTCGTCCGAAATGAAAAATTCGACATTTTTAGGAACAATGCTCAACCAGGCAGCCAGCTGGTAAAAGGCACATTCGATATGCTGCACGGACTCTGGTTTACCAAGGTCAATTACCACATCGAGGTCCTTACCCTGAAAGTCAAGCCAGTTATATTCCGGATCATGACTTCCCCTTATCCCATCTGTGAGCATTTTCCGCTCCTCCTCGCGGATTGCTGAAATATCAGGACTTATAAATTTCACTTCCTTTCCGAAAGCTAGGTGCTCATTCCTGCCCTGGTAAAATAGCCGGTACATTGCCGAACGGTAAGCTTCAGGTGTTGTGCTCCATTCTTTCAGACGGGTAACTCCCTGCCGTAAACAGAGGTCGACAAAAGGATCGACCATGGATCTTATTTCCGGATTGACTATCCACTTATCTCCTGGTTTCACGAAAGCTCCGTGTTCACCATAAAAGATTTTCTTGGACTGTTCCATTATTGCAAAATCAAGCGGAAGCCGTGCTATCTTAACCCGTTCGAGGATATTTACTGAATCAACTACTGCCAACTCTGCCTCGTCGAAATACTTCGTGTACTTTTCAATAAGCGGTCTGGCAAGATAGCTCATGGCAGCTTCATTCGGTGAACCGAAAATGCGCAAAGGCTGGTCAGATGCCGTCAAAGCCTCACGCATGGTATTGATATACTGCCGTATAGGGACTGCAGCCGCCCCATAGTAACCCGCAAGGAAATCATTTATCAGCGTGTCCACGTTTTCATATGGATTCCACAACAGCTTCGAGATTAGATAGGAGCGCAACTCCGCAAATTCCCCTCCAACTTCGCGATTGCCCTGTTCAAACATCGCATTAACTCCGTTTTCAGTAAAAAACTGCAGGTTGGGCTGCAATACATGCAGATTAGGAAATGGGCTGACGAGATTAGGGAACTGGATAACGTAATCCCAGACTATAATATCACTGGCAATCCGGCTCCATTCCTTTACATCCCTCACAAAGGCTGTACTTATCGTATCAGTGGCTTCAGCAAAAGGTCTGTCGCGCCTCATTTCGATGCTGCAAAGCATGATATTGATATTTTTCGCCGGCCTGAGCATCCTGGGGGCCTTGCGGGAATATTCATACGCCAAAGTGGATATCATATAATCGGGAAACTGCTCAGCAACCTGGTTCACAAAATTAATTATGGATCCCGAAGGAGATCCCTCACGATCATCTATCGCCCGGCAATTCTTACACATGCAATATTGCCTGTTGTCATTCTGGCTCACCGACCAGTACAAGGCCTCCGGATTGGCAGCAATCTTTTTGCGCAGATTCTGAATTGTAATCTTTAATACATCGGGGTTTGATAGGCAAAGTTGAGTAGGTATCCTTTTGCCATCCCTAAATGCATAATATTCAGGATGATCCTTAAAGTAGACTTCCGGAGGCAAAAGACTGTTGAAAGTATGCACAAACATACCCCAGGCTGGCCTGTTTCCGCGTTCATCATGATTCAGCTTATGCCAGTCAGTATATTCCGGATCCCATGATACACGGTAGTGCGTATCCCTGAACCGGATCAAGGGGATCTGTTTGTCATTAATGATTCCCAAAACAATCTTCTCCAGTTTTGGAACAATTTTCACTTTGGGGCTGTACATCCGGCAACCGAGATAATTTTCCAGAAAAGTATATACCCCATACAGTGTGCCTTTCCCACTGCCGCCTGAAATAATCAGCCGCAGGCTGTCTGTTCTTATAACAAATCCATCCTTACCCAGCTCATTATAATTGACACTGATGCCTAGTTCATCAAGCCGTTCATTCTGCCCCAGAATGATTTCGTACGGACTCTTCTTCTTATCGGCGGTAATAATCGCCAGGGCGGCATCAGAAATTTCAAGCAGGTAATCCTGCAGTACCTCCGCAGCCTTCTGTTCATGAATCGTTGCCGATGCGGGTATCACTATGCGGTAACTCGTCAGACCTTTGTCGGCAAGAACAATATTCTGAACTACAGGTATGGGTTGTGTCCTTATGTTTTTCTTTCTCTGCCCTGAAGCAGGTTGAACGGCTGTATATATACCTATTATTATTATGACCAGCATCCGGAAGGATGTGCCAGGCTTATTTGTAATCATATCTGATAATCTTTAGTCTCCTATTTTTTTGATTTTTGCACTTTTTGAGGCAATGGTGCAGGATCGGGTAATCGTTCGAGAATGAAAGCCAGATCCTGGCCGATATATCTTGCCTGGCCGCCTGTAATATGCATATAAGGTGTACGGAATGAAATTGTACCATCGGCTGCAGTAACCTCCTTCTCCTCCAGGAACATACCTCTCCATGTATGGTAAATCCTCAATTTATATTTCCCGTTATTGAGAGATGATACTGTTATTTTCTCGCCAGCCACATCAGAGTTGGAGTTCACAACCCATCCAAACACCACCTCATTGGTTTTCATACCATATGCATCTCCCCTCAGACATTTAACCTCAGCCGGAACTATTTCAGTCAGCCGGGAAAATGGTATCTCGTTGGTGAATCTCCTTATGCTGGTAAGCTGTCCATTTACCACATTATCATTTATGAACCGTGAATGAGCCCACCAGAATGGCGTCATTGCAGATCCTGTTGCAAGAGTGACCCACAAAGCGTTATGATACATTGCAAGGTACCCTGGCATGCTTGGTTCATAGAAGGTATGTGCCCACCCGGTTTCACCGTTTATTACAGGTTTCCCATAACCATTCCACAGTTTCTGGTTCTCTTTGGCATAATTGCGGTAACTGCTTGTCAGCGGATGAACATCTGCTGAATCGATGGTACTGGTTTTATTTATTGGGAATCCCTGTGCTTCATAAATCTCACGAGCTGCGATATCCATTATCTGGTAACCCTGGTGCCAGAATTCTTTAATACCTCCGCTTCTTGTACCTGTAGTCGGCCTGTTATAGGGATCATTGGTTTTCAGATAGGTGTGTACTTTCCTTGCCCACTCGGCAGCCATAAGGCTATCTCCCTTTACCCAGCCATCAGTACCGTTAACCTCATCGACAATAAACCAGATGGCCAAAGACCGGCTGTAACCCCACCGGGCAATGAAATAACGGTAAAGCTTCTCCTGATATTTCCATGCCTCCTCGCTCCTGTAAAAGTCTTTGGCTTCCGTTACCAGTTTATATGGATTCACATACCATCTTACGTTGCCTCCTCCCCACACTGTTTCTGAAAGATATGAGTGAAACCAGAGATTTAAGCTCAGCAGCATATCTCTTTCTTCGAGCATTTGAAGGAGCTCATCGAGACGTCCGGCTATATTCTGATCATACCGTCCCAGGCCCGTAGCCCACGTCTCAAGAGGAGTTATGAAGGTGCTTATAAAATTCACTCCGAGAGTCTTGAGGTTATCCAGTTCAGCTGCTTCAACACGTCCGCTTCCAAAACCCTCATAACCGTCATTATACCACAGCCCTACGCCGTAGAAATCCTTCCCGTTACTATAGGTGAGATATCTTTTATTTGCCGCTACCCGGATCGATCCGTTGCGCTTTGAAGCTACAGTAACAAAAGAGTGCGACGGGCTGGTTACTGTTCCATTTTTATCCCTTACAGTCACTGAATAAATCCATTTCCCGATCTCATCAGGCGAAAATCTAACTTTCCAGAGAGTTGACATTGAGAAATAGTAAAATCCGTTAATTTTCCATATTTTGCCTGAGGGAGAAATGAACTCTGCCTGGATATTTATATCTTCAGGATCGAACGGGTTCGTAAAATCACATTTCAGTTCAAGGGAGATCTCAAATTTCTCAAATAATCCGACAGAATCGGGTCTTTGTCTGAGTCCAACGATCTCAGGAGCAGACGCACCGTAAGAACCAGCCTGTATGATCGTAAGATATAAGAATAATATAATGGTAAACTTCTTCATGGTTGGGATTTTTATTTTGCGTCAGTTTCAAGTTCATCCATCCTTTTATACATTGCCCTGAAGGTATCCCAGGGTGAATAAGCTTCATTCCGGGGATGCACCGCTCTTTTAGCTCTCGGCGAAAGGTTACCATAAAACCCGTCTATAAAACCTTCGGTGCTTACCCAGCAAGTTTGCATCATTCCGTAATATCTGGGTTTCATCTCAGATGTTGCATATTTTATCCACCGGGCCATATCATCTGCTTGGATAACAGCAGTCGGCGGAGTTCTCCAGGGACATGTTATTACGCGAAAACCATTCATCGCAAAATAAACTGCTGTCTGATCAGGTCGTTCATAATGCCAGTCGCACATAACAATGTCTTTTGGTATCATATCTATAGCCCTCCATGTGTAGTTGTATGAGGCTTCCCAGAAACCGATTCCGGTCGATTTTCCGTCAAGAAGACGGTCGGACCATATCCATAATTCCCTGTTCTTTTCTTTAAGGTGGTTTCTGATTAAGGTCACCTCATCAGCAAACAACCTTGCTTTATCGACTCCCTGACAACGGGGGCATTTATCATCCCCGAGATAAAATATTTCATCCATTCCTGCATGAAAAGCATCAGCTTTAAATGCATCACAGAGTTCATCAACACATGCAAATACCACTTTATGGACATCGGGATGCCGCGGACAATAGCTTTTACAGTAAAGATTATCCTTATTTGGCCATACATATTTTTCAGGCATTTTAATATAAGGGGTTTCATCAAATTCAGGGAAATTTGCCAGAAGTTTATTGACTTTATTGCCAGAGGACTGGTGACCCAGTAAATTAATGTCAGGAATAATTCTGATATTTTTATTCCTGCATGCTTTCACAATTTTCCTGACATCTTTTTTTGATAGGGCGCCAGAGTCCTGAAGCTGAGGATAACTTTTATACTGGTAGTTATATCCCACCAGTAAAACCAGAGTATTCACACGACGCGGAGCAAGTTCTTCATTGATGAATTTAACAAAGCGGTCGACTCCGGTTGGTTTTGGTGCGCTTATGCAAAAACCCCTTACCTGGAATATTTTATCTCCGGATTCCTGTGAGATTGTTGACACATTCCAGGCCAGCAGCAAAAGCACAGCTGGTAAAACATATTTAATTTTCATATGATTGGATATTTTTATCATTGATTTAGAACATGTTTATTTTACTTCTTCCAGTTCGTTCATTCGCTTATACATCGCTCTGAAGGTATCCCAGGGATTTTTACTCGGATCCAATTGTTCGCGCATGGGTCTTGCTTCATTTGTTTTGACCCCGTAAAAGCCATTCAGGAACCTTTCGGGACTGCTCCATGTGGTCTGCATCATCCCATAATACCTTGGCTTCATTTCAGGAGTTGCGTATTTCCTGAATCTGGCCATATCCTCTGCCTGCAAAACAGCGGTGGCCGGAGTTCTCCAGGGACAGGTGACAACGCGCAAACCTTTCATTGCAAAGTAGACTGGGGTCTGATCAGGTCTTTCGTAGTGCCAGTCACAAATGACAACATCTTTTGGTATCATATCCACTGCACGGTATGTAAAATTATAACTTGCTTCCCATATTCCCATGCCGGTAGTTTTGCCATCTATCAGGCGATCGCCCCAGATCCAGAGCTCCCTGTTTTTCGATGCAAGATGGTCTCTGATCCTTCTGACCTCACCAGCGAACAGTTCAGCTTTGTCAATGCCAGAACAACGCGGGCATTTGTCACTGCCCAGGTAAAAAACCTCGTCCATTCCTGCATGGAATGCATCCGTTTCGTAGACATCGCATAATTCATCAACAAGGGCAAAAACCACCTTGTGGACTTCAGGATGAAGCGGACAATAACTTTTGCAGTATAGCCCGTCGGGATTTGGCCATACATATTTTTCAGGCATTTTAACCTCGGGTGTCTCATCAAATTCAGGGAAGTATTTCATAAGAGCATTCGGACGATTTGCCCATGACTGGTGTCCAAGCAAGTTGATCTGGGGGATTATCCTGATTTTGTTTTTCCTGCAGGCATTGACGATTTTCTTGACTTCGGCTTTTGAAAGTGCTGCAGAATCCCTGAGCTGCGGATAACTTTCGTACTGGTAGTTATACTCGACAAGTAAGACAAGGGTGTTGACCCCGCGCGATGCCAGCTCTTCGTTTATAAATTTCACAAATCGGTCGACCTGATCTGACGAAGGGGCTCCTATGCAAAAACCCCTGACAGTGAATAAACTATCAGTGACAGCCTGTGAAGACGCATTTTGCTTCATTCCAAAAAATATGGATAATACAGCGATGATCATGGTTAGTTTTTTCATTCTTATATAGTATTGGTTTGAATTTACCGATTTAAGTTGGGTCAGGTCTGCGATTTCACTTGCTGCCTTTCCCTGCTACAATATTAAGGTAGGGCTGGACAGGATTTCCGTTATCATCAACTATACCAAAGGCTCCTGATTTATAATTCCAGTTTGCATAGGCTATCTTGTACTCATCAAATATTGATATCATGTCCTTGTACCAGGCTAGCTTTGCATCAGGGAAAAAGTTTCTGTATATACCGAACTCTCCGCAATATAATGGAAGTTTGAGAGTGGAAGCTACCCGGAGAGGCTTTTCCATCATTTTTACCAGAGTATCTCGGTTGTAAACCCGCAGATGCTCCGGCTGGTTGCTGTTAAGTACAATCTGTCCCGGATAATTCACTTTTCCCGTAAAGTCTTTAAGATTGGTCCAACCTGCCTGGTAGTGAGTCAGGAAGAATGGTTCATAAAAATGAAAACTCAATATGATATTTGAATCATTCTTAGGTACCTTCAACTGGTCAAAGGTGCTTGCAGATTGCCAGCGGTTTGATCCTATCACTAATACACGGGTTGGTTCCCATTTCCGGAGTGAATCGACAACTCGCGCAAGCAATAGGTTCCATTCTTCAGGATCATCGGCAACTGGTTCATTCATAAACTCATAGGCGACCATCGCTTCAGGCCGGCCCTTCAGAAAGCCGGAGAGATCCTTCCAGAAAGCAATGAATTTATCCTGTTCAGCAGGAACACTCCAAAGTGGTTTTACCTCTGCATTAAAGTGATGCGAACGCAGTATGTGCAAATCAACAACTACACGCAGTCCTGCTTGCTGGCACCAGTCCAGGCAATTCTGAAGAAGGGCAAAGGCATCATTATTCCGTTTCCCTGTTTCATCCCACATTTGTTCTTCATCAATCGGTAAACGTACGTGATCAAAGCCAGCAGAATCAATGAACCTGATATCTTTTTCAGTAATAAACCTGGCCCTTTCCTCTCCTCTCCTGTCACTTTGAGATAACCAGTGAGCGATGTTCGTTCCCCTCCTTATTTCAAATGAACTGTAAGGAAATGAATCGTTTCTTGAGTTAGTTTGGTGGCTCTGGCAAGATGTAAATAATATACAACATGCCAGAATTGCGACGTAAGATTGTAAAGAATGTTTCATGGATAATTGACTTTTGGAATTACTATGATCATTTAAATTCAGGTTGGATCTGCTAGTTTTTCTTAATAGGAAATGAAAGCAAAAATCAGGTCGGGTTAATACTATGTATGGCTTTTATGTTCCCATATTAATTATTAACTCTATTGGTTATAAAAATAAAAAAATTATATGATTATAAATTTTAATTATTTTTATTTCTGAAGAAAACCTATATCCGGTCTGTATGAAAAAACTAATGTTTATTCTGGTAACCCTGATTTTAGCTAGTGCCGGAGATCCCGAAGCTCAGGCTCAGAGAATATCAAGAGATCTCAATGTTGATTTGCTTATCAATCAGGCAGGATATGTTCCTGACGCTGGAAAAATAATTGTTACTAAAGGAACAGTAACCCGACCTTTTGATGTAATAGACCTTGTTACCCGGAAGGTTGTTTTTTCAGGAGCATTTAAACCAGATCCGGGAGATTTTGGATCTTTTTCAACAGGAGACTTCAGCCCGCTTACAAAAGAAGGGCATTACTATATTAAATGCGATACTCTTCGCTCCTATCCTTTTGAAATATCCGGATCCGCCTACCGGGAAACCATAGGTAAAATAATTGGATATTTCTCCCTTCAACGCTGCGGCTCAAGCACTACCGGATACATGTCGCCCTGCCATCTTGACGACGGGATCAGGATGGATAACGGAAAACATCAGGATGTGTCCGGTGGTTGGCACGACGCCAGTGACCTGAGGAAATGGGTCGGAGCAACTATTTATGGTATGATTGGTTTGTCAAAAACATATGAATTGCTGGATGAAAAGAACCCTGCCAGGGAGAAAATCCTGGACGAACTATTGTGGGGAAATCAATATTTTCTGAAAATGCAGGAACCACAGGGATATATAATGAACTATGTAGGAGGAGATGTAAAAAAACACTCCGACAGTAATCGCTGGACTGATAATATCCCGGGAAAAGAAGGGGGAGAACTTTCATTTGTAAAGCCATCAGCAGGAAAATCCACCGCTGATATGCTGTTGTTCGATTCAAACGACGACAGGGTAATTAGAACCGATCCGGTTGATCTCGTTGCTCAATATAATTTTGTCACTTCCGAGGCCATTATGGCAAGAATAATAAAAACCGACAACCCCGATTATGCAGGGAATTGTCTTGAAGCAGCAATCAGGTGCTTTGACTGGTGCGTAAAAACAGCAAAAGAGGTAAATACAGGAGTAATCGGAGCTTCGATACAGGCAGCAAATGAATTGTTTAAAACAACAAAACAGGATAGTTACGCTAACTTTGCAGTTGAACAGGCTGCGCTGCTGAACGACCTGCAGGCTATAAACCAATCGGTAGAAGGGGTAAGCGGATTTTTTTATACTTCACCTTCCAATAAGGACCCTTTCAAAGATATCTGGCAGGGATGCCTGGAATTCATTTCCCTGTGCGACCTGATAGAAACATTACCTTTTCACAAGGATGCTCCTGGATGGAAAAATATAGTATCGAATTATTCAAAACTGTACCTTAAAAATATGACCCGGAAGAACTGTTTCGGCATTGTGCCTTATGGACTTTTCACAGGAAAGGACCCCGGCGGAAACAGAAAAGCAGGGAATTACTGGTACAGGTACTTCATGCAGCCAGAATTGAGCTGGTGGGTCGGAATAAATTCCAATCTTGCATCCGCCGGCGTTGGCCTGATAAAAGCATCAAAAGTTCTGAAAGATCCAGAATTAAAAGCACTGGCACAGAGACAATTAGATTGGATAACGGGTGTCAATCCTTTTAACAGTTCTACAATTGTCAGTGTAGGATACAACCATCCTGTTCATTTTGGGGGAAGCACATTTCTCCCCTCAACTCCAGTTTTGCCCGGAGCAGTGCTTAACGGTCTTGGCGGGGATAGTGCCGACCAGCCTGTAATCGGAAACGGCAACTGGCAGATCTCGGAGTATTGGACCCCGATGGTCGCCTATACCCTGTGGTTGATAGCAGAAATATCTGAGACAGAATAAATATGGGATATCTGAAACGCTTAGCGAATAAGTGTCTGACTGACACTTATTTTCAAAAAACATATCTGACGGCAATTTTCCTGATTTTTGCTGTTTATTCCAGCGGACAGGAACTGAAACTGTTTGAACCGGTTCTTTCAAAAAAATCCGGCATTGTTTTCAAAAATATCATTACGGAAAATGAACAGCACAATGCACTTACGCATGAAAATCTTTACAACGGCGGTGGTGTAGCAACCGGCGATATAGATAATGACGGCCTTGATGATATATTCTTTATTTCAAATATGGGATATAACAAGCTCTATCTCAACCAGGGAGATTTTAAATTTAAAGACATTACGGAGAGTGCAGGTGTTGGTGGAAGAGAGGGATGGAAAACGGGTGTGACAATGGTGGATATTAATGGGGACAACCTGATTGATATTTATGTATGTTACTCCGGCAGAGGTAATCCTGAACAGAGAAGAAATCAGCTGTTCATCAATAAGGGTAATCTGAAATTCGAGGAAAAGTCCACAGCCTACGGATTGGACGATCCGACATACTCAACTCTTGGCGCATTTTTCGATTACGATCTTGACGGAGACCTAGACTTATTCCTGGTGGCTACCAACGTTAAGGTCATCCGTGGCCTGGAATTCGATCAGGCAAGAGTAACAGATGATCCATATGCAGGTGATAAACTTTACAGGAATGATGGCAATCATTTTGTTGATGTAACAAAAGGATCCGGAATAATTTCCAATGGACTGGGTTACGGCCTGGGAGTTGCAATTTCGGATATTAATAAAGACGGATGGCCTGATATCTATATCACAAATGATTACATAGAGCCTGATTACCTTTATATAAATAACGGCAACGGAACATTCACAAATAAGCTGACAGAATATATTCAGCATATATCCCAGTCGGCAATGGGTAACGATATCAATGATTTCAATAACGATACATGGCCGGACATTTTTACATCCGACATGCTGCCTGCCGATAATAAACGGCTTAAACTCCTTTACGGGCCGGAAGATTACACTGAATATGCCATGGAGGTCATGGAAGGTTTTTATCATTCAAGCATGCGCAACATGCTTCAGTTAAATAACGGAAACGGTACATTCAGCGAGATCGGTCAGCTCGCAGGTGTTTCAAATACCGACTGGAGCTGGGCACCCCTGTTTGCAGATTTTGATAATGACGGATGGAAAGATCTGGTCGTGACCAATGGATACTTCAGGGATTATACCAATCGCGATTTCCTGAAGTACAAATACAACTATTACACCCAGCAGGCAAGAGCAAGGGAAAAAGCAGATACTTTTATGGTTACAAAGTCAATGACCTCCACCCCGGTTCACAATTACATCTTTAAAAACAACAAGGATTTAACCTTTACGGATAAAAGCCTGGATTGGGGATTTGAAAAGAAAGGCTTCTCCAACGGCGCTGCTTATTCTGATCTGGATAACGATGGGGATCTTGATCTGGTTGTCAGCAATCAGAACGAAACCGCATCGGTTTTCCGGAACATGTCCCGGGAATCAGGCCGGCCCGGCGCCAATTATTTAAGTATCCGGCTGGAAGGAGCTGATAAGAACACCTCAGGACTGGGCAGCAAAATTTACATTTATACCGGAAATGGAGTGCAATACATGGAGCAAATGCCTTCACGCGGGTATCAGTCATGTGTAAGCAAATATCTCAATTTTGGATTAAATGACATTAAAGTCGTTGATTCCGTTAAAGTTTTATGGCCACGCGGCATTGTGAGCATAATAAGAAATATTAAATCAAACCAGAAACTTACAATAGCTGAAAGGGGTGAAAAGCAGAACAATCCATTCGTGATTTCATCTAAAACAGTATTTTCTCCGGCGAAGCCATTGATTAACTACGAGCATACTGAATATGGCTCAAATGATTTCGAACGTCAGCCGTTACTGACATCTATGTTATCAATCTGCGGACCTGTAATGGCAGCAGTCGATGTAAACGGAGACAAGCTGATTGATGTTTTTGCAGGAGGAACTAAAGAAAGTCCCGGGAAGTTGTTCCTTCAGTCAGCTAATGGAACATTTACGGTTTCCCGCGATTTCAATTTCAGCGATGATCTTAACTGCACAGATGCTGATGCTTTATTTTTTGATGCCGATAATGATGGTGATCAGGATCTTTACGTGGTAAGCGGAGGTTATCATGATTATAATAAAAATGACAAAGCCCTTCAGGACCGGTTGTACCTGAATAACGGTTCTGGCAGATTCACAAGAACAACAGGAGTTCTCCCCCGGATGTTAAATTCCAAATCGAGTGTTTGCGCAGCTGATTTTGATAAGGATGGGGATATCGATCTTTTCATCGGAGGATATTTCATGCCTGGCGAATACCCGGATCCTCAGGAAAGTTATCTTCTTATCAACGACGGATCGGGTCACTTTAAAAATATGGCTTCATCTTTTCTGCCTGATCTGGTTTCAGGAGGCATGATAACTGATGCGGAATGGGTGGATCTCAACAAAGACTCCTGGCCTGATCTGATAACAGTCGGGCAATTCATGCCCGTCAGGGTATTCTTAAACGATAAGGGAAAGAAATTTACTGAGGCAACGAGATCCTGGTTTGATGTCCCTGAAAAAGGATTCTGGAACAAAATTTCAGCAGCCGATTTCGACCATGACGGCAATATCGATCTGATTGCCGGGAACTTTGGAACAAACTCACAGCTAAAGAGCTCTGTAAATACTCCAATCGAATTAACCTTTAAGGATTTTGACAATAACGGATCGGTCGATCCAATACTGACATATTACATTCAAAACCAATCATATCCCTTTGCCAGCAGGAATGAGATGCTAAAGCAAATCAGGAGTTTGAGCACAAAATTCCCAACTTATGAATCCTACTCCAATGCCAGGCTTGCGGATCTTTTCCCGTCTGAAAACTTAAAAACAGCTACTGTTTTATCGGCCAATGAGCTAAGAACTGTATTCTTTAAAAATACAGGAAACAGGTTTGAGAAACATATTCTCCCGGTCGAAGCCCAGTTTGCACCGGTTCACGCCATCGAGATCCTGGATTACAACCTGGATGGGAACCTCGATTTCATACTTGCAGGAAATCAGAATGCGATGTGTGTGCGGCTGGGAGTGATGGATGCAAATTACGGACAATTATTCGAAGGGAACGGAAAAGGGAGTTTCAGGTATATCTCCCAGACCTTATCAGGACTCGACCTTACCGGGGATATCAGGTCCCTTAAAATACTAACCGTTAAAGGCAATCGTTATCTTATTGCCGGTATTAATAATTTGGGAATTGTGACTTACAGAATGAATTCCAGATGAAGTCAATATTTCACAAGTGAGAGTAAAACAAATTTATGATGGTAAAACAAATTCCAAAGCTCTTTATTTTTCTTGCGCTATTTTGCGCTGGTTGTGGTCACAAAGATGAAGAGCCGATAATTTTCAAACCGATCGATCTTAATCTTTTCAGCGAAAATCTGAAAGGATTCAATCTTCTGGGGAAATATGATGTAGGGTGGTCGAACAATGGCTTCCAGGAAGAAGAATTTGCCATTGTCAGGGATCTTGGATTTAACTTTGTGAGGCTTCCTCTCGACTACCGGACCTACACTCAAACCGGAAACTGGAATGTATTTCTTGAAGACGAAGTCGCCGAAATTGATAAAGCCGTTGAATGGGGCAAGAAATATGGCGTGCACGTATGTATATGCATTCACCGGGCTCCCGGATACTGCGTTAATCCTGCAGAGCTTCCTGCCAATCAGAATCTGGACCTATGGACCGATCCTACTGCACAGGAAGCATTCATAAATCATTGGGCTTACTTTGCAAACCGCTATAGGGATGTGCCCTATGAAGAACTTAGTTTTAACCTGTTGAATGAACCGCTCGACATGGACGAAGCAACCTATGTGAATATCATGCAAAAAGCCATCAGCAAAATTCAGCGTATTAATCCCGACAGGGTAATATTTGTGGATGGTCTTAACCTCAGCCGCAAAACGATGCTATCACTAAAGAATTCAAAGAATATTATTCAG
>Ga0153915_10003214_pt1 | contig 14958 bp, 11 predicted proteins | sample Opewatmetagenome_2_FD_107003 | JGI IMG/M metagenome (GOLD analysis project Ga0153915, IMG submission 107003) | Freshwater wetland microbial communities from Ohio, USA - Open water 3 Core 3 Depth 3 metaG | ecosystem: Environmental > Aquatic > Freshwater > Wetlands | place: USA: Ohio, Lake Erie...
GCGCCACCGCCCGGACCCGCACCCGTGCCCGCCGGTCCGACACCGGTGAAGGAAGCGCCGCCGAGCGGCCCCGGCCTCGGTGTGCCGCCGCCCGCGCCGGCGCCGAAGGGGCACCCCGTCAACACGAAGGCCGTCCAGCTGACCCCGAAGGAGCTCGAGGAGCTCAAGGACGTCGAGCAGGACTACGACAACTTCTCGAAGGCCGCCGACGAGCACGACAAGCGGATGCGCGCGATCGCGCACCGCGAGTACGACGCGCGCACGGCCGAGCTCGAGCGTCGCTACGCGGAGCGGATCGCCAAGACCGAGACGGACAAGGCGGACTTCCACGGCAAGACGCTCGCGAAGCTCGAGCAGTTCCTGAAGGACCACCCGCACCACGACCAGTTCACGCCGGACGCGATGTTCCGGCTCGCCGACCTCTACCTCGACGAGGCCGACGAGGAAGTGGACCGCCGGCTCGCGGCGCAGGAAGCGAACCCGCCCGATCCGAACGCGCCCGACCAGGCCGCGATCGTCGCGGACTACTCGAAGTCGCTCGCGCTGTGGGAGTCGATCCTCAAGGACTTCCCGAGCTACCGGCAGACGCCGTCGACGCTCTACCTCCTCGCGTACTATGGCAAGACGAAGGACGAACGGCGGTCGCTGCAGCTGTTCCTCGCGCTCGCGTGCGCGAATCGCTACAAGTGGCAGGATCCGCCACCGCCCGTTCCGACGAAGGAAGAGGCGATCAAGCGCGTCGAGTCCAAGACGCTGCGCGAGGTCTACAGCGACTGCACGCCGTACCCGGGCTCCGAGACGGAGCTCGTCCGTCACGCGTGGGTGCGCGGCATCGCCGACTATCACTTCACCGTGCCCGGCGAGATCGACGATGCGATCGCCGCGTACAAGAAGGTCACCGTCGGCGGTCAGGACAGCAAGCTGTACGCCGAGTCGCTCTACAAGCTCGCGTGGAGTTTCTACAAGCGCGACTTCCTGAAGGAGTCGATCGACAACTTCGATCAGAGCGTGAAGCTGTACGATGCGACGGTCGCTGCCGGCGGCACGCCGCCCCTCGAGCTACGCGAAGAATCGATCCAGTACATCGCGGTCGCGTTCACCGATCCGTGGCTCGGCGAGACCGATACCGATCCGGCAAAGGCGTTCGATCGTGCGAAGGAGTTCTACAAGGGCCGCGAGAACGAGCCGCACGTCCGTGACGTGTGGGTCGCGATGGGTCAGGCGTTCGAGGATCTCCAGGCGTGGGACCAGGCCGTCGATGCGTATCGCATCGCGATCGGACCGCCGTGGGAGCTCAACCCCGGCAACCCGGTCGTCCACCAGAAGATCGTCAACGTCTACGAGAGCAAGGGTGACAAGTACGCGGCCGACCAGGCAGCGGCCGAGCTCGCGACGAAGTACGCGCCGGGCACCGCCTGGTACCAGGCGAACGAGAAGGACCGCGAGGCGATGGAGAACCAGCGCCGGATCGCGGAGCGCGCGCTGTATGCAGCGGCGCGTAACACCCACTCGGCGGCGACCCAGCTGCGCAAGGACTACGACGCCTCGGCGAAGAAGGATCCTGCGGCGAAGCAGGAGTACCTGTCGATGTACGCGAAGGCGGTCGATCTCTACAAGCAGTTCATCGACACGTATCCCGAGAGCGACTACGCGTACGAGTTCAACTTCCTCGAGGGCGAGGCGCTGTTCTACAGCGAGCGCTATCGCGAGGCGATCGTCCAGTACAAGTGGGTCCGCGATCACCGCGATCTAGGCACGACCTACTACCTCGACGCGTCGCGCTCGGTGCTGCAGTCGTACGAGGCGGCCGCCGAGAAGGAAGTCGCCGAGGGCAAGCTCCAGCCGCTCAAGGTTCCGACGGTCGCCGAGCTGAAGGCGATCCCGCAGCCGTGGACGCCGCAGCAGATCCCGGCGATCTACGTCGAGCTCCAGCAGGAGTACGACAACTACCAGAACATCGTGCAGGACCCGGCGGTCGCGCCGAGCCAGGGCATCAACGCGGCGCTGATCAGCCTCGCGTACCTCCACGTGGATGATGCGATCGCGCGGTTCCGCAAGGTGATGGACAAGTTCTGCTCCGCGCCGCCCGCGAAGAAGGGCGAGCTCGCTCCGGCCGCGAAGGCGAAGGACGGCATCCTCGCCATCTACGAGGCGCAGTCGAACTTCGATGCGATCGAGGCGACGAACAAGCAGTTCATCAACGCCAAGTGCGGTGACGACAACGCCATCCAGCTCGCGATCAGCCAGAATCGCTCGCTGAACTTCTCGCGCGCGGCCGAGCTCTACAAGAACCAGAAGTACATCCCGGCCGCCGAGGCGTTCTACCGGTTCTACAAGACGGCGCAGCCGACCGATCCGGATCTGCCGGTCGCGCTCTACAACGCAGCGGTCAGCTACAAGCTGGCCGATCGGCCGAAGACGGCGATCGCGCTGTTCAAGGAGTTCACGGCGCGTCCCGACAAGAACTTCCGCGAGAGCCCGTTCTACCTCGATGCGATGCGCCTGACGGCGGCGAGCTACCAGGCGTCGTTCCAGTACGACGAGGCCATCAAGACGTACCTCGATCTCTACGAGACGACGAAGAAGGCGAAGAAGCTCGGCATCAAGCCGCCCGAGCCCATCCCGGGCGAAAAGCCGCTGACGCTCGAGCAGATCGGCCTCGACGCCGTCTACAACGCGGCCTACGCCGCCGAGGTCAGCCGCGACTTCAAGCGGGCGGTCGATCTGTACGGCCAGTACCAGAAGATCGAGAACGACCACCGCAAGCAGGACCGCGCGCAGTGGTCGATCGCGAACATCTATCGCCAGTCGGGCGATGTGAACAACATGTCCCAGGCGTTCGATCGGTGGCGTGCGAAGTACGGCAAGGACGCCGGCAACGAGGACGATTACGTCAAGACGTACTACGAGACCGCGAAGCTCTATCACGCGAAGGGCCGCACGCCGCAGGCGAAGGCCTCGGAGAAGGCGACGATCGATGCGTGGAAGGCGCGCGGTGCGGTCAAGAACTCGGCCGGCGCGAAGATGGCCTCCGAGTTCGCGCTCGACACGGCAGAGGACTTCTACGCGAAGACGTGGACGCCGTTCGAGATCACGAAGGCGGCCACCGGCACGAACATCAAGACGCTGAAGGTCCAGATCGAGGCCCAGACGAAGCAGATCCAGGACCTCCGCAAGAAGGCCGAGGACCTGTACATCGAGCTCGATCAGTACGGCGTGCTCGAGGCGTCGATGGCCGCGAAGGTCCGGTTCGGCGACATCCAGTACGACCGCGCGCAGAAGATCGCGAACATCCCGATCCCGAAGATCATCCAGAACAATGATCAGGCGATCGCGGCGTTCGAGACCCAACGCGATGCGGCCCTCAAGAAGGACCTCGACGAGGCGAAGACGAACTGGTCCGATGTGGCCGAGCTCGCAAAGAAGGGCGGCGTCTCCAACAAGTGGAGCCAGCACGCACTCGAGAACCTCGCCCGCGAGTTCCCGGATCAATACAAGGCGCTGCGCCAGGAGCTGGTGCAGGGAACGGATGCGCCATGATGTTCGATACTTACATGGCAGATCGCCGGGCGTCGTCGCGCGTCTATAGAGGTGTGAGCCGGCGAATCGGAGCGCTACTCCTGTGTGCTGCGATCGCGGCATGCGGGGGCGGTGCGAAGAAGGGCGGCACCACGCCGAAGGGCGGCACCGGCGCAGGCGGCACCGACGCCACGTCGATGAACGACACCGGTACGCCCGGCGGTGGCGGCACGGGCAGCGGAGCTTCGGCGGGTGGCACACCGACCGCGCCGGGCATGCTGCAGGACGGCACCGGCGGCACCACCGCGGCGAGCGAGCCGCCGATCGTGTTCCCGAACCAAGATCCCGATCCGGCGCAGGCGAAGGCCCAGGTCGATGCGCAGCTCGCGATCGCGAAGCAGGCGCTGGCGATGCCGACGCCCGATGCCGATGCGGCACTGCGCGCCGCGCGCGAGGCGCTGAAGATCGATGCGTCCAGCGTCGATGCCGCGGCCTACGTGGCGTTCGCCTACTACCACAAGAAGCAGTACGACACCGCCGAGCTCGTGCTCGACGAGCTGTTCAAGCGCCCGACGTCGAAGCAGAACGCGAACGTCTACTACGTCTACGGTCTCGTCTACGAGCATACGAATCGTCCCGAGCAGGCAGTGCTCGCGTATCGCAAGTCGGTCGAGCTCAACCCGGGCTTCGCGAGCGCGCTCGTCAACCTCGGCGCGTTCCAGCTCCGCAACAAGCAGTACAGCGAGGCGCAGGGGACGTTCGAGAAGCTGACGCGCGAGATGAACCGCAACGATGCGGTCACGCTCACGTCGCTCGGCTCGGCGTACCGCGGACGCTCGGCGGACTATCCGCCGGGCTCCGGTGATCGCAATCAGCTGATCCTCGCGGCGGAGGCATCGTACAAGCGCGCGACACAGGCGAACCCGAACTTCGGACCCGCCTACTTCAATCTCGCACTCCTCTACCTCGACGCGGATCCGTTCCCGTCGGGTGGCGGTGCGCTCGACACGCTCCAGCGGCTCAACGCGGCGAAGTCCTGGCTCGACCAGTACAAGAACATGCCAGGAGTCGACATGAAGCTGTACGACGAGCGCAACAAGGACATCGACAAGGCGATCAAGCGCGAGCAGAAGAAGCGCGCGAAGTCGACCAAGAAGGGCGGTGGCGGATGACCCCGAGGTGTTCCATGCTGAAGACCATGCGCCCGCTCGTCGCCCTCGCACTCGTCCTCGCGACGGCCACTCCTGTGCTCGCGCAGAGCCCGGAGCGCTGTCAGGAGGATGAGGCCGGCGGCGAGAAGAAGCAGGGCAAGTTCCACATCGAGTACATCAACGGCAAGCCGGTCACCGTGATCGACACGCTGGTGCAGGTGTGCGGCAAGGTCCCGCGCCCGAGCGTCGTGTACGTGCTCACGGCGAAGAACATCGATTACGAGTGGGAGAGCCTCAAGCAGGACTTCATGCCGCTCATCCTCTCCACCGTGAAGAAGGCGCCGTTCTGATGGTGAAGCCGGGCAGACAGAACGCACAACCGCAGCCGCAGCAGGGTCCGCGTCCCCGCATCCTGCGTATCGGTGTGCTCCTCGGCGGCAAGATCGTCGAAGAGCGACTCATCCGCGATCGGACGTCGGTCACGATCGGCCAGTCGATGAAGAACACCTTCTCGATCCCGATCGAGGGGCTGCCGCTCGAGCTGATGCTGTTTGCCCTCGACGAGAAGGGCAAGTACCACCTCCGCTTCCTCGCCAAGATGGACGGTCGCCTCTCGACCGGTGATCAGGTCACGACCCTCGACGCCCTCAAGGGCAAGGGCGCGATCAATCACGGCGACTACTGGGATGTGCCGCTGTCGGAGAACTCGCGCGGCAAGCTGTCGATCGGCGACCTGACGGTCCTGTTCCAGTTCGTCACCGAGCCGCCGCGTCAGCCCAAGCCGATGCTGCCGGCATCGGTGCGTGGCACGTTCGCCGACCGCTTCGATCCGCGTCTCTCGGTGATCCTCGGCGCATCGATCATCGTGCACTTCGCGATCGTGATCGTCGCGCTGACGATGGACGTCGAGGAGAACAACGGTCTCGCCGATCGCGCGTACAACCTGACGTTCGCGCAGGAAGAGTACAAGGTCGACATCGAGCAGCCGAAGCCGGTCGAGGTCGCGCAGACCAACCAGGGCAGCGCGGCCGGTGCCGAGAAGAAGGAAGAGAAGAAGGTCACCGTTCCGACCGTGAAGAAGCCCGAGGGCGGCGGCCGTGACAAGGCGGCCGACGTCCAGCTGCAGCAGGAAGAGAACGCCCGCGCGATGGCCGACCTCCTCACGGGGGAGGGCGACAACGGCACGAGCGAAGGCGACATGAGCAAGCGCCGCCCGGGTGCCGACCTCGGCCAGCAGATCGCGGATGTCCGCGAGGGTGGCAAGTCGGTCAGCGTCGGTGGTGGCGCCGGTCATGGTCCGCGCGGCGACGGCGATCCTCGCGTCGGTACCGGCAAGGGTCCCAACATCAACGGTCCGGGCGGCACGGAGACGGCCGGTGGTCCGAAGGAAGAGCACGCGCCGTCCGGCCGCATCTCGGTCGCCGACAAGCAGACGTTCGACGAGTCGACGCTGACGCCCGATATCGTCCTGTCGAAGATCCAGAGCGCCTACATGGCGGGCCTCAAGCGCTGCTACAAGGAACACCTGAAGAAGGATGCGAGCGCGCGCGGCAAGGTGACGCTGTCGCTGACCATCAACGAGACGGGCCGCACGACGAAGGGCGCCGCGAAGGGCTTCGCGAGCGAGGTCGATGACTGCATCAGCGCGCAGATGTCGAGCTGGCGGTTCCCGATCCCGAAGGACAAGGACGGCGAGCCGACCGAGGCGAGCTTCGCGATCACGCTCCAGCTCGTTCCGGACTGATTCGCGTGGCCGGGGGCATCGTGTGGCTGACCGGCCTCTCGGGGGCCGGCAAGTCGACGCTCGCGGCGGAGGTCGGACGCCAGCTCGTCGGTTGGCGGTCGGGCGGTAGCGTCGAGGTCCTCGATGGTGACGAGATCCGTCTGTATCTCTCGCAGGGCCTCGGCTTCTCGCGCGAGGATCGCGACGTCAACGTCCACCGCATCGCGTACGTCGCGCGCCTGCTCGCGAAGCACGGCGTCCTCGTGCTCGCGGCCGTGATCTCGCCCTACGCGGCGACCCGCGCGGAGATCGCCCGCCTGTCGCGCGAGGCGGGGCACGACTTCGTCGAGGTGTTCGTCAATGCGCCGCTGGCCACGGTCGCGGAGCGCGACGTGAAGGGCCTCTACAAGAAGGCGCTCGCCGGCGAGATCGAGAACTTCACCGGGGTGAGCGATCCGTACGAGGCGCCGGAGAATCCTGCGGTCGAGGTGCGGACGGATCGCGAGTCACTCGCCGAGTCGGCGGCCAAGATCGTCGAGGCGCTGCGCGCTCGCGGGCTTGTCTAGGCTGGGACGCCGCGCAGGAGGCGCGCAGGGTTGCCGGCGTAGATGCCGGGCTTCGAGATCGGCTTCGTGACGACTGCACCGGCACCGATGGCGACGTCGTCGCAGATCTCGACGGGCAGGATCGTCGCGTTCGAGCCGATGCTGACGCGGTTGCCGATCTTCGTGCTCTTCCAGCCCGCCGGATTGCCCGCCGGTCTGCCGGCCTCGAACAGGTCGTTGATGAACATCACCCCGTGCGCGATGAAGCAGTCCTCTCCGATCGTGACGAGCGAGCAGATGAACGTGTGTGACTGGACGCGCGTGCGTGCGCCGATCGTCACGTCGCGCTGGATCTCGACGAACGGACCGACGAACACGTTGTCGGCGAGCGTGCAGCCGTAGAGGTTCGAGGGCTGGACGATCGTGACGCCATCGCCGTAGGTGACATCGAAAAGGCGGGACTGGAGGAGACGAGGCTCTGCCATCAGGCGCCGATGATACTCCGCGCGAGTGGAGTCGCCATGGGCCTTCGTCCAGCGCGCGTCACGCTCGGCTGGCGCTCGCGAAGTCGGCGGCCAGCTCGATCGTCAGGTTCTCCGGCTCCCAGACGATGCGAGTCACGCCGACGGGATCGTGGACCACCTGAGGCTTGCTCGTCGGCGCGGCCATCAGCTCGAACGGCGTGCCGATCGGCCGGTCGTCGACGAACACGAGGCCCTCGTGACCGCGCTCGGCGACGACGATGTGGCGGCCCGAGATCGTGACCGCCGCGCGCGATGACGCGTGTGGCATCTCGGTCGGCGTCAGCGCGAGGAACGGGAGCTCCGGCATCAGCGCGCCGTGCTCGATGCTGCGCAGGAACCGGTCGAGGTCGCGGCCGTCGTCGAGCGCCGAGTCGATCGTCGTCTCCTGATCGTCCTCCTCCGCGCGCTCGATGCGGGCACCGACGCGCTCGGCGAGGACCGCATCGATCATTCCCTGGGTCGCGAGCTCGGCAAGAGCGGCCGGCGGCTCGTCGGCCTCCGCATGCTCGAGCGCCAGGTCGCGTGCGAGGTGGGTCGCACGGCGCAAGGCGAGGGCGCAGCCCTTCGCGTCGTGATCGGCGGCATTCGAGCGAAGGCGGCGCAGCTGGCGTCCCAGCTGCTCGGTACGTCCTGACACCCGCTAGGTGTTACCCAGAAGCATCCCGGCTGCAACGGTCGCGTTGCTCGATTCGTCGACGAGGATGAAGGAACCGGTCGTCCGGTTCTGCGCGTAGGGGTCGTAGACCAGCGGGTTGGTGGTCCGGAGCTTGATCCGGCCCAGCCCGTTCAGCGGCAGCTCGGCGGGACCGGCGTCGACCTCGCCCGTCGAGACGTCGAAGCGATGGACGATGTCCGTGACAATCGCCCGGGACCAGCGCGTCGTGTGCTTGAGCGCATACCGGCCGCGCGGCAGGAGCGGCCTGTCGGTCATCCAGCAGACCATCGCCTCGAGGTCCTGGCCGACGATCGGCTGGTTGTCAGGCCTGCAGATGAGATCGCCGCGGCCGACGTCCAGATCGTCCTCGAGCTGGATCGTCACGCTCATCGGCGCGAACGCGACATCGATCGGCTGGCCACCCTCTTCGATCCGCGCGATCCGGGTCGTCCGTCCCGATGGCAGCACGGTGACCTCATCGCCGGGGCGGAGGATTCCGCCGGCGATCTGGCCGGCGTAGCCGCGGTAGTCGTGGTGCGCGTCGGACTGCGGCCGGATCACCCACTGGACCGGGAACCGCGTATCGAGGAGGTCACGCTCGCCGTGGATCGGTGCCGCCTCGAGGTGCCGGAGCAGGGTCGGGCCCTGGTACCAAGGCATCTCGGTGCTGCGATCGACGACGTTCGCACCGGTCAGCGCGCTCAGCGGGATGAACGCGAGGTGCTCGACGTCGAGGTGCGCGGCGAACGTGCGCAGCTCGCGCTCGATCCGGCGGAACACCGACTCGCTCCAGTCGACGAGATCCATCTTGTTGATCGCGAACACGACGTTCGGGATGCGCAGCAGCGACGCGATCAGCGCGTGCCGCCGCGACTGCTCGACCACGCCTTGCCGCGCATCGACGAGGACGATCGCGAGGTGCGCCGTCGATGCGCCCGTGACCATGTTGCGCGTGTACTGCACGTGTCCGGGCGTATCGCCGATGATGAACTTGCGATTCTTCGTCGCGAAGTAGCGGTACGCGACATCGATCGTGATGCCCTGCTCGCGCTCGGCCCGCAGGCCATCGGTCAGGAGCGCGAGGTTCACGCGCTCGTCGCCGCGCCGCCGGGACACGTCCTCGACGTGCTGCAGCTGATCGATGAACGCGGTCTTCGTGTCGTAGAGCAGGCGGCCGATCAGCGTCGACTTGCCATCGTCGACGGAGCCCGCCGTGGTGAAGCGAAGCAGCTCGCTGTCCTCGGCGAGGCCGGTGACAGCGGGGACGGGTTGCGACGGGACTGCGGCGATCGCGACGGACATCAGAAGTACCCCTCTCGCTTGCGGTCTTCCATGGCCGCCTCGGTGAAGCGGTCGTCGGCACGCGTGGCTCCGCGCTCGGTGATCCGTGCGGCGGCGACCTCGGCGATCACCTCGTCGAGCGTGCGCGCATCCGAGGCCACGGCCCCGGTGCACGTCATGTCACCGATCGTCCGGAACCGCACCTTCGCGCGGCGAAGGCGCTCGCCCGGCACCAGCGTCACGTAGGGGTTCGACGCGTAGAGCATGCCGTCGCGCTCGAAGACGTCGCGCTCGTGCGCGAAGTAGATCGTCGGCAGCGGAATGTCCTCGAGGCGGATGTATTCCCAGACGTCGAGCTCGGTCCAGTTCGACAGCGGGAACACGCGCAGGTGCTCGCCCTTGCGAACGCGGCCGTTGTAGAGCGACCACAGCTCGGGGCGCTGGTTCTTCGGATCCCACTGACCAAACTCGTCGCGGTGACTGAAGATCCGCTCCTTCGCGCGTGCGCGCTCCTCGTCGCGGCGCGCTCCGCCGATCGCCGCATCGAACTGATGCTCCTCGATACAGTCGAGCAGCGTCGTTGTCTGCAGGCGGTTGCGTGACGCGCGCGGACCCGTCTCCTCCGTCACCCGGCCGCGGTCGATCGAGTCCTGCACGCTCGCGACGATCAGGCGCTCGCCGAGCTCGGCGACACGGCGGTCGCGGTACTCGAGCGTCTCCGGGAAGTTGTGCCCGGTATCGACGTGCACCAGCGGGAACGGAAACCGCGCCGGCCGGAACGCCTTCTCGGCGAGCCGGAGCAGCACGATCGAGTCCTTGCCGCCGGAGAACAGCAGGCACGGCCGCTCGCGCTCCGCGGCGAGCTCGCGAAGGATGTGGACGGCCTCGTCCTCGAGGGTCCGCAGGTGAGTTCGCCGGTGCGTCCGCAATGACAGACATATATCCGTTCTAGGCGGCGTCCGCAATACCGGATATGCATCCGTTTAGATCCGTAGGGCTTCTGGCGCGTTGGATGGAACATGGCGAGATCTCGGCGAAATGACCCGCTTCTGGCGCAGATCCACGAGCCTCCGCTCGACCGGATCGACCCGCGATTGGCCGTGACCCTGGTTGCTTCGCTGGCCGTGCACGTGGGGATCGCCGCGTACGCCTGGTCCGCCGATCTCGAGCAGCCGGCGACGCTCCCGGCACCGCCCGTCGCGACGACCTACCAGGACGTGGTCGACATCGTGATCCCGGATCTCACGCCGCCGCCGACCGCGACGCAGCACCCGTCACCGGCTCCCGGCATCGCAACGCCGACGACCGCGCCGGCCCATCGGATCGTTCGGCCCACGATGATCACGGCGTCGAACCCCGGTGTCGTCGACCCGCAGCAGCTCGCCGGCATGCTGACCGGCACCAACGACGAGATGCCGCGCCCGCACCGCGATCTCGGCACGCAGATCATCGACGTGCGCGACGGTCACTACACGATCGGCGACGGCACGCACACCTCGCGTACCGACGACCGCGCGAACCTCGGCACGCGCGACGAATCTCCGCTCACCGATGATCCGACGCTGACCCACACGCCCGATACGCATCGCGACGAGCCGCATGGCCGGATCATCCCGGGCACGGTGAAGCCGGACTCGACGACGACGCTCACGCCCGCGATCGTGCTCGAGCGCATCCAGTCGCAGTACATGGCCGGCCTGCAGCGCTGCTATCGACTCGGTCTCGCCGCGGACAGCCAGCTGTCGGGCAAGGTCGCGATCTCGCTCACCGTCGACGAGCGTGGCCAGGTGACCGATCCCGAGGCCTCCGGCGTATCGTCGCAGGTCGACAGCTGCATCGCCGATCAGATGAGCCGCTGGCGCTTCCCGATCCCGAAGGACAAGGACGGTGCGGCGACCGATGCCAGCTTCGCCGTCAGCCTCGCGCTGCAGCCGAGCTGATCTGATCTAGAATGAGGCGATGCGTCTCGCGGCAGCCGTCGTCGTCGCGTGCACGGTCCCGACCGTCGCACTCGCGAAGCCGACGAAGCAGAAGCAGCCACCACCGCCACCGCCGCGGTGGCAGACCCTGACGGCTCCGACGGCGGAGATGCCGAAGGCGACAGCGACGGGCACCGTCGAGGCCGATGGCGCGAGCATCTACTACGCGACGTATGGCCTCGCGAAGGCCGATCCGGTCATCCTCCTCCACGGCGGCATGGGCAACAGCGATCAGTGGGTGCTCCAGATCCCGCCGCTCGCCGAGAAGCTCCACGTCATCGTGATCGACAGTCGCGGGCAGGGACGCAGCACTCGATCGAAGGGCAAGCCGAGCTACGACATCATGGCAAGCGATGTCCTCGCCGTGATGGACCAGCTGAAGCTCGCGAAGGTGTCGATCGTCGGCTGGAGTGATGGCGGCGAGATCGGCCTCAAGCTCGCGATCTCGCATCCAGACCGCATCGACAAGCTGTTCGTGATGGGCGCGAACTACGATGCGAACGGTGCGAAGCCGCGCAATGGCAAGCCGTCGCAGACGTTCTCGATCTACTCGGCGAGGTGTCGCAAGGACTACGCGAAGCTGTCCAGGACGCCGAAGCAGTTCGACGACCTCGTCCAGTGGCTACTCCCCATCTGGAAGAACCCGATGGGGTTCACGAAGGACCAGCTGAAGCAGATCAAGGCGCCGACCATCGTCGCCGACGGAGATCACGACGAGATCATCAAGCTCGAGCAGATCGAGGAGATGTCCAAGCTGATCCCGAACGCCCGGCTCCAGGTGTTCGAGAACACGAGCCACTTCGTGCTGTGGCAAGACCCGGCCGCGCTCAACAAGGTCCTCGTGGACTTCCTCGCGCCGGTTTCGACCAAGTAGGCTGCCTGCGTGCCTGCTCCCGGGGAGCTCATCGGACCTTATCGGCTCGTCTCGCAGCTGGGCGCAGGAGCGATGGGCGAGGTGTGGCGCGCGAGAGATGAACGGCTCGATCGCTACGTCGCCCTGAAGCTGTTGCCGGCGGAGCTTGCCGTCGATCCCGAGCGCCGCGCTCGCATGCTGCGCGAAGCACGCGCCGCGGCCGCGATCCGGCATCACAACGTCGTCACGCTGTTCGACATCGTCGAGAACAGCAAGGACGGCGACATCCTCGTGATGGAGCTCGTCGAGGGCCGCACGGTCTCGGAGGTGCTGCGCAAGGAGGGACCACCGCCACTCGAGGTCGCGCTGCGCTGGATCGAAGGCGTCGCCGACGCGCTCGTCGCCGCGCACGCGCGCCGCATCCTGCATCGCGACATCAAGGCCGCGAACACCATGATCACACCCGAGGGTGGCGTCAAAGTCCTCGACTTCGGTCTCGCGAAGGTCCGCGACGAGGTCGCCGCGGCGTCATCGACGAGCTTGCGCGTCCAGGCGGTGACGAACGACAAGGTCGCCCTCGACGAGACGATGCCGAGTGGCTCGGGTCCTACCGACATCGCGCTCGATGCGACGGCCACCTCGCAGCAGGACGCGAGTTACAAGACCCATGCCGGCTCGCTGCTCGGGACGCCGCTCTACATGGCACCCGAGCAGATCGCAGGGACGCTCCCCGACGAGCGCAGCGAGGTGTTCTCCGTCGGCGTGCTCGCGTACGAGATCCTCTCCGGCAAGCCGCCGTACTCGGCGACGTCGATGGAGGCGCTGTTCCGCCAGATCTCGAGCGACATGCCGCCGCCGCTCGAAGCCGTGCCGGAGCCCGTCGAGCAGATCATCAAGCGCGCACTCGCCAAGAATCCGGCGGAGCGCTGGCCATCGATGCAGGCGTTTCGCGATGCGATCGCGGCGGAGCGCAAGCGCCGGTTCGCGCCACCTGCTCGCCGCTGGCCGCTCGCGGTCGCTGCCGCTGTCGTCGTCATCGCGGGAAGCATCGGTCTCTACGCATGGCGAGCGAATCGAGCCGCACCGCAGCGGCCCGGAGACGTGTACGTCGATCGCGCGCTCGAAGAGTACGACGTCTTCTACAACGACAAGGCGCTGTCATCGCTCCGCGCTGCGCTTCGCGTCGCCCCGGATCATCCGCGCGCGAACGCATACATGATCCTGTTCGGCGGTGCTCCGCCGGAGGATCGCGAGGCTGCGATCGCCGCTGCGCAACGTGCGCGTCCGAAGACCAGCGAGCACAGCAAGGATCGCGCGTTGCTCGATGCGGCGCTCACCTACACCGAGAGAGGCGCGGCCGAGGCGAAGGCCGCGCTCCTCGCCGCCGGTGCGACGCGTGACCGCGAGCTCGCGTTCTGGGCGGCCGAGCTCGATTACCGCTCTGGCCAGTTCGCTGCGGCACGCGGTGGCTACGCAGCGCTCCTCACCGAGCCGGCAAGGCAGTTCCGCGGCCGCATCTACGATCACTACTCGTCGGTCCTCATCTACTTCGACGAGCCCACCGAGGCGCTGCGGATCGGCACGCTGTATCGCGATACGTTTCCCGGCGAGGCCGACGCCGTCGGCACGTACGCGACGACACTCGCGATCGCGGGCAAGCTCGCCGATGCGAAGGCAGCCGCGGAAGACGCGCTGCGCCTGAACGAAGGCGAGGACACGCTCGCGGGTCTGGCGAAGGTCGCGGCGCTGAGCGGCGACCATGCGCGCGCGAAGGAGCTCTACCAGCAGTCGCTCGAGCGAGCCGGCAGCTCGCGCCGGCCGATCCGACGCGCCGCGCTCGCGTTCCTCCAGTGGATCGATGGTGACGCGGCCGCCGCACAGGCGACGGTGGCGCCGTGCCTTCCCGGTGGTGGCGATGCCGGTGCTCGCGAACGCGGCGCCTGCCTGTTCGTCGCCGGCGTGATCGATCCGGCGCATGCCGATTCGATTGCCGCGCAGCTCGATCAGCTCGCAGCCGAGGGAATCCCGACGAAGCCCGCGTATGGCTTCCCGGCATCGCTCGCGGGCCTCGTGCGAGCACGCGCGAGGTTCTTCGGCGGTGGCTGCGTCATCGATCCGGCGCGCGCGGATGTGGCGACGCCATCCGGCAATGTCGATGAAGCCGCGTATCACGCGCCGCTCGATTTCTACGCGATGTATCACGTGCCGTTCTTCGCGACCTGGGCTGTGTGCGAGGAGGCAGCGCTGCACGCGGCGCGCGATGACAAGACAGGCGCGGCGAAGCTCCTCGAGCCGATCGCGACGAAGGCACCGGGACGGACCTGGCTCGTCGAGACGCTGCAGCGTTATCGCTGAGCGGACCCGGCAGATCGTTGCAGGTCAGCCTGCCGGCGCTCCTCTTCGATCTTCGTCACCTGCTCCTCGATCTCCACGCGTCGTTCGAGTGGGAGCAGACCCGAACTATCGATGAGCCTCAGGCAGCTCTTCGCCTCGTCGAACTGCTTGAGCGCCAGCTGGGCGTTGCAGAGCATGAACCATGCCGACAGCTTCTCCTCGTTGCGGCCCCGCCACGACTCGACGTCCATGAGCAGCGTCACTGTCTCGGCGTACGACCCCTTCATCGCCAGGAGCTTTGCGAGTGACATGCGCGTCTGGTGGTCGGGCAGGAGCTCGACGCAGTGGCGGCCGACGACCTCCGCGGAATGCAGATCGCCGTGATTCATCGAGA
>Ga0153915_10003215_pt1 | contig 14957 bp, 13 predicted proteins | sample Opewatmetagenome_2_FD_107003 | JGI IMG/M metagenome (GOLD analysis project Ga0153915, IMG submission 107003) | Freshwater wetland microbial communities from Ohio, USA - Open water 3 Core 3 Depth 3 metaG | ecosystem: Environmental > Aquatic > Freshwater > Wetlands | place: USA: Ohio, Lake Erie...
ACTGGCGATGGACGCGGTCGAGCAGGCGAAGTCGGGCCACCCGGGCATGCCGATGGGCATGGCGGAGATCGCCGTGGCGCTCTGGCATCGCCACCTGCGGCACAACCCGGCGAACCCGCGCTGGGTCGACCGCGACCGCTTCGTGCTGTCGAACGGTCACGGCTCGATGCTGCTCTACAGCCTGCTGCACCTCACCGGCTACGACCTGCCGCTCGCGGAGCTGAAGCGCTTCCGCCAGCTGCATTCGCAGACGCCCGGGCACCCGGAATACGGCTGCGCCCCGGGCGTCGAGACGACCACCGGGCCGCTCGGCCAGGGCTTCGCCAACGCGGTCGGCATGGCGCTCGCCGCCGATCTCCTCGCGGCGCAGTTCAACCGCCCCGGCTTCGAGATCGTCGACCACTACACCTACGTGTTCATGGGCGACGGCTGCATGATGGAGGGCATCTCGCACGAGGCGGGGTCCTTCGCGGGCACGATCGGCCTGGGCAAGCTGATCGCCTTCTACGACGACAACGGCATCTCCATCGACTCGGAGAAAGGCCAGATTTCCCACTGGTACACCGACGACGTCCCCAAGCGCTTCGGCGCCTACGGCTGGCAGGTCATCCCGAACGTCGACGGCCACGACGTCGAAGCGGTCGACCGCGCCATCCGGAAGGCGAAGCGGGACAAAGGTCGCCCGACGCTCATCTGCTGCAAGACCGTGATCGGCAAGGGAGCGCCGAAGAAGGCGAACACGGGCGCGGCGCACGGCGCGCCGCTGGGAGCGGACGAAGTCGCCGCGACGCGCGCCGCCATCGGCTGGCCGTATCCACCCTTCGAGATCCCGCAGCCGGTGCGCGAGGGCTGGGATGCCCGCGAGGCGGGCAAGCGGGCCGAGCGGCGGTGGAATCGCCTTTTCGCCGCCTACGAGAAGCAATTCCCGGCCGAGGCAGCCGAGTTCAAGCGGCGCATTTCCGGGTCTCTCCCTGAAGATTTCGAAATTGCCACAAGGCGACTGGTCGAGGACTTCAACCAGAAGGCCGAGACGATCGCCACGCGCAAGGCTTCGCAGAACGCGCTCGAGGTGCTCAAGCCGGCGCTCGCCGAGCTGATCGGCGGCTCGGCCGACCTGACCGGGTCCAATCTGACGATGGTCAAGGCGTCGAAGGCCCTCATGCCGGGCATCAGCGAAGGCGCCAACCACATCTTCTACGGCGTGCGCGAGTTCGGCATGTGCGCCATGATGAACGGCATCTCGCTGCACGGCGGGTTCATCCCCTACGGCGGCACCTTCCTCGTCTTCTCCGACTATGCGCGCAACGCGCTGCGCATGGCGGCGCTGATGAAGATCCGGGTGGTGTACGTGTTCACGCACGACTCCATCGGGCTGGGCGAGGATGGCCCCACGCACCAGCCGATCGAGCATGCGTCGACCCTGCGCCTGATGCCCAACATGGACGTCTGGCGCCCGGCCGACACGGTGGAAACCACGATCGCCTGGCGCGCGGCCATTGCGCGCAAGGACGGGCCCACGGCGCTCCTGCTCAGCCGCCAGAACGTGGCTTTTTCGAAAAGAGCGGATTTGCAGGCGCCGGAGAAAGGCGGCTACGTGCTTTCCGACGCCCCTGGCGCGCGCGCGGTGGTCATCGCGACCGGCTCCGAAGTCCCGACCGCCCTGGAGGCGCAAAAGCTGCTCGCGGCGGACGGAATTCCCGTGCGCATCGTCTCCATGCCCTCGACCAGCGTGTTCGACCGGCAACCCGAGGAGTACCGGCGGAGCGTGCTGGGCGAGGCTCCCAGGGTGGCCGTCGAGGCCGGGGTGAGCGACTATTGGCGCAAGTACGTCGGCCTGGAAGGCGCGGTGGTCGGGATCGACCGCTACGGTGAATCGGCGCCGGCCGCCGAACTGTTCACGCTCTTCGGCGTGACGCCCCAGGGCGTCGCCGAAGCCGTAAGGAGGGTCCTGAAATGACGATCAAAGTGGCAATCAACGGATTCGGGCGCATCGGCCGCATGGTCCTGCGGGCGCACTACGAGGGCGGCAAGAAGCACGACCTGCAGTTCGTCGCCATCAACGACCTGGGCGACGCCCCTACCAACGCCCATCTCCTGCAGTACGACACGGCGCACGGGCGCTTCCCGCAGAAGGTCCGGGTCGACGGCGACAGCATCGTGGTCGGCAACGACCGCATCCGCGTCGTGGCCGAGCGCGACCCGGCGAAGCTGCCCTGGAAGAGCCTCGGCGTGGACATAGTCCTGGAATGCACCGGGCTTTTCACGAGCAAGGCGAAAGCCGGCGCGCACCTGCAGGCCGGCGCCAGGAAGGTGATCATCTCGGCCCCCGGCGAGAAGGACGTCGACCGCACGGTCGTCTTCGGCGTCAACCACAAGACGCTCAAGGGCTCCGACACGGTGATCTCCAACGCCTCGTGCACCACCAACTGCCTGGCGCCGCTCGTCAAGGCGATCGACGAGCGCATCGGCGTCGCCTCCGGCCTGATGAACACCATCCATTCCTTCACCAATGACCAGGTCCTCACGGACGTGTTCCACAAGGACCTGCGGCGTGCCCGCTCGGCGACCCACAACATGATCCCGACCAAGACCGGCGCGGCGGCCGCCGTGGGCCTCGTCCTGCCGCACCTCAACGGCAAGCTCGACGGCTACTCGATCCGCGTGCCGACCATCAACGTGTCGATCGTCGACCTGACCTTCGTGGCGAAGCGGCCGACCACGGTCGAGGAGGTGAACCGCGCGGTGAAGCAGGCGGCGGAATCCGACCTGAAGGGCGTCCTCGAGTACAACACCGAGCCGCTGGTGTCGTCGGACTTCAACCACAACCCGGCCAGCTCGATCTTCGACTCGACGCTGACGCGCGTTTCCGAGGGCACGCTGGTGAAGGTCTCCTCGTGGTACGACAACGAGTGGGGCTTCTCCAACCGGATGCTGGACGTCGCGGCGGCCTTCGCCGAGGTCGGCGCGGAAGTCGCGCACGCCCGGTAGGGCGGGCCCGTGAAGTTCCGGCGCTGATTCGATGAAGTTTCGCCGCTTGCGCGAGACGGACGTGCGCGGCAAGCGCGTCTTCATCCGGGCCGACCTGAACGTCCCGATCGAGGGCGGGCGCATCACCGACGACACCCGCATCCGCGCCTCGGTTCCGGCGATCCGCGATGCGCTCGAGCGGGGCGCGGCGGTGATGGTCACTTCGCACCTCGGGCGCCCGACCGAGGGCGAGCTCAAGCCCGAGGACTCGCTGGCGCCGGTCGCCGCCCGCCTGGGCGAGCTCCTGGGGATGCAGATTCCGTTGGTGAAGAACTGGGTGAATGGCGTCGGCGTCAAGCCGGGCCAGGTGGTCCTGCTGGAGAACTGCCGGGTGAACCCGGGCGAGAAGAAGGATGACCCGGCGCTCGCGAAGAAGATCGCCGCGCTCTGCGACGTCTACGTCAACGACGCTTTCGGCACCGCGCACCGCGCCGAGGCGACCACGCACGGCGTCGCCCGCTTCGCCAAGGTCGCCTGCGCCGGGCCGCTGATGGCAGCGGAGCTCGATGCGCTCACGAAGGCGCTCGCCCATCCGGCGCGGCCGCTCGTCGCCATCGTCGCCGGCTCGAAGGTGTCGACCAAGCTCACGATCCTCGACGCGCTCGCGAAGAAGGTCGACAGCCTGATCGTCGGCGGCGGGATCGCCAATACGTTTCTGCTCGCGGCCGGCAAGCCGGTCGGCAAGTCGCTCGCGGAAGCCGACCTGGTCGGCGAGGCGAAGAAGATCGCCGCGGGGACGAAGGTGCCGCTCCCGGTGGACGTGGTCGTGGCGCTGTCCCTCGATGCCGATCAGGGAACGACCAAGCCGGTGGACCAGGTCGCGGCGGGAGAAATGATCCTCGACATCGGCCCGAAGACGGCGCAGGCGTACGCCGCGGAGATCGCCCATGCCGGCACCGTCGTCTGGAACGGGCCGGTGGGCGTGTTCGAGAAGGCGCCGTTCGCCGCCGGCACCGAGGCGATCGCCCGCGCCATCGCCCGCTCGAAGGCCTACTCGATCGCCGGCGGCGGCGACACGGTCGCGGCGATCAACAAGTTCGGCATCGCCCCGGAGATCGACTACATCTCGACCGCCGGCGGCGCGTTCCTGGAATTCCTCGAGGGCAAGACGCTTCCGGCCGTGGCCGCCCTCGAAGCACGGGCGGATGGTTGAGCAGTTCACGGTCGCGACGCGCGGCCGGGGCCTGCACGAGGTGACTTCGCAGGTCGCGAAAATAGTGCAGCAGGCGGGATTCCGCGACGGGCTGTGCACGGTGTTCGTGCGCCATACTTCCGCGAGCCTCGTCATCCAGGAGAACGCCGATCCGACGGCCAAGGAGGACCTCGAGCGCTGGCTGGACCGGCTCGTGCCGGAGGGCGACCCCTTCTACCGCCACGACACCGAGGGCCCCGACGACATGCCCGCGCACATCAAGTCGATGCTGACCCAGACCTCGCTCGCGATTCCGATTCTGGGGTCCCGGCTCTGCCTGGGGACGTGGCAGGGGATCTATCTCTGGGAGCACCGGCGCCGCGGCGGCGAACGCGACCTCGTGGTGCACGTCGGCGCATGAAGCTTTCCAGCCGCATCGCCGGAGCGGAGGCGCCGCCGGTCGAGCAGGTGCTGGACGCGCGCTGGATCATGGCCTACAGCGCGGGAATCGGCGAAACCGATCCGCGCTGCTACGACACCGCCGCCGAGGCGCTTCCCGCCCATCCGGTCTTCCCGGTCTGCTACGAGTGGCAGCCGCTCCAGCCGGTGCGCAGCCTGCCCGAGCTCCGGCCGGTCCATTCGCGCCTCGTTCATGCGCAGCACGACATCGTCTTCCACCGCCCGCTGCGCGCGGGCGAGACCGTCCGCACCTCGGCGCGCATCGTCGCTGCGCTCGCGCGCGCGCCGGGGGCGTTCGTCGTATTCCGCTGCGAGACGCGCGACGCCCAAGGCTCGCTCGTCGTCGTCAGCCACTACGGCTACCTCTATCGCGGGGTGGCGCTCGAGGGCCCGGATGCCCGGCTGACGGACGTGCCCGATCCTCCGGCGCTTGCGGCAAAGCTTTCCCCGATAGGGGAGATTCCAGTGCCCGCGACGGCCGCGCATGTCTATACGGAATGCGCGCGCATCTTCAATCCGATCCACACCGACATCGCTTACGCGCGCGCCGCCGGCCTGCCCGGGATCATCCTGCACGGCACGGCAACCCTCGCGCTTTCGGTATCGAAGGCATTGCGCTCGCACGACGTCGAGTGGCGCCGCGTGCGCGCTCTCAGCTGCCGGTTCAGCGGCATGGTGCTGATGCCGTCGACCCTCAGCGTGCACGCGGCACGCGACGGCGGCGCGATCGCGTTCGAGACGGCCAGCGAGCGAGGCGAGCGGGTGATAACGCGCGGGCGGCTTCTGTTAGAGTAGGTGCGATGCTCCGCAGTACGAAGATCGTAGCGACCCTCGGCCCCGCTTCTTCCGATCCCGCGACTCTCGAAAGGATGATCCGCGCCGGGGTCGACGTGGTGCGCCTCAATTTCTCGCATGGCACGGCCGCCGATCACGAAGCGCGCGCGAAGCTCGTGAAGGAGCTCTCCACCAAGGTCGGGCGCACGGTCGCCATCATGTGCGACCTGCAGGGCCCGAAGATCCGCGTCGGCAAGTTCAAGGACGGACGAGTCACGCTCGAGAAGGGGCAGAAGTTCGTGCTCGATGCAGGGCTGGAGATCGGCGACGCCGGCCGCGCCGGGCTCGACTACAAGGAGCTGCCGCGCGACGTCGAGGAGGGGGCCGTCCTGCTGCTCGACGACGGCAAGATCGAGCTCGAAGTCACCGGCGTGCGCGGCGAAGAAGTGCATACGGTCGTGCGCCACGGCGGGGTGCTCTCCGACAACAAGGGGATCAACCGCAAGGGCGGCGGGCTCACCGCGCCGGCGCTCACGGCGAAGGACATGGAGGACATCCGGACCGCGGCGCGCATCCAGGCCGACTTCCTCGCGGTGTCCTTCCCCAAGACCGGCGCCGACATGTACATGGCGCGCGAGCTGATGCGCGCGGCGGGCGGCAGGGCCTTCCTGATCGCCAAGATCGAGCGCGCCGAGGCGGTGGCCGAAAGCGCGCTGATCGACATCATGCGCGGCTCCGACGGCATCATGGTGGCGCGCGGCGACCTCGCGGTGGAGGTCGGCGACGCGGCGGTGCCCGCGCTGCAGAAGAAGATGATCCGCCTCGCGCGCGAGCACAACAAGCTCACCATCACCGCGACGCAGATGATGGAGTCGATGATCTCGAGCCCGGTGCCGACGCGCGCCGAGGTCTCGGACGTCGCCAACGCGGTGCTCGACGGCACCGATGCGGTCATGCTCTCGGCGGAGACTGCGAGCGGCAAGTACCCCATCAACGTCATCGAGGCGATGGACCGCATCTGCCGCCAGGCCGAGCAGACCCAGCCGCTGTCGCTCGACCAGGAATTCCTGAACCGGGTCTTCACCCGGGTCGACCAGTCGATCGCCATGGCGGCGCTGTTCACCGCCTACCACCTCAAGGTCAAGGCGATCGCCGCGCTCACCGAGTCGGGCTCGACGGCGCTGTGGATGAGCCGCATGAACTCCGGCGTGCCGATCTACGCGCTCACCTCGCAGACCGGGACGCGCTACCGCTGCGCGCTGTTCCGCGACGTCTTCCCGCTCATCGTCCGGTACATCGGCCACGACCGCGAGGAGCTGCTGCGCGAGGCCGAGAAGGTGCTGGTCGAGAACAAGGTGGTGAAGGAAGGCGATATCATCGTCCTCACCATCGGCGAGCCGATCGGCAAGTCCGGCGGCACCAACACGATGAAGATCGTCAAAGTCGGGGAGCACCTCAAATCATGAACCGGTCCGAGCTGGCATCGCGATTCATCGACGTGGCGGGCCTCCCCTGGGAGAAGACCCGCTACCCCGGCGTGGAGCAGAAAACGCTGCTCGTGGAGAAGGAGACCGGGCTGCTCACCGCGCTCATGCGCATGGCCCCGGGAGCGAAGCTGCCCGACCACGAGCACGTCCGGATCGAGCAGACCTACGTGCTCGAGGGAAGCCTGATGTGCCCCGAGGGCGAGTGCCGCGCCGGCCAGTTCGTCTGGCGTCCCGCCGGCAGCCGCCACCACGCCTGGGCCGGGCCGCAGGGCGGCCTGTTCCTCGCCATCTTTCAGGCGCCGAACAAGTTCTTCCACGCGGACGGGGCGGTCACCGACTTCCTCGGCCGCGACTGGGAAAAAACCTGGAATTCGGGGACGGAGCCCGAACTCCGTTAGCTACGCGTCGCCGGAGTTCGGGCTCCGTCCCCGAATTCCAAGATAGCGATCGCGCCCGGCGACGAGGGCGCGAATCTTTCCGTCGGCGACGTTGCGCGGCAGCATCCAGAACCCGCAGTCGGGATGGACGTACTTCACCCGGCCTCGGCCGAGCGTCTTTTCCGCGCGCTCAATGGCGCGCGCAACGTCGTCCGCCTTCTCGATCTCGGTCCGCTTGACATCGACCACGCCGAGGCCGAAGCCGATCTCGCGCCGCAGGTCCTTGAACACGGCGAGCTCTTCCGCCGGCCGGTGCGCCGTTTCCATGACGACGTGGTCGGCCTTGAGGGCGTTCAGATAGCCGAGGAGCTTCGCCCAGGTTCCTTTCTGGATCGACTGGCCGCCGTAGTTGCCGAAGCACAGATGCACTGCGGCCTTCGCCTTCTTCGGCACCGCGCGCAGCACCTTGTTGATCGCCGCGGCGGCCCATTGCCATTCGTCGGGATGACCGGGCAGGTTGGCTTCGTCGAGTTGCACTACGTCCGCGTCGAGGTGCTTCACCTGCTCGCCGAGCACGTCGGCGATCGCGTGCGCCAGCTTCTCGGGATCGCGGTAATGCCGGTCGTGCAGCGTTTTCGCCAGCATGTGCGGCCCGGTGACGGTGAACTTGAGCGGCCGGGTCGCGAGCGCACGCGCCCGGGCGCATGGCAGCTTGAGGTTCAGCGTGCCCGCGCCGATCGGCCCGTCGACGACCCCGGGCGGACGGGTGCGAAAGCGCATGCCGCTCGCCTTCGAATAGTCGAGCCATTCCGCGAAGCCGATCTCGGCGCGCACGCCGGCCATCGGCCGCACGAAGTACTCGATCATGCCGTTGGTCTCGGGATGGTTCACGTCGAAGCGGTAGAGCTCGCCGTCGCACACGACGTCGATGCCGGCCTTCTCCTGCGTGGCGATCACCACGCGCGTCGCGTCGACCAGCGCCTGCTCGGAGGAGGCGCGCACCAGCCAGTCGGGCATCGGGTAGGAGCCGACGACCGTCGTGAGGATCCGGGGCATGGGCGCCGATTATAATTCACCGGATGGTTAACAGCCTGCCGCGGCGCTTCGCCGATGTCGGGGAACTCGAAGAGTTCATGACGCGCCCGACGCCGCAGCTCGAGCGCGACCTTTCGACCATCGACGAGATCCTGGTGCTTGGCGTCGGCGGCAAGATGGGACCGACGCTCGCGCGCATGGCGCAGCGCGCCGGCAAGCGGGTGATCGGCGTCGCTCGATTCTCGGAAAAGGGATTGGCGGAGAAGCTGGGGGCGTGGGGCATCGAGTGCGTGGCCTGCGACCTCCTCGACCGTGTCGCGCTCGAGCGGCTGCCCCGAGCGAAGAACGTCGTCTTCATGGCCGGCCAGAAGTTCGGCGCCGCAGGCAACGCTGCGCTCACCTGGGCGATGAACGTTCACGTCCCCTTCATGGTGGCGGAGGCATTTCGCGATTCGCGCATCGTCGCGTTCTCGACCGCGTGCGTTTACCCGTATGTTTCCGTAGACAGTTCAGGCGCGGGCGAGGACACGCCGACGGCGCCGCCGGCCGGCGACTACGCCAACTCCTGCGTCGGACGGGAGCAGGCCTTCCTTTATGGCTCGCAGCGCTACGGCACACCGGGCCGCCTGATGCGGCTCGAGTACGCGATCGACATGCGCTACGGCGTGCTGCACGACATCGCGCAGAAGGTGCTCGCCGGTCAGCCGGTCGACGTGACGATGGGACACGTCAACGTGCTCTGGCAGGGCGAGGCCAACGAGCAGGCGTTGCGCCTCCTCGCGCATTGCACGGCCCCGACTTCACCGATCAACGTGAGCGGCCCCGACGTAGTGAGCGTGCGCGCGCTCGCCCAGGAGCTCGGTCGCCTGCTGCAGAAAAAGGTCACGCTCACCGGGAAGGAATCGCCCACCGCATGGCTCGTCGACACCGCCGCGGCGCAGCGCCTGTTCGGCGCGCCGCGCGTGCCGCTCGCGCAGATGCTCGAGTGGCAAGCCGACTGGGTGCTGCGCGGCCAGCCGAGCCTCGGCAAGCCGACGCACTTCGAAACCCGGGATGGCAAGTACTGAGGCGCTGGTCGAGGGTCCGCTCGAGACCGGGGATCTCGACGCTGCCTGCGCGCTGGTCAGCGAGGCGGGCTGGAACCAGAACGCCGCCGACTGGCGCATCTTCCTCGAGCTCGGCTCGGCGATGAGCGTCAAGACGGGGGACGGGCGTCTCGCCGCGACCGCGGCGACGCTGCCGTATCCGAGCGGCTTCGGCTGGATCAGCATGGTGCTCGTCACGGGCGCGTTCCGCCGCCGCGGTATAGCCACGCGGCTTCTCGAGCGCTGCATCGAGCGCCTTCGCGCCGCTCACAGCGTGCCGGTGCTCGACGCCACGCCCGCCGGCCGCGAGGTCTACAAGCTGCTCGGCTTCCGCGACGGCTGGCCGATCCAGCGCTGGCGCCGGCGCGCCGATGGGCCTTTGCCTTCTTCGAACGGAACAAGGCCACTTCGGGAAGCAGACTGGCCCGACGTGCTCGCGCTGGACGCCGCCGCGTTTGGCTGCGACCGCTCGCCGCTGCTCGAGCGCTTGCGCCAGCGCTCTGCAGGTTTTTCATGCATCTTTGAAAGGGACGGCCGCGTGCGTGGCTTTCTGCTCGGCCGCGAGGGCCGCATCGCCACTCAGCTCGGCCCGATCGTCGCCGACGATGAAGCGGGCGCCGCGGCGCTCGCTGCCCACGCGATTCGCCGGCTGCCGGCGCCGATCATCGTCGATGCGCTCGAGCGTCACGCTGCCTTTGCCGCGTGGCTCGCGGCATGCGGCTTCGAGCGCGAGCGGCCTTATACGCGCATGGCTCTGGAGCGCGACGCTCTGTTCGGCGACCCGGGAGCCACCATCGCCATCGCCGGGCCGGAGCTCGGCTAGCGTCATCGACGGGAGGCATGCCGCGTGTCCTACGATTTCATCGTTGTCGGCGGCGGGCACAACGGTCTCGCCTGCGCTGCCTATCTGGCAAGGGCCGGCGAAAGGGTCCTGGTCCTCGAGCGCAGCGCGCGGGTCGGCGGCGGCTGCCATACGGCGGAAGCGACGCTGCCGGGCTTCAAGCACAACCTCTGCTCGGTCGTTCACACGCACATCCCGCTGAGCCCCGTGTACCGGGAGCTCGAGCTTGAGCGCCACGGGGTGAAGTACGTCTACCCGGATTACCTGCGCGGCACGATCTTTCCCGACCACCGGAGCCTGGTGATGTATCGCGAGCCGGACCGGATGGCCGCCGAGCTCGCCCGGTTCTCCGCCCGCGACGCGCGAACTTTCAGGCAGCTCTACGAGGACTACGCCGAGTTCATCGACTCGACGTACCTGCCGCTCATGTATTCGCCGCCGCTGCCGCCTTCGCTGCAGACCGCACAGCTGGAGAAATCCGAGGAAGGACGGCAGCTGCTGCAGTGGCAGGCGAGCACGCCGGTGCAGCTTCTGGACGAGCTGTTCGAGAGCGAGGAAGTGAAGGTGCACTTCCTCGCGAGGATGACGGTGCTCGGCTTCGCGCCGGACCAGTTCGGCCAGGGATGGATCTGCCTCTTTCGCATCCTCAAGGCGGAAGCGCCCATCTGCGTCGGCGGGTCGCAGCAGCTCGCGAACGGCTTGAGAAGCGCGCTCGAGGCGGCCGGCGGCGAGGTGCGCACCGGCATGGCGGTGAAGCGCATCCTCCTGCGCGGCAACAAGGCGGTCGGGGTCGAGCTGACCGACGGCACCCGCGCGGACGCCGCGAAGGCGGTCGTCACCAACGTCGAGCCAAAGAAGAGCTTCCTGCAGATGGTCGGCGAAGACGCTCTGCCACCGGCCTTTGCCACCCGCGTCAGGAACTACCATTCGCGCGGCCGCTCGCTTTTCGTGCTGCACCTCGCGCTTTCCGAGCCGCCGCACTATCGCGCCGGCGCGGCGAACCCGCCGGTGAACCGCGCGTTCAGCCAGGAGATGTTCGGCGGCACGGTGCAGGACCAAGTGCGCGCGTACCAGGAAATCGCCCTGGGCCAGCCGCCGCGCACGGAGATGCTGCAGATCACGCTGCCGACGCTGTTCGACCCCTCGCAGGCGCCGGCGGGCAAGCACACGACCGTGGTCTGGCAGTACGCGCCCTACAAGGCGGATCCGGACGGGTGGGCCAGGATGCGCGAAGAATACGCTGCGCACCTGCTCGACCTGTGGCGCTCCTACGCCCCGAACATTTCCCGGGACAAGATCCTCGGCATGGCGATCCAGGATCCGACCGATACCGAGCGGCTGAACGACAACCTGGTGAACGGCGTCGACGTCGTCGGCGACATGACGCCCGACCAGATGGGCTATTTCCGCCCGTTCGCCGGCTGGTCGAGCTACCGCTCGCCGATCGAGGGCCTCTACATGTGCGGCGGCTACTGCCATCCGGGCGGCGGCGTGCACGCCGGAGCGGGACACAACGCCGCCGCGGTGATCGCCGAGGACTACCAGCTCAGGAAGTGGTGGGATTGAATGGCGCAGCGCGAGGCGAAGTTCGCGGTGAACGCGCCGCCCGGAGAAGTCTGGAAGTTCATCCGCGACTTCCGGGCGCTGTGCACCTGCATTCCCGGCGTCGAGCGGATCAGCGTGCTGGACGGCCAGACCGCCGAGCTGACCGTGAAGGAGAAAGTCGGCGTCGTTCCGCTGATCGTCGAGCTCAGGGCGCGGATCGACGCCGAGGAGCCGCCCCGCCGCCTGCACGCGACCGCCACTGCCGAGCATCTGACCATGGCGATCGACGTCACCCTGCAGGGCACGGCCGCGGGGACCGAGCTCTACAGCCGGTTCGACGTCCGGGGCGAGGGGCCGCTCAAGGCGATCGTCGATCGCCTCTTCGAGAAGCGCGCGACCGAGCGGACTGCCCAGTTCGCCGAATGCCTCGGAAAGCGCTTCAGTCGGCTTTGACCGCCTTCATCTTGATCGACTTGTCGAGAAACTCGTTCGTGTACGTCGTCTTCACGTCGTAGGGCTTGTCGAGGCCGATGTAGTCGCGCACGAGCGCGTAGTCGGCCTGCATGCGCTTGTCGTCGTGCCAGCCGAGCGCCACGGTCTGCGAGATCTTGTCGCTCATCAGCACCTCGACGAGCTGCCAGTTGACGAGCTCGTTGTCGAAGCTGAGCGCGCCGTTCGCGTCGATCAGCGCCTGCACGCAGGGCCTGGGCTGCTTCACGCACTCGGCGAACGCGCGCTGCGTCACCCGGGTGAACTTGGCGATGAGCGGCTTGTTCTTCTTCAGGTACTCGGCGTTGACGATGATCGAGTTGCCGTAGGGATTGAGGCCGACGTCGCGCCAGGCGAGGAAGCCCATGTCGGTGCCGAGCTCGCGCTTGAACACGTGGTGCAGGTTGTAGAACGAGGTCGTGATGTCGATCGTGTGCGACTTGAGCGCCGCGAGCTTGGCGTTGGGGTCGATGTTCACCCACGTCACCGATTGCGGGTCGATACCGTTCGCCTTGGCGAGCGCCGGCCACATGACGCGTGCGCCGTCGCCGGCCGGGTTGCCGATCTTCTTGCCGGCGAAATCCTTGATGCCCTTGATGCCCGAGCTCTTCAGCCAGTACATGCCCTGCGGCGAGTTGGCGTAGACGTTGAACACCGCCACCGAGTCGGCGCCCTTGCCCTTGGCCACGAGCACGCCGGCCATGTCGGCGAGGCCGACCGGGTTCGCCCCGGCGCCGACTCTCTGCGTCGAGAGCGCCGAGCCCTTGCCCGGCTCGAGGTTCAGGTCGATGCCTTCCTTCTGGTACCAGCCGAGCTTCTTCGCGTAGTAGTAGGGCGCGTGGTCGCCGCCCGGCACCCAGTTGAGGATGAAGTCGATCTTCTGCTGTGCTGCCGCCGGCGATGCGGCAATGGCGGCCGCGGCCGCGATCAGAAATCTGCGCATGGTGCCTCCTCGTTGGCGAACGGGCCGATGGTACCATCGAGTAACCAGTTGGTTACATGCCGTCCCTTCCCTCAGAGATAGCGGCGCTTCTGCGCGCGGGAACGGTCATCCCGGCGCATCCGCTCGCCCTCGACGCGCGCCGCCGGCTCGACGAGCGGCGCCAGCGCGCGCTTTCCCGGTATTACCTCGACGCGGGCAGCGGCGGCCTCGCGGTCGGTGTGCACGCCACGCAGTTCGCCATCCGCGAGGCCGGGCTGTACGAGCCGGTGCTGCGCCTCGCGGCCGAGGAAGCGCAGCGCGCCCAGCGCCCGATAGTGATGATCGCCGGCCTGGCCGGGAAGACCGCTCAAGCGAGAAAAGAGGCGGGTATCGCCCGCGCGCTGGGCTATCACGCGGGCCTGCTCTCGCTCGGCGCGATGCGCGGCGCCTCGCTCGACGAGCTGGTCGCGCACTGCGCCGCAGTCGCCGGCGACATACCGCTGGTCGGCTTCTACCTGCAGACTGCGGTCGGCGGCGTCCGCCTGCCGATGGAGTTCTGGCGGCGCTTCGCGGCGATCGAGAACGTGGTGGCGATCAAGATCGCGCCCTTCAACCGCTACGCCACGCTCGATGTGCTCAGGGGCGTAGTGGCGGCGCGCGCCGAGGAGCGCGTCGCGCTCTATACCGGCAACGACGACCATATCGTGCTCGACCTCGCGGCGCCTTTCGATATTCGCCGCGGCGAAGAGACCGTGCGCGTTCGCATCCGCGGCGGGCTGCTCGGCCACTGGAGCGTCTGGACCCGCAGTGCCGTCTCTCTCCTTGAAAGAATAAGTACCGGAAAAATCGACGCCGATCTGCTCGCGCTCGACGCCCGCATCACCGACTGCAACAGCGCCTTCTTCGACGTCGCGCACGACTTCGCCGGCTGCATCCCGGGCTGCCACGAGGTGCTCCGCCGTCAGGGGCTGCTCGAAGGCATCTGGTGCCTCGACCCGCGCGAGACCCTCTCGCCGGGCCAGGCGGAAGAGATCGACCGCGTCCATCGCGAGCACGGCGACCTCGCCGACGACGCTTTCGTCAAGGCCAATCTCGAAAGGTGGCTCGCATGAATACCAGGCTCGGCCGCTTCGGCCTCGCGGTCCTCGCGCATCTCGCGCTCGTGGTGGCGTGGTACCTTTTCGTGCGCCTGGGCAACGTGCCGAAGTTCGTCATGCCTTCGCCCGGGGCGACGCTCGGCGCGCTGCTCGTCCCGAACTACAGCTGGTGGACGAACATCGCGGTCACCGGCACGGAGATCTTCGGCGGCTATTTCCTGGCGCTGGGGGTCGGCGTCGCGCTCGCGCTCGTCTTTACCTGGTCGAAGACGCTGGAGGCGTTCTTCATGCCGCTGCTCGTTTCGCTCAACATGGTCCCGAAGGTCGCGCTCGGGCCGCTCATCATCGTCTGGTTCAAGTACGGCGTGCTGCCGAACTCGGTCATGGCGTTCTCGATCGCCGTGTTCCCGATCCTGCTCACCACGGCGCGCGGCCTGCGCGAGATCGAACCGGAGCTGCTCGATCTGGTGCGCTCGCTGAAAGGCTCGCGCTGGCAGCTCTTCACGAAGATCCAGCTCCCCGGCGCGCTGCCCTACATCTTCTCGGGAATGAAGGTCGGCGCGATCCTCGCGGTGGCAGGCGCGATCGTCGGCGAGTTCCTCGGCTCGGACAAGGGGCTCGGCTATCTGATGCTGCAGGTGCAGGTGACGCTCGACACACCGGCGATGTTCATGGCGGTGCTGCTCA
>Ga0153915_10003216_pt1 | contig 14956 bp, 12 predicted proteins | sample Opewatmetagenome_2_FD_107003 | JGI IMG/M metagenome (GOLD analysis project Ga0153915, IMG submission 107003) | Freshwater wetland microbial communities from Ohio, USA - Open water 3 Core 3 Depth 3 metaG | ecosystem: Environmental > Aquatic > Freshwater > Wetlands | place: USA: Ohio, Lake Erie...
ATCCGGATGACCGGCGTGTAGGACATCGCGACGAGGCCGCGCCGCAGGCACTCCTGGAAGAGAGCCTTCGTCTTCTCCTTCGAGACGAGCATCCTGGTCCTGCGGTCTTCGACGAGCTCCAGGCCCAGCAGCAGTCCCTGACCGCGGACGTCGCCAATGACGCGGTGTTTCTCCTTCATCGCCAGGAGCCTGTCGAGCATCGCCCGGCCGACTCTCCTGGAATTCTCGACGAGGTTCTCCCCGGTGATGATCTCGAGCGAGGCCAGGCCCGCGGCCGACGCGAGCGGGTTGCCGCCATAGGAAGAGGAGCTGCCGCTCGGGTTCGAGAAGGGAGGATGCGCCGTGAGCGAATCGGTCGAGACGAGGCCGGACAGCGGGAACCCCCCGCCCACGCCCTTGCCGACCGTCATGATGTCCGGGACGACGCCGTCGTGGTCCACGCCCCACATCCGGCCCGTTCTTCCGAAGCCGGTGATCATCTCGTCGGCGATCAGGAGCGCCCCGCGCTCTCTGGCGATGGATTGGACGGCCTGGAGGAACCCGGGCGGAGGGATGACGTTGCCGGCGGTGCCCTGCATCGGCTCGACGAGGATCGCGGCGACGGCTCCCGAGGTCTGGTCCCGGATCACGTCCCGCGTCTTCTCGGCGCAGGCGATCCCGCAGTCGGGATACTTGAGGGACAGGGGGCAGCGGTAGCAGTAGGCATAGGGAGCCGAGTAGCATCCGGGCACGAACGGGCCGAGGCCGTGCTTGAAGTCCCCCCAGAGGAGCGGCAGCACGCCCCCCGTCTTCCCGTGGAAGGCGCCCGTGTATCCGACGAACTCGTGCTTGCCCGTGGCCGACTTGGCCAGCCGCAGCGCCGCCTCGACCGCTTCGGCGCCTCCGGAGAAGAGCTGGATGCGCGACAGCCCCGGCGGCGTGACGGAGGAGAGAAGCTCCAGAAACCTGGCCCGCACCTCCGTCGTGAAGCTGCCGAAGGTCAGTTTTTCGAGCTGCTCCCTGAGCCGCTCGACGTAGTGAGGATGGCAGTGGCCCACGCTTCCGACGGCGATGCCCGCGATGAAGTCGATGTACTCGTTTCCATCCTCGTCATAGAGCCGGCTTCCCCGCCCGCGGGCCATCGCGAGGCCCGAATAGAGCGCGAAGGACTGCAGCCCGGGCGCCATGTGCCGGCTCTCGTCGGCGAAGATCTTCTTCGAGCGAGGGCCGACTTCATTCTGTTTCTTAACGGAAGTCATTCCTGGACTCCCACCTCGACGTGCCTGCGGAAACGCGCGGCCAGGTACGACGCGATCCGCTCGGACGCGGTTTCGCGGTAGAGGGCGAAGCTCGGCCAGGCGTTGACGTCGATGAGGACGAGGCGGCCGCCGGGCCCCGCGATCGCGTCGCCGCCGAAGACCTCGAGGCCGAGGGCCGCCGCTGCGCGCGAGGCCGCCGCTGCGAGGTCCCCGGGATCGAAGGGATGGCCCTGGAGACTCTGGTCGCGATGGTAGAACCACTGGAACCAGTCGCCGCCGTTCTCGGATCGCTCGCGCGGATCCACCTCCCCGACGCCATAGAACTTGATCAGGTCGCCGGGGACATGCTCCTGGATCACGGCCCGCTCGATTCCGCGGGAACGCAGTTCGGCGAGCGCCCGGGCGAGCGCCCCGGGATCGGGCGCGTAGACCACGTCTCCGGGCTGCGTCGCGTGAACGTCTCCGCGCTTGACCCAGCAGCCGGCCGGCGACTCGCGGAAGGCGGCATCCCGCGGGATCGGAAGCTCGGTCGGAACGAGGACGCTCGCGGGAAAGGAGACGCCGTTGCTCTCGAAGAGCGGGAGCGTGCGGTCCCGGTACGTGTTGCGAATCGCGGAAGCGCTGTTGACCTGGCAGACCCCGAGCTCCTGCCAGCGCTCGAGCCGGTTCAGGATCCCGAGCCGCTCGCACATGACGAAGAGAAAGGCCGGCGGCTTCTCGTTGGAAGCGACGACCTCTTCCGCGGTCTTCAGGCTCACGCCGAAGCCCTTCTCTTCGAGCCTCCTGGCGGTTTCCCGGAGGATCAAGGCGTCATCGGTCTCCCGTCCCGGCGAGTGGGCGAGCTCACGGTAGATCCCCCAGCAGGAATTCGCTTGCGGGGCGTTCACCGCTGGGCCTCCTGGCCTGCGAGGACGGCGGAGCCGGATGCCGCGAGCCGCGCGGCGAGCGCGACGTCCTCGCTCCGGTCCACGTCGACGACGGCGTCGATCGGAAGCCCGCGGACGGGCTCCCCCCGCTCGACGAGCCACGCGAGGTACTCCCGGAGCCGGCCGATCGTCCGCGGGGCAGGGAGATTCCGCACGCGCTCGGGAAAGAGATAGATACCCGCCGTCACGAAGTTCCCGGTGGCCCCGCCGATCGCAGCGATTCGGCCGGTCTCTTCGAGGGTCACCCACAGAGGCTTCTCGTCGGCGACGAAGGGGGTCACGGCGAGAACCGTCGCGTCCTCCGGGGCCCCGGCGGCCTCGCGCGCGAAACGAACGAAATCGGACCGCGGGCACCAGGCATCCACGGTGGAGACGAGGGCGGGCCCGGGCGGCAGCATCGCCGCGATTTCGCGGAAGCTCTCGTAGGACGACGCCGTCGTCTTGATCAGGACCCGCAGGTCCGCCTCGGGGAAGCGCGATCGGACGAAGCGGGCGCAGTCTTCCTCGTTGGCGTTGAAGATGACCGCGAGTCGCTCGATGCCGGCCGCGAGAAAGTTCTCCACGACGTGCTCGACGAGGGGAATCCCCTCGACCGGCACGAGAGGCTTCGCCACGGTCCAGCCGTCCTCGCGGAGCCGGCTGCCCTCTCCGGCGGCGAGGATTCCTCCGGCTCGGATCTCGCGGGCGCTCACAGGAGCTTCTCCAGGTCAGCGAGCCGGCGGATGACCGGATCTTCCGGGCAGCAGCCGCAATGCGGCTCTTCCCGGGAATCGCCGGCCAGGAGCACGTGGCGCATTCCCACGCCGCGGGCGCCGGCCATGTCCCGCTCGAGGGAATCGCCGACGAAGACCGTCTCGGATGCTTCCGTGCCGAGCTCGTCGAGCGCCGCGCGGAAGATCGCGGCGTCCGGCTTCGAACAGCCGACGTCGGCCGAATCCACGGCCGCCGAGAGCAACACCCCGATGCCGGCTTCCCGGCAGACCGCCGCGAGGTTCCCGTAGAAGTTCGACACGACGCCGAGCCTGTATCGGGGCTTGAGGCGCTCGAGGAGCTCCGCGCTGCGGGAGAGGCTCTCGCGAGCGTCACGGCAGAAACGCTCCGCGACGCGGGCGGGCACGACCTCGCCTCCCGTTCGGAGGCCCTCGGCGATCCCGCGGGCAAGCCGCGCGGCCGTCCCGGCCAGCGGCAGTGTCGCCGGCAGCGCGCCGACGAGCGCGTCGTCCGCCGCGTAGAAGGCCCGATCGAACTCCTCGCGCGACACGTCTTCCCCCTCGCCCTTCCAGAGCCGGAAGAACCGCTCCTTCCACGGCACGCCTTCGGCGTCCAGGGTTCCGCCGAAGTCGAACAGCAGTGCGTTCGCATTCTCGATTTTGGATCCTGGATTTTGGATTCGGGTGGATCTCACGGCAGCTCCTCGGCGACGATGGGACCCGGCTTCGCTGATTTGGTCGGTCCTCCGCGCAGCGGACCCGCCAGCAGGTACAGGGCGCCGGGCAGGATCCATGTCAGTTCCCGAGCGCGACGCGCGAGGCTATAGGCGGCGCCCTGGGCGGCGGGGAGCCCGAGCAGGACGAAGACAGCGACCCGGACTCCTTCGGCGCTGCCGGCCCGCGCCGGCACCCACAGGAGCATCGTGTTCAACGCCATCGCCAGCGCCTCGACCGCGAACGCCGTCCACCATCCCTCCGAATGCGTCAGCAGGCGCAGCATGACCCAGGTCTCGAGCAGTCCGCCGCACCAGCCCAGCAGGTTCCACCCGACCGCCGCGAAGTAGCGGCCGCGATGGTCGGCGTAGAAGGCGCGGATGCTCGCGTCCACGCTTTGCGCGGCCTCGACCCATCGGGACGCCCGCGCCTTCAACGGCTTCCATCGGGACAGCCGCGCCACGATCGGGCCGTAGGTTCCTCGGAAGACCGCCCAGGTCAACAAACCGAGCAGGACCCCCAGACCCGCGACGCCCGCCAGGGCGGCCCACCGCGCGGCGGTAGAGAGAGGGAAGCGCCACAGAGCCGCCGCCACGCCGGCGAACACGAACAGCCACTGCGCCACCATGTCGGCGTGCTTGTAGATCGTCACCGAGGCCAGCGCTCCGCCGGCCGGCAGCGCCTCCGCCGGGACGCGTCGAGCGCGGACGGGAGCCGCCGCGACCAGGCGCGCCTTGAGGGGCTCACCGGCGAAGCTACCCGGGGAGAGGTAGTTGACGGTGTCTCCGGCCAGATAGACGCCGAAGAGGCGCGGGAAGGAGGACAGAGGCGGGAGCGGATCGATCACCACCCACCAGCCAAGGCAGAAGGCGACCTGCGCGAAGAGGTAGAGCCCGACGAGGAGGAAGAACCAGCCTCCGATCGCCGACAGGTTCGCCGCGATGGCGGGCCAGCCCACCTTCCAGAAGATCCCGGCGAAGAGCGCGAGTCCCGCGGCGAGCAGCAGGAGCTGGACGGATCTCCGCGAAGCCCGGGCGACGAGGCCGCCCGCTCCGCCGCTCGTCCATCCGAGGTTCTCCGGGTCGTTCGGCTCGATTGGCGGCCGGCTGTTCACGATTCCTGTTGGCACATGAGGAAGCGAAACTAGAGGAGGTCGGGCCGGCTCGACTTGACGAGTTCCTTCAACTCGACCGGAAGCGCGAAATTCACGTCCTCCCGAACCGTCTCGAACTCCTCGACCTGGCGGACCCCGAGCTTCTCGCGCGCATGGTCCACGACCTCACGCACGAGGATCTCCGGTGCGGACGCGCTCGCCGTCAGGCCCAGCACCCGGACTTCCGCCAGCCACTCCGGCCGGATGTCCACAGCGCGCTCGATCAGGTAGGACGGAACGCCATGCGCGCGCCCCACCTCGCAGAGGCGCAGAGAGTTCGAGCTGTTCGGGGCGCCCAGGACGAGCAAGGCGTCCACGTGCGGCGCCATCGCCTTGACCGCGTCCTGGCGGTTCTGCGTGGCGTAGCAGATATCTCCCTTGGCCGGGCTCACCATCACGGGGAACCGCCTCTTCAAGACCTCGACGATTTCGCGCGTGTCGTCGAGCGACAGTGTTGTCTGGGTCAGGTAGGCGACCTTTTCCGGATCCGGGACCTCGACGGCCTCGGCCTCCTCCTTGCTCCCGACCAGGCGAATCGCGCCGGGCGCCTCGCCGAGCGTGCCGATCGTCTCGTCATGTTCCTCGTGCCCGATCAGGATGATCGTGTAGCCGCTCTTCGCGTAGTGGATGGCCTCCAGGTGGACCTTGGTCACGAGAGGGCAGGTCGCGTCGATCGTCTTGAGGCTCTTTCCCCGGGCCGCGTCGCGCACGGAGGGGGAGATGCCGTGGGCCGAGTAGATCAGCCAGGAGCCGGCCGGGACTTCGTCCACTTCCTCGACGAAGATCGCCCCCTTGCCGCGCAGCTCGTCGACGACGTAGCGGTTGTGGATTATCTCCTTGCGCACGTACACCGGCCCGTCGCAGACCTGCAAGGCCCGCTCGACGACGTCGATCGCCCGGACGACGCCGGCGCAGAAACCGCGCAGCCCCGCGACGAGGAGCTTCTCGACGCGGACCTCGGGGACTACGGCGGACGCCGCCATCACCATGTGACCGTCTCCAGCAGCTTCTCCTCCGTATTGCCGCCCGCCGCCTTCGAAGGACTCAATTCCGGGTAGAGCTCGAGCACTTTCTCGGCCACCCCGGCCGCGTCGAGCTGCAGGGTCGCGCGCTGTAACGCCTGCGGGCTGTGCTCGACGAACTGATCGGGAATGCCGTGGACCTGGAGCTTCTCGGCCGGGAGGCCCGCCGCATGGAAGGCCTCGATGACTGCGCTCCCGAATCCGCCGGCGCGCAGATGCTCCTCGAGGGTCACGATCCGGGGCGCCATGACCGACACGTTTACCAGCAGACCGGCGTCGAGCGGCTTGGCGAACCGGGCGTTGGCGACTCCGCACTCGATGCCTCTCTGCGCAAGGGCCTCGGCGGCCGCGAGAGCGACCGGCACCATCGAGCCGTAGGCGAGAAGACAGACGTCCTTGCCCTGCCTCAGGATCTCGCCCTGGCCGATCGGGATTTTCTTCAGCTCCGCGTCGAGCTCGACGCCGGTCCCCAGGCCCCGCGGGTAGCGCACCGTGAAAGGCCGGCCGGACTCGATGGCGGTGAAGAGGAGGTGCTGCAGCTCGTTCTCATCCTTCGGCGCCGCGACGATCATGTTGGGCAGGCAGCGGGTGTACGTGATGTCGAAGATCCCGTGGTGGGTCTTCCCGTCGTCGCCGACCAGGCCGGCCCGGTCCGCGCAGATCGTCACCGGGAGGGATTGGAGACACACGTCGTGGATCAACTGGTCGAAGGAGCGCTGCAGGAACGTCGAATAGATGGCGACGACCGGTTTCCACCCCGCCTTGGCCATGCCGGCGGCCATGATGACCGCGTGCTCCTCGGCGATCCCGACGTCGTAAACGCGGTCGGGGAAGCGCTTCTTGACCTCGATCAGGGCCGTCCCTTCGAGCATCGCGGCGCTGATGGCCACGATTTTCTCGTCCTTCTCCATGAGCCGGAGGAGAGTCCTCGCGAAGACCTGGGAGTACGTGTAGCGGGCGCCGGGCCCGGCCGCCGGCGCCGGGCTGCCCGGCTGGTGGAACTTGGAGGGGTTTTCCTCGGCGAGCTTGTATCCCCGCCCCTTGTGGGTCAGGACGTGGAGGACGACAGGCGTCCCCTCGGCGGAAGTCTCTTTGACGGCCCGCATGGCCTCCTCGAGCTCATGGAAGTTGTGCCCGTCCACGGGCCCGAAGTAGTGGAGGCCCATCTCCTCCCAGATGAGGTTCGGGAAAAACAGGCCTTCGACCGAGGTCTTGACCTTGCGCGCGATCGTCCAGGCTTCCTTGCCGAGAGGGAGCTTCGAGAGCAGCTTGTGTCCCGCCTCCGTCAGCTTCTGGTATTTGGGATGGAGAGTGAACCTGTTCCTCCAGTGGGCGAGCCAGCCGACGTTCTCGGAGATGGACCAGCCGTTGTCGTTGAAGATGACGACGAGGCGGCTGGGCTTCAAATGCACGATGTTGTTCAAGGCCTCGTAGCTCGGCCCCGAGGTCAGCGCCCCGTCGCCGACCACCGCGACGACATAGGGCTTCTCGGGAGAGTTCTGGAGGGCGACGGACATGCCGAGGGCGTAGGAGAGACCGGTCCCGGCATGCCCGGCGGCCAGCATGTCATGGGGGCTTTCCGCCGGCTCCGCGAAGCCCGAGAGCCCTCCCGGCGTGCGGATCGTCGGGAAGAGGTCGCGCCGGCCTGTGACCAGTTTGTGGGTGTAGCACTGGTTCGACGTGTCCCAGACGATCCGGTCCTTCGGGCTGTCGAAGGCGCGGTGAAGGGCCAGCGTCAGCTCGACGATCCCCAGGTTCGAGGCCAGGTGCCCTCCTGTCTTCGTGATGGTTTCGACGATGACGTTGCGGCACTCCTGGGCCAAGCCGGCCAGCTCCTCGTGGCTCAAAGCCTTGAGATCGCTGGGACTTTCGATCCTCCCGAGCAGGGAGGAGGCTTTCTTCTGTCTGCGTCCGTTTCCCGAGGGGGTTTTCACCTTCCTGCTGACCTCCATCCTCAAGCGTTTCCCGCTTGGGATTTACTGCATGAATGGGTAAATATATCAGCTTGATTCCGCTTGAGTTTCACCGGCCGGGGCCTCCGTGGCGCCCCGCCGTCGGCAAATAAGGGCTAAGGAGGTCCGTCAGGGGGTCATGGAATCTCTCAAGATCGGTTCCGACGAGCATGGGCGGCTTTTTTGCGACACCTTCATCGAGACACATCGGCCTTTCGAGCCCAGGGACATCGTCTGGCCGGAGCTTGACGAGGACAGCGTTTCGCGCTTGAAGGGCCTGCCCGTCTGGGACGAGGCTGCCCGCACCGAGGCCGCCACAGCCGTCAAGGTCCAGACCCTGGGAGAGACGGAGACGGACCCGATCCTCAAGGAGGCGATCGCCCTCCAGGGATATGAGGAGGGACGCCACGCGGAGATCATCAACCTGCTGACGAAGAAATACGGCATCCCGACCGCCTCGTACGGCGAGCCGGAGAAGCCGAAGAACCCGACCTGGACGTTTCTGCGGACGGGCTACGGCGAGTGCCTCGACTCCTTCTTCGCCTTCGGGCTCTTCGACATCGGCCGGCGAACCGAGTACTTCCACAAGGACATCGTGGACCTCTTCGACCAGATCATGCAGGAGGAGGCGCGGCACATCCTCTTCATCGTCAACTGGGCGGCGTACCTTCGGGCCCGCCGGCCCCTGCCGCTGCGGCCGGCCTTCGACGCTCGGCGCGCCTGGAACATCCTCGCGCAGGCCTTCGATCGGGTGAAGGGGGCGATGCAGATGGCCGGGGGCGGCAACGGCGACGGTGGTGCGGAAAAGAAGGGAACTCAGGACGGCTTCACCCTGAAGAGCCACACGGCCTTCGGCGACTTCAAGCTGCGCTCGTTCCTGGAGCTGTGCCTGGCCGAGAACGAGCGCCGCCTCTCGATCTACGACCCGCGCCTGCTACGACCGACCCTCGTCCCCAATACTGTCAAGCTGCTCGTCAAGCTCCTTCCGGTGGGCCGGAAGACGGTAGACGGCAGAGGGTAGACGTACGAGTCGCCGCCGAAGCCTGAAAAGGATGTCGCAAGGCCCCTCGTCTTCCGTCTTCCGCCTCCCGCCTTCCGGCTGATGGGTAACGACCTCCTGAGCGCCTGCGTCTTCTGCGCGGGCATGCTCCTGGGCCTCGAGCTGCCGCCGCCGCCCGGATACCACGTGGAGGCGAGCTTCTCCTATGCGACGTCGGCTCGCCGCTACGAGACTCCTGATGGGAGGAACGATGTCTCAGACGTCACTCCGAAGTTCGCCCTGGTCGGCTTCGGAGGCTCCCGGCCTCCGGGGGAGGGCATGGGGGGCGGGACGCCGGAGGCGGAATGGAGGGTCCGTGTCGGGCTCGGCACGTCCCACGACGAGCAGGAGCAGACGCCGTTCGCGATCAGCAACACCAACGCGACGGGGACGGGACGCTTCGAGAACTTCGCCATCGTCCTGCGCCATCCGTTCTCTCCGCGCGACTCCGTCGAGGCGGGGTGGAACCGGCGCCATCATTCCTCGACGGACCTCGTAGACATCGGCCAGGAACGTTACGTGCTCTCGGAGGAGCGCGTTCTGTCGGCCGAGCGCATAGACGTCGGCCTGGGCTGGCGGCATCGCTGGAAGGGTTTCGAAGCCGCCATGTCGGCGCGCTACGTTCGCCCCGATTCCAGCAACGCCGCGGCTGGAGCCTTCCAGATCACGGAGGGGCATCTCTGGGGCGGGGCGCTCGATGCGCGAGCCCGGCTCGGGCGGTGGACTCTTTCGGCCGGCGCCGAGCGTTCGACCGGCACCCTCTCCGTTCACGAGGAGAGCCAGCCGGCTTTCGTCGGTCACGACTTCGGCTCGACAGCGACGCTCGAAGCCTACCGGCTGGGCGTGGGCTATGCCGTTGGGAAGCGGGACTTCTTCCTCCAGGCGACCTATGACCGCTCCCGGTTGCCATTCGTGTCGTTCGCGGTCCTCGGCAGCGAGATCGCGGCCTTCGAGTCGGGTTACCACCCGGAATCGCGCTCCAGGGTGCTCCTCTGGGACCTGACGGCCCGGCACGAGTTCGCGCCGGGGTTTCGCTTCAAGCTCATGCTGCGCAACTCCCGCGGCAGCGAAACGCTCGGGCTGACGGACCCGACTGGTGTCCTCCCGGCAAAAGAGCTCGACATCCGGCGCTCCGGCGTGTTCGGCTCCGGCCTGTCCCGGGCCCTGGGCGCCCCCGAGGTCACACTGGGATTCGGAGCGGAGCTGTCCCTGCCGATCGGACGATGACGGAGGAGACAGAGGACAGAGGACGAGGGACTGAGGACTTCACCCGCCATTGGCCCGATGGATGTTCTGCGCGGCCAGGCCCGTTCGAGTCCTCGATCCTCAGTCCTCCGTCCTCAGTCGGGAGATAATCCCCTTCCAACGTGAGATCCCGACGGCGCATCCTGTGCGTCTTTCCCCGCTATGCTCGGTCCTTCGGGACGCTGCACCACGCCTATCCCCTGATGCCGCGCGTGCGCGCGTTCATGCCTCCTCAGGGACTGTTGCTCATCGCGGCGGCTCTCCCCCGGGATTGGGACGTGCGCTTCGTGGACGAGAACATGTCGCCGGCCACGGACGAAGATTTCGCCTGGGCCGACGCGGTCTTCGTGTCCGGCATGCACGTCCAGCGCGACCGCATCGCCGACGTCAACGAGCGGGCGCACGAGGCCGGCAAGGTTACGGTTCTCGGCGGCCCCTCCGTCTCCGCCTCTCCCGAGTGGTACCCGGACTTCGACATCCTCCACATCGGGGAGATGGGCGATGCGACGCGGGCGATCTGCGAACGCCTGGACGAATCCGTCGAGCGGCCCGCCGGGCAGATGCGTTTCACGACAGGAGAGCGGACTCCGCTCACCGACTTTCCCACCCCTGCCTACCATTTGATCGACCTCAAGCATTACTTCCTCGGGAGCGTCCAGTTCTCGAGCGGCTGCCCGTACCGCTGCGAGTTCTGCGACATCCCCGAGCTCTACGGCAGGAATCCCCGGCTCAAGACGCCCGAGCAGGTCTGCCGTGAGCTCGACGCGATCTTCGCCGCGGGGCCGCCCGGCTGCGTCTACTTCGTGGACGACAACTTCATCGGCAACCCGAAGGCTGCCCTGGAGCTGCTCCCGCACCTGATCCAATGGCAGCGGCGGACCGGCTACCGCCTGCGCTTCGCCTGCGAGGCGACGTTGAACATGGCCCAGAACCGGAAGCTCCTGGAGCTGATGCGCGAGGCCTTCTTCCACACGGTCTTCATCGGGATCGAGACGCCGGACGCCGAGGCCCTCCACGGGATGGTCAAGGATCAGAACCTGCGCCTGCCGATTCTGGAGGCCGTCGAGATCCTGAACTCCTACGGCATGGAGGTCGTCTCGGGGATCATCCTGGGCCTCGATCAGGACACCGAGCGCACCGCGGACACGATCCTGGCCTTCATCGAAGCCTCGAAGATCCCGATGCTCACGATCAACCTTCTCTACGCGCTGCCGAAGACCCCTCTCTGGCGCCGCCTCGAGAAGGAGGGCCGCATCCTCTCCGACGGCGCCGGCGGCGAGGAGTCGAATGTCGACTTCCTGCTGCCCCGCGATCTCGTGCGCCGGAGCTGGTTGAAGTGCGTGACCGAGGCCAACGCTCCCGAACCGCTCTACCGGCGCTTTCAACACCAGATCGAGCACACCTTCCCCAACCGCTTCAAACCCGGCGCGCTCCGGAGGGTCGAGCCGGGGGACGTCGCCAACGGCTTGAAGATCCTCGCCCGGATCCTCTGGCGCGTCGGCGTCCGCTCCGACTACCGGAAGACCTTCTGGCGCATGGCCCGGCCGGCCTTGAAGCGGGGCGACATCGAATCCGTCATTCACGCCGGCCTCGTCGGGCACCACCTGATCCGGTTCGCCCGGGACTGCGAATCCGGCGTCGGCGAGTATTCCTTCTATTCCGAGAAGGGGAGCAAGGCGCGCGCCCCCCGGCCCGCCGTCCGGCGCCTGCCGGCCCCCGAAGGCGCTCCCGAACAAGCTATGTCAGAACTGATATAGCTGGTCGATCGGATAGATTCTTTTCGAGGACGCAGGCGGCATGAGGGCCACGAAACGGAGAAAGATCATCGTCCTGATCGCGACGAGCGCCGACGGGTACATCGCGAGGAAGGACGGGGGCTTCGAGTGGCTCGACCGCCCGGGATCGGCCGGAAACTACGGCATGGACAGATTCTTCAGATCGATCGACACGATCCTCTGGGGCCGGAAGACCTACGATCTGGCGGTGCGGATGGGCCAGAAAGGCGGTGGATTCGGCCCGAAGATCCAGAACCACGTTTTCTCGCGCCGCCCGCGGAAGTCTCGAATCCCGAACGTCGAGTTCGTCCGCGAGCCCGTGAGGCGGTTCGCCAAGCGCCTCCGCGCCCGGCCAGGCAAGGACATCTGGATGATGGGCGGCGCCGGGATCATCGCGTCCTTCCTCGACGCCGGCGAGATCGACGAGTTCCTCATCCACGTGATCCCGGTCTTCATCGGCGAAGGCACTCCCCTGATCAAGCCGCGCCGCCGCCTCGTCCCCCTGCGCCTCCTCTCCGTCCGGCGCTTCCCCGACGGCGTCGTCAGCCACCACTACGCCGTCCAACGCAAAACACCTCGGCAATAGGAAGTTTGACCGGCTGGACATCTTCGGATCGCCTCCCAAGAGGTATTCACGCAGTTCTCCGGCGGAGTCGTTCCCCTGTCCCCACCTTGGAAGAACAGGACCCTGTAGAAGAGGCATCGCGGGAGGCGAAGCGAGAGGAAGGGACCAGGCGTGCGGCAGCGCCGCCCGCCGCACGTCCCGAGCGAGCGAAGCCGACGTTCTAGGGGCGGATCACGACCGCGGGATCGCCGCGGTCGAGGGCCAGCTCGAGGCGCTTGCGGATCGCGAAGAGCTCGAGGTGGGAGACCTTGGAGCCGGGGCCGCGCTCTTCGACTTTTCGGAGCGTCGCCCAGGCGAGCTCGACGGGAAGCGCGCAGAACTCGACCAGTCCTCGATCCGCGCCGGCGCGCTGGAGGGCGAGCGTGTACTCACCGGCGACCTGGAGGTCCTGCCGGGCGAGGGTGAAGACCTGGGCGCGGGGGGCGTTTTTTGGCAGGAAGCTCCGGCCCTCGGGGACGTCCACGGCGGCGTCCTTCAGGATGTTGACGAGCTGGAGGGCCTCGCCGAAGGGCGCCGCGCGCTCTCTCAGGTACGGGGCGATCGCGGCGAGAGCATCGCGCTTGAGGAGGAAGAGCTCCGAGAGCATCTCTCCCACGATTCCGGCGACGGCGTAGCAGTAGTCGCGCAGGTCCTGGAGGCCGTTCAAGACGAGAACGCCTTTGTCCGAACGCGCGACGAAGCCGGCCATCCCCTCCGCCGAGCGCGCGACATGATCGCGCACGCTGGCGACCGCCTCGGGATCGAGGGCGAAGAAGGCGTCCAGGACGAAGGGCGTCGCCGCGATGAGCTCGCGGTATCCGGCGTGGGGAGAGGCGCCGGCCGCGCTCCATTTCTCCGCGAGCAGCCTCGCCTTCGCGGGAGAGAAGTCCCGAAGGAGATCCCGGAATTCGTGGAGCGCCTCGATCCGCCTCTCGGGGGGCCAGTGCGAGGCGTCTTCGAAAGTATCGGCGATGCGGAAGAGCAGATAGGCGACCATCACCTGCCGGCGCGTGGGTTCAGGCAGGACGGGGATGGAGATCGCGAAGGTGCGGCTCGTTTTTTCGAGGAGGTCTTCGAGCGCGGTCATGACGGCGGTGCTGCGGACAGGAATTGTTCCAGAAAAGCGGCGAGGGCTTCCGAGCAGGCGTGGACGCGGCGGCGCAGGTCAAGGAGCGTCGGGATCGTCGAGGGTTGCGCGAGGGCTCGCAGGACCACGGAGGGGCGGTGGATTCCGCCGTCTCTGCCCACGCACCGGGCCAGATACTCCGGGAGGTCTTCTTCGGCGCGGTCGGTGATGGCTCGGACGACGAGGTAGGGAACCCGGTGAGAGGCGGCGGCGCGCGCCCAGGCCGCGGACTCCATGTCGGCCGCGGCGGGACCGGCGCCGTTGAAGGCCAGGGCGTGAGCGATCTTTCCCGCCGCCTGGACGATCGGGCGTTCGACGGTGAGAAGCGCTCCGGCGTTCGCCCCGGAGATCTCCAGCGCGCGCTCGAGAAGCCGCTCGTCCGGCGGCGGCGCGTCGCCTTCGGAATCGCGAACACGGCTGGATACGAGCAGGTCGCCGACGGAGAGATCCGCCGACAGCGCGCCGGCGGTGCCGGCGCCGAGGAGCGCCGCGGGCCGGACCCTCTCGCAGAGCAGAGCCGCCGCACGGCCCGCGTTTCCCGCGCCGTCTCCCGTCATGGCCAGGGCCACCCTGGCCGGCCCGATCCGCGCCTCGACGAAACCGCCGCGGACGCGGGCCTCGCGGGCCCGCGAGAGCACCGCCCCGAACTCCTCTCGAAAAGCCGTAACGATGGCAACCGGCCTCTCGTTGCTGCTAGTTCCTTGCATACCCCTTCTCGCGGAACCAGGCGACGGCCCGGGCGAGCGCTTCCTCGACCGGGGTCTGGGGGAAATCGAGTTCCCGGACGGCCTTGGCGGAGTCGAAGAACATCTTGTGGCGCGCCATGCGGACCCCTTCGAGTGGGACGCGCGGGACGCGGCCCGTCAGGCGCGCCGCCAGAGTGTCGGCAGCGGCCGCGGTGAGCGGGACCCAGTGAGGAAGGCGGAGCCTGGGCGAGGCAAGCCCCGTCAGCCGGGAAAGAGCGTCCAGGATCTCCTTCAAGGTCATGTTGCGGTTGCCGAGGATGTATTTCTCGCCGATGCGCCCCCGCTCGGCGGCGAGGATATGCCCTTCGGCGACGTCCCGCGCGTCCACGAGGTTCAGGCCCGTTTCGACGTACGCCGGCATCCGGCGGTTCAAGAAATCCACGATCATCTGCCCCGTGGGGGTCGGCTTGATGTCGTACTCGCCCACCGGCGTGGAGGGGTTGACGATGACGACGGGGAGGCCCCGCGCCGCCCAGCTCTCCGCGATGCGCTCGGAGTCGTACTTGCTCCGCTTGTAGTGGCCGATCATCGAAGCCGCCTCGACGGGTGTCGTCTCGTCCGCCGACGAGCCGCCGGGCGCGAGGCCGAGCGCCCCGACGGAGCTCGTGTGGACGACTCTCCGCACGCCCGCCCGGGAGGCCGCGCACAGGACGTTTTCCGTGCCGGCGACGTTCGACGCGTAGAGCTCCCGCGGATCCACCGCGTA
>Ga0153915_10003217_pt1 | contig 14952 bp, 15 predicted proteins | sample Opewatmetagenome_2_FD_107003 | JGI IMG/M metagenome (GOLD analysis project Ga0153915, IMG submission 107003) | Freshwater wetland microbial communities from Ohio, USA - Open water 3 Core 3 Depth 3 metaG | ecosystem: Environmental > Aquatic > Freshwater > Wetlands | place: USA: Ohio, Lake Erie...
GCCCATCCTCCGAGACACGTCCAATGACGGAAGGACGAACCAGCGTAATTGGGACGGAGGGCCACGCTGGATCTTCGAGACAGGTAGTCCAGGCGGGTCGAACGGGGTCCCTATCCTGCTATCGAGTTCAGAGTTCATCTTCAAGGCGTTGTTCGAGGCGTTCAAGGAGGCGTTCGCGGAAACCCAACTCCAGGAGGTCACGCCTTCGCTGGACTTTCTCATCATGTTCTCCAAGCGCGTGTTGCGCAACTTCATCGACAACCTCCTGTCGATCATTTCCGAGGTGATTCAGCAGGTGACGTTCTACCTGGAGGTGACGGTGAACGACGTCACAGCGAGTGTGGGGGCGGGCATGAGGTTCTCGTTCATCATCACAGGGGAGGCGATTGAGAGCATCGTCAGATGGATAATCCAGGCATTGGCCACCTTCATTGTCAACCTTGGCCGTGCGAGCCACCCAATCGTCTATCCGCTCTTCCCGAAGGATTTCTTCTCGGGACTCTATCTCAGCTTCCAGGCGATCTGCTTCGTGGGCATGCCAAAGATGATCCGAGCACTTGGCGCAATCGGCGACCTCCAGCAGAGGTTCACCTTCGCGGTTTCGATCTCCCCCAACATCCCGGCGATCGGCAAGCTCCTAGGAAGGCACTGGGGAACATGGGAAGTATCCTTCGGATCGTGCCTCGAGAAGGTTCCCAGGACTTTCGCCGCTGGCTTCCTGACCAACGATAGAGTAGGTGACTACGTTGACTACTGGCTCGTCAAGGGACGACTGTATGACAAGTAGAGATTCGAAATAAATATGAGCATATGATGCATGCGATGACTGAGCCCGATGAGTTTCCTCTCTTCGATATTGGGAAGTTACCTCAACGACGTCTGGTTCCAGCTCACCTTCCTAATCGTTGTGTCGATCTTCGCGAGTTTCTTGTTCGCGCGCTTCGGGCAGCCTCGGATTATCGGGTACATCGTGGTCGGCGTCATTATTGGTCCGAGCCTGCTCGGAATAATAGTCCCGCCGGAACCAACCGTTCCGGTTCCCCCAACCGGAGCAATCGTCACAGGATTGCCTGAGTCGATTATCATGCTCGCGCAACTCGGCGCGATAATCCTGCTTTTCATGATTGGTCTCGAGTGCGACTTGAGGGAGATCTACACCAGGAGATCGATATCCATCGCAGTCGGGGGAGTGCTGATACCTTGGGCCGCGGGGTACTTCCTGGCACAGGCGTTTGGATTCAGCTCCGAAGCAATATTCATCGGAGCGACCCTCGTAGCTACGAGCGTCGCCATCACAGCGAGCGTCATATCTCAGCTCGGATTGATCGGCACGCCGGTCGCGTACGCTATCGTGGGCGCGGCGGTTGTCGACGACGTGCTCGGAATGGTGGTTCTTAGCATCTCGAAGGGTTTCACGCAAACCGGCCACTTCGACATTGGAGCGATCGGGCTTCTTGTGTTGGGCGCGGCCCTTTTCGTGGTTGTGGGTGCATGGATAGGTGCGAACATCCTCTCACGATTGGTGTTCAGCGTCCAGATATCCGGTTACCGTCGGAAACTTCCGATGAGTGGATTCGTGCTCGCACTCGCAATAGCATTCCTCTATTCATTCATCGCAGAAACGATCGGGATAACTGCGTTGGTCGGGGCATTCGTCGCGGGGACTGCGTTCTCGGGTTCTGCGCTTCGCGAGGGCCTGCGCAAGGGAGCTCAGTACGTGGAATCCCTGTTCGTCCCGATATTCTTCGTCTCACTCGGCGTGGCGGTGGACCTCGCGGGTATTTGGGATCAGATCGGGTTTGGCATCGCGCTGACTGCTGTCGCAATCGTCACCAAGATCGTTGGATGTGGGATACCTGCGAGACTCACGGGAATGACGTGGTGGGACTCACTCTCAGTCGGGGTAGGCATGATGCCGCGGCTGGAGATCGCCCTTGTCATCGCATACTACGGGCTCACGACGGCCATCATAACATCGGAGGTGTATTCGGTCGTTGTATTCATGGGCCTTATGACCGCACTGTTCGCTCCGGCCATCCTGAAAGTGTGCTTGAGAAGGGGCGGACATGCCTTCGTAGAATCATGAACATTGTCCGGAGAGATCAGTTCTCTGCGGTAACGAGATCGCCGACGCAGGCTCTTCCCTTTGGGACAGGGCTTCTCACGCAATCGGCAGGGCCTTTCATGCCTAGCGAAAGAAGGAACGCCCGTCCGAATGCAACCGCGGACTGTTTGTCCCCTCGCTCGACTTCCCGAAGGAATGCCCGGCCGACCAAAAGCGCAAAGTCCTTGTCTCCCGTCATCTCGGCACGCCTGCGAATTACAGAATTAGCCCAGTTGCGGATATATAGCGTGCTAGCCGGCAATCAGCGTTGATTATCATTACTGGTAAGCCAGTGCGCTCGTCCAGATGGACTCACTTGATGACGTCAAGGCCTTTCATGTAGGGCCTGAGGACTTCGGGCACCGTGACGGAACCGTCTTTGTTCTGATAATTCTCCAATACGCTGATCATTGTCCTCGGGAGTGCTATCCCCGCGCCGTTGAGGGTGTGCACGAACTCGCTCTTCAGATGGGGTTCCCGGCGGAATTTTATCATCGCGCGTCTCGCCTGGAAGTCCTTGAAGTTGCTGCAGGATGAAACCTCGAGCCATTGCTCCATACCTGGCGCGTGCGTCTCGATGTCGTAGGTCTTGGATGAGTGGAACCCCATGTCACCTGTACAGAGCAGCTTCACACGGTACGGGATCTTGAGTCCCTGGACGACCGCCTCCGCGTCCACGAGCAGAGTCTCCAGCTCCGCGAGTGAGGTCTCCGGGAGCACGAACTTCACGAGTTCGACCTTGTTGAACTGGTGTACCCTCCCGATGCCCTTGGTCTCGACGTGCTTGCCCGCTTCCCTCCTGAAGGACGGCAGGTACGCTGTATGATATATGGGTAGTCGCGACCTATCCAAGATTTCGTCTGAGTAAAGGTTCGTTACAGGGACCTCCGCCGTCGGGTTCAGGTAGAGGTCATCCCTTTCGATCCAGTACATGTCGTCCTTCAGTTTCGGCAGCTGGCCTGTCCCTATGCAGCTCTTCTTGTTGATCACCACGGGCGGGAAGAGCTCCGTGTACCCTTGCTCGTGGTGAAGGTCGAGCATGTAACTTATCAATGACCGTTCCAGTCTCGCGCCATCTCCCTTGAGGACGTAGAAACCGGCTCCTGTTACTTTGATGCCCCTCTCGAAATCGATGATGTCCAGCCGCTCGCCTATCTCCCAGTGAGGAAGCGGCTTGAAATCGAATTCTCGAGGCGTTCCCCACTGTTTGATGACGACATTGTCCTCGGGTCCTCCGACGGGAACGCTCGGGTCTGGGATGTTCGGCATGTTCAGGAGCACCTCGTCCCGCTCAGCCTCGATCATCTTCATCTCGCTCTCGATGACCTTGATCCGTTCGGCGATGCCCCTCATCTCTCCGATTTTGGTCTGCTTCTCCTCCTTCGGAAGACTCGGAATCTGCTCGGACACCTCGTTTCTCTTCCTTCGGAGATCGTTGCCCTCCTCGGTAAGAGCTCTCCACCTTCCGTCGAGCTCCAGGAATCTCTCAAGAACGTTGAGTTCGTAGTTGCGGTCTTGGAGGGACTTCCTCACAAGCCCTTCGTTCTCCCTTATGAATTTGGGGTCCAACAGCTGACCACGTCCTCGGCCCGTGCCAATATTCTAGAGCGTATTTAAAACATCATATCTGGCCGTTCTTATCCTACGCCAGCACTATGGTCGAGCCCCTGACGTCGATGAGCGCGGACGATGTTTTGTCCGCGACGATCTTGGCGATTTCCTTCCGATCCCCCTCGTACGAGCTCAGGACGCGGATCTTTACCAGTTTTGCATTCTTGATCTGTCGGATGAGTTCGTCCAGTACCTTCTCGCTCAAGCCTTCCTTGCCGATGTGAAGCGTCGACTTGAGTTTCTGGGCTGACACTCTGAGTCTCAGTATGGCCTTCTTGTCCACTCATATCACCGTCCGTTCCCCCATCGGAAGCCTCAGGACGTGTCCGCAGCTGAGGCACGTGATTATGACCCTGCGTTCTCCAGTTCTTGACCTCACATTCACTGGAGGCACGAAGTATGCATGGCAGTCTGGGCAGTACTCGCGCTTGTGCCCCGGTCTCACCTTGTGTCGCTCTCCAATCCGAAGGGCGAGCGCGACGTATCTCTTTGCACGGTCCTGTTTGCCGGCCTTCGCCTCCGTTCTCGCCAGTTCGAAAAGCCTCTCGATGCGATCCGCGGCAATTCCCTTCGCATCCTTCTTGCCGAGATGCCTCCTTGCCATTCGATTTCGTCATGAGGATGAGTGTAGATAATGATTGGCCGTCTGGATGGGCCGTGCTGGCCCCTGAATCCAATGTTGCCGCGACTCAGTGAGCTTTAAATACGATTATCCTTATCCCCACAAATCTGAGATAGCAATAGCAACTGGTGGTCTGATGTCTCGCAAGCCAGGGAGCATGTACAGGGAGATCAAGGGTCAGGCGTACAGCCGAAGGGAGTACATGGGAGGAGTCCCCTCCAATCGGATTACGCAGTTCGAGCATGGAAACAAGAGCGACTATCCTGTTCGGATGACTCTTCGCGTTACCGAGCAGTGCCAGATCAGGCACATCGCTCTCGAGGCCGCTCGTATATCGGCCAACCGTTACCTGGCGAAGAAGATAGGCCTGACGGGATATCACCTGAAGATCAGGGTCTACCCGCACAACGTGATTCGCGAGAACAAGATCGCGACGGGCGCGGGAGCGGACCGTATATCTGACGGCATGAGGCACGCCTTTGGCAAGCCGGTCGGGACAGCCGCCCGCGTCGGCGCCGATCAGGAGATAATGAGCCTCGAGACGACCCAGGCGCACTTCGTCACGGCGAAGCTCGCCCTGAAGAGAGCCGCGATCAAGCTGCCTTCGCCGTGCTACATCGAGGTCGAAAGGGGCAGAGCCGCAGCTGCGTGAGCATCGCAGGTCTGCGAAAGGGTTTTACCATCTCCCCGTCTTTACCTTTGAGGCTCTGGACGGCTGAACTGGGCCATCAGCTAAGTCGACGGGTTTGGACCGAATGTTCGACATCGATCTTACCAGCGCGATATCCGAGATCAAGCGCCTGAAGGCGCGGGTGGTCGCGCTGCAGGTACCGGAAGGCCTGAAGAAGCGGGCATACCAGCTGGCGGAAGACATCGAAAACAAAGCAGGTGTGGAAGTCCTCGTCGTCGCGGAACCGTGTTTCGGAGCCTGTGATGTTCCAGGGTCATTGTTCGACATCGTCGACGCCATTGTCAATGTGGGCCATTCGTCAATACCTTCTCTCAGGTTCGACAGACCCGTCATCTTCGTTCCTGCAAAATCGCGCATACCGATTTCAGATCAGCTAAAGAAGGCAGTGGGTCTTCTGCAGGAACCCGTGGGCGTCTTGGCTACCTCGCCGCATCTCCAGGATCTGGATGATGTCCTGGAGGGGCTAGAGAACATGGGAATAAGGACGAAGGTAGGCGACGGCGACGGCAGGATATCTCATCCAGGTGAGGTCCTCGGATGCAACTTCTCATCAGCATCATCAATCGCGAAGGAGGTTAACAGTTATCTTCTGATTGGGAGTGGCACATTCCATGGACTTGGCGTGCATCTTGCAACTGGGAAGAAGGTAGTGATACTCGATCCAAATCTCGAAGATCCCCGCGAGATCGACCAGGTGAAGGATAAGGTGCTGAGGCAGCGTTCAGCCGTCATCGAGAGGGCGCAGAACGCCCGCGTCTTCGGGATCATAGTCGGGGAGAAAGCGGGACAGAGGAGAATGAGGAGGGCCAAAGAGCTCCGGAAGCTGTTGCGTTGGAAAAAGAGGAACGCCGCCCTCATAATAATGGACAAGTTTGACCCAGAAAAGCTCAGGGCTCTCGGGTTCGATGCATACGTCTCGACTGCCTGCCCGCGGATCGCTATTGATGACTATGCAATGTATGACAAACCTCTTCTCACTCCCCAGGAACTGGAGATCGTGCTCGGCGTGAGGAAGTGGGAGAACTACGTTTTCGACCAGATGACAGAGGACGAAATCTAGCCGGTGTTCCTGAATGATTGATGTCAATCGCCTGCTATCTCTCGGTTGTCGGACATCTTCGACTGTTGGAATTGGGGCCCTCCAAGTCAGCATGATGGAGGCCACGACTATGAAGCTCAGGGAAGGGAATTGCCGTGTGTCCGTCAAAGGGTATGACGATCCCAAGCCTCTTGTGCGAGATCTCATAGACCACAAGATCGATGCTGCGGTCAGAGGGATGATGGGCTCTCTCGAGGTATTGAGGGAGCTCAAGCGCAAGTTCGGCATCAGGGATGTTTTTCGCACGGCGGTCTTGGAGAACGCCGGCGGCAAGCAATTCCTCCTGACCCCCGTCGGAATCGATGAGGGCAAGTCGGTGACTGCGAGGATCGATATCGTGAAGGCGACGATAGGGTACTTCTCATCAGCAGGATGGAGCCTATCGGTCGGAGTGCTTTCGAAGGGCAGGGTTGAAGACGCCTCCAGGGGGAGGGATATCCGAAAGAGTCTGAGTGAGGGCGAAGGAATCGCGAAGGTCCTTGTGTCACTAGGAATTCAGGCGAAACACTACTCCATCCTTCTCGAGGACTCCGTCCGAGAATCCGACCTCGTCGTTGCTCCTGACGGGGTGACGGGGAACCTGATCTTCAGATCGATGCATTTCGTCGGTGGCGGAAAGTCTTACGGGGCACCAGTCGTCAACATCCCCGAGGTATTCGTGGACACGTCGAGGTCGAAAGCTGATTTCTCGGACTCTGTGCTTCTCGCTGCTGGGCTGGCTGCGGCACAGCACGGAGAGAAAGACACGAGCTGAAACTATTATACCAGAATCCGCGTATCCCAAACCGAATGAGACTGGAGATCAACGGTTGGACTTCAAAGATAACCTTCTCTGCGACCCACATCATACCTATGCACTCGAAGTGCGGGAGACTGCACGGGCATGACTATGCAATAAACGCGGTGATCGAAGGAGAATTGGGGAAAGATGGAGTCATTATGGATTTCATAAGCGTCAAAGAATTCCTAAGGAGTGTGGCCTCAGAGCTTGATCACAGAGTACTGATACCTCGGAAGGATCCGGGCGTCAAGGTCGAGGGCGACTATGTCACCTACAAGATCGGAGACAAGGAGGCGAGACTGCCAGCCTGCGACTGTGCCATTCTCGATATCGAAGTCGCGTCCGCGGAGATCCTCGCGGGATTCGTCCTCTCAAGGCTCCTCGCGAAACTGGCGTTTCCCAAGAACGTGGCAAGAATCGAGATCGGCGTCGATGAAGGAAGGGGTCAAGGCGCCTGGATCAGTCACGAATTCTGAATGACCGGGTGTTGTCGAATGCATAAGGCAGTAGTGCTTCTGTCGGGTGGACTCGATTCCTCCACGGTCCTGTCCATCGCGCTGAAGAAGGGGTACAAAGTCGTCGCCCTCACGTTCGACTATGGTCAGCGACATGGCAAAGAACTGGAGAGTGCCAAGAAGATCGCGCACCACTTCGGTGTCTTGGATCACGTCGTTATGAGCCTAGACATTGGCCGCTTCGCGAAGAGTTCGTTGACCGACAAATCGATTGGTATTCCCCAAGGCAGGACTAGGTCCGAGATAGATTCGGGCATTCCCAACACCTACGTCCCTGCCCGCAACCTCGTGTTCCTGAGCGTGGCGAGCTCACTCGCGGAGAGCATCGGAGCGGATGCGGTCTTCATAGCGGCGAATTCGATTGACTTCAGCGGTTACCCCGATTGCACACCGGAGTTCATGGAGGCATTCCAAAGGACCTTGGAAATTGGCACAAAGGCCGGAAGGGAAGGCAGCCCCGTGAAAGTGATTGCGCCAATTATCACCTTCTCGAAAGCAGAGATTGTCCGAGAGGCCATCCGTCTACATGTCCCAATCGAGCTGACTTGGAGCTGCTATCGAGGAGGACCGAAAGCATGCGGGAGATGTGATTCGTGCCTGCTCCGACTTCAGGGTTTCTCAGATGCTGGTATTAAGGACCCGATCGAATACGAGGTGCGATGATGAAGGTATACTCGATATTCAAGTCGCTTCAGGGAGAGGGTCTGACGATAGGCGCCCCGACTGCGTTCATCCGCACATCGGGATGTCCCCTGAGGTGTACCTACTGCGACACGCCCCAGGCCATGGAGATTGGAGAGCAGATGACCGTCGAGACCATTCTTGCCAAGGTGAGGAAGATGAAGTGCAGGCATGTGTGCCTGACAGGGGGTGAACCGCTCGCCCAGAAGGATGCCCTGAGGCTCGTCAAATCGCTACTCGACCAGGGGTATCAGCTGGTATTGGAGACTAATGGTGCGATGCCACTTGACGAGCTACCTTGCGTTGAGAACCTGATCATCAGTATGGACATCAAGTGTCCGTCGTCCGGGGAAGCGGATAAGATGAGGTTCGAGAACATCGAATTGCTCGGCCCCACAGACCAGCTGAAATTCATCATCTCCGACGAGAAGGATTACGAGTATGCCAAGGAGATTCTTGAGAGACATCCAGCCAAGTCAGAAATCGTATTCACGCCGGTCGGAGGCACGAATCTTCGATGGTTGGCCGAGAATGTCCTGAAGGAAGGGCTCGATGTCAGGGTTCTGCCGCAGTTGCACAAGTACATCTGGGGTGACGAAGACAACAGGTAAGGATCTGCTCATCCTCTGAACGATGGCCTCTTGGAGAGAAGGCGGGGAAGCGGCAACCTACCCTTCGGATAGCCCGCAGACATCTCGGCAATGGACTTCTTAAGCTCCCCCAAGGTCATGACTTTTACTTCGCCACTTCGCAGCCGAACTGGGAGGTTGCCAGAATCTTTCTCTTTCTGGCCGACTACCACGATCATGTTGACCCATTCCATTTCGGCATTGCGAATCTTCTTGCCCACCTTGTCGTCCATGTCGTCGATATCGACTCTCGTCTCCAACTGGTCGGCGATCTCCGCGCAGTCTTTGAGGTACTCTGCCCCGACCGGAATCAGTCTGACTTGTGTCGGGGCTAGCCAGAACGGAAGCGCAGGCTTCTCGTGCTTCAATGCCTCCTCGAGCAGAACATAGATCCATCTCTCGATCGAGCCGATCGAGGAGTGGCAGATTATGCATCCCTTCTTCTTTCCGTCCGCGTCTGCATACACTATCCCGTATCTCTCCGCATCCTCAACGTCAAGCTGGACAGTACTTAGCTGAACGGCCCCTCCAACGGAGTCGACGCCTTGGAACTCGTGCTTGACGGCCCAGTAGTGCTTCATCTCAGAGAGCACCTCGACAAGTGCTGGCTTTCCCGAGTGCTTCAGAAGCTCGATCAGGTTGTTCTTGTACTTATCATAGAATTCCTTGACGATTCTGAAGGCGATTGCGTACTCCACTCCTGTCGCATCGGCGAGATCCGCATAGTGCTTGTACAGCAGCATGTACTCCTTCCATCCCTCGTCGATGTCCTTCGTGAAGCAGTGGACGTCGGGCATGTGGAATGCTCTGAGCCTTTTGAGTCCGGTGAGCTCGCCCCGCTGCTCGAGCCTGAAGCTCTTGGAGAACTCGTAGACTCTTAGTGGAAGGTGCCTGTAGCTTAGGGTTGCGCCCTTCATCATCCTGAAGAGCCCGAAGTCCCCCGCGAACCTCAGAACGAACTCCCTGTTCTCCTCCGTCTTCAGAGTGTAATGTCGTTCATGGAACGAGATCCCTTGGCTGCGTATGTCCGGCAGCGACCAGTCGTACAGGATTGGAGTGTCAATCTGCACGGCACCAATCCTGTCCAATGCGATTTCCTGAGCCCACCGCTCAAGCAGGCTGAAGATGAGGTGACCCTTCGGAAACAGCCTGAAGTGCCCCCTGTCGCTCGCCTCCTCATAATCCACAAGCTCGAGCCTTTGCATCGCCTTGATAGACGGAGGCTCCTCTCCCTTTCCCCTTCCCACCTCCTCGGCGAGAATGAACTTCTTCAGCGTCGCGTACTTCTCCAACACGTCCAGCGAATCGATCTTCTCAAGATCAAGCGGGATCTCCTCGCCTTCCGGTGTTAGAATGTAGAATGTCCTGTGAATGCTTTCGACGACCTCTTCTCGCGTCACGTGCTTCTGCTCGGCAGAGAATTCGCGAGATAGCTCGGAGAGCGGATGCCCCTTGCAGCTGATCGTGAACCCCTTGTACCAGCCAAAGGGTGATCTGTGGACCGGAATCCCTTTGGCCGAGAGTGCCGCCTCCGTTGCCTTCAGAACGTCTATGGCCTGTTTTGGCTGGGCGAGATTTGAGCTGAGATGGGCATATGGATAGAGGACCAGTTTCTCAGCTTTGACCTTCGAGAACACCTCTGCGAGGTCAGCTGCTGCCACCTCCGCGATCGCCTCAGGATCTTCGTCGGATGCTTCGATTGTTGAGAAGGACACCAGGACTTCATTGAAGGAGTAGGTTTTCGAATGGCCAGTTGGCAGTTCCTCTGCCATTTTGGTGGGCTCTTTTATCTCGTATTCAAATCTGTCAGCGTGTATGAGGAGAACCCTCATTGGGAATCGTCGTCGACATAGATGGAAGAGTATTAAAAGAATGCACAATTGCCAAGGTCTCGCATGAAGCGAAATATATTCCCAGTCCCTCATACGGGTGCAGAAGAATTGGTTTGGCAGGGGGCGTGTCATTGGAACGCAAGGAGAGGAAACGCGAAGGGGACGCGAAGACCGTAGCCACCGAGAGTGCAAGGCCGCTGAAAGAGCTGGCGGAGGTGTGTCTCGACAAGGACCTCCCTAAAGCAGTGTGCGTCGCCCTTCCTCATGGCGGCAAGCCGGTAAAGATTCATTCGAGATCGCCCGCGGAGCTCATTTCGACGCTTCAGAACTCGGATATCTCGTGGGTCGATTTCACCGTCGGCGATATGGAGAAGGACGCCTCAGATATTGCTGTGAAGCTCGGTTTCAGCAGCTCAATTATTCCAGTCGTGCTGAAGGGCTACTATGCGTCTTTCGAGGACAGGGACACCGAGATGGGGATTATGGTCCCCGCGGTGAAGATCGCGGGTTTCAGCATAAAGTCGTTTCCACTGCTCATCTTGCTTAGGAAGGACTTGATTATCACTATCCATCAGCCAGAGGTGGAGAGGCTGGTCTTGTGGTCTAGATATGCAGACTCATTTATCCGCAAGTTGCCCGCACAGATGTCTCAGGAGAACAAGCTTACGATGATGCTTGTTAGGATCCTCGACGAGAACAACACCCACAATTTCGAGCACCTGCGGGAGATAGAGGAGCAGGCGGACAGCATGAGCAAGATGCTCCTTGACCCGGGCTCCCCCAGAATGGAGGTCGGGAATCAGATCTATGAGATGAAGCACACGCTTATCACATATCTGAACACGCTCTGGCGGACCCTAGACGTTCTCCATTCCCTGAGATTCGGAGACGCCGAGCTCATTTCCGAGGACCCGAAGATGCACGCCCAGCTTCAGCTTCTTGTGGAAGACGTGAACCGTCAAATTGGACTGAGCGAGCACATGTCCGAGGTCCTGGCCTCCGGGCTCGAAGTCCTACAGACTCTCTACAACAACCAGCTGCAGATACTCAACAACAGAATGGCGCTCACAATCACCTGGCTCACCGTCCTCGGGACCGCCGTCCTTGTGCCGAACACGCTCGCCACTATCTTCGGGTTCGTCTTCAATGTAAGCGCAGAGTGGTTGATTTGGACTCTATCAGTTATGACCGTTGCGACTGTAGGCGCGACGTATCTGGCATACTGGTGGGTTCGCAGGTGGGCCATGCTGCCGACTTCCCCCCAGTGAGCGGAATCTGCCGAAACTGTATTCCCAACCCTTTTTATTCTAGCCCCTTGATAGGGTCGAAGAGGAGTGGAACGCTGAAGGAATTCGACGTCTACATGCAGAACAAGCCTGGCGAGTTGTCAAAGATCTGTGAACTCCTTGGAAACCAGGGCGTCAACATCAAGGCAATCGCCAGCGAGCGCGCGGCGAAAAGGCCCCTCGTGAAGATTGTCACGGATGATGAGGTGACTGCGAAAGCTGCTCTATCCAGGGTCCCTGGCATCAGCTACGAGCTAAAAGAAGTAATCGTGGTCAAGTTGCCTGACAAGCCCGGAGAGCTGGCGAAAGTCACAAAGCGCCTGGCGAAGGCCGCTATCAATGTCGACTCTATCTACATCCTGGGCAAGGAGCATGGGATCACCGAAATGGTGCTTACTGTGGATGATCCGAAGAAGGCTGAGGGTCTACTGAGATAGGACTAGTTCCTTGCCCGCTTCACCAGGATGTCCTCAAGGAGATTCCTCGCTTCCCTCACCTTTGCCAGTTCTTCATGGGTGAGATCTAGTCTGAGTACGTGCGACCATACCTGCGAAAGGCTGTTGTAAGACTCCCTGATGAGAGACAGGTCCTCTTCCCGCTCATCAGTTTCGGCGGGTCCTTCCTGGACTGGTCTGTAAAAGACGTTTCTGCCCATCTTGGTACGGGTCAAGATTCCTTTCTTCTCTAGTTTCTGAAGGGCCTGTGTGGCTCCTGACTGCGTTATTCCGAGTTCGGCTGCCACCGCAGTTGGCATTTGGACTCCTCTCGCCAGTATGTCAAGTATCTGTTTCTCTCGATCGGTAAGCATGTTACCACCCATAAGTGCCATATTAGCAGCTGCTTAATGGTCCTAATGTTTGCTTATGTTTGAACTGTTGAACGCGTAATGTGACGGTGTCTAGATATAGATTTCCGTGTATCTGGCTCTTCAATTAGTGTGTCGATTTGAGCTTCGTCCTTCTAGACTTATGTTTCTCCGAAGTAGCGACCAAGAGCCACCGAATTCTGCTAGTCTATGAGAACCAGCCCAGTCCATTTGACCTTGTCTGCTGATGAGAGGTGGACCGAAAGGCCAGCGTTCTCACAAGTCTTCACTACGTCGATACCGACCGCCTCCATAGACGGCCTGGCTCTGAAAGGATGAATGCACTGGTGGTTGCGCAGCAACGCAGTGCATTCGTCACACAGGCTGCACTCGCCCCCGATCAGGCCTGCCGCGAATCTGAATCCCTTCTTGAAAGCAGAGGCCTCGACCTCGTCGACCAGGTCGTGCAACTTCCTTTGCCAGCGTACGGTGCCAGTGCTGTTCTCCAGCTTCCGGCAGAGTTCTTTGCTTAGGCGCCCTTTTGCCTTGTCGCGGGAGTCGAAATCAGCCTGCACCTGAAGAATCAGGGCATGCTTGTAGAGTCTCAGTATCTCCTCGAAATCCTTAACAGGGATGACGTTCGGCGGACACAGAAGATGTCTTCCGTAGCTTGGACAGATAGGGACAAAACACTTCAGCCTCGCTCTAGCATCAACAACAACTTTTCGTGCAGATATGATTCTAGCATTGGTCGCACCCTTCTTCAGGGCTTCTTTTGCCAGTTCTGCCAGAACATCCGAGCCTTTCATTCGATCGCCCTCGCAGGGGGAGAAGCGACTGGGAGTCTAGTCAATCTTCTCGAGGGCCTGGCCCTCCGTCCCAGCCTCAGGGGTCATCGCCTTCAGGAGCTCCTCGGTTTCCATCTTCTGCTTCCTAGATATCGAGCCGGGGATCAGAGTGTCCATGAACTTCTCATAGAACCTCTTCTCCATTAGGACTTCTTCTCGATTGAGTTCGAGCCCCGCGACAGCAGTGATGGACTCAGTGCCGAGCCCAAATGACTTCACCCTCAGCTTCTCAAGATCCTTTGCCAGTTTCTTTTCGTGGCTCTCAAGGATCTTTCCGATCCGTTCGAAGGCAAGATCCTTCAGCATCTTCTCGAGGTAGGTGATCTGGTCCTCCTTGGTCTTCTTGGAGAGCAGCATCATGGCCGCTTCATGTTTGAAATCTAGTCTCGCACCTGCGTGTTCTTCATCAGTCCGGGCGATCCACACGAGCGGATGCTCGGGCGCGTTGTAGGTGACCTTCTCAGGCACCAGCGAGTCCGCAGATATCCTGAGAGCAGGTTCGCCCGAAGAATGGTAGACGGCATAGAAGCTCATTCTCTCCAGGAAGTTTATTTCGAGGAAGTCGCGTCTGTTCTTGTCAAGTATCGATGGACTGTCCTTTGCCATCTGTTCGAGGACGGCGCACGGTGTGGCCTCCGGCTTCTTGTCGCCGAGGTACCTCGATGCGCCTGCGATGCATCTGAGGGGCTCGTAGGTCCGGGTGAGCCAGAAGCTCGGAGGGAAGGTCGTCCAGGATTTCCGCTTGCCTTCCTCCTCCTTCTTCTTGAATCTGGAGAAGGAAAATGTAGAGAACTGATAGCGAATGTTCCCGCCGTCAGCCTCGAGGACGCCTGACGGCAGGCCCTCCTTTGCCACGATGCGATCCGCCCAGAAGCCCAGCTCGGTCCTGAGCTTTGGCCTCGTCGTCGAGCCTGAGGCGCTGATATGACTGAGGATCTGTCTTCGGGTCGGAGTTATGAGCCAGCTCAGCCAGAGGACGAGGCTTTTGGGTGTGTCAACAAAAGGGACTGGAAGGATTGTATTGTCGGCCGCCGTTCCCCAGCCTGGCAGCACCGCCTGACCTGGTGTGTGGGCTAGTGTTCGGTCGATATACACGTTAAGGGCAACCTCGTCCGGGCTCTCTGATGTTTCCCGTATTGCCAACGGCTCGATTCTCAGGTCCGAGTTGAGGAAGTAGTAGTTCTGTCTCTTGGAATTGACCGGAATCAGGACTCCACAATCAACGCCCTTCGCGAGGAGCGTCCTCATCTGGACGCTGCTCTTGTCCTTCAGGGGCCTGGTCTGTGCGCTGAGTGATAGCCTCCTCATGGATTCCGTCAGTGGGCTCTTCTCTATCTCACGTCGAGTGAGCGGCTGAGAGTGCAGAAGCGTGTAGACCACTGCTCTCGAGACATTGTTCGTTAGAAACTCGCCAACGGCGATGCCCTTCTCTTTCGGGAGTTGAAGTA
>Ga0153915_10003218_pt1 | contig 14951 bp, 13 predicted proteins | sample Opewatmetagenome_2_FD_107003 | JGI IMG/M metagenome (GOLD analysis project Ga0153915, IMG submission 107003) | Freshwater wetland microbial communities from Ohio, USA - Open water 3 Core 3 Depth 3 metaG | ecosystem: Environmental > Aquatic > Freshwater > Wetlands | place: USA: Ohio, Lake Erie...
CCAACGGGTCGTATCGCCGACGTTGGCGACGAGCGCGTCTATGATGGGCTTGCTGTCGAGGTCCACGCGCACGAATTTGATGCCGTGGTCCACGGGCGCGGGTTTCCACGTCATGCTGACCTGGCTGCCGGTATGAATGCCGATGCCCGAAAACGAGACAGGCCGTTTGATGGTCTGCTGTTGCTTGAACATGGCCAGCTTCTAACACAGCGCCCTCTCGCAGGCAAGCCTCGAAGGGGGTTCGAGGTAAACCCCGAAGGGGATTCAGCGGTATAGTTCGAATGTTGTAGCGGCACTCTATGAGCGCCGAACAATCGCCCAAACTGCACGAACGGCGGTCACAGACCGCCGCTACAGCCAAACCGCAACAGCCAATCAACTTGAAATCGTCGTCAGAACAGGGTAACAACCGCCCAAGGTTGTCGGGTTACGGAGGAAACGATATGAAACAGACGCGGTTGTTCTTGGTTCTTGCTTCCGTCACCATTGTCTTGCTTGCGGGTACGATATCATCCGCGCCTGCCGCCGAACCGATTCGGATCGGTGCCGCGGCGCCGTTTACCGGTTCACAGACGAGGATGGGCACCGACATGCTGCAAGGGGTCGAGGTCGCCGTCGCCGAGTGGAACGCGCGTGGCGGCATCGGGGGTCGCCCAATAGAGATCGTCCAAGGTGACGACGAAGCGTCGCCGAAACAGGCGCCAATCATCGCGCGGGAACTTGTCGGCAGGAAAGTCGCCGGAGTCATTGGCCACTTCAATAGTGGCTGTGTCATCCCAGCCAGCGAGATTTACGACGAGGCCCGTGTTGTAATGATCACGCCTTCGGCCACCAACCCGAAGGTCACCGACCGCGGTTACAAAGGCGTCTTTCGCGTGTGCGGTCGTGACGACCAACAGGGCGGCGTCGGCGGCCGGTTTGCGGTTGATGTGCTGAAAGTCAAACGGGTCGCCATCCTCCACGACAAAACCACTTATGGACAGGGATTGGCAGACGAATTCAAAAAAGCCATCGAAGCGCGCGGCATCAAACCCGTTTATTACGCTGGCGTGCCGCAACAAGAACTGGATTTCCGCGCAATCATCACGGCTATCCGAGAGACCAAACCTGACCTGTGGTATTTCGGCGGCGTTTACGACCAGGGCGGCCCACTGTTGACCCAGGCGCGACAGGCTGGTTTGATCGCGCCGCTCATGGGCGGCGATGCTTTGACTGATCAGGAACTCATCAAGACCGCCGGGAAAGCCGCAGAGGGCACCTACATGACGTTCGGCCCTGATCCCGAACAATTGCCAAGCGCCAAGGCCTTCCTCGTCACTTATCACGCGAAGTACGGTTCACACGGGCCGTATGCAATCTATGGGTATAACGCGGCGAACATTTTGCTCGAAGCCATCGCCAAGACCGGTTCGACAGATTTCGACAAACTGACCGATTACCTTCACACCCACGAATTCCAGACGGCGATGGGACCGCTGCGGTTCGACAAGAAAGGTGACATCACCAGCAGTTACTACGTCATGTGGATCGTCAAGAACGGCAAGTTCGTTCTTTACGAAGAAGTGAAAAAGTTGCAGTAATCTTCGTGCGCTTCGTGCCCTTTGTGGTCCACCACGAAGAACACGAAGGCCACGAAGGCCCATGAATCTCGGCGTCGAGCTGGAAACCATCATCGGCGGCATTTCGCGCGGGGCGATCTATGCCTTGGTTGCGATCGGGTACACCATGGTCTATGGCATCCTCGGCATGATCAATTTCGCCCACGGCGAAATCTACATGCTGGGCATGTTCGCCGGCATCATCATGCTCGCAGTGCTGACCACTTTGGGACTGACCGCGCTCGGCATTGCCGTCTGTCTCGTGATCGGTTTGTTGGCTGCGATGGTTCTCGCCGCGGCGTTCGGGTTCAGCAACGAGCGGATCGCCTACCGCCCGCTACGCCGCGCTCATACATTGGCGCCGCTGATAAGCGCCATCGGCGTATCAACGTTCCTCCAGAACTTCGTCATGAACGCGCAGACGAAGGACAAACTTGATTTCCCGCGCGCGTTCTCCGAGCCGCTCTGGAACATCGGCTGGAATATCGGCTCGGCGCACATCGCGTTGATTCAGGTCATCGTGCTGGTGATGGCGGTGGTATTGATGGCCGGGCTGCATCTGTTCGTCGCCCATACCAAACTCGGCAAGGCGATGCGCGCCTGCGCGCAGGACAAAACGATGGCCGGGTTGGTCGGAATTCCCGTGGACCGAGTGATCTCGGTGACGTTCATCATCGGCAGCGCTCTGGCGGCGGCCGCTGGTTTGATGGCCGCGATGTACAACGGTCAAACACGGTTCGACGTCGGTTACACGGCGGGCATCGCGGCGTTCACGGCGGCGGTGCTCGGCGGCATCGGAAACATTCCCGGCGCGATGCTCGGCGGATTCCTAATCGGCCTCGTGGAAGACCTGACGGCCTATCATCTGGGCGCCGACTGGAAACAGGTGGCGGTGTTCGTGGTGCTGATGACCGTACTGATCGTGCGCCCGCGCGGCCTGCTCGGCGAAAGAGTCGCAGACAAAGTATGAAGGCGGAAGGATGAAGGATGAATAACGGACGGCGCATAGTTGCGTGGTTTTTTTGGCTCGCGCTGATCGCATCGCCGCTGGTGTTCGTGCGGCCGGTCTATGACTGGGCCAATGGGACATGGCGGGCGGAATTCCGGGCCGACCGGTGGCAGATGTTATGGCATGAAGCACCGATGTGGTTGGTGCGGCATTGGACGGATTTTCTTACGGCGGCGGGGCTTATCGCTGCGGGCGTGGCGATATCGTGGGGTTGGCGGCGCGCACGCCCCAAACTGGCCGCGGCAACGCCGTGGCGGGCATTGGACGATTGGCGGACTCAACTGCTGGGGTTCGTCGGCATCGTAATGATGTTGGTGTTGGTCTGCCGGCACGTCGGCGACACGGAGATCGAGTGGGCGGTGATGGCCTGCACGTACATGGTGCTGGCGATGGGGCTGAACTTGACCGTCGGTATGACGGGGCTGCTCGTGCTCGGCTACGCCGGGTTTGTCGCTATCGGCGCATACACGTTTGCAGTGTTGCACACGCAGTTTGGCGCGAGTTTTTGGATGGCGCTGGCGCCCGCGGCGGTTATTGGCGGAGCGCTGGGATTTCTTTTGGGACTGCCGTCAATTCGGTTGCGCGGCGATTATTTGGCGATTGTGACGTTGGGATTTGGCGAGACGGTACGGTTCCTCATCAAGAACGTCATCGGCGAACAGAGTCTGGTGATCGCCCGCGATGCGCGTGTGCCGTCGTTGATGAGCGAAAACGTAGCATGGCGATGGTTGTTCCCCGATGGCTTGTCGCGGTTGAAAACGGAGTTGTGGGTGGTGGCGGTGGGCGTGCTGCTGTCGCTCTGGCTGGTGCGGAATTTGATGTTGTCGCGGATCGGACGCGCGTGGATCGCAATCCGCGAGGACGAGACGGCGGCGGCGGCGATGGGCATCCCAGCGGTGCGATTGAAACTGCTGGCGTTCACGTTGAGCGCGGCATGGGCGGCTGTGGCGGGCGTGTTTTATGTGGCGCACAACACGTCGGCGAACCCGGAGATGTTCGGGTTCAGCGAGTCGGTACTCATATTATCAATGGTCGTGCTGGGTGGGATGGGCAGCCTGTGGGGGCCGGTGGCTGGCGCGCTGGTGCTGTATTTCGTGCCGGAGTTGTTGCGGGACCGGTTCCCGTTGTTGTTGTCGTACCGGCCGATGATGGTTGGCGCATTGATGGTGGCGATGATGATTTACCGGCCGCAGGGATTGCTGGGCACGTTGCGGCGGAAGATTGAGTTGACGGCCGACGAGGAGGAAACCGGATCATGACCATCCTCGAAACGCGCCGGCTCACAAAATGTTTTGGCGGATTGACGGCGGTGGACGCCGTTAATCTACAGGTCGAGCAGGGCGAGATCGTCAGCATCATCGGCCCGAACGGCGCTGGCAAGACAACCTATTTCAATTGTTTGACGGGCATTTACCCGGCAACGAGCGGCGCGATATTGTTTCGAGGTAGTGACATCACGAACCGGAAACCGTTTGTCGTAACGCGACTCGGCGTGGCGCGGACGTTTCAGAACGTGAGGTTGTTCGCGGAGATGAGCGCGCTGGAGAACGTGATGGTCGGGCAATACTGCCGGACGCGCGCTGGAGTCCTGCGTGGGCTGTTGCGGACGCCGTTTGCGCGGCGCGAGTTTTCCCAGACGGCGACGCACGCGATGGAGCTGCTGGAGTTTGTCGGGCTGGGTCATCAGACGCATACTTGGGGACGCAACCTCGCCTATGGCGAACAGCGCCGGTTGGAGATTGCGCGGGCACTGGCAACACAACCCGAACTACTGTTGCTGGACGAGCCGGCGGCCGGCATGAACCCGCAGGAGGTCGGCGCGATCATCGAGTTGATCCGTAAGATCCGCGACCAGGGCAAAACGGTGTTGCTCATCGAACATCACATGCGGGTGGTAACCGGCATTTCCGACCGGATCGTCGTGCTCGATTATGGTGAAAAGATCGCCGAAGGAACACCAAAGGATGTCTGCGCCGATCCACGAGTGATTGAAGCCTACTTGGGAAAAGGATGAAGGCGGAGAACAAAGGGCGGAAGGCGAAGGACGGAGGGATGAAAGATGAGTAACGACATCCGGCAAGACCTAAAGGCGCGGACAAAGGAGTATTCACTGCGAATCATCAAGCTCTACGCTTCGCTGCCCAAGCGCGCCGAGGCGATGATCCTTGGGAAACAACTGTTGCGCTCTGGCACATCAGTTGGCGCGCATTACCGTGAAGCGCAACGGGCGAAATCAACTGCGGATTTCATCAGCAAGATCGAAGGCGCTTCGCAAGAATTGGAGGAATCCGAATACTGGCTTGAACTACTGGCGGATTCACGACTGGTCGATCCGAAACGGCTCCATGATTTGCGGCGTGAAACCAGTGAGTTGATCGCGATATTCATTACCATCGCACGCAACACCAAGGCCAAAAGGTAACCGCATGAGCTTTTCTTCTTCCGCCTTCCGCCCTTCGCCCTCCGCCTTGCTGGAGGTTTCGAACCTCCATGCCGGCTACGGTCCGATTGAAGTGCTGAAAGGGATCAACCTCGCCGTCAACGAGAGTGAGATTGTCGCCGTGCTCGGCGCCAACGGCGCGGGCAAGTCCACGATGTTGATGACCATTTGCGGCATCAACCATGCGCGGCAAGGGCGCATTACGTTCGGCGGCGAACCGATCCAAAATCTGCCGCCGGATGAGATCGTGTGCCGGGGTATCAGCCAGGTGCCCGAAGGACGACGCATCTTCCCGTACCTGACCGTCCGGGAGAACCTCGAGATGGGCGCATACCATCATCCGCCGGATCTCACGTTGCGCAAGGATTTGGAGATGGCCTTCGCGACCTTTTCAATCCTCCGCGAACGCCATCGTCAACTTGGCGGCACGCTCAGTGGCGGCGAACAACAAATGCTGGCGATCTCGCGGGCGTTGATGGCGCGACCGCGATTGTTACTGCTCGATGAACCTTCCCTTGGCCTTGCGCCGATAATCGTCGCTAAGATTTTCGACATGATCCGCGAAATTAATCAGCGCGGGACAACGATCCTGCTGGTCGAGCAGAACGCGAACATGGCATTGCACGTCGCCCATCGCGGCTATGTATTGGAGAACGGGCAAATCGCCCTGCAGGACAGCGCGGCCAATCTGATCAGCAACGACGACGTGAAGCGTTCGTACCTCGGCGGCTGAAATTATGTTCCGAGGGTCGGCGGGCCGCGCCGGCCGGTCAGTTGCGACGGCGCAAGGCCAGCATATGCAACAAGTAGATCAATGCCGACATGAACGCGGCCACGTACGTCAACGCCGCCGCGTTCAACACTTTCGAGACGCCGACGGATTCTTCCATGGTGACGATTCCGCGCTGCGTCAGCACCAGTTTCGCGCGCCGGCTGGCATCGAACTCCACCGACAATGTGATCAGTTGGAACAGGGTCAATACTGCGTAGATGGCAATGCCAAGATCGAGAATCGGCCGATACCGGAACAAACCGAAAAAGAACCCGCCGATTAAGATGAACGGCAGCATCTTTGAGGCGACCATCGTTACAGGCACCACGGCCATGCGGATCTTCAAGGGTGCGTACGCCAGTTTGTGCTGGATGGCGTGCCCGCACTCGTGCGCAGCCACGCCGATTGCCGCTACCGATTCGCCGTCATGCACACCATGCGACAGACACAACTGTTTCTTTGTCGGATCATAGTGATCGCCAAGAAACGATTCTCCCCGCACGATCTCGACGTCGGTGATTCCCGCGTCCGCGAGGATCTCCTCCGCCACTTCCGCGCCGGTTCGTCCGGCTCGCGCCCTGACCTGTGAGTACCGGTTAAACACCGAACTCACGCGCACCTGCGCTATGATCGCCACGATCACCACCAGAAAGATCAACAAACTTGTTACTGCTGGATTCAACATCTCTCGTTTTCCTTTGTTTGCAGGCTTAGATACCACACGCCCCGGAAACGTTCAAGCGATCGTGGCAATCCCGATCTCCATAACCGGGTTTTCGGGATGCCATGTTCATATCTCGAGCAATTTCGGAAGTGTGGTTAGGATTTGCGCGCGGCGCGGACCGACCAGGACCACGTCTTCCAAACGCACGCCACCGATGCCCCAGTAGTAGAGACCGGGTTCGACCGTGACCACATGGCCGGTCTTCATAATCGTCGAGACAATTCCCATCCGCAGCGGTTCATGCACTTCCAATCCCAGACCGTGACCGGTCCCGTGGAAAAACCCTTGCATCCGTCCATTACGCCTACCGGTTGGATAACCTTCGCTCTTGAAGAAGTCTATGACGGCCTGATGCACATCGCGTCCATCCACGCCCGCGCGAAGTTTGCCGAATACGATCTCCTGCGCCCGGCCGACTGTTGTGTACATCTTCTTTACCGCATCGCTGGCGCGGCCACGCACGACGGTGCGAGTGATGTCGCCGTAATAGCCAGTGTTCGTGTCCCGCGGGAAAACGTCCATGATGATTGTTTGGTGCGCCCGTAACGGTCCGTGGCCGGCCTCGTGCGGGTCGCAGCCCTGGTTCCCGCAGGCTACGATGGTGCGCGACGCCACGCCGCCCAGCCCGGCCATTGTGGCGTTGATGACACCTTGCACATGTTCCGCGGTAATCTTCTGACCGCGCCGGTACAGAAAGCCGTCCCGCCCGATTCGACACGCGTGCAGCACATCCATCGCGGCGCGAATCCCCTCCTCTGTCATCCAGAGCGCCCGGCGGATCTTCCGCACGTCCTTCGGCGTTTTTATCTGGCGTTCGTGGAAGAAAGGTTCTGGCGCAACCTGGATGTGGATCCCGCGCAGTTCCTTTGCCAGACCGAGTGGAAAACTCGACGGCACAGTCACTAAGCGAACGCGAAACTCTTTCAATACCAACCGCAACACGTCGCTCTGTCGCGGTTGCAAAACGCCCTGTTGTTTCAGGCGTTTTACGTACCGGGCGTACGACAACACCCGATCCACCGTGGCCTGCTTGCGTGCGCGATCGATCTCCAGATCGCTCATTACCATGTATCGTTTGCCGCCAACCTCAATGAAGACGAACGGGTCTGGCGCGAAAAATTCCGTGGCGTAGAACAGGTTCGGATCATATTCGCTATTGGCTACAATTAATCGTGTTGTCATAATTCACCCGCTTCTTCTCATCTTTTGTAGGGCGACTCTATGAGTCGGCGCCATTCGAACGCCGCTTCGCAGAAGCGGCCTACAACATCCTAGACTCCCAACCCAATCGACGGCGCTGCTTCGATCGAAAAGTCGCTCATTCGTCCGTCGCGCAATTCGTAGTACGCCAACGCGGCAATCATTGCTGCGTTATCAGTGCAAAGCTGCGGAGCCGCCAGCAATGGCCGTAATCCGCGCTTAGCGCAGGCCGCTCCAAGTTTCTCGCGAAATCGGCTGTTGATCGAGACCCCGCCAGACGCGCTTACCGACCGCGCGTGGTACTCAACTGCGGCCCGGATCGTCTTTCCAACGAGCACGTCCACAGCGGCTTCCTGAAAACTCGCGCAAACGTCTTCGATGCGCGGCGTGCGTGTTTTGCCGTTGGTAGGGACGGGCGGCTCGCCCGTCCGCGGCTCGGCTGGAGCCGAGCCCTCCAAAGGCTTGTGCTTCTTCACGTAGTAGAGCACCGACGTTTTCAAACCGCTAAAACTGAAATTATAACTCAGGTCAGTGAGCATGCTTCGCGGAAACGCAATCGCCTCGCGATTGCCGCATTTCGCCAGTTCATCGATTTTTGGGCCGCCGGGGTAACCGAGTTCGAGGAGTTTGGCGACCTTGTCGAACGCCTCACCCGCCGCGTCGTCAACGGTCTGGCCGAGGATCCTGTGCTGACCGACCCCGGTCACGTGCGCGAGGATGGTGTGTCCGCCAGATACGATAAGCGAGATCATCGGGAGAACGTCCGCAGGCGGGACGTTCTCGCCATTGCCCGACAGCAGCCACGGCGAATACAGATGCGCCTCGACGTGGTTGACGCCGATAAACGGTTTCTCCAGTGTCAACGCGATGCCTTTGGCCGCGTTTAACCCGATGAGCAGCGAGGAAGCCAGCCCGGGGCCGTATGTCGCGGCAACAGCATCAATATCGGCAAACGTCAATTGCGCCGTCGCCAACGCGTCGCGAATGACAGTGTCAATGAGTTGCAGGTGGTTGCGCGACGCCAACTCCGGCACAACGCCGCCGTAAGGGCGGTGTATATCTATTTGCGAACTGACGATATTGGAAAGAATCTGCGCGCCATCGCGGACGACCGCCACGGACGTTTCATCGCAAGATGTTTCCACACCGAGAATATTCACAACACACCTTATTGCGCCAGTCCGTGGTTCGGCAACATGCTCACTTCGTGGTGACCGCGTTTTTGGCGGACACGTTGCTGAATCTGGTCTGTTTGGTAAGGATTTTGACGCCTTTGATCACGGACACGGCGCGTTCCAGTTGAACGTCTGCGACTGGCTCGACTTTTTCCGCGCCCTCGACCGGCGGCAGGTTCACGCGCATGCGCTGTTCGAGCAGCTTGCGTTCGGTCTCCTCGGAAATTGGTACGACGATATCCGGCGTGATGCCTTTTTCATGAATGACCTTATGGCTTGGCGTGTAATATTTTGCCGTGGTCAGTCGCAAAGCGGAGCCGTCCGGCAATGGCACAATACTCTGCACCGAGCCTTTCCCGAACGTGGTCTCGCCCATCACCACCGCGCGCTTGAGGTCCTGCAAAGCACCCGCAACAATCTCGCTGGCGCTGGCGCTGCTGTTGTTTACGAGGATGACGAGCTGGGTGTTCAGCCATTTCTTGCCGCCGTCGGAATGATACACCAGTTTCTGGCTGGCATGGCGACCTTCAGTCGAAACGATGAGCTGACCCGCAGGCACGAACTTACTGACGACCTGCCGGGCGGATTCAAGCAGACCACCGGGGTTATTGCGGAGATCAATAATCAGCGCGTCCATGCCTTGTTTGTCCAGATTGGCCAATGCCCGTTCGAACTCGTCCGCAGTCGGTTCATTGAACTGGGTGATCCGTATGTAGCCGATCCCGTCCTCGATGAGTCTGGAGTCCTTGACGCTGTCGGTTTTAATGATGTCGCGGGTAATTGTGTAATCCTTGATTCTCTCGCCGGGGTCCTTTGCTTTTGCGCGGAAAATGGTGATGGTGGCTTTTGTGCCAGGCTCGCCGCGCAGTTGCCGCACGGCGTCCTGCAACGTCATCCTCTCCGTGATTTTCCCCTCGATCTTTATGATCCGGTCGCCAGGCAGTATCCCAGCTCGCGCGGCCGGGGTATCTTCAATCGGGGCTATCACCGTGAGAAATCCGTCCTTCGACATACCGATCTGGATCCCAAGGCCGCCGAACTTGCCTTCCGTGTCATCCTTCATGTCCTTGTAGACGTCCGGTTCCATGAACTGGCTATGAGGGTCGAGCGAACTGACTATGCCTTTCAACGCGCCGTAGGTGAGTTCCCGATAACCCACCTTTTCGCTGTCCACATAATCCTTGCGGATCAATTCCATGACCCGTGTCATGAGTTCCATTTGCGCGTAGGGATTGTCCTTGTTCTGCTTGGCCTGCGCTTCCGAGTAAGCCCGCGCCCCAACAAAGAGGTTTACCGCCAACAGAACCACGGCCACGGTGATCACGAGTCGTTTGGTCGTCATAATTGTTTTCACATTAAATTCCTGACTGCGCGTTGAATGCTACGCGTTCACGGCTGGTGAATCAAGCTTGCCTCAATATGCGACCGACAATGCCGCCGCCATCCAAGCCGACCGCATCGTTTTCGCGTTATTTCACCAACTACAGCGCCGCCGCGCGGAACCCGGCCAGTTGCCGCGTCGAGCGCGCATCGAGGTAACAACGGAACACCGGTTCCGTGCCTGACGCCCGGAACATAACCCAACAACCGTCGCCGAGCAAAAACTTGAACCCATCCACGGTGACCGTTCCCGTCACGCGTCGGCCCGCAAATTCCGTCAACCCGGTTGCAAACTTCTTCAGCAATTCCGTCTTGCGTTCCGGCGTAACGCGTAGATTGATACGGTCGCTGACGATCGTGCCTGTCTGCCGCTCGATCTCCCGCAAAATCCGGCGCAGACATTTGCCTTCGTACGCAACCAACTCGGCCATCAACAGGCACGCCAGAATACCGTCCTTCTCCGGCACGTGCCCTTTCACGCTCAAGCCGTTGCTTTCCTCGCCGCCGACGATGATTGGCTCGCGCTCCATGAGCGCGCCGATGTATTTGAATCCCACCGGCGTCTCGTGCACCTTCACCCCGAATAACCCCGCCACCGCGTCCACGAGATGACTCGTCGCCACCGTGCGCACCACCGCGCCCGTCCAGCGGCGGTTCTTCGCCAAGTGATATAACGTCAACGCCAGCACCTGATTTGCGGTCATAAACGTGCCGTCGCTGTCCACCACTGCGAACCGGTCCGCATCCGGGTCAAGCCCAAGCCCCAGCGTCGCCCGCGACTTCTTCATCCGCGCAAGCAACTCGCCCATGTTCTCCCGGATCGGTTCCGGATGACCCTTGCCAAACAACGGATCAACCGCGTCGTGCAGCGGTTCCACCCGCCAACCGCCGCGTTTCTCCAGCAATACGTCGAGATACCCGCGTCCCGTGCCGAACATCAAATCCACCACCGCCGATTTCCGACGCCGGCGCAACGCCGCGAAATCCACCAGCTTCTGCAACTGCGCGAAATACTCCGGCCGCGGATCGAACACTTTCACCTTTGGTTTTCCCGGCTGATAGCTGATGGCTGATGGCTGACGGCTTAGCATCTCCACCTTGGCCTCAATCCCTTTCGTGACATCGGGAACCGCCGGGCCGCCATCGGCGCCGTTGAACTTCAGCCCATTGTATTCGGGCGGATTATGGCTGGCGGTGATATTGATGCCGCCCGACGCCTTGTGGATGCGAATCATGTGCGAAATGACCGGCGTCGGCGCATCGCGATTGGTCAGCCACGCCTCAAACCCGTAGCCAGCGACGATCTCCGCGCATCGCATGGCGAACTCACGCGACAAAAACCGCGTGTCGTGCCCGACGATGATCCGGTTCGCCGCGCCCGGCGGCGGGTTTTCCTGTAAGAACTGCGCAACACCATGCGCCGCCAACTCCACGTTCGCGAACGTGAACGTGTCGCTGATAATCCCCCGCCACCCCGACGTGCCAAATTTGATGACTGAGCCCATACACGCGAGCATACACGCGTTGGACAAACCGGCGCAAGCGCGCGGGTGTAATTAAAAGTGGTGACCGGAACCCTCACCCATCCCACGGGAAAGGGGCGAACACAGTCTAACATTCTGGCAAAATATCCATGGTGCCGTCCCCGTTGTAGTCACAGGTGTAGCAGGCATCCGGCTTGCCGTCGCTGTTGGTGTAGCACTGATAGCAATCGTCGTACGTCCCATCCCCATTGTTGTCGCACAGATAACAACTATCTTTTGTGCCGTCACCATTGGCGTCGCAGAGGTAACAATGATCCGGGACCCCATCGCCATCGACGTCGCACTGGTAACAGGTATCTTTGTCCCCCCATCCCCATCGCTGTCGCAGAGATAACAACTGTCGGGGACTCCATCGCCATCGACGTCGCAGAGATAACAGGCGTCCTTGACCCCGTCGTCGTTGGTGTCGCAGACATGGCAACTATCGGCAATCCCGTCGTCGTCCGTATCGCAGGTGTAACAAGCATCGGGGATTCCATCGACATTGTGGTCACAGACATAACAACTGTCGGGGACCCAGTCGCCATCCGTGTCACACAGGTAGCACCAATCGTTCACCCCATCGCTATCTGTATCGCAGGTGTAACAAGAATCAACGATCCCATCACCATCCGTGTCGCAGGTATAGCAGGTGTCCGGCTTGCCGTCGCCATTCGTGTCGCACCGATAACAACTGTCGTTCGTGCCGTCGCCATCGGCGTCGCACTTAAAATCGTCTTTCCAGGTACAGTCGTCGCAGCCGGACCACACCATGCACGGTGGGGCGGAGGTGGGGGCCAAGCATGGGTTGCCAGCGCACCCTGCCCAGATGCGACACAAGCCAGCCGGCGCCATCAGCAATAGGCATATTGCCATTCGCCACTTTTTGCTTTTGAACACGTTCATGCCGCTTCGAGCGCTACCCAGACGGGTGAAGCGTGCCTTGGAGCAGGCCGCTTATCCCCCGTGAGGTGGCCAAGTTCGGCTAAAGTTTCTGCAAATTGCGCCGCAGGCCACTTCTTGCCACCGCGTCACAGTCCTCTGGGCCGCTACATCCAGTAGAATTACGCATGTCCCATCGTCCCCTGACAGGCACAGCACCACCCAAAACGTCGCGCTCACCTCGCCGGTGGTGTTGCGGGTGTAACACACCGGATAACTGTTCGTCAGCGTCCAGTCCCGGTTTCTTCGAACTTCTCCTGAGTCCCATCTGCACGGTTGACAAGGATGTCAAAACCGTCTCCGCAGCGAATCATCTTTCCAGAAGTCCCACTGCCAACTGGTTGAGAACTCTCTCTATCCCACCTTCCCGCGCTAGTTTTTGCTTGTACCTGGAGTCTGAAATGCCCCTTCGATGCGAAAAGTATGTAAACTTTCTCGCCGACAGCTTCAACATCTAGCAATCCTGACACCTGTGTCCTTTCTACATGGTTCCAATGAGCGACTTCCTGTTCCAGATTAGAACTCACCACACCTACACCCTCATGCAGTTCCATACCTTCGATATAAGCGTGCTGCGTTTCCCATACCGTTTCCTCATTTCCGGCCTTCGCGAGAATCAACGTGTAGTGGTTAGTGATATAGCGTCCATAGAGCACGACCGCGTTAGCCGGCAGACCCACTTTCGACGTGTTCTGTTCAGTCCGTATTTCAACACTTCTGCGTCTTTGTAATGAAACAGTTGAGCCATCCGACAGTGTCTTGTTGAACAGAGTTTCGGTTTTAACCGTATTGTTGGTTGTCGCAGCCTGGGACAAGGTTAACCCGGCGCAGAACAACAAGATCGTTATTTTATATTTCACGAGCATAGTCATTTTCCTTTCCGTTCTCTCTCCGAAGTTTTACGGGCTGGGGTTCATTTGAGTTTGCTGATCACCTAGTGTATTGGGAAGCCAGAAAGTGACCCCTGCAGCAGTGTAAATGAGTGCATCCAAACTACTGTCTTCCCATGCCGTCAGATTCGCATAATCCTTCCCATACGACGGATCATAAATTGTTGTGCCTTCCAATACCACGGTATGGTCTGAAAAAGAACTCTGCGGATTCAGGTTGCCCTGAGCGGCTACACCAGAAAGATCGGTCGGTGGTGATGTGGTAAGGTCCCAGTTCTTAACCAAGAAACCCACACCATTTGTACCACCAGGAAGGTTCTTTGTCGTTATTGCTTGCACAGATGCCGAGGAACCGTTCACCCCATAAACCTCAAGGAGGAATCTGGCCCACGCACCGCAACGGCCGTCAGCATTCTTCAATAAGCCTGCTACAGTGAAAGCGTCTGCTGGAGGTGGGTCCTGAGCTGCATATGCTCCCCAGTACACCAGTTGTGTTCCATCAACTCGCTTTACCTGTAAGCCAGGAAAAACGCTCCAACTATTGGCAACCGCTGCGTTCGAGGTCGTGGCTCCGGGGTTCGAGCACGCCAAATGCACCACCGTACGGTACATATTCGCCGTCGCGGGATTGGTCAGTGTGATGTACACGGGATTCTCGCTGGCACCGGCATCGTAGAAGGTTGAGTCGCCGCCAGTGTATTTCCAGTTGATCGTCAGCGGGTTCAAGTAGTCCACCTGATTCGGAAACGCTTTCGAGAACTGTGCCGACGCTGACACGGTCTGCACCGCCGCTCCACTCACCGCCTGCGTTGTCTCTTGAATATTCAACCCACCCGTCCCTTCCCCGCGAATGATGACGCTGCCGCAGTTGACACAATTCGTCGGCACTATCCAGAACGTGGCGCTCACCTCGCCGGTGGTGTTGCGAGTGTAACACACGGGATAACTGTTCGTTGCCGTCCAATGTGGCGCCGGATATGCTACGCCGTTCGCATCCTGCAGGACGGCGTGGTAACTGTTACCGCTGAACGTCACATTACTCAAGACCAAGCCAACCACCGCACCGGTGATCGTTTGCGAGCAACCCGGACCGTACTGGACAGACACAGTCTGCTCGGTAGTGAGGGTTGTGAATACGACGGTGTTTGTGCGTCCATCGCCGCTGACATCGCCAGCAGGGTTCCAGTCATGGTAGTTTGCCCCTTCAGGAACGCCAGTCGCAATGAACGTATTGCTGGCACCGATGAATGTGGTAAAGGTCGAAGGCGAGATGGAAACTGAATAGACGGTCACATTCG
>Ga0153915_10003219_pt1 | contig 14950 bp, 10 predicted proteins | sample Opewatmetagenome_2_FD_107003 | JGI IMG/M metagenome (GOLD analysis project Ga0153915, IMG submission 107003) | Freshwater wetland microbial communities from Ohio, USA - Open water 3 Core 3 Depth 3 metaG | ecosystem: Environmental > Aquatic > Freshwater > Wetlands | place: USA: Ohio, Lake Erie...
CTATGCCAAGGAAGTCATGAGCATGAATGCCATGGCCGCCGACGCGCAGGAAGGGATCTCGGCGTTTCTGGGAAAACGGCAGCCTTGCTGGACCGGGAAGTAGAGATTCTGTCTCCCCGTAAGCGGCTCAGGTTATTGCTGAAACTCAAATTGATCCTGGAATTCAGCATATGATTTCAACTCATCTGGTATCGGTAACAGACCTGCTTTTACGCGCAATTCTGGCGGACGGAGATTCCCCACGGTTTCTGGATAGACTTGCGTGAGCGTATGGCTCGCGTTCTCAGTGTCCAGGAAGGTAATTCTCATTTTTGTGACGTGGCTTGAAGGGGCATTGCCGAAGTAAATCCAGCCCTCGATGAGACCGCCGTTTGGCGCCAGTGGCTGACGAGCTTTTAGATCGAATCCAACAGCCTCCAGATCCTGGATCTGAAAATGTGTCGAGTGTCGTTGCCCAGGCTCCCGCCAAAGCGTCACAACACTCCCGGGTGTTGCGGCAAGTGATCCCAGAGGCGATAGCGGCTCCCATTCCCCATTTACAAGGATTGAAACGGAGTAAGACTTGATCGTAATATTCCGAGGCCCCTCGTTGTTTAGTCGAACATAAAGAAAAGAAAGAATTGGCTCAGCATGGTGTTCGATTGGAGGTACAGTATTCCAAACGCGATGAAACACCCTTTGCTGGATGATGGGGGTAATCGAGAGCACCAAGGGCTCTCTTAGCCAGCGGTCATATAGGTTGGTAAGGCCCCATAATAACCCCATGATTGCTGCAATCGACGTGATAATGACAGGCAGGTTTCCAACGATTGTCTTTGAGCTTTTTTTCGTTTTGATTCTTGGCATTTGCAACCTCCTCTGGGCTGAAGCCTCTCCAAACTGGAATCCTCCCGCTCGCGTCTTGAGCTTTGGGAGAAATTGTTAGCACCGACAAATGACCGCCGAGTGCGTGAATGGGAGGGATTCACTTCGACAATAACATCAGGGGAAGGCGTTAGGTTTTCATTGCTGTCATAATGCTGCCAAAGAGAAATATTCCGTCAAAAAAGTGGGGGAAATAGATCGCGGCTGAAGACGTTGTGGAAAAGTCAATTTGTCGTCGGTATACAGCACAATAGAACCGGGGCACTAAAGTGCCCGCAGGGCCTAAAGGCCTCTGCTTTGTCGCACCTGACGGCACGAATAAATTCGTGCCCTGATACCTGCGGAGGCTGAAGCCTGAATACGGGCATTTTGCCGCAAGGTGCTTTTGCTTGCCTCTAACCAGACCCAGCCTGTTTCCTAATCCATGGCTATCTACGGCGTTATCTTGCTGGTGAATATCTGTTCGGGGGCCTGGACGCGCCGGTCCGTCCAAAAGGGATACGCGTTTCCATTGCGCACCGCCAGCCCCTCGTAGTCCCCATATTGATCGGGACTGGCGCCGGCGGTGGGTTCGTCACTCATGGCCGTGGTAATCCGGACCTCGGGCATGAACGTGAGACCATCGGTGGAGTTTGTGTAGTACACATCCGTTTTCACACGGTTTGGATCATTGCGTGTATCGCGCCAGGAAACGTGAATCGTACCCGTTGCGTCGTCCACACCCATCCACTGATTAAAGTGGTCCGCGAAGGCAATGTTGGCATTCAGCATCGCGGGAGTTGACCAGGTGGCCCCGCCATCCGCGGACCGCGTATACCAGATATTGTTGTTGTTCGGATCCGTTGTGGCAACACAACCGTTCGATTGCACGGCCGTAAAATCGTTCCACACCACATAGATCCAGCCCCGTCTCGCGCTCGCGCTGCGATCGGCATCAATCGAGGGATAAATCAGGGCGCGACGGACGCATTGCGCCGGAATCCCCGTATCGAAAGAATTTTTGGTTGTGGCAATCGCCTTGAACGGGGTCCAGGTCGCTCCACAATTCGTTGATTTTGAAAAGTTAATGGTTTTGGTCTTTGTGTCGGTCCAGACGTAGTAAACGGGCGCGGGTGAGCCTGCGGCGGCCGGCGGTCCCACGGCCAGAGCCCCGGCGATGGTAAAGTCCTTCGACTGAACCACAATCTTCGGAGCGAACACGCCCGAATTTGGAGCGGTTGTGCTGCTGACGAACTGGTTATGGCCGTTATCCCAACCTACATAAATCTGGTCCTTGCAGGAGCTGGCGTTCTGGTAATCCACGGCAAAAAGTTCCTTATCGTTTCCGGACGCATCATCCACAACGATCCTTGTGGGCCAGGTTTGGCCATGATCGGTGGATTTGTGAACCTCCACGGCGGTCTGGTTTCCCGTGTAATCGAGGGTCGAGGTATACACGTTGCCGGCCGAATCAAAAGCAACACCCGGGTCAGACATGTTGGTTCGCAGAGGGTGAATCTCAACTCTCGACCAGGTGCTGCCGGCGTCGGCGGAAAAATACATCATCTGTCCGCGGCCGCTTAAGTCTATGTTGGAGGCCCCCACCATAAAGGCCGCATTTACAGGATCAATCGCCAGGAATTGTTCCGATAACGGCTCCGTGGGATCGTTACTGACATTGATGTTTGGGCCGATGACAAGAGCCGCCGGTTGCGAAAGGCCGAGTCCGTCTTGCGCTTGTGGCTGGGCAGGGGCGCCCGTGCAGGGAACCGCTCCCTGGCGGTCGAGGCGGTTCATGAAGGTAAAAGCCCAGCGCGGATATTGCACGCGCCCGCTCGTGGGATAGTCCAGACTGGGATTCATCCGCCGGAATTCCAGCCGCTGGCGGACCGTCAGGTTCGTGCCGTCATCAAAATCGTTGACAGGAAGTCCATAGAGACGGCCATCCACCCATTGCCCGCTGTGATGCCTGGCCAGAATCGCCTGCAGTTCCGCACGCTCCTGGGCCAGATGGGCATCCATCGTTTCCAAACATCCTGCCGATGATGCTTTCTCAACCTGCCCCCAACTGATGAGCGACATAAAACACAAGGCGAAGCACAACACGATGGCATGACGCATACGACCTCCTTGTCGAAGCAACTTTGATCCGCGAGGATGACCGGATGCTAGCCGGGCAGACACAGACAGTCAAGGATTATTGCCATGATTGCCAGTATTGCCAGAATTGGAAAGCGCGAGCTTAGTTAGCCGGCAATCTTAATAATTCCGGCGATACTGGCAATCATGGCAATATTGGCAATTCGCTGGTAATGCCGGCGATCTCTTCAGCCTTTCACCACAATTTTTCCCTCCACTTTCTCCAGATACGCCCACGGAATATCCGGATCGTGGGTGAAGATGGTCAGCCAGTTTCCGGGGATGGCTTCGGCATAGTAGCGGTGGCGGTTCTCGATGGTTTCCAGGGGAAACAGGTCGTAGGCCATGACCCACGTGGGATGCAGGTGCCAGGTGGCCGGAATCAGGTCAGAGATGTAGCAGGCGGTCTGGCCGCCGCTGCGAATGAAGACGGCCTGCATGTGGCGGGTGTGTCCGGGATAGAGGGCCACGGAGATGCCGGGGGTGATTTCGGCCGGGCCTTTCAGAAGCTGCATCTGCCCCGAATTGATCAGCGGATCGTAATTGTCGCTGATGTAGCTGACCCGGTCGCGTTCCAGCTGCAGGCAGCCATGACGCCACGCGCCTTCCTGCGCGTAATACTTCGCTTTGGGGAAGGTGGCCACCGCCTGGCCGTTGCGGTAGACGGTGTTCCATCCGCAATGGTCAAAATGCAGGTGGGTGTTGATCACGATGTCAATGTCTTCGGGCGCGAGACCGGCCCGGTGCAGGTTTTCGAGAAGCAGTTCCTGCGGCAGGTAGATTTTCTTGGTCTTCTCGCTGAGCTTGTTGCCGATGCCGGTCTCAATCAGAATGTTCTGACGGCCGGTGCGCACCAGGGTGCAGTTGGCCCCGGCGTAGATGCGATTGTGCTCGTCGGCTTTGACCTTGCGCTCCCACATGGTTTTCGGGACGACGCCAAAGAACGCGCCTCCGTCGGAAATGTAGTTGCCGTCGGAAAGCACGGTCAGCTCAAAATCACCAAGGGAAATGGACTGATTCTTCAACACTGCTACTCCGTTTTTGCGCCCTGGACCCCAAGAAGATCGCGGCCCAGATGTTCGCGGATTCTGGTAAACAAGTCAATGCGCGCCTGGCTTCCGCCAATGCCATGGGTTTTGCGCGGATACAGCATGAGCTCGAACTTTTTACCGGCATTGATGAAGGCATTCACCATCTGGATGGTGTTCTGCATGTGCACGTTGTCGTCGCTGGTACCGTGGACTTCCAGAAGATGCCCGTGCAGGCTGGCCGCCGAATAGACGGGGGCGCTCCTGTGGTAGGCGGCGGCGTTTCCCGGCAGCAGCCCGCCGTAACGCTCGGTATAAATGGTGTCGTAATTGAGGTAGTCGGTGACCGGGGCCACGGCCACACCGGTTTTGAAGCGCTGGGAATGGGTCATGGCATAGAGCGTCATGAAGCCGCCGTAGCTCCATCCCCAGATGCCCACGCGGCTGCCGTCAAGCTGGGGGAACCTGGCCAGAACCTGGTCGAGGGCCGCCAACTGGTCCCGGAGTTCCACTTCGCCGAAGTTGTGCATCATGGCGGCGGCGAATTTCCTGCCGCGGTGGCCCATGCCGCGATTGTCAACGGTGAGCACGGCAATGCCGTCACGCATCAGGATTTCGCTGAACAGCAGTCCGTTGCCGCCCCAGGCGTCAATCACCGACTGGCCCAGCGGCCCGCCATAGGGAGCCAGCAGCACCGGAAATTTCCTGTCGCCCTGGGCCGGCGGAAGCAGCAACTCGCCGTGCAGCTCCGTTCCGTCTTCGGCCTTGAAATCAATGAACCGCGAGGATGTCAGATTGAGAGCGCCGATGCTCTTCGACCTCCAGAAGGTCGAGCAGCCGCCACCCACGCGGCAGAAGGAAACTTCCGGCGGCGTCATCAGCATGGAGAAGCTGTCAACAAAATATTTTCCGCCGGAGGCCATCTCGACGTTGTGGACGCCCAGCCGTGATTGGGTCAGTATCTTAAAATCGCCGCCATCGAGCTTCACCGAACACAGGTGCCGCTGGCGCACGTCAACGGCGGTGGTCATCAGGAAGAGCGTGCCGGAGGCTTCAGCTTCATTCAGGGCCTCGATGCTCAGGACTTCGAAGTTGCCCCGGGTAATCTGCCGTTCGAGGCGGGCTTCGGTTTCCAGCGGTTTCCGCGGATCAAACGAATAGAGGTAAAGGTGAGTGTTGCCGTCGCGCCAACTGGACCACAGAAAGCGGTTGCCGGCGGCCAGCATGCGGAAGTTGTTGTCCATCTCGATCCAGGTATCGCTCTTTTCGCTCAGGATGCGGTGAGCCTTTCCAGTGGCGGCTTCGGCCAGGTAGAGATCCAGCTGGTTCTGTGCGCGGTTCAGCACCTCGAACCACACCAGCCCTTTGCCGGCCCAGCCGAAGCGCGGGACATATATATCTTTGCTGCCGTCCATCTCGATCCACTGAACGGGGCCGCCTTCGGCGCTCACGACCCCCAGCCGTACTTCAGGGTTGGGATCGCCCACTTTGGGATATTTTGTTTCGGAAACCGTCGGGTGCTGGGGAATGAAATCGGTGATGGGGTAGGTGGGGACTTTCGTCTCATTCATCTGCAAAAAGACGATGTGGCGGGAATCCGGCGACCAGAAGTAGTTGCTGCGGACTTCCAGCTCTTCGGCGTAAACCCAGTCAACTTCTCCGTTGAGAATGTTTTCGTCTTTATCGGCGGTAATCGCCGCAGCCGCGCCCTCACCCACGGGGCGCACAAAAAGATTATGGTCGCGCACCCAGGCCAGCTTTTTGCCATCAGGAGAGAACTTCGGATCGCCGACGGAATCGCCGGGCGCGCTCATGGCCGCCGAAGTACCGGAGGCGAGCGAGTACAGCCAGAGCTGTCCGTTGGCGTCGAACAGCAGGTGCTGCGAATCGGGCGCCCAGTGATAACCGGCCACGTTGTAGCGCGCGCGGTTGTCGCTCTGCCGGTCGTCTTTGGTCTGGGAAGCCGCGGGGGCCATGGCCGCGATTTTTTCGGCGGGCACCAGGACGGACTGCTTTCCGGTCGCCGCATCAATGGCATAAAGACTGGTCTTTTCACCGGAATCCGGCAGCAGGAAAGAAACCCGCGCACCGTCGGGACTCCACTTGACCGTCTGCGGCGGCCGGCCGGTGGCGCTGTGGGTGTAGAGCCAGGGGATGGTGAGTTCGGGCGTGGTGTCGGATGACTGGGCGGCAGCCGGCTGAGACAGGCAGAATATGGCTGCCAGCAGCAATGAAAAGACAGAGATGATGGACTTCAAAGAGTGGCTCCCCGGTGCGAGGTTAAAAACTGAAGTGTACACCGGGGAGAAGAAGATTTTGAAATAGGCCTGCTCGACGATTTCATCCAAGCATCAACTTATGAAACCCATTCGACGCATTCACGCGATGTAACCTTCCACCGCCGGCTGCGTCCGGTTTTCTTGAGAACGACCACGGCGCCACTGCCGCAGAGCCTTCCGCAGAAAAAACTAAAACTCAATACCGCCCATTGATGCTGCTTATCAAACGCTACTTCCGACAGGGTGAATAGCCCCGTCCTGGAAGCTTCGTCCACCGCGTCGTCAACTTTCCTGCCCTCTTTGATTGTCTTGCTGGGATCGTTTTTTCTGACCAAAACCGCCTGCGCCTCAGGGTCCACCAGAACCATCTTCTTCCCCATCAGAATTCTGGCATCGAGCCGGTGCACCGTTGAGGCCACCTGCTTAAGATTTTCCAGTTCGATTCCTTTGAGGCAGCCCGAATTGGATTTGAGATCGTCGTCGGACTCCACCAGATCAAATGCCTCAGTCTGGTTCGCAATGTTGAGCGAGGCATCGGCGCCCTGGGCGAGAAATTTCAGAAGGGCACGGTATACCTGAACCTGCTCTGCGGAGAGCGGTTCTTTGCTCAGCTCAGGGCCAGTCTCTTGAGAGATGGCCATGGGCGAAAGAGCGGATCCCAAAATGAGGATGGTCAGCAACCGAAAATGACTCATATTATTTATGACCTCAGTGCGGGTGTCGATTGCGGAATTATGATAAAACGCTTTTCTGTGGCGTCGCCCCCATCCAGGTCGACCAGGACCCGGTGGCGGTTCTCGCCCTCGCTAATCTCTCTAATACGGAGGGTGGGCATTGGGGTTATAATACCCTCATGCAGCCTTCCAGAGCAGACAGTTTCACGGCCTGTCTCGAAGAAAAACAGCGGTTGGAATCAAGCCGCTCGGCGCTACCCGTTGCGGGTGGAACGGCGCTGACTCTGCTCACAGTGCTGGCCGGGGCTCCGGGTAAAGTTATGCCGGTTGCGACCCTGCAATCAGCCAGCGGCATGGGCTTCAGCGACTTCTCGGCATCCCTGAAGCGCTTACAGGACTCAGGATATCTGCAAATCAGTGGCGAACCGGGCAAAGAAATCGTTGAGATTTCAAAACTCGGCGTCGATGTCGCTGAACTTGCCCGGCCCCACTAAGACAGTAAACACGAAAAATGACTGGATCGATCGATTACCTCACCGTAGCATTTCTGGGCTTACTGGTCGGCGGCGCCGAGCTTACTTCGCGCTACCGCGACGCACCCTGGAGCGCACTCTACACCTGGCCGGCTCTCATCTACATCGTAGTGAATGTGGCAGCCTCAACACTGGCTCTGGCGGTAATCCATGGCTACAGCTGGACTTTTGGCGCCGCAGGCGGCAGCCAGCGGTGGACACAGGTGCTGGTGGCTGGGGTTGGCGCGATGGCGTTATTCCGTACATCCCTGTTCACAGTGCGGGCGGGTGATCGTGATATCGGCGTAGGACCGGGGAGCTTTCTGCAGATTTTCCGCGATGCCGCCGATCATGAAGTGGACCGGGTGCGCGCGCGGGCGCGCGGCCTACAGGTTGGTAACCTGATGAAAGGCATCGACTATAAAAAGGCTTATGCCGGACTGGTCCCGTATTGCCTGGCGCTGATGCAGAATGTTCCCGACGAAGATCAGCAAAAACTGGTCCGTGCGCTGGAATTACTCGACAAAGAGCAGATCGATGATTCGGTAAAAATACGGATCCTGGGCCTGCAACTGCTGAACGTGGTTGGTCCGGGCGTACTCAGCGCCGCGGTGGAGACATTGCGGGAAGAGCTGAATGGCGCTTAGGTTAGAAAGTGCAATCATTTTTGCCAGCACCCTATCGTGCAACGCTGAAGCACAAGATCCTTCCTGCCTACTCGTGCGCTCTATTTCTGCCTGAATTCGATTCCCTTTTCGGACGCCCAATCTGCCAGGGCCGTGCCAATTCAGATGCAGTTCCAAACTGGGAAAACCAACCCATATTAGTTTTAGAATTTAAATTAATCGAGTGAGATAGTTTCAAATTGAAACATATAGCCTGATCTGGCCCTGTGATTCGAATCGATAGAAATAGATTGACTAGAGGCAATTCAAATATATCCGGTTTCCCACGGTAAAGTTACATCGAAGGGTGCCCAAACCGCAGTGTTAGAGCGGCTACCTGGTTGCTGTATCCTGCATCAAAAGGGTACGGGGCGCTAAAGTGCGCGCAGGGCCTGAAGGCCATTGTTTACCCCATCTGACGGCACGTCCCGCGAGGCGGAACAGTGCCCTGATACCTGCAGGGGCTAAAGCCTTCAAGATCCACTCACCGGGTACAGCAACAGGGAAGCCGCTCTAGCCAGGCGAAGAACTTTTGCTTCACAGCGTGTTCTAACAGGGGAAAGCCGATGGACATCAATGAGTGCCGTAGTAAGATTGATGAATTAGACGTTCTGCTGGTCAATCTGCTGAATGAACGCACCAGGACGGTCCAGGAAATTGGCCGCCTTAAGCGGGATACTCGAATGCCCGTCTACGAGCCGGAACGCGAAAAGCTGGTATTGGAGAACGTGAGCCGGGCCAACCAGGGCCCGTTGCCGGACGCGGAACTCCGTTATCTTTACGGACACATCATCGCTGTCATGCGCAATGTCCAAAAAAATTTAAATCCAGCCTTCCAGCCAATCACGGACAGTTCCGGGTTAGCCGTTGAGTTGAAAGAGTAGCCGCTATTCCCGCCAGATCTATTGCTCTCTCAACAAAATCATCGGATCGATTTTTGTCGCACGCGCCCTGTGGATCTCGCACACAACCCCGGCGACGGCCACTATGCCGAGCACTAGTACAACATAGGTGACTGGGTCTGTTGCGCTCACTCCAAACAGCAAGTTTTGCAAAAAGTGTGTGGCCAGAAATGTTACGATGAGTCCCAGGGCAACTCCCGCGGCCACAAGCTTGAATCCCTGCAAAAGGACCAGGCGGCTGATCGCGGAGCGCGATGCGCCCAGAGCTATCCGTATACTGATTTCCCGATACCGCTGAGTCACCAGGTTCGCCATGACCCCATAAATCCCGATCACAGTCATTATCAATGCGGTTCCGGAAAAAATCTCGAGCAACAGCAAATTAAATCGCCGGGGCGCTACCGACGCTGTCAAATAGGCATCCAAAGGCTTCACCTCGATAGACACCTCGCTGTCCTGTGACTTAATGACCTGCTGGGCTTTTTGCGCCAATAGCATCGGATCGCCGGAAGTGCGGAGGACCCAGAACTGGTTCATGGCCAGCCAGGGGACCACGTCCTGGGCAGTCTGCTTCATGGGAACAAAAACCGCGGAGCCGGGGGCTTTATCCGGGGATTCATCTCGAATATCGGTTGCCACTCCCACGATTTCCACGGTGCGGAAGTCATTCGCGTCGTCAATGGCTATATGGCTCCCTACAGCATCTCCGTTCGGCCAGAACTTATGCGCCATGGCTTGATTAATGATGCAGACGCCGGCCGTTTCCTGCTTGTCCTGTTCCGCAAGTTCTCTTCCCTGAAGCATTGGAACGCGCATGGCATGGAAATATCCGGGACTCACCATCCGGAGAGAAGCCACGGGGAGTTCCTTGGTGGACGCCGGGGCGCGCCCGACAATCTTGAAATACACCCCGCCCAGCAGTCCACTCATGGGCAGAATCGAGGTTGTACCAACGGACTGGACGCCCGGAAGACTTTCCATCTGCACCTGCACCCGTTGAACAAAGGGCGAGATTTCGTTGAGAGTTTTGTATCTGACCTGCGGCATCGAAAGCCGCAGGGTTAATACATGATCCGGGTCAAAGCCCAGATTCACCCCTTCCAGGTTCTTCAGGCTTCTGAGGAGCAGGCCGGTGCTAACCACCAGCACCAGAGAAAAACCCACCTCAGCCACGACCACCAGGCCCTGGCTGCGCTTACGTCTGCGGCTTCCGGCGGATCCCCTGCCCTCTTCTTTCAGCGCTCCATTGAGATCTTTCTGAAAATGCTGCAGGGCCGGGGCCAGGCCGAAAAGCAAGCCGCTGACCACGGATAGCAGCAGGGTGAAGGCCAGCACAGAGCCGTCAACGCGAACTTCATGCACGCGAGGCAGGTTTGACGGACTTAACAATAACAGCGCCGGAACCCCGACCAGCGCAAGCATATAGCCGGCGAGACCACCCAACAGCGACAAGATGATGTTCTCCGTCAGGAGCTGGCGGATGATGCGGGTCCGCGATGCTCCGAATGCGATGCGGATCGCAATTTCGCGGCTGCGTTCGGCGGATTTAGAGAGAACCAGGGTCGCCATGTTGATGCAGGCAATCAGGAGCACCAGTGCGACCGCCGCCGAAAGCACCAGCAGGATGAGCCGGAAGTCTCCAACGATCAGCTCCTGCAAGGGAGCAATCGTCACTCCCAGCTTGCTGGCATTAGAATCCGGATATTGCTTTCGCAATCGCTCAGCCAGCATTGTGAATTGCGCCTGGGCCTGTTGCGGTGTGACACCTGGCTTGAGCCGCCCGATACCCCGAAGGAAACTTACCGATCCGCGATCCAATCTTCTGGGGTCGGTATCCGGCCGCAAGGGCCTGGCCAGTTCCCCGCGGTAATAGGGAAATGCAAAGTTTTCCGGAAGTACCCCTATGATCGTATAGGTTTCGCTGCTGATGTCTACCGTTTGCCCAATCACCCCCGGATCGCCGCCAAACCGCCGCTTCCACAGGCCATAGGTAAGCACGACTACGAGCGGATGATCCGGACGATCATCGTCCGGCAACAAGGTCCGGCCGATATGGGCATGTACGCCTAAGAGCTGAAAAGCATCGGCGGAGATTTTCACACCCTGCAGGCGCTCAGCATCTCCGTGCCCCGTCAGGTTTGCGGCCCAGTCGGTGAGCGCGGAAATCCCCTCCAGGGACTCATTGTTTTGGCGAAAGTCCATAAAATCCGGGAGCGAGAATGGCCGCTGGTCGAGGTTGGGAACGCGCGCCAGAAAGGACACAACGCGCTGAGGATCCTCAAAGGGCAATTGCCGCAGTATCACGGCATTCACCACGCTAAAGATAGCGGTACTGGCGCCGATGCCGAGCGCCAGCGTGAGTATTCCCAGAAGCGCAAAACGGCGGTTCTTGAGCAATAGGCGGATCCCCAGGCGAACGTCCTTTCCCAGGACCCTCAGACTTGATGTCATTCCATCCATTTGTGTAACCCCTTCTCAGTGCCCGGCTCGCAATGCAAATAACCGCGCTTTTAGCAACCCTGGAAAATGCCCTTAAAGCATGTTCCGAACCGTGCAATCCAATCACCTGGTTGTCTCTCTTGTCCGCTAATCGGCGACGGTCTCCAAGGTGAAAGCCCTTTCCGCCTGGATTAAAGCGGCCTCACAGGCTTCCGTTGTTTGCGCATGCACCACCACGTAACCATAGCGGCAGTAAATGTGCTCGGCAGGCGGAAGAATCAGCTTTTGCCCCGGACTGGCAAGTGCTGCGGCTGTATCCACGCTCGCAGGCAATGCGGAAGTATCAATCCGCACCTGGCCCACAACCGCATCGTGCTCTGGATATAAAAAGCGGATGGCGGCAATCTCTTTTCGTGTCGAGCACACGGTGGGCACAAATCCGCAGGCCACCTCGACCGCCACCTGGCCGGGGCTGATGCCCGATGCCACCCAGCCAACATAGGGGATCATGTCGCCCCCAAGGCGTGCATTAATTTCTATAATCTTGGGCCCAGAGGAGGTCAAACGCAGCTCCGTGTGCGTAATGCCAGTTTGAAACCCGACAGCCTGATGCGCCTTCTCCAGAATTCCCAGAAATCCAGGATCCTCCAGCAATGGATCCCGGGCGTCCACAACATGCCCCACCTCTTCAAAGTGAGGATAGAAACCCGTGAGCTTGCGCGCCAGATAGAGGGGGAACATTTTTCCCTGCATCCAGGCAGCATCAATGCTGATCTCCGGGCCAGCCGCATACTCTTCGATGAGGACGCCGGGGTCACGCTCAGGGTACTCTTTCCGCGGGGCCGCGGCGTGCGCCACAGCCGAGGCCAGTTCCTCCGCATCATGCGCCAGACTCACTCCAAAGCTGCCGCCCATGTCCCGCGGTTTTACAATCACCGGATAGCCGATGCGCCGGGCTGTTTCCAGCGCTTCCTCTACAGAACCAGCGAGGACGGAGGCTGGCTGAGGCACTCCATGGGCAGCTAATGCCTGCCGGGTAAGGTGCTTATCGCGGCAGCGCATAACATTTTCCGGCGCCGTCCCCGGCATCTTCAAAGCCTGGGCCAGCTCGGCAGCCTGGATCACCCGCGTCTCATTCCAGCAAAGAACCCCGGAGATATGCACGCCGGCAGGCAGGGAGCGGGCGGCCCGCACCATGCCGGCTGTATCCTGCGAGGAAATCACGGTATTTCCAACCAGGTAGGGCTTTTCCCATCCAGGTTCGACATCGTGAAATAACCAGACATCGGCATGTTGGGCAACCGATTTAAGCAAATACTCGCGATACAGTGGATGCCCGCTCGTCACCAAAAGAATCGTGGGTTTTTCACGGACCGGTTTGTCTTGCAGGTGGTAGGTCACAAAAGAGTCCCTTGCGGAAGTTACTTCATGCCGCTCAGTGTCCACATACCACGGCAATCTGGCGGGTGGTGGACGGGTAAGCCGTGATGCGCGAACTCAAAAAACTTCGCCAAACCAAGGCATAATATCAAAACTTAATCGAAGACGCCATCTTACGATGGTCCATCACACTGCTCTTCTAAGTGCGCGCAACATGATCAAAAACACCAGTCCCATCATGCAACACGCAACCGCCGAAATTCCAAAAAATGTTGAAAGATTGCCAAAATCATTCATCAGTCCGGCCATTGTTCCCGATAAATATGAGCCCAGGCCGGCTGTCGCCGCCACTGCGCCGAAAATAAACCCACGCCGGCCTGAAGGCGCCAATCTGGCTGCCAGCGACATTGATATCGGAACATATAAAAACTCGCCTACTGTAGAAAGCAAAATCGCGCCCCAAATCCAACTCCAACCGACACTGCCTTGTACCCTAGCCACTCCCAGGGTGCCCAATGCTAAAATTCCGAAGCCGGCGCCCAGCAGCACAAGGCCCAACAGCATCACTCCACCTTCGCTCCGGCGCTTTTCCGGTTGTGAGTTCCGCTTGGCCATGAATGAGAACAAAGGCCCCAGCATAATCACGAGAAAGGGGTTAATGGATTGAACATATCCAGCGGGGATCTCAAATGACCAGAAAGTACGATGAACATATCTTTCGGTGAGTAAGGTCACGGAAGATCCCAGCTGATCAAATACCCCCCAAAATACAACTCCCAGCACCCCAAACATCATCAGGACCAGCAAGGGACTTTTCCATTGTCCCTGCTCACTCGCAGCAGGCTGGGCCGCACCAGGCAATTTAGCGGCCTCTTCCTCCTGATCCCGCGCGCGGCTGGTGAAGGAACCCCGGGTCGCGCTCCTGAATAACAGGAAACTCAGGAAGGAAAAAAGACCCCCCGCAATAAACCCATAGCGGGCATTCATTCGAGTAGCGACATATCCGCAAAACAGAGGCCCAACCATGGCTCCAACATTAATTGCAATATACACAGCTCTGTATGCCGCATCGCGACGGCCCGGGTCGCCGCCGCATTGTTGAGCGATGATCGCGTTCATGTTGGGATCAAACAGGCCGAAACCCAGGCTGGTGACAGTCAACGAGAGAATTATCGCCGGTGGTCCTCCCCAGGACAGGCCCACCTGGCCCGCTAACATCAGGAGAAGTCCAAGCGATCCTATATTGACATGATCACGGCTCCTGTCACCTAATGCTCCGCCTAAAAGAGACGCCAGGAAAAATGATCCATAAAACAGACCGTATACCTGACCGGAATGATGGTCAGACATCCCGATCACGGTCGTTAAATATACGATGAGGAGCGACTTAACGCCGAAGTGCCCAACCCTCTGCAAAGCCGCCGCCATAATAACAGCGGGCAGACCTGTGGTGACGGCACTCTGTCCAAAGCGCATTGATAGCCCCCCATGTCGTCTATTTTTCCCGCCTGTAATCGCGAATATCCCTGGGTAGCGAGCAGGACCATCAAACAAATGATCTGCGTTGTAGCCTGGTTACCAGCCGGGCGGCTATCTCTAAAAAAAGAGAAGCTCCGAGGAAGAGCCTGGGATGCCATTCATTCATTGCAATACCACCAGCTCTCACTCCAGATATCATCTGACGTTGCAGATGTTATCACAGCGTAACCGCGTTCCCGGAGAAAGTCATACAGAAGACCGCGCCTTCACAGGCACAACGCCGGCTTCAAAGGACGCAATCCTGTCGAAGGCTTCGTTGATTACCTCTTCACTCATGCAATAGCTCAATCGGGCATGAACTTTCGTCGTCGGTCCAAACCCGGCCCCGGGAACAATTATCACCCGGGCCGAATGCAATAACTCAACGCAGTAAGCGTGGGCATCGTCAATATCTTGAATCCGAACCAGAACATAGTAGGCCCCCTCGGGAATGTTGCATTTGAAGCGGGGGATGTCACTGATCCGCTTCAGGATCAGGTTCCTGCGCCAGCTCAGCTCCGTCCGAAATTCAGCCAGAGTCTCCGGCGGCCCTGTCAATGCGGCCAGCCCA
>Ga0153915_10003220_pt1 | contig 14950 bp, 10 predicted proteins | sample Opewatmetagenome_2_FD_107003 | JGI IMG/M metagenome (GOLD analysis project Ga0153915, IMG submission 107003) | Freshwater wetland microbial communities from Ohio, USA - Open water 3 Core 3 Depth 3 metaG | ecosystem: Environmental > Aquatic > Freshwater > Wetlands | place: USA: Ohio, Lake Erie...
GAGCCGGTAGTGGGCGAGGCTGTTACCATACAGGGAGATGAGAACAATGATGTGAAACTTTTAGGGATACTCTATGGCCTGATCGAGAGATGTTCCAGAAGGCTCAGAAAGAGGGGGCTTGTCCCCAAAAAGGCAGGGCTCACTATCAGATATTCGGACCAGGATGAGGTCACAAAACAGACGAGGATAACCAATCCATGCCCGGCTGACCTTGATCTCTATGCCGAACTGGAGCGTATGTTTTTTAAGGCATGCCTTAGAAGGACCGGCGTCAGGTTCATGAGGGTGTGGTTCAGGGACCTGTCTTTTCCATCGCCGCAGCTCTCATTGTTTTTATCTGTTCCCAATGGCGGGGGAAAAAGGGAGAAGGCAGCCAGGGCACTGGACCTCATAAGAGAGAGATACGGAGATAGGGCGATAAGATATGGAAGAACGGCATGATTAAGCACAGAGGCACAGAGAATATGGAGATTATACAAAATGGAAATAAATTTTATTACAAGTCAGGTAATCGGGGCAGCCATTGATGTCCATAAAGACCTTGGACCAGATTTTTTAGAATCTGCCTATGAAGAATGCCTTTGCTACGAGTTTAACTTAAAGCAGGTCCAGTATAAGAGACAACAGTCTCTACCCATAGAATATAAGGGTGTTGAATTGGATTGCGGTATATGAAGTTAATGCGTGTCAAGGTAGGTCTATTAATTAATTTCAATGTACCGGTTTTAAAACAAGGAATCAAAAGATTAATCTTATAATTCGGTCTCTGCGTCTCTGTGGTGAAGAGATCATGAATTTCATCCATCTCAATGTCCATTCCCATTATTCCAAGGGCTGGGGCATAGGCCCTATTGAAGAGCTATGCCTGTCGGCAAAGGGCATGGACATGGACACCCTTGCATTGACTGATACCAACGGCATATACGGCCTCATGTTTTTTCTCGAGGCCGCCAGAGATGCCGGCATCAAACCTGTAGTGGGGAGCGAGGTCACGGCCTGCGGACATAGGGCGGTGCTCCTTGTACGCAATCGCACAGGATACGCCAACCTTTGCAGTATACTCTCGGACCGGAACTGCCACAGTGGATTTGACCTTATAAGGGGCGTCACGGAAAAGAGGGGAGGGCTCATTATTGTCTCAGATGACTTCAGCCTCCTCAAGTCCCTTAAAAGAGATTCAATGGAAGACCTTTTTGTTGAGATGTCGCCGGGATACAATATGCACAGATGTCTTGCCTTTTCACGCGCAAGCGGCATCCCGCCCCTTGCGACCAACAGGGTCTATATGACAACTAAAGACCGGTTCCGTCTCCACCGGATACTAAGGGCGGCGGACCTTAACACCAAGCTCTCCCGCCTGGGGCCTGGGGATACATGCCTTGAACACAACTTTCTGAACTCCCAGCGATCCATGATCGATCAGTTTCCCCATGCCCCTGCCGCCGTTGAAAATACCATTAGGGTCGCGGACAGGTGTTTAAAGGACTGGGATATCTTCAGGCTAACGTTCCCGGATTTTGAAGGAATGACGAACCGAGAGGCCTTTGATCGTCTGTATCTTAAGACCATTGAAGGGTGCAGGAAACGATACGGAGAGATCACGAAACCTGTAAAGGATCGAGTTGAATACGAGATGAAGATCATAAGGGACAAGAATTTCAGCCACTATTTTCTGGTGGTGGCCGATCTTGCAGAAAAGGCATCGCGTTCATGCGGGAGGGGGAGCGCGGCTGCATCCATAGTGTCATACGCCCTCGGCATAACGGATGTGGACCCAATAAGGCATAACCTCTTTTTTGAACGGTTTTTAAACCCAGGGCGCATGGACCCGCCTGATATCGACATAGACTTTGCCTGGGATGAGAGGGAACAGGTCCTTGACTACATCTTTGCGAGGCATGGAAACATGAGGGCGGCGATGGTGGCCAATCACAATACCTACGGGGCAAGGTCTGCCATAAGGGAGGTGGCAAAGGTCTATGGCTTGCCGGAACAGGAGATAGGCCGTGTCACGGACAGAATAGGATTCAACTGGCGGTTGAAGGATATCCGGAATGACCTTAAGGACCATCCCAAGATGAGGGGGATAGAATTCAACAAGCCTTGGGATGAGATCATTGAGGCGGCGACAGGTCTTGAGGAGCATTTCAATCATCTGTCCGTACACTGCGGGGGGATAGTGATCGTCCCGGATGAGATCCGTAGATACTGTCCCGTGGAGGTCTCCGCGAACGGGGCGCAGGTCCTTCAGTGGGAAAAGGATTCCGTGGAGGAGTCAGGACTGGTCAAGATAGATATCCTTGGCAACAGGAGCCTGGCGGTCATAAGGGATAGCATTAAACTGGTTAAGAAAAACCATGGTCTGTCCATTGACTGCCCCGGGTGGAGCCCGGTTAATGACCGGAGGACAGTGGAGATCTTTTACAGGGGTGACACCTTCGGGGTATTCTATTTCGAGAGCCCTGCCACAAGGCAGGTCCTTACAAAGGTTGCGAGCGGATTCACCTTTGACGACTATGTTAAGCTCGACCATTTTCTCCTTAACGTGGTGGTTACATCAATAATAAGACCGGCATCCAACCGGAGCATAAAGACATGGGTGTCCAGGCTCCACGGAGGTCCCTGGAGGCATATCCATCCCCTGCTTGAGCCGGTGCTCGAAGAGACCCTGGGCGTAATGGTCTTCCAGGAGCAGCTAAGCCAGGCGGCTATATATATGGCAGGTTTTGACGCCGCCGAGGCGGACATCTTAAGAAAAGTGGTTACAAAGAAGAACAGGGAAAAGAGGCTCAGGGATTTTCACGAGAGGTTTGTAAAGGGCGCGACGGAGAGGGGGGTAGGCCTGGAAGTGATTGATGATGTGTGGCAGATGATGATGGGATTCGACGGCTACAGCTTCTGCAAGCCCCATTCCGCCAGCTATACAATGGTCGCGTACAAGTCTGCCTTTCTGAGGGCGCATTATCCTGCCGAGTTCATGGCATCGGTCATATCCAACGGGGGCGGATATTACTCCGCCTTCGGGTATATATCCGAGGCGAGGCGCATGGGGCTCAGGATACTCCCGCCTGATATAAATCAGAGTGAGATAAAATATACGGGCAGGGACAGGGAAGTCAGGGTAGGGCTGATGCAGATAAAAGAGGTCTCCCGTGATGCCCTGGATGTTGTGATCCATGAGCGGGAAAGGAACGGTCCATTCGGGACAATTGATGAGTTTCTTGAACGGACCGGCCGGGATATATGCATTAGGGATGCAAGGCAGCTTATAAAGGCCGGCTGTTTTGATAACGCAGCTATGGGTCTTAAAAGGCCGGGGCTTGTGTGGAAGGTCCTGCAGTTCTTTGATAAAAAAGAGAAGGCAGGGACTCCGACGCTTTTTGATTATGCAGGCAAACACCCCCCGGCAACAGGATGTCTCCCATCCCCGGACTATTGCTCGAAACAGGGCATGCTTAAAAATGAGACCGAGACCCTGGGTCTGCTTCTTTCAATACATCCCCTGGACCTCTATCGTGATGTGTTGGGCCGGATGAATCATGTTCAGGCAAAGGATCTGCCAGGGCATGTGGGCAGAAGGGTCACTATGGCAGGCTGGCTGGTGACAGGAAAGACCGTGCTTACAAAGGCCGGCGATCCCATGAAGTTCATCTCCTTTGAGGATACAACCGGGATCTATGAGACGGTATTCTTCCCCAGGGTTTATCACCAATATTGCCACATGCTCAATGCCTCGCGGCCCTATATCATAAAAGGAAGGGTGGAGGAGGATTCGGGATCGATAAGCATTACTGCGGAATGGATAGGATTCTTGGACAGGCATTAAGGGCGGAATCTTTACTGTAAATAGAAATATAAACTAAAGCCGGATAACATCCTGGGATAAATATGGTTCTTTTGCGTCCTTTGTATGTAACCTTTGTGTCTCAAATCCGTTTTTTATTTAACTCAAATTAAAAATCCTTTGATATTTTCTTGTTGGAACTCCGAGCCTTGATTACATTAAAACGGGAACTTCGGACAATAAACGTGCTGTCGGCAAAACAGTTTTAATTCACTGATTTGTTTTGGTTTGTCAGTAATCGGTATGATGCTATGGTGGAAATTAAGGTGGTTAAAATCAAATTCAGAGTCAAGGAATGAAGATTTCTGCGCGAATAACACACCTGCAAGAATATGGCATTTGCCCAAATTTATCCTTGCCACGCAGGATGAAATTTCCTATACTCCATGCACAGAAAAATGATTTTTTATTACTTTCTTATAACCTTGCCTTTTTTTAAATAAGGGAAAACCAATGAAATTCAGCCTGCTTCCAAAAGAATACCAGTTTTTTGACCTGTTTGACAAGATGACCAATGATGCAGTTGAGGCTGCAAAGTGCTTTAAGGAATTTGCGATGACAGGCACCTTCGACGACATGGCAAACGCGAAGATGCACGCCATTGAAGAACACTGCGATGACATAACCCATGAAATCATTGACAAGTTGAATCGGACATTTATTACACCCTTTGACCGTGAAGACATATACTCACTAGCCCACGATTTTGACAGTGTTATTGACATCATACATGCCATGAACAACCGTTTGCGCCTGTATAACCTTAACAATACCATCAACGAAGACCTCATCAAATTTGCGGATCTGATAGAAAAGTCGGTTGACTGTCTTTCAAACGCTATAAGGGGCTTGCGTGATCTCAAACAGGCAGATCATATTTCAACCTGCTGCATAGAGGTCAACACCCTGGAAAATCACGGCGACCAGCTTAGAGATGCGGTTCTAAGCAAACTTTTTCAAAACGGCGCTGATCCCCTTAATGTCATTAAATGGAAGGATATCTTCATGGACGCTGAAACCGTCCTGGATAAGTGTGAAGACGTGGCTAATATTGTCGCCTCTATTATGATTAAACAGGGGTGATGATGGATTGGTGGATAATTTTTCTGATCGCCCTTGCTCTGGCCTTTGATTTTCTTAACGGGTTTCATGATTCCGCAAACGCGATAGCAACTATTGTTTCAACAAAGGTGCTGACACCGCGACAGGCCGTTGTATGGGCGGCATTTTTTGATTTCATCGCCGTTCTTTTTTTCAGTATGCATGTGGCCAATACTGTCGGCAAGGGAATTGTCGATATCTCGATTATAGATTCCCAAATAATCTTTGCAGCCCTTGTCGGGGCCTGCCTATGGGACTTGATAACCTGGTGGGTGGGTCTTCCGACAAGTTCTTCCCATGCGCTGATGGGAGGATTGATAGGCGCGGCGCTTGTAAAGTCAGGCGTCTCTTCACTTATATTGAAGGGAATCCTGACAATAGTGGCATTTATTTTTATCTCTCCGGTTCTGGGGCTGATCCTTGGTCTTATGATGGGGACAATAGTCCACTGGTTATTCCGAAAAAAATCTCCGGCACAGGTCGATCACTGGTTCAGAAAAGGACAGCTTGTTTCTGCCGCGTTTTACAGCCTTGGACATGGCGGAAATGACGCCCAGAAAACCATGGGCATTATCTGGCTGCTTCTCGTCAGCGCAGGCATGATTGGAGTTTATTCCGACATTCCTATGTGGGTCAGGATTGCATGTAACACTGCCCTGGCTCTCGGTGTTATGTGCGGGGGATGGCGGATTGTAAAAACCATGGGATCCAAAGTCACAAAGCTTAAGCCTGTTGACGGTTTTTGTGCGGAATCCGCGGCAGCGATAAGCATTAATATCGCCTCTGCCTTAGGAGTTCCGGTCAGTACTACTCATACTATAACCGGATCGATCATGGGGGTAGGATCCTTGCGGCGGTTAACTGCGGTACGCTGGGGTGTGGCAGGCAAGATCGTATGGGCCTGGGTTTTAACCATTCCATGCGCTGCTGCAATATCGGCGCTTACCTACGCAATAAGCATACGCTTCTGAAGGATGTATTTCATCGAGACATCACTAATTTTATCGGATATATAGATGAGTAAAAAGTTATCCCGGGTTGTTAAAATTTTATGCCTAGCATTAATAATATTAATGCCGGCAGGTGTTTTTGCGCGTGGTGTAACTCCTTATCTGCCGCTAAATATGTCGCCTGAGATCGAAAGACAGATAGAGCGGGTTTTAATACTTGCAGGCAAGCCTGTAATGACAAGGCCTGTTCCTGTGGCTACGGTTGCTGACGCCCTTTCTGATGCATGTAAAGTTGATGAAGGATTGTGCGAGCAGGTCAGTCGTTACCTGAAACGCTACGCCATTCCTGCCGACTTGACCCATCTGCGCGCTGAAGTCGCTGTAGATTCCGGTGATTCAGCCCATGTGATCCCCAATCAACATGGAATGAAGGTTGACAGTTCCTGGATGGTTTCGGCTGAGGCTTATTATCAGCCAAGCGATTATTTCTTGATAAATCTGGGCGGCATTGCTTATGACGGCCGCGCAACGCCTACGGGTTCCATGTTGAGTCTGGGATTTGAATATGCCCAGCTTGATATCGGTTATCGCGATCACTGGCTGTCGCCATTCACCGACAGCAGCATGCTGATAAGCACTGAAGCGCCTACAATGCCTTCGATTACCCTGTCCAACTATCAGCCCATCAGCTTCCTTGGCTTGTCTTATCAGATATATCTGGCCGAGATGTCCAAGTCCAATCTGATTGACTATGAAGATCGTTATACCAGCGGAAGACCGCGATTGGCCGGGTTGCACCTGCAGGCTGAACCGGTGAGCGGCTATGCATTCAGCGTCAATCGACAACTGCAGTATGGCGGAGGCGAACGTGGCAGCAGCAGCTTCAGCGATTTTATTAATGCCCTGAGGGATCCGGGTAAATACGACAACGCAGGCAAATTCAGTTCCAATAAGGAATTCGGCAACCAGCAGGCCTCGTTGACCAGTCGTATGTTGTTTTCCGGCAAGCGACCCTTTGCCGTCTATTTCGAATATGCCGGAGAGGACACATCGTTTCGTAAACGTTATCGATTAGGCAATGTTTCACTTTCGATGGGCGTTGATGTACCGCGTGTATGGAATCGATATGATATCACGTATGAAACGACCGAATGGCAAAATGCTTGGTATGTACATCATGTGTATCATGACGGCATGACAAATGAGGGTTCCGTTATAGGACATTGGTTTGGAGATCAACGCCGATTTAATAATGCCGCCGGAGGCATGAGTCACATGTTGCGTCTCGGTTGGCAGGCAGGAAAAGACAACTATTTCCAGGCAGCCTATCGCACTCTTAAGAATGAATCATATACATCGGTTGCTTATAAACGCATGCAGGAACTTGCATTGAGTTGTTCATTCCCCTGGATAGGTAATGCAATGGGGATAGAATTATATGCCGGACGCGATATATATGGTGATGGATATATGCGTTTGAATACCTCCATTAATTTCGGCCAGGATTGGCTTTCAATCCATCCTGACACTATTGCATCTGTTGCTGATCCTAATGCTGCTGCTGATTTATTTGTAGATATGGGAACAGCATACAGCTATTCCATCAAGAGCTATACTGGTCCTGCCAAGACAGTAGAGACTCCAAGTTTGCCGTCCGATCATGATGCCAGCGCTCATCTAGGGCTTGGCGTTCGACGTCCTGTTTCCGCACATAATGACATCGGGACGCGCATTGAATGGGAACGATTTCTCGGGTATGACCTTTTATCAGTGCGTTTGATGGATTATCGCTATCGTATCGGAGACAGGTTGGCAATAAACGGGTTTTTCGGCGTGAGCCGATACAATGTGGCCACGCAGCCATATAGTTATTATCTGGGCGCCGGATCTCAGTTGATTAATATTATGCCTCGATGGGATCTGTGTATTGATTGGCGCAAGTCCATTAACATGGAGCAAGATTATACTATACGGGCGGTAGCGCTTTATTTAAGCCGCAGATTCTAAAAATACTCGGATATTATTGCCCGATAATATAATATTACAAATCAGAGATCAATTTGTCCCCTGTCCATTCTAAAGGGCTCATCAAAATTGACACGGCAGACCTTGATGAGTTTCAGATCTCCATTAAAGAAAATCAGAAAAGATTATAAAGGCTTTACACCAGAACGGTTTTGATCTCAATCATGCGGCCTGTGTTATATTCGGAAACCCCGGAGCGAGACGGTTATCCGGGAGTGATTCGTTTATCGCCAGCCGCATTTTTTGCGGTCATCCGGGTGCAAAGTGGACCTGCTACAGCTATGGGATCACTATTTTTTAGGGAAAGATGGTAACCTTTTTTGAAGAGATCCGTTATTATAAGGTAAAGAGAAGGACATTAAGAGAAGTGTACGCCTATTAAAACCCGAGAGTTTACAGGAGCGGGGGAAGCATGGCGGAGTTCCAGTGAATAACCGATGAATAGAAAAAATTACCTGCAATTTATACAAATGGATTTCAAGGTCTTATTGCGCGCAATTCGTTATGGTGAATTGCCGATACATAATATTAAACATTTATATACTTCTAAGCCTCAAAAGAATTCAAAGATCCCCAATACGGTATACCAGACTTGGGTAGACAATTTTGTCGGAAAAACCCATTTAAAAGGCATCGAAAGATTTAGAGAATTAAATAAAGATTTCTCATTCAGCTTCTTTACTGATAATGAAATTGAGAAATTCATGAAAGCCCATTTTTATTCTCATCCGATTTATGAAATATTCTCGAACTCTCTTTACGGCCCGCTTAAAACGGATATCTGGAGATATTGTGTCCTATTCATCAATGGCGGATGGTATTTTGATATAAATAAGTGTGTGGAAATCCCTCTGAATGCCTTGATCTCGGATAATGAAGAGGCAATTATTACCTTTGAAAAGAATGCCATAGGCCATATTGACGATGAGGCGCCAAATGATGCCGTAATGAAACTGTTGAGACATCCTAATGCCAGAATAGTAAACTGGGGATTTGGATTCGTTCCATGTCATCCGATATTAAAAAGAGTGATCGACAATATTGTGACAGACTATCCTTTGTGGAAAAACAAAGTGGTTGAGAATGTAAAAGATGCTGTATTGCTTTTTACAGGCCCGTTGATGCTGACGAGAACAATATGGGAAATAGCCGAAGATATGCCGCTGGTTTCATTTAAGCAGGCAGGGATAGATTTTAATGGCCATGGAAATTGCAATATGACCAATTCATGGTCTCGCTATATCAAATCGAGATCATATCAACATGAAAAGAATAAAATTATCGTTATATGATTCGGGATGCAATTGTGCTTAAAGGTTAAATCAGAGAATAGATAAGAAAATATCCTGCAAAAAGGCTGCTGAGATGACCCGCAGAATATCCCATGCCTGAATGCTTGTTGCCCGCATAGCTCCTTTAGGCAGTTATTATGAATAAAATATATTGACGGAATCTATCCGAACACATTGACAGGGGCGTTGTTTTCAACTAAACCGTTGCCTTTCTTAAAAATGGCAAAGCCGTTTCTTAATCTCCAATCTTCAATAATAAGGTCGTAAAGAGGGTCATTGATCAGTCGTTGATAATTATAATAATTTTTAATGTCATTGATATCATCCAACAAAATAAATTTCGCCCCGTAGACCTCATTCAATTCCGCTAAACCGGAGAAGGCAGAGCCATCGATCAAGACCATATCAAAATCCAGGATCCCATTTTCCTGTTTTATTCTTTGTATCCCATGCTGGGACACATTTGCATTTATAATATAATTAATATCCTGCTCAAGCCAACGCAGGATGGTGTCCAATCGGGTTTTATTAAGGTTTGTTTTTTTGTTTTTATAAAAATGAATAACCTGATCCTTTGAAAGGAGGCTTTCCACAGGGACTGATGAGCAGTTGTATGCCTTTACGAAGATGTGATTTGAGTATGTTTTTTGTAGTTTTGAAAACCTTTTTTTTGATATTTCAAGACAAAAAAGTCGCGCCTTATCAGACGAAGATTCCCGGATGCCCTCAACAAAGGCCCGGGTGCTCCCTTCACCGGAAGAAGAGCCTATTTCCAATATGTTTGATACATTTTCTTCTTTAGTGATTTTTTTTATATAAAAATAAAACCTATCATCTTTTATCTCGGGCGATATGAGCTTATGTAACTCTGATTTTCTGAAAGATTCGATGTATCTAAAATTAGCCATTTTAAAACCTTCAATGAGATCAAATACTTATTTTTTTAAGTGTATAAGGATTAAGCTTCCATTTTATGAAGTATATGTCGGCAAGATTTCTGTAAGTATATGGAGGAATAATGAAGTTGTCTATAAAAAATTATATTAAAAGACATTAACACCGGCCTCCTGACGTGTATTATTTGATCATGCACCGGTTCTGTTTTATTCATGATATCACAAAAAGAGATACCCGAAGAAAAGAGGAGGATTTTATCCTTTCCATGTTATTGTGCAAGGATCGAATGATAGGCCTTTACAGTCTCCTGTGCCATGATCTTCCATGTGAATCTTTCCTGAGCCCTCTTTTTCCCTCTTTCAATGAGGTCTTGTCTTAGCTTTGTGTCCTGTTGAAGGGTTTCAATAAGTCGCGTTAATTCATCCGTGTTCTTCTCGGGAAATATCAGCCCGGCATCGCCGATCACATGAGGGATCTCGCCGGAATCCGAACCGATGACGGGAACACCGCACAGCATGGCTTCCACCAGCACGCGGCCGAACTGCTCTTTCCACAATGCCGTTGTGACGGATGGCAAAACAAGCGCATCCATCAGGCTGTAGTATTCGGAAATATCTTCATTTGATATGTTCTCCAGCCAGATTATTTTATCGTGGATATTTAAGTCGCGGGCTTTATTTAAAAGTGTCTGCTTGTATGGCCCCGTGCCTATAAGCAGCAGGCGGCAGGGCATTTTAAGCCTGGAGAAGGCATCCATAAGATAAGAAAGCCCCTTTGCCTCACTCAGGCGTCCTGCATATCCGATGGTAAAGGAAGATTGGAGGCTGTATTTTCGGCGGAGACCGGAAACCTCTTTTTTTTTAAATGCGCTTGTATCTGTCCCTTGAGTAATAAGATGGATATTCTTGTTAAAGCCTTTATCTTGCAGAACATGCTTGATTTCTTCCGAGAAGGCAAGGGCGGCGTGGCTGTATTTGAAAATAATGGATTCAATTTTATTGTATGGAAATTTAAAACTTTTTTTTATATTTTCATATGACTGAAAAATGAATCTGGCCTTCGGCTGGAAGACCGACTTCAACAGAAGCATCTGAAGAGCGCACAGGCTCCATGGCTCTTCATAAACATGGATGATGTCATACGCTTCATTTCTTAAATTTGAAATTATGGTCTTTAGATCTCTGTAATAAAATCGCGTTCCGTCAAATCCCTTTCTGCGGACGGTCCTGGATATTATGGTTCGATAAAAACCGCTCCCGGCATCCTGATGGCGAATCTGTACAAGGTTCGCTCCTTCATACCATTCATCCGGAAAAAGCACGGTCATCTCCGCATCGCTATTTTGAACGATTTCTTCCATGTATTTTCTGTAGGGTGAAAGCACGGCGCCATGCCATGTAAAAAATACCTTCATGATGATTGAGACCCGTCAAGAATTTTTTTGACAGCCCTTACGACATCTTCCGTATGGATAAGCCGCAGGCAGAAAAGAGGAACAGGTTTTCTTTCCTCGTAGTACCATGTGCGACACACTGTTTTATGGCAGGGAGCGCAAGGAATGTCGGCTTCCAGAATGATATTTCTTTTTCCGTATGGACTCCATTCCCTTGAATCCACAAATGCGCTGTGGATTTCCACGACTGGCGTTTTCATTGCGGAAGCAATATGAACGGGGGCGCTGTTGTTTCCTATAAAGACATGCATTTTTTCAAGAATGGCTGCAAATTGCAATAAAGCGAAAGGGCTGTCGCATAGGATGGGCTTTGCACTTGTATTAGACATAATCTCCAAAAGGAACATTTTATCAAGCGGGCCGCCGAAAAGGAAGATTTTTCCATGGGGGAATTCTGCTGCCAATTTATCTATGAGCGCAGCGTATCGTTCCTTAAACCACTGTTTGATTTCATCTCTGGCGCCGGGATGAATGCCGATAAGCGTATCCTGTGGCTGAACACCGTGCCGCGCAAGGAAGTTCCGGGCAAAAGAGCGGTCTTCGTCTGACGGATAAAGAGTCGGTTCTGAGGCAGATGTTTGTGCTCCGAGGGCACGCACCAGATCAAGAAACTGTTCCGCACGGTGAATACGGCGCGGGAATGCCGGGAGTTCCACTGTAAGCTTGAAAGGAAGCGAGTGTCCGCCATATCCTGCCGTGTACCGTGGGTTTGCGAGAGTCAGAACCTCTCTTGTTTCCGGTTCTTTGCGAAAATCAATAGCCAGATCAAAGGAGTAAGGCGATAGAAGATGCTGTAGTTGTGATTTTCTCTTGCGGGTAAGGTGAGATAATCTGCCGGCAACAGGGAAAAAATCAAAGAACAATAACTCGTCCACATGAGGATTATTTTTTAAGACGTCTTTTGTCCACTGGCTTACCAGGGCGACAATGCGAGCTGATGGAAAGTATTCTCGGAGCGCTTTCAGTGCGGGCGTCGTGAGGAGCACGTCGCCGATATGGTCTAATTTAACGGCAAGGATAGTCTTGATTTCTGCCAAGGGAATGGCTGTTCCGGGTTGAATCACGATTTTATTTTGCAGCGCGGAGTTCTTGATATCGTCATCCGTGACGAGGTGTATATCCCGTAACCGCATGTCCATTGTTTTTTTAAATTCGAGGGAAATTTTTTTTACGTGCTGAAATCTTTTATACGTCATAACAAGCGCTATGAAAAAAATGACGGATAAAAAATAAAGGAATGAAATTTTAATGTCCATAAATTAAATGATTTGTTTGTTGTTTATATTTTTCATGTAAATTGTGCCCATAATTTTCAAGTATTAAAAACCGGAGTGGAATTTATGTCAAGGATAACAGGCTTAAAAGTCATGTCTGGCGTACAACAGACGGAGCCTGTTGTACGCCAGACATGACTTTGTTTACCAGCAATTTGATAGCGTTGTCAATAGAAGACCTGCGATATTGCTCCATTTAGCCGTGGAGATGCCTTATAGATTAATATTTAGAGGAGACCTTTAAACGGAAGAAAGCCCCGATGATAAGAAACTTACAGATGAAGAGATGGTCAGATTTAGAACTATTCTTAAAAAGGCGGGTCCTTATCAAAAACATTTTGCAATTGAACTTGCAAGACCAGAGCAAATGTTATAATTTCCCTATTGATTTGCCCATAGGTTCATAGCGCTTCCAGGTTTTGCCCATTTATTATACGGCTAAGCTTTATTGTCCCCGGAGTTTAAGCGGGATTTATTATGGTTCAACTGGTATTGATTGGAAGGTGAAAACCCCCTTCTTTACAAAAAAGATATGACTCTACCAACCTTGGAAGAATTTACAGATGGTTTAATTTAAATGTTAACAGCACAATTTATGAAAACTTTTGAAAGACGCATTATAAGACCAATTTCTTACCTGGTTTTTCCCAGGTTTTTACGTCATTTCTTTTTAAAGCTTAAAATGCAAGTTGTTCTGTATTTTAGGCCAATTCGGTACACATATCATAAAGGAAATGTTATTTTAGGAAATAAACTGTGTATTTTTGCTTCTTTCCAAAAAAACGGAATTCTACCCACAACGTGGAAATATATTAAACACTTAAAAGAAGAACTTGGATATGGCGTTGTTCTGATCTCGAATTGTCCATTACAGAAAAAAGACATTTCACCGCTTCAAAACTTGTGTGTTGAAGTGATTGAAAGAGAAAATATCGGTTACGATTTTGGCGCGTATAAAGATGGCATTATACGTTTTTTCGATAAGCTGGATACCCTGGAAACTTTACTGATTGCAAATGATTCTGTTATTGGCCCAATTTATAACATGCAAGAGATACATGATAAAATGCAAAATGAAGATTGTGATTTTTGGGGTATGAATGATTTTTATGAAAGCCGTGATATATTTAAACTCAATACAAAATCTATTCCCCGTGTTTGCTCCTATTTTATCTGCTTTAAAAAAAATATTATTACAACAGAGGCATTTAAGGATTATTGGAAAAGGCTTTCTTATCCAAATGACAGAAAGATTGCTATTCGTCATGAAACAAAACTTGGTCAGTATTTCTTAAATAATAAGTTTAAGCACTCAGTATTTATAAAAAAAGAAGAAATTATAAACTACATTGCCGAGCATCGCAGTTCATTTGATTTTGATATGTTTTTTTCCAATAAGGCAATGAAAAATTCACATATTACTAAAAATCCGTATTTTTTTATTTCATTTTTTCACACAAATTATACCTGTCCAATGTTGACATTAACGCATTTTAAAATGCCTTTAATGAAGCGTGATCTTATTAGGATGGATATTGTTGACATTAATATTTTTAAAGCCATTTTAAGCAGGTATGAAGCGCAATTGACTGATATTATTTCAAAGGAAGAGATTTATGATGAAATGGGCTTGGATACAAGAACACAGAATTCCATCTTTAAATGGAAAAAATATATCATTTAGTATACATAATGATATCAGAGAAAAGAACAGATCTGTGTTATAGAACATCTAAATTGAGCTTGACGTGAAAGCAGGTTTTTTTTATTGTTCCTCCCATGAAAATAGAATTTTATTAACATCATTTGCCGTTTCGGCATAAATTGAAAGGGGAAAAGACTATGGGCTTTATAAAGAATTCAGTATCTTTTATTGTAATTTTATCAGTAATGTTTTGTGTCTCCGTATGTTTCGGGGAAGAGGCAAAGTCAGCAAGTTCATCCAATCCAATCGTTGTCATCGAAACGACTAAGGGCAATATTACTGTAGAGTTGTACAAGGATAAAGCCCCTAAGTCGGTTGAAAATTTTCTGGCGTATGTGAATGCCGGATATTATGACGGAACAATCTTCCACCGTGTGATCAAAAACTTTATGATTCAGGGCGGAGATCC
>Ga0153915_10003221_pt1 | contig 14949 bp, 13 predicted proteins | sample Opewatmetagenome_2_FD_107003 | JGI IMG/M metagenome (GOLD analysis project Ga0153915, IMG submission 107003) | Freshwater wetland microbial communities from Ohio, USA - Open water 3 Core 3 Depth 3 metaG | ecosystem: Environmental > Aquatic > Freshwater > Wetlands | place: USA: Ohio, Lake Erie...
AAGATCTTGGTTTGAATTATTTGGCCTGTCTCTCTGCAATCGACTATGGTACAAACCTGGGTGTCGTGTATCAGTTGCGCTCCTTATCCACTAAATTTGAAATCATGGTAAAAACACTGACGTCGAAAAACAATCCGCTCATACCCAGCCTGACGAATTTATACCCCGCTGCCGGTTGGTTCGAGCGGGAAGCATATGATCTGCTTGGCGTTGATTTTCAGGATCATCCTGATCTGCGCAGAATTATGATGCCCGAAGATTGGGTCGGGCATCCCTTGCGTAAAGATTATCAGCCACCTGCTGAGTACCATGGGATACCATGTGACAGACCAGATACCCATCAGTTATTACAGCAACTCCATATCACCCAGCAGCCTGACAAAGTTGGTACGACTACAACATCTGAGGTGGGAAAAACACCGGCTGGAAATACAGATAATCCCGGAAGTAAGTCTCCGCTGGAATGAATCATATGACTAAATTAATGATAGAAACTCTGGGTACTGAATCGACCGTGGTCAATATGGGACCGCAACATCCCTCCACTCATGGGGTTATCAGTTTACGTTTGCAGTTAAAGGGTGAAGTCATTGAAGCAATTGATCCGAATGTGGGATATTTACACCGGTCTATAGAAAAAATCTCGGAGTTGACCCAATATACGGGATTTATTCCCTATACTGATCGTGTGGATTATCTGTCAGCTATGTTCGGAAATCAGGCCTGGTGCATGGCAGTCGAAAAACTATTGGGTATTCAGGTGCCACGGCGGGCGGAGTACCTGCGGGTCATCGCCTGTGAATTAAATCGGATCATTAACCATTTGATTGCCTGTGGAACTATGGCCATGGATCTGGGTGCGTTCACTCCGTTTTTACATGGTATCCGGGAACGGGAAAAAGTAAATGATATCATGGAAAAAATTTGTGGGGCCCGTTTAAATTATAATTATATGCGTTTTGGAGGCGTATCACGTGATTTTATACGCGGTTTGGATAAAGAGATCCTGGCTTTTGTAGATCGCTTTAAAAAATTTCTACCCGAATTCAACCGTCTGATCACTGGAAATGAAATATTTGAGAAACGCTTAATCCACATCGGGGTGATTTCACCAGAGTTAGCCATTGCCTATGGATTAGGAGGTCCCAATCTGCGTGCTTCCGGTATTGATTTTGATTTGCGAAGAGATTTTCCCTACAGCGTATATCCCGAGTTTAAATTCAGAGTTGTAACCGGCGAAGGGTACAGAGGGGAAGTGGGTGATTCTTTTGCACGGTATATGGTCCGGATAGAAGAAATGGAAGAATCGGCCAAGATCATTCGGCAGGCAATTGAAGGTTTACCGGAAGGAGATTATCAAACCAAACTTTTGCGTAATCCGGTTGTTCCGGCCGGTGAAGTTTACAGTCATGTCGAAAGCACGCGCGGCGAAATGGGTTTTTATGTTGTCAGTAACGGTACAGACACAGCCTATCGTACTAAAATTCGAACCGGGTCCTTTACAGCTATGTCCATTTTGCCTAAAATTGTCCCCGGTCTGATGGTAGCGGATTTAGTTGCACTTTTTGGCAGCCTTGATGTGGTGGCCCCGGAGGTGGATCGGTAGTATAAAAATAAAATTTAAGAAAAAAAATAAAAAGTAAGAAAGCAGTTAAGTAATAAAGTAAATATGCATGAATTATTCAATAACCTGGTATCTAATTGGCATTTGAATCCCGTTCTGATGAGTGTAGTTACACTACTCTGGATACTGATGATTGCTGCCTTGGTGCTTGCTTTTATGGCAACATTTGCCGGAGTTACTTCCTGGATTGAACGTCGTATCGCCGGCAGAATGATGTCACGTGTTGGTCCTAACCGCGTTGGTCCGGGTGGTTCTTTGCAGTGGATCGCCGATGGTCTTAAATGTTTCTTAAAGGAAGACGTCATCCCCGGGGCGGTTGATAAACCCCTGTTTCGTTTCGCACCTTATCTGGTTTTTACCGGTTGCTTCGCCGCGTTTGCTGCTCTGCCGTTCGGTTACGGTCTGGTTGCTTCCAATATTGATATCGGCATATTCTATATATCAGCCATCACCACCTTTGTAGTCTTGGGGGTTTTAATGGCCGGCTGGTCAAGTAATAATAAATGGTCTCTGCTGGGGGGAATCCGGAGTGCCGCTCAAATTATCTCCTATGAAATCCCGACCGGTTTATCGATTCTGACTATAGTAGTGTTAGCCGGAACATTGAATATGCAGGAAATTATTCAACAACAGGGGGGATGGCCCTGGCATTGGTTCATTTTCAACAATCCATTTTCTTTTGTAGCATTTTTTATTTTTTTCTCCTCCATTTTAGCAGAGGGGAATCGCACACCGTTTGATCTGCCGGAGGCAGAAAGTGAACTGGTTGCCGGTTATCTGACCGAATATTCCGGTATGCGTTTCGTTTTCTTTTTCTTCGCCGAATGGGCCAATTTATGGGTAATGTCGGCAATTATTACCACCCTCTTTTTGGGTGGCTGGCAAATACCGGGAATTAACGACCTGGGAGCACTCATCAGCCAGTCTGCAGGAGCCGGCAAATATTTATGGATTTTGGCCAGTATAGCAGTTTTTTTTACTAAGACCCTTTTCTTCGTTTTTGTCGTGATTTGGGTGCGATGGACTTTACCCCGCCTGCGGGTGGACCAACTGATGGTCATGTGCTGGAAATATTTTGTACCCATTGGCTTTATTTGCCTGCTGGGTTCTGCCCTGTTCACAATTCTGCCACAAAGCAGTGCCTGGAACTGGTTTTATTTAAGTATGCGACTGGTTTTGACTGCCCTGGGTTTCGGGATAGCAATCGCTTTGATCTGGCGCTCGATTTATAATATCCGCGCACTTGATGATAAAATCTATATAAAAGTATGGGAGTAACTAATTGGTTCTGGCTTTAAAGAATTATTTTTTGAATATAAAGAAAGCCTTCATTTCGATTTTTGAGGGCATGGCTGTAACCTTATCCTACATGGCCCGGAAACCGATTACAATTCAGTACCCTGACCGGATTCCTAAACCTGTTCCGGAGATGCTGCCGCCTTCGTATCGCGGCGTACTGGAAGTAGATATAAAAATCTGTACCGGTTGTCTGGCCTGTATGAAACGGTGTCCTATTAATATAATTAATATACAGACCTTTCGTGATGTCGAATCTAAAAAAAATTATATGACCTGTTTCGACATCGACATCGCCAAATGTATGTTTTGTGGATTATGTACGGAGGTTTGTCCGACCGGTTCCATCCGCCACAGTACTGAATTTGAAGCCAGCAGTGCCAGTATCATCAATATGGTATTGCACTATATCAGTTATGGCGATAAGGTTCCGGTGTATAAGCCAGTGAAAGATCAGGAAGCACAGAGTATACCTCAAAATGAAGCATTCCGCCAGGTGCATGTATCCTGGAATACCCCGCCTCCCCTGGCAGCTGATGTTGTACGGGGTTCTGTGCGCTGGAAACCCGACAAACCTGAAGAGGAAAAATAACAATGGGATTGACCTTCCCGGATATTTTATTCTATTTCCTGTCAGCTATGGTGCTGGTTTTTGGTACTGTAGTTGCTTTTTCCAAGAATATTGTTCATTCCGGTTTTGCGTTACTCGGGACCTTTGCCGGTGTAGCAGGATTATATGGTTTATTGACTGCGAATTTCTTAGCAGCGGTTCAGATACTGATTTATATCGGCGGTGTCCTGGTCGTTATTCTATTCGCCATCATGTTGACGCGTAATATTCAGGATGCCCAAAACTCCAATCCACGTCAAAAAATCGTATTAGCCTGTGTATTCGGTTTAGTCGTGGCCTCCTTGTTATTTTATATTGCCATTAAATTCCCCCGCCTGGAACAAGGTATAACTGAAAATAAACTCACGGTATCTCAACTAGGGGATGCATTACTTGGAACCTATCTTATACCTTTTGAAATTGTGTCTATATTGTTGCTGGCGACGATGATCGGTGCGGTCATGATAGTGCGCAAGGAAATTAAACCGGAAGAAATAAAGGAACCCCGTTCATGACTCTGACAATAGGTTTAACACACTATCTGGTCGTAGCGGCGCTGCTGTTTTCCTTAGGATTGGTCTGCGTGCTGGGCCGGCGAAATGCGATCGGGCTTCTGATGGGAATAGAAATGATTTTGAATTCAGCTAATATCAATTTAGTGGCATTTGCACATTATATCGTGCATGATATTACAGGGCAGGTTTTTGCTTTATTCGTGATCGTGCTGGCCGCGGCGGAAGCCGCTATCGCTATGGCTATTGTTTTATCGATTTTCAGATCATTTAAACAGATTGATGTTACGACGACGGTTGAGTTGAAGGAGTAAGCATGTGCAGCAGAATTTAACAGTACAGTGGCTCTGGCTGATACCAGCATTACCACTCTTCGGTGCATTGATCAATGGACTTTTTGGTTTAAAAATATATCGCCGTTATGGTGAGCAGCCGGTTCACTCTATCGCCATCTTCTTTCCGGCCGCTTCATTCATCATCACGCTCATTTATTTTATTCAGTTAATACAACAACCGGCCGAATTCCGTCAACTGCTTTGTTACTTGTTCGATTGGATCCGGATCGGTAGTTTCTCAATTCCAATGTCGTTCTGGTTTGACCCTCTTTCGGCTGCCATGACCCTGATGATCACTTTCGTGGGTACGTTGATTCATATTTACAGTATCGGTTACATGCATAAAGATCCGGGATACTGGCGTTTTTTCGCCTATATGAATCTATTCATGTTTTCTATGTTAACCCTGGTATTAGGGGATAATTTCCTTTTAATGTTTGTTGGCTGGGAAGGGGTTGGTCTTTGTTCATATCTGTTAATTTCTTTCTGGTTTCAGGATCTGAACAACGCCAGAGCAGGTATGAAAGCATTCATTACCAACCGGGTGGGTGATTTCGGTTTTACACTTGGCATACTTGCTCTGCTGTGGGCGCTGGGCGGAAACTGGCTTGATTCCCAATATACTGTTTTATATCCTGAACGATTGACGCTGGTTTTTCGTGAGATAGAAAAATTCGCTCCCCTGCTGGTGGATCAAAAAATCTGGGGCATTGCGGTACCGACTCTGGTCTGCCTCTTGTTTTTCTGGGGGGCAACCGCTAAAAGTGCTCAAATTCCATTATATGTATGGCTGCCTGATGCCATGGCCGGTCCTACCCCTGTTTCGGCATTGATTCATGCTGCCACCATGGTCACGGCCGGTGTGTATATGATAGCACGCCTGAATTTTCTTTTTGCCCTGTCGGCGACTGCCATGACGGTGGTAGCGGTGGTGGGTGCATTGACTGCTCTATTTGCGGCCACAATCGGTTTATTTCAATTTGATATAAAGAAAGTTTTAGCCTACTCGACGATCAGCCAGTTGGGTTTTATGTTTCTTGGTGTGGGAGTGGGTGCTTTTGGAGTGGGAATTTTTCACCTTTTAACCCATGCCTTTTTTAAAGCCTGCCTGTTTCTTGGTGCCGGAAGTGTTATTCATGCCATGCATCATGCCTATCAGCAAATGAATAATCATCACAATGATCCGCAGGATATGCGAAATATGGGCGGATTGGGCAAACAAATGCCGATTACCCGCTGGACTTATCTGGCTGCCTGTGCTGCAATCGCCGGATTTCCCTTAATGTCCGGATTTTTTTCCAAAGATGAGATTCTCTGGAAAACCTTTTCAAATTCCAATACGCTCATCTCCGGCAAAATTTTGTGGGTGATGGCGGCAACAGCAGCAATTTTAACCGCCTTCTATATGTTCCGGTCCTATTTTATGACCTTTAGTGGAACTTTTCGTGGCGGACAGGCAACTGAAGTTCATCTACATGAATCTCCGGCCACGATTACCTGGGTATTGAGAATATTAGGAGTGTTGTCAATTCTTGGTGGTATTATAGGTTTACCGCATCTGTGGCACTTACCTAATTTGCTGGAGGGATGGTTTGAACCGGTTTTTGAATCGGTCTCCGATTTGCTAAACTGGCATGAATATTCCCTTACTGCTGAATGGACCTTGATGATCCTATCGATCATCATTGCTCTTACCGGCTTTGGATTTGCATATATTTTATTTAAAGATGCCCGGTCCCGGATACCGGTTCGCTTCAAGGGAATGTTCCCGGGATTATACCGGCTGGCGTTCAATAAATATTATATCGATGAATTATATCAGTCTACCCTGATTAACGGATCTATTATTTTTTCAAAAATCTGCGGCTGGGTTGATACTTATATAATTGATGGCCTGGTGAATTTAGTTGCTTTCTTCGGCCGTGTATTTTCCTGGCTTAATGGCCTGCATGATACCTACGTTATTGATGGAGCGGTAAATGGTCTGGCCTATGTAAGTGGTAAATTTGGTCAATCCATCCGCCGCATCCAGACCGGCAGAATTCAAACATATATCTATGTTCTGCTGGGAGGTGGTCTGTTTTTGATTTTAGTTCGATTTATTTTATAGATGACGGAGTATTGTATGATGGAATCAACCATTCTGACCTGGATTATTTTTCTGCCGCTGATAGCAATCCCAATTATCCTGGCTGTACCGGAAGAAAAAAAACGGGCCATTCGTTTGATAGCCACCCTGGCTTCAGCCTTGCCTTTGCTGCTGGGCATTTATTTGCTCATTATTTTTGATTCTTCTAATACCGGTATTCAATTTCAGCATCATTTTATCTGGATCCGTTCGTTCAACATCGAATATTTTGTGGGTGTGGACGGCCTCTCCATTTTACTGGTTTTCCTGACTGCTTTAATTACTTTTATTGCAGCAATTGCATCCTGGGGTATTGATAGGAAAATACGCGGATACTTTTCACTTTTCCTGTTATTGGAAACCGGTATGCTCGGCACCTTCTGTGCACTCGATTTTTTTCTGTTTTATGTTTTTTGGGAAGTAATGTTATTACCCATGTACTTTCTGATCGGGATTTGGGGCGGACCGCGGAAAGAATATGCTGCTATCAAGTTTTTTCTCTACACCCTGTTTGGTTCGTTATTAATGTTAGTGGCTCTCCTGGCCCTGTATTTTAATTCCAATCCCACAACTTTAATTGATGGTACACCTGCTGAACATACGTTTAATATCGTTAAACTGATTCAAGAGAATGATTTTTCCACAGCGGCACCATTATTGGGCTTTGAGTTCACGAAGATAATTTTTGTCTTATTATTCATAGGTTTTGCTATCAAAATACCAATGGTGCCATTTCATACCTGGTTACCGGATGCACATGTAGAAGCGCCCACACCCATTTCGGTTATTCTGGCCGGTATCCTACTGAAAATGGGGGGATATGGTATCCTGCGAATCAATTTTGGTATACTACCTGAAGCCACGATATGGGCAGCACCGGCCATGGCCCTGTTGGGAGGCATCAGCATCGTATATGCGGCTTTTGTTTGTATGGCACAGAAAGACTTAAAAAAGTTAATTGCGTACTCCTCCGTCAGTCACATGGGTTTTGTCTTATTGGGTATGGCGGCATTCACTAATCAGGGTATAACCGGTGCTGTCTTGCAGATGTGGACCCACGGATTAATCAGTCCTATGTTATTCCTCCTGGCCGGGGTCATATACGATCGTGCTCATCACCGGGAGATAGATGGTTTTGGCGGATTGGCTTACCAGATGCCGGAATATACGGGTGTACTGGGATTGGCCTTCATGGCCTCGCTAGGCTTGCCGGGTTTAGCAGGTTTCATCAGTGAAATCCTGGTATTTCTGGGAGCATTCCCGGTGTACCGGGTGATCACTATTTTCTCGGCTTTGACACTTATCATCACTGCAGCCTATTATTTATGGGCCTTGCAAAGAATGTTTTTGGGTAAATTAAATGATAAATATTCAAATCTACCGGATTTGACCTGGCGTGAGCGTTTCACCCTTTATCCATTAGGCGTACTGATCGTTATTCTGGGGATCTATCCTATACCCACCCTGAATCTGATCACCACTACGTTGGTCTCGATGATCCAGAATTTTCGTGTTTAAGGAGATCGGCAATGACCTTCGATCAGATCACGTTAATTTCTCCTCAGATCGTATTGAGTATTGGAATTATGGCTGTACTTTTGCTAGGAATTTTATGGAAAAATCCGGAAGCAGCACGAAAATATACTGCTTTGATCAGTATTCTTTTTTTATTGTTTACGGTACTGGTCAGTATCGCAATGCACAAAACCGGTGATATAAGCAATCTATTACGGTTTGATACTTTTACCCGCTTTTTCCTGCTTTTTGCCCTTTGCTGTGCTGTACTGACAATTATTTTAGCATCACAATCCAGGGAAATATCTGCGCGAAGATTTCCGGAATTTACCGCCTTACTGCTAACCATTGTAATCGGTATTTCCTTAATGGCTGCTGCCGAAGATCTTTTGATGGCTTATTTGGCGATGGAAATGGTCAGTCTGTCTTCATATATCCTGACCGGCTTTAAGAAGACCCACCGGATTTCTCATGAGGCGGCACTTAAATATGTGATCTTCGGCGGTGTTGCTTCCGGGATTATGGTTTTTGGTATGTCCCTGCTCTATGGTTTAGCAGGGACAACGTCGTTTTCCGGCATAGCAAAAATATTTTTGGATTCCGGTTCGGTTGTAAATGCCGGTTCAGAAACGGTAATATTGCTGGCAACCATTGTGGCCTTAATCATGGTATTTACAGGTATCTTTTTTAAAATTGCGGCCGTACCTTTTCATATGTGGTGTCCCGATGTTTATCAGGGGGCACCAACGCCGTTCACAGGATTTTTAAGTGTCGCACCTAAAGCGGCCGGCTTTGCTTTTATGCTTCGTTTTGTTTCCATATTACTGCCGCAAGCGAATGAAGAGTTAAAGACTGCACTGCTGGCTATACTGGGATTGATTTCCGCCGCCACCATGACGCTGGGTAATTTCACGGCTATTAATCAGATGAACGTAAAACGCCTGTTGGCATATTCGTCGATTGCCCACGCCGGATATCTGCTGATGGGAGTGACGGTTCTGGATCAGGTTGGATTTAATGCAGTAGTGTTGTACCTGGCAATCTATTTGTTCATGAACCTGGGGGCATTTGCCGTTGTTCAGATTGTAGCAGATACATTGGGTAGTGAAGACATTTCTGCGTTTAGAGGACTCGGTTATCGTATGCCGTTGGCAGCGGTATCTCTGGGGGTATTTCTATTTTCGTTAGCCGGTATTCCACCGCTGGCCGGTTTTATAGGTAAGTTTTATTTGTTTGCGGCATTGATTAAAGAAGGTGGATTCTGGTATATTTTATTGGCCATGATCGGCATTCTGAACAGCGTGGTGGCTCTGTTTTATTATACCCGGATCCTGAAAGAAATGTATTTACGAGGGTTGGAGATAGAAAGTCCGCTGCAATTAAATTGGGTCCATAGCGGAATTCTGACCGTGGCTATGGCTGCCATGATTTTTTTAGGTTTGTATTGGGAACCACTGAGTAAACTGGTATCTACAGCTGTTGGTACTTTAAGTCTGCTATAATAGTCATCAGTCAAGATTTCAAATCGATCAGTTTCTTTTCCCGCCACTGTTTTTTACTACGTGAATCTGCCCTGCCTGGGGGAATATGAGAATATTCTCTACCAAAATTAAGATTATATTTTTTCAGAATGTTTCGGTAATCAATTTCTAATTATATTATAGTGATTTTTAGTCAATGATCCCTGATCACGCTAGACGGTGGAGAAAATTATGTTGAGGAAATATCAAATTACAAATGGGCGTATCAACGAAGCTCTTGAAAATGAGGGTCTGATTGATGTTTATATCAAACTGACCGATGTTGAAAAACGGTTTTTGATTGATGATCTTAAATTGGATGAGCATACATTGGATTCAGCAACCGATCCCGATGAACAGTCTCGTCTGGAATTTGAACCGGAACATATCGCCATGATTTTAAAAATCCCCAAAAATTACTCTGCCAAAGATCAGTTCATGTTTCGAGTCGGTTCCATGGGTCTATATTTGTTTAAAGAACGCTTGATTATAATTCTTCCCGAAGACATTCAATTATTTGTCGGGAAACCTTTCAGCAAACTTATATCCCATATGGATGTCTGTCTGCGGTTGATATATATGGTTATTAATCATTTCAATGAACATCTTAAGATTATCAATATGGTATCTGATTCTTTGGAAAGTAAAATAAACACCTCGATGGAAAACCGTTATCTGTTGAACCTGTTTACTCTGGAGAAGAGTTTGGTTTATTATCTTAGCAGTATAAATTTTAATACGATCCTGCTGGAAAAACTTAAACTGAATGTGAGTAAGGTCGGATTTACCCAGGAACAGGTCGAATATTTGGAGGATATTCTTATTGAGAATAACCAATGTTATCGTCAGGCGGAAATTTATTCCAACATTCTGGCCAGTCTGATGGATGCCCGGGTTTCTATCGTTAGCAACAATTTGAACATCTTGATGAAAACTTTGAATATCATCACGATTGCGATTATGGTACCAACCTTTGTCGTCAGTGCGTTCTCCATGAATGTAAAAATTCCAATTCAAGATCATCCCTGGGCTTTCTGGATCATTCTCGGTATGGCCATGATATCGGTAATGAGTTTTTTAACGTTCTGGAAAACTAAAAAATGGTAAAAGGAATAAACTATCCATTAACAATGGCTACCAATTTTTTGAGTATCATTTGAAATATTAAAACCAGATTTAAAAAAAAAGGAAATGTATGGCAGAAGTAAAACCTATACTGATAGGCAAAGCACCAAAGGGTGCCGAACAGCAGATTTTTGCCCATATGGCCAATCGTCATGGATTAATTACCGGGGCTACCGGTACCGGTAAAACCGTCACCTTGCAGAAAATTGCCGAAGAGTTCAGCAGGATCGGTGTTCCTGTATTCATGGCTGATGTGAAAGGTGATCTTTCCGGTATAAGTCAGGCCGGTTCAGCGCAAAACACCAAGGTTATAGACCGGTTAAAAACATTGGGTATATCCAATTATAACTTTGGTTCATGTCCGGTAACTTTTTGGGATGTATTTGGTGAACAGGGTCATCCATTGCGTACAACCATCTCGGAGATGGGCCCATTATTACTGGCTCGTATGTTGAATTTAAATGAGATCCAGGCCGGGGTGTTGATGATTGCTTTTAAAATTGCGGATGATAATGGATTATTGTTATTGGATCTCAAGGATCTGCGGGTTCTGTTACAATATGTCGGTGATAATGCCAAACAGTTTACGACTCAGTACGGTAATATCTCCATCGCCACCATCGGTACCATTCAACGTGGACTATTGACCCTGGAAGAACAGGGGGGTGATAAATTTTTTGGTGAGCCTGCTCTCGACTTGATGAATTTTATTCAAATTGATCATAGTGGACAGGGTATGGTCAACATACTGGTTGCCGATAAACTGATGACTGCTCCTAAATTATATGCGACCTTCCTGCTGTGGCTGCTTTCCGAACTATTTGAACAATTGCCTGAAGTTGGCGATGTAGAGAAACCCAAATTACTCTTTTTTTTCGATGAAGCGCATTTACTTTTTAATGATGCTTCGGAGGCATTACTGGAAAAGATTGAACAGGTGGTTCGCCTGATCCGCTCCAAAGGGGTGGGTGTATATTTTTGCACGCAGAATCCAATTGATGTTCCCTTAACCGTTCTGGGTCAGCTGGGTAACCGTGTCCAGCATGCCTTACGCGCATATACACCATTGGATCAAAAAGCGGTTAAGACGGCAGCCGAAACTTTTCGCCAAAATCCAAAATTTGACACCGAAAAAGTGATCAGTCAACTGGGTGTAGGTGAAGCGTTGACTTCGTTTCTGGATGAAAAGGGAATTCCAGGTATTGTGGAACGGGTTTTAATTATACCCCCCCTCAGCCAAATCGGTCCCATTTCTAGCCAACAAAGGGAAGCCTTAATTAAGGGATCGATGTATTATGGATTTTATGAAAAAACAGAAGACCGTGAGTCGGCATTTGAAATTTTAACCAAACAGGTCACCCAGCAAGCTCAACAACTCGAACAGGCTAAAATGCAGGCAGTTAATGAAAAAGAGGCTGCTGCCCGGATGAAAGAACAAGCCAGGCTGGAGGCGATGGCTCAAAAGCGAGCCGAACAGGAAGCACGCTTCCGTGCCCGTGAAGAGCAGCGCCGGGCACAGCAAACCGCTGATATTTTTGGATCATTGGCAAAGAGTGCAGCCCGGGCTGTGGGTGGATCGGTTGGACGTCAGATAATTCGAGGGGTACTCGGTGGAATCTTAGGCAGTTCCAGAAGTAAGTGGTAAATTATCTGATATATCTGCCTTCGATTTTAAAGTGTCGAAGTTAAAATAATGAATCTAGACCTGAAGAATAAGCGTATTCTTGTATCCGGTGCGAGTGGTTTAATTGGTACAGGTTTAATTAAAACTTTACTGGGCGAAGGGGCTAAAGTTCGGGCCCTGGTCCGCAATCCATCAAAAACGAAATCAATCCAGCACCAGAATGTAGAAATTAAGGTGATTGATTTCGCCTACCCAGCCACGCTTCAGGGCGTTGTGCAAAATTGTCAGATCGTCTTTCATCTTGCCGGGATTCTGAATGAGTTCAAATCCTACTCCTATTATCAACAAGTAAATGTAATGGGCACCAAAGTATTGGCTGAACAGGCCATTCAAGTTGGAGTGGAAAAATTCATTCATACCAGTACAGTGTGGGTGCATGGAATGAACATCACGGGGCTGATTGATGAAACATCGCCACAGATTAGAAGTGGAAATTTTTATGCTGACAGTAAATTAGAGGGGGAAGAAATTATTCGTAAATTTGTGCAGGATAAAAAATTACCGGCAGTCATCGTGTTACCTTCCCAGGTGTACGGTCCCGACGATCGCACCTGGACCCAACGGCCATTGGAATTGATCAGAGATGGTCGAATGATCCTGGTCGATGGTGGGCAGGGGCTGATGCAACCCATTTATATAGATGACCTGATAAGGGGAATATTATTGGCTGCAAAAACGGGTATTATCGGGCAATCCTATATTTTATGTGGTGCGAAATCGATTACTTGCCGTGAATATTTTAACCTGCTGGCAGATCTAGTTGGCAAAAAAAAATTACCTGCCGTCCCGAAATGGGTAGCGGTGACAATGGCACGGACTGCTGAGTACTGGGCAATGATTACCAGAAGTAAGCCTGTCTTCACCTGCCAGGAGATACAGGCAACTACGGTACAGGCCACTTATAACGGTAAAAAAGCAAGAGAAGAACTTGGGTTTGAACCAAAAATAGATTTAAATACCGGTATGGCCCGGATCAAACAGTGGATAGAAGCGAGTAGGGCTTGAAATGCTTGTAAGCTATTCGTGAATCAGGAGTATATAGTCATCTGGTTAAGGCATGCCTGCTATTTTGTATGAGGATGACAATTTAGTTGCAGTTGACAAACCGGGGGGATTAGCGGCCATCCCTGAACGGCAAGCGGATAAAGATTGCCTGTTGCGTCAAATGAGTCTCATCTATTCATATAAGTTATTTGTGGTGCACCGTCTGGATAAGGAGGCAAGTGGTGTCATACTCTTTGCCAAAAATCCGGCGACCCATCGGTATCTCAATGAACTTTTTAATCACCATCAGATTACAAAAAATTACCAGGCACTGGTACATGGAAATCTGATCAGGAATGCAGGTGAAATAAATACACCAATCCGGCAATATGGATCGGGACGTATGGCTGTGGGCCGGGAACAGGGAAAAAAATGCCTGACTAGGTATCGTGTTCAGCGACGCTACGGGCATTGCACACTGGTTACAGTTTCACCAATTACCGGTCGGCGGCATCAGATTCGTGTTCATTTCTATAGTATTGGACATCCGATTGTGGGAGATATCATGTACGGTGATAAAAAAATTCAAAGGACATTTCCCAGACTTATGCTGCACGCATGTAAAATTGAATTTAAACTGGAATCAGGCATGATTATTGAAATTGAATCGCCTGTACCAAAATTGTTTTCAGATGTTTTAGCAAGGATGAAAATCGGAAATTCCTGATAAAGCTAAATTGAATTAAATGTTCTTTTACCAGTTTTAGCTTCCATGATGAATGTACAAGGAAATGCTCAATGTCCGATTAACCCTAAGGAGTATATCCGATGAGTTGTTTATTCATTGCTCAGATAACTATTCATGATCAGGCAGAATATAATACCTATCTGGCAGGTTTCGACGATGTTTTCGACCAATACAAAGGCGAGGTGTTGGCGGTAGATAATCAGGTTTCAATCCTGGAAGGAAACTGGCCCTATTCAAGAACAGTGGTCATGCGTTTCCCGGATAAGAAAGAAGCATTAAATTGGTACCGGTCAGCTGCTTATCAAAAACTGGCCGTGCACCGCTGGCAGGCTGCCACATCAAATATTATACTGGTAGAAGCCGAAGAATAAATTGTCTATCACCGATTACTACTGGCGAGTATAAATCCGGTAGAACAATGAAAAGGATCAGATTAATTCACTGGCATAACGAAGAAGCAGCACAGAAGGCAAAACAGATCAATGCCAGGGAATTCAGTGTTGAATATAAAATTCCCGGCGGGCCAACTGGGCTGCGCCAACTGTTAAACGATCCTGTATCGGCAATTATTATTGATTTGTCCAGATTGCCTTCTCAGGGACGCGATTTTGGACTTATACTCCGTAAAAATAAGGCTACCAGGTTTATCCCGTTAATATTTGTTGCTGGTGAACCGGACAAAATCCGAAGTATCAAAGAACTTTTACCGGATGCAGTGTATACCGACTGGATTGCAATCAATCAGGTAATCCGGCGGACTTTATCGAATGTTCCTGTAAATCCGTTTATACCGACGTCGGTCTTTGCCGGTTATGCAGGAAAATCCTTGATTCAAAAACTAGGCATTAAAAGTGGGATGCGAGTGGGA
>Ga0153915_10003222_pt1 | contig 14949 bp, 10 predicted proteins | sample Opewatmetagenome_2_FD_107003 | JGI IMG/M metagenome (GOLD analysis project Ga0153915, IMG submission 107003) | Freshwater wetland microbial communities from Ohio, USA - Open water 3 Core 3 Depth 3 metaG | ecosystem: Environmental > Aquatic > Freshwater > Wetlands | place: USA: Ohio, Lake Erie...
ATTATAAAGGGGCTTACATCGCGGTCATCATGAAGATCCTGGATCGGCTGGATCAAGGACTTCCTCCGATTGTCTATGGAGACGGTTCCCAGGCCTATGATTTTATCTACGTGTCCGATTGTGCCTCCGCGAACCTCTGTGCCGCGAAAGCCGATACCGTCGACACTTTCTACAACGTCGGCCGGGGTGTTCAAACCACCATCAAGGAGCTCGCGGAACTGATCCTGGAAATCACGGGCTCGGACCTCCGGATCCAGTACGAGCCCGGAGGAACGACCTTTGTGAAGAATCGGATCGGTTGCCCGAAGAAGGCACAGGCCGAGATCGGTTTTGAAGCCAAGGTCAGCCTGGAAGAAGGGCTAAAGAAGTTGATCCATTGGCGAAAGACCCACCAAGACGAAGTGATTGGCCGACGTTTTGATGCAGGTCTATCGAGCCATTGAAATCGACGGGGTGAACCAAGGATGTGTGGCATTGTGGGCATTTTCAATCTCAGGGGGGAACCGGCCTCCCCGGTCGATTTGCGTCGGATGACCGATGCGATCGCCCACCGGGGACCCGACGGCGAAGGATTCTATCTGGATGGATTTCTGGGTCTGGGACACCGACGCCTCGCCATTCTCGACCTCTCGCCCGCTGGCCACCAACCCATGGTGACCGAGAACAAGCAGTTTGCGCTCGCCTATAACGGTGAGATCTACAACTTTCGAGAACTGAGGGTGGAGCTGGAGAAGCTCGGACACCGGTTCCGGTCGCGAACGGATTCAGAGGTCGTCCTCAACGCGTATGTGGCCTGGGGGCCAGGGTGCGTGGAGCGTTTCAACGGTATGTTCGCATTCTCCATCTGGGATAAGACTAGGCAGGAACTCTTTCTTGCGAGGGACCGCTACGGAATCAAGCCCCTCTACTATTCGTTTCAGGGATCGACGTTCCTCTTCGCCTCGGAACAGAAGGCGATCCTGACCTTTCCGAAGGTGGCCCGGGAGATCGACCTGGAAGCCCTGTTTGAATATTTCACGTTTCAGAATCTTTTCACAGACAAGACCCTCCTGCGAGGAATCCGGGTATTTCCGGCGGGATGTTGGGCCAAGCTCTCTCTGGGCGTGGACACAAATGAAATTCGCATTTTCCGCTATTGGGACTTCAAGTTCGATGAAGAGGAGAACGGACGTTCTGAAGAAGAATATCTGGAGGAACTGAACCACCTGTTTCAGCAGGCGGTCTGCCGCCAACTTGTGAGTGACGTGGACGTCGGTTCTTACCTGAGCGGAGGCACGGATTCCGGATCGATCACGGCTGTTGCAGCGACGCATCTACCTTATATCAAGACCTTCACCTGCGGGTTCGACCTCCACTCCATTTCGGGGTTGGAGCTGGCCTTCGATGAGCGCCACAAAGCCGAGTTCATGTCATACCTCTTTAAAACCGAGCACTATGAAATGGTCCTGAAGGCCGGCGATATGGAACGGATCCTGCCGAGGCTGGCATGGCACCTTGAGGAGCCGAGGGTCGGCCAGAGCTATCCAAACTTCTACGTTGCCCAGCTGGCGGCCAAGTTTGTCAAGGTTGTTCTCTCGGGCACGGGCGGGGATGAGCTTTTCGGGGGCTATCCGTGGCGCTATTACCGGGCGGTGGCGAACGACGATTTCGAGCACTACATCGATAACTACTATGCATTCTGGCAGCGCCTGATCCCTGAGGCCGCCCTCCAAGAGATTTTTGAACCCGTTTGGAGCCACGTGAAGCATATCCAGACAAGGGATATTTTCAGGAATGTTTTTCAAGCCCCTAACAGGAAACTGTCTAGGCCAGAGGACTACATCAACCATTCCCTTTACTTTGAAGCCAAAACCTTCCTCCACGGTCTGCTCGTGGTGGAAGATAAACTCAGCATGGCCCACAGCCTCGAATCCCGGGTTCCGTTCCTTGATAATGATTTGGTCGACTTCGCGTTGAAAGTTCCCGTAAGGCTGAAATTGAAGAATCTGAGCGAGGCCATACGGCTCAACGAGAATGAGCCTGGACCAAAATCCGCTCTCTATTTCGAGAGGACCAGGGACGGAAAGCTCCTGCTACGTCGTGTCATGGAGCGCTACGTCCCTCACGAAGTGACCAACGGAGTCAAACAGGGGTTCTCTGCCCCAGATGCTTCGTGGTTTAGAGGAGAGAGCATCGACTATGTTCGGCGGATGCTGTTTGATGAGCGAGCACGGATTTATGAGTTTCTGGATCGGCCATCGGTGCTCCGTTGGGTGGAGGAGCATATTCAGGGCAGACAAAACCTGAGGTTGTTCATCTGGTCTTTGCTCAATGTTGAGCACTGGTGCAACCACTACCTGTGATGGCGATAGAGACGCAAGCGGAGAGGGCATATCGGTGTATTCAGTGCGGGGCGACCGTGACCGTTCCATCTGAGGGGGAGGGGAGTGCCGGATGCCCCTCGTGTGGGTTCAGGTACCGGTACGGGAAGAATTATCTGAAGTACGATTTTGAGAGGCTCCTGTTCAAGCAGTTCAGGGAAAAGTATCTTCTCTACAAGGTGCTAGCGAACAATGCGTACATCGCGTATCAGTCTGTTCGGGAAGGATCGTTGTCTTGCCCTGAGAGGCGTGACGTTTTGAACTTCAGGGAGTATATCCTGTCCCATGTCAGAGAAGGTAGGATTCTAGATGTGGGGTGTGGCACTTTGGACATGCCGGCGTATCTCGATTTCGGCCAGAAAGACGAATTTGAGTTATATGGGATCGACCCGATCGATGATCGAGCCTTCCGGGGAATGAGGATCACCGGATGCGCAGAGTTCATGCCTTTTCAGGACCGGTTCTTTGACGCCCTGGTTTTTGCCACCAGTCTGGATCATGTCTGTTCCTTGGAACGGACGGTGCGCGAGGCGAGCAGGGTTCTTTCCGAGGGTGGGAAACTGATCCTGTGGATGGCAGATCCCTCCATTCCGTGGACCGAGCGGATAAAAGATGCCCTCCTGAAGGCTGTTCAAAGGCTGAGGAAGCCCAGTTCTCCTTGGGAAGACGTCTTTGCCCTCCCCCCGGGGGAAAGCATGCGGGTAGGGGATTTTGTGGTTTACCCGAACCTCGCCGTTTTCCAGACCCCGGAGGGTGCGGTTGACCCGTTTCATGTGTCCTATGAAACTCCTCGACGGGTCATCGCAGTAATGAGGGAGGTCAGCCTGGCGCTCCACGATCTACAGCGCCACAGTAAAAATGAAGTCTTTCTCTGCTTTAGAAAGGGAGGTTAGATAAGAGCGCAGACATGATTGAGCTCGTGAGGCAGGTGACCATCTATGGATTTGGAGATCTCGTATTCCGACTGATCGGTTACGCGTCTTTCCTGATTTATGCACAGATCTTCCATCCGCAAGAATTTGGAATCCTGGCTCTAGTGATCACGATAGGGAGCATCCTGGGCATGTTGCAAGAGCTTGGCCTGAACAATGCCACCCAGCGTTTCTATTTGGATCCCAATCTTCCGGAGATGAAGCGCCCCCGCCTCGTCAGCACGGGTCTCATGATCCTCCTCGTCTGGTCCAGCCTTCTGACGGCAGGCGGCCTCCTCCTGCTTTATCCCCTGAAGGGTACCCTGGCATCCCGATACGGGATCGCGTGGGCCTACGTTGCTTTGACCCTGCTCTCCAACATCCCTTCGCAGCTCCTCTTGTATTCTCAGAACATGCTGCGCATCCATTTCTCTCCCTGGAAGTTTACATTACTTTCTTTTTGCAAGAATATTGTCAGCCTCTCTCTCTGTCTTCTGTTCATCCTTGGATTCGGATTGGGCCTTCTGGGTTTTTTTCTCGGGGAATGTTGCGCCCTGGTCCTTTCGATTCCCCTCAGTCTTTTCTTCCTCCGGAAGGACCTGCGTTGGGAATTTGACCGAGAACTGGCGGCCGCTCTGATCCGGTACGGATACCCTTTCATTTTTGCAGGCATGGGATACTGGCTCTTTGTCTCCATGGACAAATGGATGTTGGGCGAGATGAGTAACATTAGCGAGGTCGGGCTCTACAGCGTCGCCAGTCGATTCGCCATGATCGTCCTTTTCGTCAATGAGGTCTTTGGCAGGGCTTGGACGCCTCATGCCATGAAATTATATGCCGGGGGAGAACAATACAAGAAAACCTACGGTCGCGTTTTTTCCTATTGGTTTTTCGCGATGACCCTCCTCGGCGTGTCGGTCAGCGTCTTCAGCCCGGAGATCCTCCATCTGAGCACCCCGGAGAACTACTGGGGTTCTGCTGGACCCCTCAGTGTTCTGGTCATCGGTTTTGTCTTCTCCAGCACAAGCCAGATCACGGCCTTGGGGATCTCTCTCGAGCGAAAAACTCAGCTCTTCTTCAAAGCGGCCTGGGGGACAGCATTGATCAATTTCTTATTGAATTTCTTCTTGATCCCCCGATGGGGAGCTCTCGGAGCCGCCATTGCCACGCTGATTTCATATGTGGCTCTCAGTAGTTATTATCTCTACTGTTCCCAGCGGCTTCATCCAATCCCTTTGGAGGGCAAGAAGTTGACGGTCTGCGCTCTCATCAACCTCGTCGCCCTGGGACTGACATTGAACATCCATCACCTGGAATCGGGGGCAGTACGGGTGCTCCTGAAGGTTGGGATCTGTTTCTCCGTCGTTTTCCTGGGCTTCGCGATGGACATTCTGAAGGCGACAGATCTTATAAAGCTCTGTGCAAATCTTTGGCCGAGATGCCAGCGGAGATACGGTTAGGGAGACCGGTTGCCCTTGAGGAAATTTCTTCGCATCGCTTCCATTCCCATTCGGGCCATTCTGGACCTGGTCATGGTCCTGCCCCTGCTCCTTTTGTGCCTTGTCTCGAGGGGCGTTCAAAGGCGGATCGATATCGGCATCGGGCCGGAACCGATCATTAGCCATACCTACCAGAAGAAAGCCCTGGAGCGTTACGGATACACGGTACAGACGTATGTGAATTCTGTCTATTTTATCACCCAGGAATTCGATATCCGGGGAGACAGGTACTTGGGGAAATGGGGATCGTTCTTTCTGCCCTATGTGCTCTTTATGCGGGTCATCTTCAGGTACAAGGGCATTTACATCTACTTCAACGGAGGCTCCCTTTTCCCAACGGTGATCCTCTGGAGGCTTGAGCCCTTTCTCTACAAGGTGGCAGGCGTGAAAGTCATCGTGATGCCCTATGGAGGGGATGTCCAGGAGTTGAGCCGAAGCCGTAACTTTTCCTACAAGGCGGCCATGTCGAAAGATTACCCAGGATTTCGATTGAAGCGGGGGAGGATCGCAAAAAGAATAGATCTCTGGACGAAGTATGCGACCCATATCGTCAGTGGTTGTGACTGGGTGGAGTACATGTACCACTGGGACACCTTGGTCCTGGCGCATTTTACGATCGATGAGGATCAATGGAGGCCGGTCGCTCCATGGCCCCCGGGTAAAAAGGCGACTTCGGCGCTGCGAATCCTTCATGCGCCCAATCACAGGCACATCAAGGGAACGGAGCACTTCATCTCCGCCGTCGAAAGCCTGAGACAGGCGGGACAGGAGGTCGACCTCATCGTCCTGGAGAGGGTTCCGAATGAAAAAATCAGAGAGGCGATTCTATCGGTCGATGTTGTGGCGGATCAACTGATCATCGGCTGGTATGGGATGTTCGCTGTCGAAGCGATGGCTATGGGAAAGCCGGTCCTGTGCTATATTCGCTCGGATTTCGAGAACTTTTTCATCCAGGAGGGCCTGCTTGAACCGGGAGAGCTACCGATCATCCGGTGTTCTTCCAAGACCGTCAAGGAAACCCTCATTCAGCTGATCGAAGATCGGGACCAATTGATTTCCCTTGGAGCGAGAGCAAGAGACTTCGTGTTGAGGCATCACTCCACGGAGGCCATGGGCAAGGTGTTTGACCGGATCAATCGCTCCCTGGGAATCGTTCCGTCGAGGCGGTAGAGGGTTGGATGCGATGTCTCAGGAGGGTGAGGGAACCCGCACAATGCCGAGAAAGTGTCTCATTACGGGCGCGAGCGGTCTTATCGGGAGGCAGGTTGTGTCGAACCTCAGAGAGACATGGACTGTGCTCGCCCTGACGAGGAAGACTGAGATGAATTGGGTCGGTCGTCTCGACACCATTCCGTGCGATCTCGCCCAGGGCTGGACTACCGACATCCTGCCTGACAGGGTGGATGCTGTGATCCATCTGGCTCAGTCCCAACGCTACCGGGAATTCCCGGCGGCTGCAGAGGATATCTTCCAGGTAAACGTCACCAGCACGCATCGGCTCCTGGACTATGCCCATCGGGCGCGCGCGAAGACATTTGTTTTTGCTTCTTCCGGGGGAGTCTACGGACACGGTGGTCAGCCCTTCACCGAAGAGGGAGCCGTTTCAGTTCAAGGAGATATCGGATTCTATCTGGGCACGAAGCTCTGTTCGGAGATCCTAGCAGACAACTACACCGCCTTGATGCATGTGATCATTCTTAGGTTCTTTTTTGTCTACGGCCCTGGGCAAAAGGAAGACCGGCTCATTCCCAGGTTTTTCAATTCCGTCCGCGAGGGTCGTCCGATCATCCTCCACGGGGAGGAGGGGATCAGAATTAATCCCACCTTCGTGACAGACGCGGCTTCAGCCGTCTGTCGGTCGCTTGAGCTGAAGGCAAGCCACAAGATCAACGTGGGCGGGCCAGAGGTGCTGAGCTTGAGACAGATCGGTCAGGCCATGGGAGAGGTCCTGGGAAAGGCCCCGGTTTTCGAGGTTCAGAAAGATTCTGAACCCCAACACCTGGTGGGTGATATCAAGAAGATGGTCCAACTCCTTGGACCTCCGGTGGTGAAGTTCAGGGAGGGAATCTCCCGGTGCATCGAAGGACGGGACCATGGATAATACCGCAGAGACCTTTCGAATCAAGTGGGAACAGAATCGAAGGCTCGCCTTTGAGGAGACTCTGCGGGAGGGTTCTGACATCTTTTCCTGGATCTTGGGAAGGAACGGTTTTGGGTCGGCGGAGGAGATGAGAGCTTATTTGAGGGATAAGCGCAGGATCTTGGATGCCGGCTGCGGAAACGGGAGGGTGACTGCGCTCCTGAGACGCCATGCCTCCAAAGAAACCGAAATCGTTGCGATCGACCTGGTTTCTGCGGATATCGCCTGCGAGAATCTTAAGGCCTATCACCTATCCGAGGGGGTTCGGTGTTTGAGCAAGGATCTTCTTTCTGATCTCTCGGACCTGGGCCAGTTCGATTTTATCTACTGTCAGGAGGTCCTTCACCATGTTCCGGACCCTGAGCAGGCCTTCAGGAATCTGTGCAGGATTCTTTCCGCCGGAGGGGAGATCGCGATTTATGTGTATAAACAGAAAGCTCCCGCCAGGGAGTTTGTGGATGATTACGTGCGGGGTAAGATTTCGGACCTGGACTACCCCGAAGCCATTCGCGCGTGTGACCAGATCACAGAACTCGGAAAGGTCCTCTCGGAGCACGGAATGACGTTAAAGGTCCCCCGGGTGGACGTTCTCGGGATCGAAGAAGGGGAGTACGATCTCCAGCGGTTCATCTACCATTTTTTTATGAAGTGTTTCTGGAATCCGGACCTGACGTTCCAAGAAAACTCGGCGGTGAATTACGATTGGTATCATCCCCTGATCGCTTCTCGTCATACCTTGGAAGAGGTCCGCCAATGGTTTGTGAAAGCCCATCTGGACATCGTCCATGAACGGGTCGATTTTTACGGAATTACGGTCCGGGGGAGGTCCACGTGAGAGTGCTCCATCTCCCTACCGTGGTCGGCGGAATGGCGTGGGAGTTAGCTCAGGCCGAGAAGAGGCTGGGTCTGGATTCCAAGGTCCTGGTCGCCTCCCATCCCTGGCCCGATTATCCTTACGATATCTCTCTGGGATGGGAGAGCAAGAGTCCTCCGGAAATCTTCCTGAGCAGCCTCAAGGCTTTCTGGGGCCATCGCCGTCGATTTGACGTTTACCATTTCAACTTCGGTTCGACGCTGGTCGATTTTCGTAGGCTGGGCATTCACCACTGGGATCTTCCTTTTTACGGGAAGGGCAAGAAGGTATTCACCTACAACGGATGTGATGCCAGACAGAAGTTTAAGACCATGGCGAGGGCCAAGATTGCGGCCTGCCATGAGCCCGGATGTTATGGGGAGATTTGTGTGAGCGGGGAGCGAGACAAGATGAAAGAAAAGAGGATCCAGAAGGTGTCCCGCTATGCCCATCATGTTTTTGCGGTGAACCCGGACCTGCTTCATTTCTTGCCGAAGTCTCTCTCGTCCTTCCTCCCTTACTGCGTGGCCCGCTGGGATGAGATCCCGACACTTCCTTACCAGGTGGGTCGGGAGATCACCATTGTCCATTCTCCCACGGACCGGGTGGCCAAGGGGACCCCTCACATTCTGGCCGCCCTTGAGAATCTGAAACAAAAGTATCCCATTCGCATCGTCCTGGTGGAAAAGAAATCCCACGCAGAGGCGCTCGAGATGTATCAACAGGCTGATTTGGTTATTGATCAGGTGCTGGTCGGCTGGTACGGAAGCGTGGCCGTGGAAGCGATGAAGATGGGAAAACCGGTGGCGGTCTTCATCCGGGAGGAGGACCTTTCCTTCATCCCCGAGCAGATGGTAAAGGACCTCAAAGAGGCTGTGATTCAGATCGATCCGGTCAATCTCGAAACGGTCCTCGAGGAATATTTGCAAAACCCAAGGCTTCTGGCCTTGAAGAGTGAAGCAGGGCAGGCTTATGTCCATCGATGGCATGACCCCAGTTACGTGGCTGGATTGACGAAGTCCGTTTACGAGAGGTAGAACCAATCTCTTGGGATTTCATCGACAGCGGACTCGGGCCGAGAACAGCTCCAGAAGAGTGACGATGATACGTTTATCCAAAGCCTTGTCAAAGATGAACCGATTAAGAGCGCGGATGCGCTGGAAGATCGTCTCGCGGAGGATTTCTGAGGAAAGCCTGAGGCATGACCTAGTGGCAAGTCGCGTTCTCGGGCCAGGGGACCTGGTCATGGTTCACTCCTCTCTCTCGCGCATTGGAAATGTGATCGGCGGACCGGAAACGGTTTGCCGTGTTTTGCAGAGCGTCTTGACCGATCAGGGAACCTTGCTCATGCCAAGCTATCATCAGCCCGAACCTATTCTTTCGATGATTCAACGAGGCGTCGTCGTGGACCTCCGGACGGCGCAGTCCCATATGGGAAGCATCACCGAAACATTCCGAAGTCTGCCCGGGGTCGAGAGGAGTTCGCATCCGTTCAGTTCAGTCTGTGCATGGGGTCGCGATGGCCGTGAAGTGACGGCAAATCATAGCTCGTCTCCATACATTTGTGGTCCCCGTTCCCCGTTCCATGAACTTCTCAACAGGTCGGGGAAGTATATGGGCATCGGAGTGGATATCCGCGTCATTGCTCTCTATCACGTCCTTGAGGAGAATTGGAGCGAATTTCCAGTCAAGGTTCACGATCCGAGGCCATTTCCAATTCAATATGTCGATGCATCGGGACGCGTGATTAAGCGCGACCTGGTGATCTTCGACCCGGAGGTAGCTCGTACACGCATTGATCAGCAAGTCAAAGGGGCGTGGATTCGTCAGTGGTTGACTCATGACATGCGAGAGCAAGGGGTTCTCCAGGAATTCAAGTTTGGCCAAGCAAGGAGTTGGATTGTAGATGCGAGATTATTCTACGAGCGTCTCAGAGAGCTCGCTTTGCAGGGAATCACCATTTACACGACGAGAAGAGAGGTCAAAGCCTTACGGAGACAGGAGGCCCTTAAGAGGCGACCCAAAAGGAATGGGCGGAGAGAGAGGGGTATGTTCGAATCCGCTCGGAATTGAGAGGTTTCGCTTCGGCTCATCGTTGCCATTGAGTATGGATAAACAGATTTATCTGCTATTCTCAGCCGATTACGAGCTTTATTTTGGGGAGAACTATTTCGGGGAACGTGAAGTGCTGATCGAGCCCACAGAACAGATCCTTGGAGCATGCCAGAAGGACGGCATCCCTATGACGCTTTTTGCAGATGTGGCTTCCATCTGGAGATATCGGTCCCTCGGAGTGAATTCCGATTACGTCGGTCTCTGTGAAGATCAAATGGGGAGAGCGATCCGTCAAGGTCATGATGTACAACTGCATATGCATCCCCACTGGATGACGTCCCACTTTGACGGAAAACGCTGGTCCATGGATGAGTCGAAATTCAACCTGTCTGATCTGGGATACGGGCAGAGGAAAGATCAAGATCTTGAAAGTGGAGATGAAATTATTCGCCGGGGAAAAGAATACCTTGAAAATCTCCTGCTTCCGTCCAACCCTTCCTATTCGTGCGTTGCCTTTCGGGCGGGAGGCTATGGAGTACAACCCGGGGATAAAGAGCTGATTCGTGCGCTTTTGTCTGAGGGCTTCAAGATCGACAGCAGCATCGTTCCCGGTATGGTCTTTCAATCGAACGTGAATCGAATTGACTTTCGCAGGATCCCCTCACGACTCAACTACTGGATGGGTTCCCGATACGGGATCTCCAGAGAAGAGGGGCAGGGCCTATTCGAAATTCCCCTCGCAGCCTACCCCGAATCTGTCTGTGAGACATTCGGGCATCACTTGAGCTTCTTAAGAACGAAAGGAATTCCCTTGAAGAGGAAAGCCTTGGGAAGCAATGCTCAGAACTCCCCTCGAGGAAGGGGGATCCAGCGAGTGAGTCCGTTCGGGTTGATGGCGTCACGGATTCTCGGGAGGTCTTTGTTCTTACTTGAGTTCAGCGGACCGAAGGTGGATGTTCGACGATTGTCCAAGGGAACGAGGAAACTGATCAACAGGCATCTTGAAGAAGCTCCCCTCTACCTTTCGCCATCATGCCATCCCAAAAACGTTTTTCCGTCAACCATCGATGCTCTTCGTGAGTTTTGGAGAGACATGAGAAGCTTTTACGGCCATAGGGTAAAGGCGATCACTTTTCAGGAGGCTGCCAGGGGATTGGGCCCTTTCAACCCTGTTTCTGTTTCCGAATCCTTGGAAGGTGTTTCGAACCCTGAAGAACAGTCTCCGAAAAGAAGTATGAACTGAGCGGAATATGAGTAAATAAACCCTTTCGTGCATTTGAGGTAAGCCTTTTGAACATCGCGAGGAGCGGGAAGGCCTGGAGCATTTAGACTCATGTGCGGGATTGCTGGCATCATTCAATTTAACGGTAGCATTAGAGGAGAAGATATCTTGCGAATGGCGAATTGCCTTCGCCACCGAGGTCCGGATGATGAGGGTTTTGTGGCGGCCAATTGGCGTATGGATCAAGTTTATCCTTTGATAGGAGCAGAGAGTCAGATCCCGGGGGAACGGATTGAAGATTTTTGTAAACCCGTGGACCTGTTCATCGGGCACCGGAGGTTATCGGTCATCGATCTGTCGACTTCAGGCCATCAGCCCATGCAGAACGAGGATGGGTCCCTGTGGATTACCTACAATGGGGAAATCTACAATTACCTTGAACTCATGGGAGAATTGAAGGCGAAAGGGCATGATTTCAGATCCCAGACCGATACGGAGGTCATTCTCCACGCCTACGAAGAGTGGGGAATAGGGTGCCTGGGGCGCCTCAATGGAATGTGGGCATTCGCTCTGGTAGACTTGAAGGCCCACGGGACTTTTTGTTCCAGGGACAGGGCTGGGGTGAAGCCTCTCTACTATTTTTATGATGGAAAAAGATTCTGTTTTGCTTCGGAAATCAAGGCTCTCCTTGAGATCGAAGGTCTCCCCATAGAGCCGAATGAACAAAGAATTGCAGATTATCTTCTGGAAGGGCTCATCGATCATACACGAGAGACTTGTTTCAGGAACATTTACCAATTAAGACCGGCAGAATATCTCGTCCTGGAGGAAAAAAAGATTACAGTGGGATCCTATTGGGAGATCGAGCCTCACAAGATTCAAGGGCCGGGAGATGGACGATACGAGAAGGATTTTTACGAACTCCTGCAAGATGCCGTCTCCCTGAGATTGAGGACGGATGTCCCGATTGGATCTTGTTTGAGTGGAGGGTTGGATTCGTCTTCCATTGTCTGTCTGGCGAACCGATTGATCTCGGGTGGACATAGCGTCCGTTCCGATTTGGTCGGGGAGAGACAAAAGACATTCTCCGCTTGTTTCGAAGATCCAGCATATGATGAACGGCAATATATTGAATTGCTGGTCCATCAAACGGGAGTGGAGAAGAATTATGTCTTCCCCAAGGGAGAACACCTTTTGGAAGAGCTGTCTAGCCTGATATGGCATCAAGACGAACCGTTCGGTTCAACGAGCATTTACGCTCAGTGGGCTGTTATGCGATCTGCGAAAGAACGGGGCGTGACGGTACTTCTTGATGGCCAAGGAGCCGATGAATTGTTAGCCGGATACCTTCCTTCTTACTATTATTGGCTCCGCCAGGCGGTGAAAGAATTCAAAGTAAAACAGATCATCGATGGGTTCGAGGGGATGGTGAAAAACCGTGTCTTCGGAAGAATGGAATTTGTGAGGAAGATGATCCAGTCTCTGAATTTGAAATACGGAGAGGAGTATGAATGGTTCGAAGACCGTTTCAGGAGAAGAGCCCGTACGAGTTCGCCTTGTTCTGTGAAGTTCAAGAACGCCTTGGATGACTATCTCTACCGCCTCTTTCATTATCTGAAACTACCCGCTCTCCTGCATTATGAGGATCGTAACTCTATGGCGTTTTCTCTTGAAACGAGATTGCCGTTTCTCGACTACCGTTTGGTTGAATATGCCTTTGCTTTGCCTCCCGAACAGAAGATCAACGCAGGGATGACCAAGGTCATCCTCCGAAAGGCCATGGAACGAACCCTCCCTGAAAGGATCGTGCAGCGGGTAGATAAGAAGGCTTTCGGGACTCCTGAAGGGCTCTGGTTTAGAACCCTCTTGAGAGATGTCATCGGGGAGATAATTTCGTCGAGGAGTTTCACCGAACGGGGGTACTTCAATGTAGAGAAAGTCAAGAAAGGCTTCGAAAAACACTGCGGGGGAAAAGTGGACAGGAGCCTCCTTCTCTGGCGGTGTGTGAACCTGGAAATGTGGTTCAGGCTCTTTATCGATAACGGCGGACTTGCTAAAAGCCATGTATAGCACATGGGACAACGCTGAAAACCTCCCCTATTCAAATCGATTTCGGTGGGCTTGCGTCTGGATGCTCATCACCATCGCTGGAGGTCTCTATCTGAACTCTCTCGGCAATGACTTTACGAACTGGGACGACGTAATGATCTATTCGAACTCCCATGTTCGGGACCTGAGTTGGGAGTCTTTGAAAAGGATCTTCAGCTACGAACGAGGAGGCACTTATCAACCGATTCGAGTTCTCAGCTATGCGATCGATTACTGTTTTTGGAAGCTCAACCCCCTTGGCTATCACATCACCAATATTTTTTTCTACATCCTTACGTGCATCATGGTCTTCCTGACCCTCCAGAAGATCTCTTTCCATTTGAGGAAGGATCATCCGTCCGATTCCCATTTCCGTGTAGCGCTTTTCGGCTCCCTTTTATTTGCGGCCCACCCTGTTCACGTGGAGGCGGTGACCTGGTTGGCGGCGAGAAAAGAAGTGCTTCAGGGTTTTTTCTTCTTCGTTGCTTTCTACCTTTATCTTATGGCAAGGGAAGGGGTGGGTCGGAAGAAACTTCTTTTCTTTTTCGCGGTTCTTGTTTCCATCCTGATGGCCATCCTTTCAAAGCCTTCTGCTGTCGTCTTTCCTGCCGTTCTTCTCATTTACGAAGTTGCTTTAAGACAGAGCACATGGACCGATTTCATAAAAAAACATCGGTGGTTCTTCTTCGTTGCAATCCTTGTCTCCTTTTTTTTTACGGTCCTGTCGGTCAAGGTCATGCTCGATGCAGGTGGAATCAAAGCCTACCATGGAGGCACTTTTTTCAACAACCTCCTCGTCAGTTTTTATATTTTCCTCTACAATATCAAACTTCTATTTTTTACGATCAATTATTCCGCTGCTTATACCCTTCCGATTCCGAATCCAATTTTCGGAACCAAAACGATACTGATCATAGGGATGACGTCTTTGTTCTTTGGAGCGAGCCTTTGGTCACTAAAACGTACAAAAGTCATCTTCTTCTCATTTTTCTTTTTCTTCGTCACCTTACTTCCCTATCTCAACCTCCTCCCGATCAGCACCCTTCTTGCAGATCGGTATGTTTTTATCGCCTCCTTCTCCAGTTGCTTTCTTCTGGGAATCGGTTTTGATAAGTTATACTCCATCCTTCATCCAAAATGTTCTGACGCATTTTTCAAATTACTCTCCGTAACCATTTTCCTCTTTTTATTGGGGTGTTATTCCTTCATGACCATTCAACAAAATAGAGTATGGGAAAACAGTTACACCCTGTGGTCAGATGCAGTGGAAAAATTTCCTGAAAGCAACGTGGCCAATGCCCTCATGGGGGTCGTTTATATGGATTTGGGCATGGACGAAAAAGCGGCAGAATATCTCGAAAAGGCGGTCCAGGTTCTTCCGATCGATTATGAGTCTCGAAACAATCTTGGCATCGTTTATCAAAAACTGAATCGGCCCGAAAGGGCCCTTCAGGAGTTGATGATCGCCCTGTCGTTGAAACCCGAAGATCAGATGATGAAAATCAACCTTTCTATTTACTACCAAAACCAAAAAGAGTATGGGAAATCAGAGGCGATCCTAAGAAATTTACTATCGAAAAATCCAAAGGATGTTAGGCTATTATATCGATTAGGGATCCTCTATAAGGAAATGGGCGACTATGAAGGTGCCGTCGTAGAGTTGAAGAAGGCCATCGAATTGGCCCCAGGCATCATCACTCTTTATGAAGAACTGGGAAACATTTATGTCAGCAGAATGAAGGATATCGAAAAGGGTAAGTATTATTATCAAAAGGGGATTGAAATGGTTCCCAAGGCGAAAGCAAGGGGGGAAGATTTGAA
>Ga0153915_10003223_pt1 | contig 14949 bp, 12 predicted proteins | sample Opewatmetagenome_2_FD_107003 | JGI IMG/M metagenome (GOLD analysis project Ga0153915, IMG submission 107003) | Freshwater wetland microbial communities from Ohio, USA - Open water 3 Core 3 Depth 3 metaG | ecosystem: Environmental > Aquatic > Freshwater > Wetlands | place: USA: Ohio, Lake Erie...
CCATCCTTACCAATTCTCCATTGCTTAAAGAATACAGGACCTTTCGAATCTAATTTAATTAAAATCGGTACAACCGGAAAAATCGGTGAGATAAAGATCAAACCGACAAGACTGGAGATAATATCAAAAAGTCTCTTCATCATCAAATGCTCATCAGGCTTCCTTCTATTTAAGATACCCTGTTCTTTTCTACCACCTCTTTCACTACATCGGCAACCCGATATGCATCATCCAGTGACATTTTAGAATAAACGGGAAGAGAAACGATCTGTTTGTAGACTCTAAAAGTAACCGGATAATCATTAGGTTGATAATGATAGGTATCCCGATAAAAAGGATGGATATGCAAAGGAATGAAGTGCACCGATGTCCCGATTCCTCTCCCCCTGAGTTCCTCGATAAATCTTTCTCTGTCTATTTCCAATGTCTCTGGGTCAAGCCTAATCACATAAAGATGCCAGGTATGATCTCCGGCCAAATACGGAGTCTTTATCTCTGGGAGGTCTCTAAAGGCATCATTATAAATCTCAGCAATTTGTCTTCTTTTCTCCAACATAGCATGAGCTCTCCTTAATTGGACAAGACCAAGAGCTGCAGCAATATCTGTGAGGTTGTATTTGAATCCCGGGGCAATAATTTCATAATACCAATTTCCTTGTGCGGTATATCTCATCCATGCATCCTTACTAATCCCATGTAACCTCATTATTCTGGCCCGCTCAGCGATTGTGTCATCGTTCGTAGTCAGCATTCCTCCCTCGGCAGTCGTGACGGTTTTTGTAGCATAAAAGCTGAAACATGTCGCATCACCTATCGTACCAATCATTTGGCCTTCATATTTTACAGGGAATGCATGAGCTGCATCTTCTATAACTCTCAAACCATATCGCTGAGCAATCTTCATAATTTTATCCATCTTGCAAGGAAGCCCCCCATAGTGGACGGGGATGACGGCCTTCGTTCTCTTATTGGGGCGAGAGGAGATGTATTCTTCAAACCTCAGCGGATCCATATTCATTGTTCCTTCATCTATATCCACGAAGACGGGCTTCGCACCGAAGTAGCAGACAACCTCAGCAGTGGCTGCAAACGTCAGGGGTGACATGATAACCTGGTCACCCTCTTTCAGGCCAATTGCCTCAAGGGCGAGGTGTAAAGCTGCAGTGCCGGAATTCAATGCAATGGCATGTTTGGAGCCAATGAACCTTGCAAACTTTTCTTCAAATTCGGCTACCTTCGGACCTGTTGTTATCCATCCAGATTTGAGAACTTGAACAACTTCGTCAATTTCTTCATCCCCAATGTCCGGCAGGGAAAATGGTAGGAAATCTTTCATGGCTATTTCCTTCTAATTATTCCGAGATAATGGCTGCGCAGAAATGGAACTTTGTCAAGTATCAAACACAGAAGGGTCGAAAAGGGCACCAGAGTTCTCACAATGGGTGGGGCGAGGGTCACTCGTTTTAGAGAGAACACACAATTCGGGAATAGTTCTCGAATCTCTTTGTTCTTAACCCCTTTTACATCAGGATTCCATGGGTTATTAACGTAATAGTCATACCATATAATTGTTCCATCTGCCTTAAGAACTCGAAGCATCTCAGATGCTATCTTCTCTTTCATCCCGGAATCGAGGATGGAGGTAAAGACAGTGAATTGCATCACGATATCAAAGAAACGATCTTCATAAGGGAGACTCGATGCATCTCCGCATAGAAATTCAATATTCGGATTCAATTCCCTTGCCCTCTCAATCCTTTCTTCTAGAAGATCAATACCATGAAGGTTCTTGGGCTTCGCTCCATACTTCACAAATTCTCTAAGCAACCCTCCTGTTCCGCAGCCTACCTCAAGGATCTTTTTATCCGATAAATCCGTGAGCTTGAGGTGTTTCAGACAATGGATTAACCCCTTTTCTCTCTGATGGATGATATACAAATTACCTTGATTGAAGTAGGAATAAACCTTCTCTTTATCCCCCGCCTTTCTCCTCTCATATGCCTTCTTAATTCGTTCGACCTCATTCATCTCGTCAAATCTACGTCTGCAATCCTATGCTTCATATTTTTTTTCCATATGATGATATCCCAAACTCCCTTCAAGTAACCCACTCCGTAGCTCCAATGAGCAGCAGCAAAAGAAGCGATTAGAAAAGGGATAAGCCTTATATCTCTTCTTAACGCTAAAGAAAGAGAGACAAAAAAGGATACGCAAGCATAGGTACCAAGAATTATCAAGAAAAGCAAAAAAAAGTGCTTACCAAAAAAGGAAAGTATGCCTGTAAGAAAAAGCAAACTTACCAATAATGAGGGGATGATCTGTCGCCAAGTAAGAAGACCGCCAACTTTTTGGGCAACCAATGGTTTAAAATAACCATATTGAAAATACATTTTGGATAGTTTAGAAATCCGATCCCTGGAATAATAATAAGAAACAATATCTGGAAACAGGAGTATTTTCCCTCCATTCTTAATCAGTCTGAGATTAAATTCATCGTCCTGATTTCTCACTAGATCCTCGTCGAACAAACCTATTTTGCTAAACACCTCTCTTTTAAAACATCCAAACGGCACAGTATCAACGGATCTTGGTTTTTTTAATCCTATCCTGAAATAGGCATTCCCCACGCCAAAAGGATGTGAAAGGACTAATGCTATAGAATTAGCTTGAAGCGTATCCCTTCCTGGTAAGGTAACGCAAATTCCGCCAACATTATCAGCATCGTACTTTCTTAAATATCTGACACACTTACTTATATAGTCTTTTTCGTAAGTGGCATGTGAACTCATTATCATAATCACTTCCCCTCTAGCATTCTTAATGCCTATATTGAATGAAGAAGGGGTAATTTTGTTGGGGTTATCTAAAAGTCTGATAAATAAATATTTCTCTAAGTATCCATTTACTATCTCCCTCGTCCTATCCTCGCTCATTCCGTCAACCACCAAAACTTCAAGTCTATTTTTTGGGAAATCATTCGCGATAATTGAGTCAAGACATTTTTCCACAAACTCTTCTTCATTCCGGCAAGGGATGATAATGGAAACGAATGGTAAATCTTTCTCAGTATTGATGGAATTAAGCAAGCGTGACCGCCTCAGACTTTCCCTTCTTAACTAAACGACTTCGTTTGTAACAATAACCACACATCAACATTGCTTTCCCGTCCAACTCTGCTCGCTCATACCACGTTTCATCTGGCCAATAATTGTGCATACAAATCAAGAAGTTTTTTACCTTCCTTTTCCCAGTTGTATTTATGTAAAACTGTCTCTCTTCCATTCCTCCCCATCTCTTTTCTTGATTCTGGATGTCTCATCAGGTGCATTATTGCTTCTGCTATATCTCGTGGATTTAGAGGATCAACACAGATTCCACACCCGTGGCCTTCGACAATCCCCTTCCAAAGCGGGAAATTTGACGCAATAACGGGAAGCCCTGCTGCCATATATTCAAAAATTTTGTTGGGCATTGCATTTATGTGATTTGGTTCTGGCAAAAAGCATACAATTCCGGCGTCATGCTTTTCCAAAAGATTTGGGATCTTATCAGCCTTTACCCAGCCTAGATACTCCACTTTTTTAAATCCTCTCAAAGACCTTAATTTATGCTCGTAGTCTAATGGATAAAAATCCCCACATAGAGTGAGTTTTAATTGGGTATCAGAATTAAAGAGCTCCAATGCTTTAATCATCTGAGTAAGGCCTCTTATCCTTTCAAGACCGCCAATATAAATTAGACTGAAAAGTTCCTTTTCACTATTCTCATTCTCTCCTTCGATTGAGAAATTAGACATGATTGGGAAGTTTTTTACGCTAATAGCTCTATTATGATGAGAGAAATTCTTCAATATGTCGTCTGTTGCAGTAATAACTGCATCGAATAATTTTGAACAGAAATATTCAATTATTCTTACTAAAAAAGCAGTTTCTTTTCTTATTATTTTTGGAAAATATAGCTTCGAAAGTATTTGTTTGCTGTAATCTTCGTGAACGTCATAGATAACCTTTCTACCCTTAGCTAATTTCAGCAATATTCCCACTAGTATAAGCTCAGGGTCATGAAAATGGTAAACATCAGCTTTTTGCTTTAAAGCTATCCAGAAAGCTCTCAAGGTGAGCTTGAACATACGGTGAACGCGATTTTCAACCCTAGGTAAAGCAATAATCTTTATCCCATCAATTTTTTCACTTATGTTATGTGGAGCGATCAGAGTCACAAGAAAGCCTTCGCTCGCTAACGTCTTAGCCTCCTTATGAAAGATACGAACATCAAATGAGGAATGGACTGAAGTTATGTGCACGATTTTGTTTTTCATGGCTTGATTTGTACAAATCGTTCTTCCTACCTAAATATCATACACGTCTAAGAGAATGATAAATTTTAATAATCCAATCATGCTTATAAAAGATTTTTTTATACGACGGATAGTCCCAGAAACTCTTCGCCGGAAGTTTCATGATTTCATCAAATGCTTCGCTTGATACCTCCAGTTTCTTGATCACAAACTCCCTATCTTGTTCTTGTATCTCAGGGGGATAGTCATCTTTTGCCAGTTCCTCAATGGCAGCCTCACGTGATATCTGCCCTGACCATATGAGTGAAGATAAGTGCACCCTTTTTTTGTAAAACCCAAACTTCTTAGGCAAAATATATCCCTGGAAAAAACGGGTATAAATAGATTCGAAATGTTTCGCTCCATAATATATCCAACATAATTCGTTTTGAAGAGTTGCAAGTGCTTTTTGTTTATCATAACTAATATAATCCAAAATCTGAATCCATTTAACTCGCTTGATTAAATTATAGTACACAAATTTGAAGGGGCCGTAGTGTGGAAAGGACTTTAGCGGTTTTTGCCCGAATTGCTTTTGAATACTTTTAATATATCGCCAATCTCCATGTCCTTGGGACCAGGCGGCCACTCCTCCCCCCTCTGTCGCCGTGTTGTGACCGCTCAGGATATATTGAATGTTTTCCCGTGCCGCCACAATATACAATGCGGCAAGGATTGCATGATCCGTCGGAATCTCTGAATCGGGAGTAGATGCCTTTAAGAAAGAAAGTTGAAGATCCCGGAACTCCTCCCAATCGATGACATAGGTGAAGAGGTCTATGTCTAAAGTTTTTAATGCTTTCTCGATATTGCTTACAGCTAACTCTGAATCCCAACCGTTATCAAGGTGGACAGCCAAGGGGCGTAGTCCAAGCTTCTTGGTGAGATAGGCTGTGTAGGTGCTATCCACCCCTCCGCTTACGCCGATCACGCAGTCGTAGGCCTCTCCCTTCGCTTTTCTCTTTATCTCATAGATGAGACGCTCAAGAGCCCCTGGTTCCTTCTTGTTCAGGTAGGACTTACTTTCAATCACACCCTCATACTTTTGGCAATGAGAACACACTCCTTTCTCATCAAACCAGATGTCAGGATCTGATGTATCCATGATGCATCTTGTGCATATCTTGTAGTCTCTTGTCATGGTCTCCCTTCTTCTTACGGCAGCAGGGCCCCTTCCAGATCATCTATCGAAGGATAAGTAATTAATACCGCGCGGTGTCTCCCATGAAAGACAAACATGCTCCCTGCCGCGACTGCCGATGCCCCGCCTTTTGCTACAGCTTCGGCAAAATCAATAACCTTTCCTGCCCCTCCGCACGCGATCACGGGAATGGATACCTCTTCAGTTACCCTTTTGATCATATCGATGTCATATCCTTCCATCGTGCCGTCCCGGTCGATTGAGTTGAGAAAGATCTCGCCCGCTCCCAGCCTCTCCGTCTCCTTCACATAATCCACGAGGTTCAGTTTTGTCTTCTTTCTACCACCAAAAGAAAATACTTCGTATTTTCCAAAGGAATTCCTCTTCACGTCGACCGCAACGACAATACTCTGGTTTCCATAGCGCCTCGAAGCCTCCCTCACAAAATCGGGGTTTTCAATAGCATGGCTATTAATGATCACCTTTTCAACCCCTAAATTGAATATGGTCTTGATATCATCCAGGTCTCTCAGGCCTCCTCCATAGGATAGAGGCATAAAACATTCGCTCGCGATTTCCGAAATCAACTTGATCGGGGGCCTTCTCCCCTCTACCGTCGCCTCAATATCAAGAAAAATCAATTCGTCCACTTCCTTATCGTTAAAAATCTTGACGGCATTGATAGGGTCTCCCACGTATTTTGGTTTTTTAAATTTGACCGTTTTGACTAAACCCTGCCCCTTCAAAAGCAAACAAGGGATAACTCTTGTTTTCAGCATATCAACAACGGGTGATGAAGTTGTCGAGTAGTTTCATGCCGAACTTATGGCTCTTTTCGGGATGAAACTGGACGCCATAAATGTTTTCCTTCCTAATCGCAGAGGCAAATTCGTAACCGTAGAAGGTTTGGGTTAACACCTCCTCTTCATTTCTGCAAGCGACATGATACGAATGGACAAAATAAAACCTTGGTTCTGGATACATTCCTTCAAACAAAGGATTCCTCTGATAGATCTTAACCATATTCCAGCCCATGTGAGGAATTTTCAGCTGGCTTTTCTTGTCGTTGAACTTGAATCGAACGGCCTCCGCATCGATCCATCCCAATCCCTTGAGTTCACCCTCTTCGCTCTTTCGTGCGAAAAGCTGCATGCCCAGACAGATTCCTAAGATAGGTGTCTTTCTCTTCACTACCTTACCATGGAGAGCATCGATGAGCCCTGAACCCTGAAGATTTTTCATGCCCTGATCGAATCTCCCGACCCCCGGCAAGATTAGCTTATCTGCTTTCTCAATGTCTAATATTTCTGATGAGATCGTCCCCTCTGATCCAATCTTTTTTAACATATTTTTGATAGAACCAAGGTTCCCTAAACCATAATCAATAATGACTATCATAACCTTTTCCATTCCGTTGACTTATAGATTTTTAGCAAGGTCTCTTCCTCTTTGTGCCATCCATAATTATCTTTACATTTTAGAACATTATTCTTTTTTTCAAATATATCTTTATGGGAAATCTTTCCTATAAGCTTAAATAATGCATCCGAATCCACTCTAATCTTCCATCCACAATTGTTCTCATCAACTAACTTTCCCATTTCTGGAAAATCACTAACGATAATGGGTACACCACTTAAGAGATATTCAAACACTTTATTAGGTAAAGAATAATAATAGCTTAAGCATGTGTTTTCAATTAAAGAGACTCCGATATCGGCACTTGATGTATAGCATAAAACTTCTTCGGGTTTTACCGCACCGTGGAAGTGTATATTAGGAAACTCTTTTTCGTATTGCTTAATATCTTTTTCTAAAGGACCACGTCCCATAAAAACGATGTGTTTATTTCTATCAACTTTAGTGAATGTATCCAAAATTATTTGAATGCCTCTGCCTTTAGATAACCCTCCTTGGCATATGAAAAGTATTTCGTCTCCCTTTATTTCTAGTTTTTCCTTCAACACATTCGAATATATACTTTCAATGCCATATTTATAATTATATGGTACATTTTTAACAACATGGACCTGTTTGATAGAATATTCGCTCTTATACCATTCAGCTATTGAATTGCTCACAACAATAATACTATCCGAATAATAAATCAGCCGTCTTTCCATAAATTTAGAGAGTTGTTTTCTAATTCCACATAACCCACTTCTCTCCGTTTCGAGCTCATGAGCATCGTAAATTAATTTTGATTTCTTAAATATTTTAAATAATATCCCAATAGGCAGAGAAGATAGGCCGTGGCAATTAATATGCGCAATATGCTCTTTTCTAAACCTAAAGAATATCCTCGTTGTCCACTCAATATATTTTATGAATTGACTAAACAGATCTCTGGGGAGACTTCTTGTTTTTAAAGGAATCCTCCAAACTACTCTCTTATCATCTATCTCTTCAAGCTCTTTAACCCCACGTTCCCACAAGCCTGCAATAAAAATTCTGTCAACTAAACCAGAGACAACAATGCTTTTCGTTTCCCTTAATGCTCTACTCTCGTGCCTGAAATCCGACAAAAAAACGTGTAAATTTACATTCGGCATAAAAAGTAATTAGATAACATTAAACCATTAAACAGGGTCATCCAGATTAACACTTCTAGTTATCTTGGAGCCCGACCATTCTTATAACCTGAAACGTATCATTCCAGGATATTCCACCGATCTGAAAGAGCATCCAATTCTCTTGGACTACTTGAGATATAATTTTTACTGTCTACACATGCGAGGTCCCAAGATATTTCGATGGTTAGTCCCCGCTTATTTTTTAATACTACAAGGCATATACTTTCTTCCACGCTGCAAAGTTTATGAATCTCCAGAGTTCAGTAATTCCACTTTTTGTCTGCTTTTTCATAAGCGTCTCCCAATCCACTCGAATCTTCGCTACGTCTAAGAAATCTTTCAAATCATCAGTCATATAGGCGCGGAATTCTCCTCCTACTTCTTTCAGCCAATCATACTCGGGCGTCGCAAACCCTATCTTATCCTTTCTGAGCCTTATTTCTTCAGGCAACACCCCCTTTGTCGAAGCTCTTAACAGGTATTTGCTCCACCCACAATATATCTTATAACTTGATGGTATTTGGAAGACATACTCAATGAGATCTAAATCATCGGAAAATGGAGTTCTTGCCTCAATGGAGAACCTCATTGAGTTTCTATCTTCATACCTTAAAAGAGACTTTAAACTTAGTTCTGATATGTATTTATACAGCATTGTGTTCAAAGATGTTGTAGGCTTACCCCTTGCTACGTGTAATCTATCCCTGTTTTCATTCAAAAAATCTATATTTAAATAATTATTTTCTTTTCTTCTCATCATAAGAATAAGCGCCCTCGTTGAGCTCGGTATCAGCATTCTATAAAATAGTTTTATAAGATCGAAGAGCAAATTCTTCAAATCCACGGGGGAGTTTTCAAGATTTCGTAACTCCCTAACAAAACCACCAATTGCAAATGCCTTCAACATCTCTATAAAGAATGTATCATAATAAAGGGTATATCCTGTAAAAAGTTCATCTCCACCTTGTCCATCCAGAAGAACCTTGATCCCGTTGTCACTAGCCAATTTCATGACCTTATACTGCGAATATATACTCGTAGAGCCAAAGGGGATATCTTGGGTGTACACAAGATCCTCGACATCTTCAATTAATTGGCTCGATTTTGGAAATGTCCGGTACCACGACGTTTTGGTTCGATCAACTACCACCTTTGCCCACTTGCTTTCATCGATTGTGCGACCGTCATAACTCGCTGTGAACACCTTTTGCGCTTCTCCAATTTGATTTATGTTTTTCTTCCCAAGCATTAAATTAATAAGACAAACTATTGCTGAGCTATCAATTCCACCACTGAGACAACTACCAATTGGAACGTCCGAACGAAGACGCAAAGATACTGCATTAAAGAGGAGTTCTCTCGTTTCATCCACATAGCGATCCAATCGTTTTTTATCAAGGTTTTCCCATTTATCTACATAATCGAGTGAATAGTATCTCCACTTCTTCATAGTGTTTGTCGACAAAGAATAATAAAAGGCAAAAGAGGGTTGAAGTTCGAGAATGTCTTTAAAGAATCCTTCGTCTTCATGTTCATTCATACCAAGAAACAAATAGTCAAATACTGCTTTAGGGTTTATCTCTCTTTTAACAACCGCCAGGTTGATTAAAGCCTTTATCTCGGACGCAAAGGCAAAATAATTCCGATCGGCATAGTAATAAAAAGGCTTTACACCAAACCTGTCCCTTGCGCCAAAGAGAACATTTTCTCTTGTGTCATAGATTACGAACGACCACATACCATTAAATCGACTGAGACATTTATCCTGCCATTGTTCATACGCAGCTAACAAAACCTCAGTGTCCGTATTTGTTTTGAATTCATATCCAAGAGTTTTTAATTCTTCTCTCAGTTCCAAATAGTTGTAAATTTCTCCATTATATACGATCCAAATCGTTTTATCTCGGTTACTCATTGGTTGATGCCCAGAGGGAGAAATATCAATGATTGACAATCTCCTGTGCCCGAGAAACAAATTTGTAAACTTATTAAATGTCTCAACTCTTTGGCCCGCAACCTTGCTGTCCGGACCCATGAGATGACCAATTTCTTTTGTTTCAGTATTTATGGCAAGGTATCCTTCGTCATCCGGACCCCTATGTATAAGGGTATCCGTCATGCCCTTTATCCAGTCATTTTCAATTTTCCCTTTGAAGCTAAATATACCTGTTATTCCACACATTTCTGATAGTTCACCCAATGAAATCCATTACTAAACCAAAAGATGCCTGACTCGCACAGAATTTAAAATAACGGGGCATCTGAGTTAGTTGGTAAAATGAGATCAAGCATTTTATGATGAATCGCCTCAAACCCATCCTATATCAATTTTTTAGACAAGTAGTCTGATTCAGATCCCCTAGCTCTCCAAAAGAATAGCATTATCTTCCTTTCACTTTTCTAGTCAAAAACGTAGTACCATTCATTATTCCTGTACAAGGAAGCCGCATGTTTAAACCTCTCCAAGCAACCTTGCGTATAAAGAAAGGAGCTTTTCCATCTCTACGTCTGCATTTAAGACATCCCGGGCTTTCAAGGCTTGCATTTTCATTCCATCGATATCGGCTGCACTCAAACCATTCAAGATCCCCGCCACTTCAATTGGATCAAACGATTCTGACACCACACCAAAACCGAATTGTCGAGTAAGTTGGGCCATTTCTGGTGAAGGACCGACACACACTGCAAGACCGGCGCCAATAAAATCAAAGAACTTGTTTGGTAAGGCGACAGTGTAATTAAAATTGGTGAATGGAAGGAGAAAAATTCCCATATCAAACTCAGAGAGCCGAATGACTATTTCCTGTGGACGAACCGGTTGGTGAAAAAATACTCTTCCAGGAGCCAAATGTTCAGCCAAAGCCTTTATTTCTGATACATAACCTCGAGACGACTCTATCAAAATAAGGTGGAGGGAATACCGGGGGTCAGTATAGACCATCATCCGGATCATCACATCCAACCTGCGGTCGCGCATCGCCCCTCCGTGATGAACTAAGAGAATGTTCTTCGGATCAGTAGGCTTGAAAGAGGGTGCGTTCGCGCAGAAAGGGGCATTCATTACCACAACAGGGCGGAAACCATATTCGCTCCCGTACTTTTTCGCGATGGATTCGTTGACCGTCACACTCGCCGAAGCACGTGCGGCATACTCCCTTAGAAAGTACTCTATCATGGGCTTATAAAAAATTCTCCAGTACCAATGATTCTCTATTTCCAAAGGAGAATATTCATGCAGGTCCAGTACCACCCGGGCACCAGTATTCTCCGCCGCTCTTACCGCAACAGGTAAGGCCTCCAAATCGTTAGCGTGAATGATGCATGGGTCACTCTTAAGCACTAAATCAAGAGCACTCTTATGCTCAACTCTGCCCCAGTACCATGACTCGTAAGCTCGTTTGGGCAGGATTCTTCCTAAAACCAAAAGTATGAGTGTCCGGGCTTTTCGCATTAATCCCAATCCGGCAGGGAGCCCCACAGAAAACATTCGCACCGTGTTATCGCAAGGTGAATCCAATTTCCCATATCCCAAAACTGTGATCGAAAAGTATTGTGAAAGATACTCAACTTGTCTGAGTACTCGTGCGTCTCGAATGATTGAGGAGAACGATATAATGGTCACCTTAGAATGCGGCATCTTCACGACAAACATCAGCCTCTTCTACCCTTTCGCCTTTATCATTCTGGCCATCTGATTAATTATTCCGGAAGCTTTGATATCCCCGTAAAAAGGCACTGTACCTGCACATATGAAGATAACAGTTAATAGAAACCGGCTCACAAGGGATACCCCGTTAACATTATATGGAAATATGTCATTTTGCAGACATGAGATTACAGCAGTGAAGAATATGATCAGTGCAAAGGAAGACTTCCATCGGTTTGGCAAAAAAAACAACCGATTGGAAACGTACTGATTGAATATTCCAGCTGATAAGCTTGACATCGTCGTCGCAATACATGCTCCTAAGATACCCATTATCGGAATCAGGACGTAATTGAGGATAGCATTAGTTATTGCTGCCAATAGAAAGCCAATAAGTTTCCAATAGGTTTTTTTTGTTATGGCTGGTCCTGGGGTGAAGTATCCTCCTAAATAATATAGTAAAGAACCACTAACGCCCCACGGGATAAAAACCCCGATTGTCTTGTATGACCCGTCGGGTCTGAATAACATTACAACGGGACTACCCCATAGACCTAACCCAATTATACTAATAATGCCAAACCAAGAGGTAACCCTAAAAAATTGAGCGTAACGCTTTGAAGCCCAAATCTCGCGAAATGTTGAAAGTACGTAAGGACCCCAAGCAAAAAAAAACCCGCTCACTACCGTATCAAAAATACCTGACACTGCAGAAGAAACGGAAAAAATCCCGACTGCGCCTAGCGAAGCTAAGCTGGCTAGGAAAATTCGGTCAAGTGAACGGGTAAAAAACGCAAAAATATTGAGGCCAAGCAGAGGCCAGGAATATGTAACAAGTTCTTTCAAGGTATTTTTCGAAACTGTTGAAAATTTTATATATTCTCTAATAGATAAATTTGCCCATATGCCGGCTCCCAATGCTACTGCAGCTCCCACCAAAAGAACTCCTTTAGCTCTCCAACCTAATACTACAATCCCGCCGATCGTAAGGGTTGCACCAACCAAAGTATGAATGAGGGTGATTTTTGTAAAAAGGGGGGACTGAAATGTCCATTTCAGCATATTGCTTCCTACATATTGGATGCTTTGGGTTAGACATATCACCGCGACAAGAGAGGTGAACACAATTGGCACTTGTACATCTTCAAATAAGAAGGGGATGATTGGAGTACTAGCCAATATGATGAGTGATACACAGAATACGCCCATACTGCAAACAAGAAAAGAAGTTGTGACATAACGTGTTTTTTCAAATTCATCTTTCGAGTCAACAAAAAACCGTGCCAACCCTTGATCAGCGATTGCCAAAAGCCCTATGATTGAGCAAAAGGAACCTACCGTGCTGACCAGGGACATATATCCATAGTCAGCCGGCGTCAAATATGAAATCGTAATTGGGGCAACCACGAACCCTACCAACCTGCGGCTCCAATTTGCTAAGGAGTAAAACAATGTATCTTTGGCGAGCGGCATATTTTCGATTCTCAGTTTAGCGCTACAAATAGAAGTTTTGAGACATTTTCCCCCAGGCTGTGTGGTACGGCTTATTGGATTATCTCAGAAATATCCTGTTTCCATTGCAAAGCAACTTTTTCTTTGTCATGGTATTTTTCAACGTATTTACGTCCCCTGATTGCAAGCTCCGCCCATTCTTCAGGGTGATCTAAAACCCATTTAAGCCTTTCATAGATGGTCAAGGGATTAACTGCAATGAGCGGGCAATCCTCGGCAATCTCTTGGTTGGATTCTTTGTCGGCCCCACAAAGAACTACATTCCCACATGCCATCGCCTCCAATGCAAATAACCCATAACCACACCCTCCCAATTGATCTATAACAATTTGAGACCTCTTCAATTCTTCCATAACTCTCCTGTTACTTTCGCCAGTAATTTCAACGTACTCAAAACAATATTTCTCATTCTTTAACCTTCTTAGGGCGAATCTTATAATTGATGTGCCTTTTAGATTTGGATTCGATGGCGCATGTAAAATCCTCGGGACATTACTATGTACGAAAGAATAATCGTAATCTCCCAAATTCAACGGTATTTTTACTAATTTGTATCTTCTACTAAGAAATGAAGGCATTCCTGCACTAGAATATATGATATCAGCATATTGATCAGATTCCTTGGCAACTCTTTTCTTTTCTTCTTTATTACATATTTCAGAAAAAGCATATTTACACAAACCACAGACATGAAACAAACCACTCCTGCCTAAATCTTCAAAAGCCGGTTCCCAATGTCGAATATCACATCCTAAATACCGAGTCACAATGGCTTTACGATATCTTTTTAATATCTTGAATTCGAACGAACGATCCAATAGTAACGATTCGCTCCAAAGATATATAAATACCCGACATTTTGAGATGCAATATAATAAAATAAAGGGGGCAACAAACATTTTTGCGTACCTAACCAATGTACCCTCTTTTGCAAAAAAAGGAAATCTTATGTCAGGACGATAATTATAGAACCTGTGCTCCCGTTTAAGAACTGTGATGCACTGATCCGTAAATATGTTTTTTAGGAACTTAGTATTGTTAGCAATGTCGTGGCAACCGACAAATATCTTTTCTCCATCTCTTTTTACAACACGGATCAGAATGGAAACTACCATCTTTTGGTATATAGAAATAATATTTTGAACCATTTTGTTTAAAGAGAAAACATTAAGAATGTTTACCAGAATACATTATTGACCTTGGGTGTTATATCTCTTTCTACTGAAAATCGACACACATTCATAAACCTTTAGCATCTTGACCCAATCAAGATTCCAATTGCTTCTTTCACCTAATAATCTAAGCAAATGATTCGGTCACCCTCTCTAAGGTAATGAAGCCCGCAACTTGGACAAGTCGCCTTGTCTTTATCACAAAAATCAATACGCAACCTGCACCTACACGCCCACCCTTTTTGTTGGGCCGGATTTCCATACAGAAGTGCGTGATCCGCGGCTGAATTAATAACAACTGAGCCAATCCCAACAAAAGCATAATCTCCAAGAGTTATTTGAGGTTTGCAGCAAACTGAAGCTGAGATGAATACACCTCGACCCATCCGAACATTAGCGATCTGGCCATGGCCTGCCACAGTGCACTCCTGCGCTAAATATGCCCCATGTCCAATTTGAACTTGATTGCTTAATTTGGTCTCCGCACCAACGAAAGTAAAAGCATGCCGCATACTACGATCAATAGAACAACATGAACCTACCTCAACGTTGTCCTCCAATATCGTTCC
>Ga0153915_10003224_pt1 | contig 14943 bp, 15 predicted proteins | sample Opewatmetagenome_2_FD_107003 | JGI IMG/M metagenome (GOLD analysis project Ga0153915, IMG submission 107003) | Freshwater wetland microbial communities from Ohio, USA - Open water 3 Core 3 Depth 3 metaG | ecosystem: Environmental > Aquatic > Freshwater > Wetlands | place: USA: Ohio, Lake Erie...
CGGGGGTGGGGGGAGTGACGGTTGGTCGCATGAACCAACCAAGCTGAGGTCCTAGCCCGCATTGTTCGCGAACGCGGCTCGCGAACAATGCGGGCTTAACAGAAGCCCTTGTGGTTGGTGGACCAGGACGGATCAAGCATCTCTGGGGCATCGCGACACTGCACCTATCCCGCAGAACGCGGGACGGGTGCCCGGTGTGCCTACCACCATGCGTCATCCCGCCGCGGGATTGGCCATCGACATGTAAGCCAGGATTATTCACGGATTTTTCGTGAATAATCCGGGCTAGAGACGAACCGGCACGCCCCGCTCGCGCAGATACCGCTTGGCCTCGGGAATGGTGTGTTCTCGGTAATGGAAGATGGATGCGGCCAGGGCTGCATCCGCCTTCCCGGTGACAAGGCCGTCGTACAGGTGCTCGAGGGTCCCCACACCGCCCGAGGCGATGATGGGGATCCCCACGGCCTCGGCCACCGTCCGGGTCAACTCCAGGTCGTAGCCGTCCTTGGTCCCGTCCCGATCCATGCTGGTGAGCAGGATCTCCCCCGCGCCGAGCCGCTCCCCCTCGACCGCCCAGGCCACAGCGTCCATGCCCACCGGCGTCCGCCCCCCGTGCACATACACCTCCCACGAGTGCCGAGAGCCGAGTGGGGATTGCGGAGTGCGGAGTGCGGAGTGCGGAGCGGGGCCGTCCGATTCGCTGGGTCGCTCCGTCTCTGCGCTCGCTCCTGTAGCCCCAGCTCGCCGCTTGGCGTCGATCGCCAGCACGATGCACTGGCTGCCGAAGCGCTCCGCAGCACGACGCAGCAGGTCCGGCTCGCGCACGGCCGCGGTGTTGAGCGACACCTTGTCGGCCCCGGCCTTGAGCAGGTCGCGGATGTCCTCCAGCGAACGGATGCCGCCGCCGACAGTCAGCGGCATGAAGGCTTGCTCCGCCGTTCGCGCCACCACGTCGATCATGATGCGCCGGCGCTCGTGGGAGGCGGTGATGTCCAGGAACACCAGCTCGTCCGCCCCTTCCAGATCGTAGAGGGCGGCCACCTCCACCGGGTCACCCGCATCCCGGAGATCGACGAACCGGGTGCCCTTGACGACCCGACCGTCCTTCACGTCCAGGCAGGGGATGATGCGCTTGGTCAGCATGGTGCCTCGGCCGCGGCCAGGGCCGCTTCCAGCGTCAACTGCCCGTCGTAGAGGGCCTTGCCGATGATGGCCCCGACTACCCGGCCCGGCCGGAGCCCCACGAGGATCCGGATGTCCTGCATCGTGTGGATCCCGCCAGAGGCGATCACCGGCGCCGTGGTGGCGTCTGCCATGGCGGCCAGGCCATCCAGATCCGGGCCCTGCAGCATGCCGTCCCGCCGGATGTCCGTGTAGATGATCGCCGCGAGCGGCAGCGTCCCCGCCCGCGCGGCCAGATCCGTGGCCCGAACGGCACTCCCCTCGGTCCAGCCCGACGCGGCCACCAGGCCGTCCCGCGCATCGATGGCCAGGGCCACCCGCCGCGGAAAGGCCCGACACGCCGCCTCGAGAAAGGCCGGCTGGCGAATCGCCGCCGTCCCGACCACGGCGACTGCGGCACCCAGGCCCAGGATATCCTCCACGGCCTGGAGCGTGCGCAATCCACCCCCGACCTGGGCTGGGATCCGGATCGAGCGAAGAATGGCACCGAGGGCCTCGCGGTTTGCCGGATGGCCGGCGAAGGCCCCGTCCAGGTCCACGAGGTGGAGCCGCCTTGCGCCGCGGCGTTCCCACTCGGTCGCGACCGCCGCCGGATCCAGGCTGTACTGGGTTTCCCGCGAGGGGTCTCCCTGGATCAGGCGCACGACGCGCCCGCTACGCAGGTCGACGGCCGGGATGATCTCCACGGGCGTCTCTCTCCGAGATCCGCCCTAACCCGCCGCATTCGCGAGACCGTTCGCGAATGCGGCGGGAATATCCAGATCCCAGGATTCAACGACAACGGAATTGGCCATTGGTCATTTGTTCCGGAGAATTCACGAGCGCCTTCGTGAATTCTCCGGGGCGGTCAGCGCGCCAGCGCCGCGAAGTTCCTCAAGAGCTGAAGCCCGGTCGCCTGACTCTTCTCCGGGTGGAACTGGGTCGCGAACAGGTTGTCCTGCCAGATAATCGAGGTGAAGCGAATGCCGTACTCGGTCGTGCCCGCCGTGACGGCCGGGTCAGCGGGCTCGACGTAGTACGAGTGGACAAAGTAGAAGAACGGATCCTCCGGGAGCCCCGCCAGGATCGGTGCCGGGCGCTCGATCCGGACCTGGTTCCAGCCCATGTGGGGCACCTTCAGGCGGACCGACGGGTCCGGCTGGACGAGCGCCGCCTCGTCGAACCGTCGCACGCGCCCGGGGAGCAGGTCGAGGCCCCGGTGCCGCCCGAACTCCTCGCTCTCCGAGAACAGGAAGTGCAGGCCCAGGCAAATCCCCAGGACCGGCGTGCCCTGCTCGATGGCCCGGCGGAGCGGCTCGACGAATCCATGGGAGAGGAGCTTGCCGATGCCGTCCGCAAAGGCACCGACCCCGGGCAGGACGATGCCCGCGGCCCCGGCGAGTGCGTTCGCATCCTCCACGATGCGGGCGTCGGCCCCCACCCGCTCGAAGGCCTTCTGGACACTCCGCAGGTTGGCGATCCCCGAATCGATGACCGCGATCATCCCCTCTGCACCCCAGTCGCCTGGGCTCAGGCTCTCCAGATGGTTGCTAAAAGACCGCTTTCTTCAGGCTGCTCAAAAAGGTCCAGATGCAAGGCGGCGCGCGAGGCGTGGTGCGAGACGTACTCAGTCCGTACGTCGCAGCGCCGCGCGAGCGCGCCAACGCCGCAGATGGGCCTTTTTCAGCAGCCTGTCAGAGCGTCCCTTTGGTCGAGGGCACCTCGCCCCGCAGGCGCGTGTCGGGCCGCGTGGCCTGATCCAGCGCCCGGCCGGCCGCCTTGAACAGCGCCTCCGCCATGTGGTGCAGGTTCTGACCGTATTCCACGGTGAGGTGCAGGTTCGCCCGCAGGTGATTGGTCAGGCCCTGGAAGAACTCGCGCACCAGGTCGGCATCGAACTCGCCGATCCGCCCTCGGAGCTGGGGCGCCTGGAACACGAGGAACGGCCGGCCGCTCAGGTCGACCACTGCGGAGGCCAGCGCGTCGTCCATGGGCACCCGGGCCGCGCCGAAGCGCACGATGCCGGCCTTCTCGCCCAGGGCCTGGGTGATGGCATCCCCCAGCACGATGCCCACATCCTCCACCGTGTGGTGCAGGTCGACCTGCAGGTCCCCCCGCGCCTCGATGCTGAGATCGAGGCGGCCGTGCCGGGCCACCTGGGCCAGCAGGTGGTCCAGGAACGGGATCCCGGTGGCGATCCGGTGGGCTCCGCTCCCATCCAGGTCGAGCGTCATCCGGATGTCCGTCTCCGTCGTCTGCCGATGCAGGGTGGCCTGGCGTTCCATCTCATCCCCCGGTCGCGAGGATTGCGCTCAGTGCCTGCAGGAACAGGTCGTTTTCCTGGGGCGTGCCGATCGTGACCCGGAGGCAGTCGGCCAGGTGCGGCACCCGCGAGAAATTTCGCACCAGCACCCCGCGCGCCCCCAAGGCGCCCCACACCGCCTCCCCGGGCTGCGCGGCGCGCATCAGGAAGAAGTTCGCCCCGCTCGGAAAGACGGTGAGCCCCGGCAGCCGTCGCAGGGCGGCCAGGACCCGCTCGCGCTCGCCCACGATGGTGGCCGCATGCCGGCGCACCACCTCGGGATGGCGCAGGACCACCCGGGCCGTCGCCTGGCTGAGGGCGTTCACGTTGTAGGGGAGGCGCACCTTGTTCAGCTCCGCCAGCAGGGCCGGGTGGGCGATGACCATGCCGAGGCGGATCCCCGCCAGGCCCACCTTCGACAGGGTGCGCAGGACGACCAGGTGGGGATAGCAGCCCAGCCGATCCAGGAGACTCTGACCCGAGTAGTGGACGTAGGCCTCGTCCACCACCACCAGCGCCTGGCAGTCCTCGCCCCCGCAGGCCCGAACGATCGTCTCCACGGCGCCGCGGTCGTACAGGCGGCCCGTGGGGTTGTTCGGCCAGGCCAGGAACACGAGCCGCGGCCGCTCCGCCCGGAGGGCGGCGCGAAACCCCGCCAGGTCGAGGTCGTACAGCGGATCCAGCGGAACCGCGACCACGCGGAGACCCAGCACCCGCGCGCCCAGCTCGTACATGGCAAAGGTGGGGACGGGGATGGCCACGGCCGCGCCGGGTCCCGCCACCGCCTGGAGCAGAATCTGGATCCCCTCGTCGGAGCCGTTGGTGGCCAGGACCTGCTCCACCGAGACCCCGAGCTCTCCCGCCAGCAGGCGGCGGAGCTCCCGCGCCTGCGGATCGGGGTAGCGGTGCAGCTCCACGTCGGCCAGTGCCCTGGCCAGCTCCGCCGCCAGCTCGGTTCGCACGTGGTCCCCGAGGGCGAACGGGCTCTCGTTGGCGTCCAGCTTGGCCCGGATGGTGGCGGGATCGGGCGCCTCGACGTGATAGGCGGTGAGGCCCCGCACCTCCGCGCGGATCAGGGTCGTCGGGTCCAGGATCCCGGGGGGCTTGCCGGTCATGGCTGGTCCGTTCGCGTGGTGAGGGAGCGGGCGTGCGCCTCGAGCCCCTCGAGCCCGGCGAGCCGCACGATCGGCTCGCGCCAGCGGGCCAGTGCCTCCGGCCGCAGGGCGAGCAGCGAGGAGCGCTTCTGGAAATCCTCCACGCCGAGCGGCGAGCTGAACCGGGCCGTCCCCGCGGTGGGCAGGACGTGGCTGGGGCCGGCCAGATAATCTCCGGCCACCTCCGGCGTGTGCGCCCCCAGGAAGATGGCGCCGGCATGCCGCACCCGGGGGAGCCACTGCCAGGCATCGGCCACCTGCAGCTCCAGGTGCTCCGGGGCCAGGGTATTGGCCAGGGTCACGGCAGCCGGCAGATCCTCCACCAGGATCACGGCCCCGTAGGCCTGGAGCGATCGCCCCGCGACCTCGCGGCGCGGCAGCCGCTCGAGCTGCCGCTCGACCTCCCGGGCCACGGCCTCGGCCAGCTCCGGCACCGCCGTCACGCAGAGCGCGGAGGCCAGCGGGTCGTGCTCGGCCTGGGCGAGCAGATCCGCTGCGATCCAGCGCGGATCGGCCGTCCCGTCCGCGATGACCACCACCTCGCTGGGGCCGGCCACCATGTCGATCCCGACGACCCCGAACACCAGTCGCTTGGCTGTCGCCACATAAATGTTCCCCGGGCCGACGATCTTGTCCACCGGCCGAATGGTCTCCGTCCCGAAGGCCAGCGCCGCCACCGCCTGGGCCCCGCCCACCCGGTAGATCTCGGTGACACCGGCCAGCTCGGCGGCCGCCAGCACCGCCGGCGGGACGGCGCCGCCAGGGCCGGGCGGCGTGCAGATCGCGAGCTCCCGGACGCCGGCCACCCGCGCCGGGATGGCGGTCATGAGGACGCTGGAGGGATAGGCCGCCGACCCGCCGGGCACGTAGAGCCCTACCCGGTCGAGCGGGCGGACCAGCTGCCCGAGCAGCCCCACACCCTCGTCCTCGATCAGCCAGGACTCGCGGCGCTGGCGTTGGTGAAAGGCCTCGATCCGCGCCGCCGCCAGTGCCAGTGCGTCGCGCACCTCCGGGTTCAGCCGTCGCGTAGCGGCCTCGACCTCGGACGCCGAGACCCCCACCGTGTGGCGGTCGAGCCGCACGCCGTCGAGGCGCTGGGTGTGCTCGAAGAGGGCGGCATCCCCCCGCTGGCACACATCCTCCAGGATGGCGCGGACGGCGGCCTCGACCTCCGGGCCCGGGGTCTGACTCCGCTGGCGGAGCGCGGCCAGGAAGCCATCGCACCCGGGCGAGCCGGCGCGCAGCACTCTCACCGGGCGACCCCTGCGGCCCCGACCGTGCGGCTCCGCAATCCCTCGATCACCTGCTGGACGGCCTGGTAGCGGGTCTTCAGGCTGGCGCGGTTCACGATCAGCCGGGCGGAGGAGCGCAGGATCTCCTCGACCTCGACCAGGCCGTTCTCGCGCATGGTCCGCCCCGAGGCCACCAGATCCACGATGCGGTCGGCCAGGCCCATGGCCGGTGCCAGCTCCACCGAACCGGCGAGGGGCACGATCTCGACCTGGATGCCCTGCCCGCTGAAGTGCCGCTCCGCCAGCCGTGGGTACTTGGTCGCCACCCGCAGGCAGGACCAGGCCCGCGCCTCGCTTCGGCCCCGGATGGTCGCGGGCTCGGCCACCACCAGCCGGCATGCCCCGATGCCGAGATCCAGCGGCTCGTAGACGTCGCGGCCCTGCTCCAGGATCAGGTCCTTGCCCACCACCCCCATATCGGCTGCCCCGTGCTCGACGTAGATGGGGATGTCCACGGGCTTCACCGCCAGGAAGCGGAGCCCGTGGGTCCGGTCCACGCAGGTCAGGCGCCGCGACTCGCGGAGCGTCATCACTTCCGTGGCGCCGAGGGCCGCGAACAGCGCCGTGGCGTCGCGGAAGAGCCGCCCCGTCGGCAGCGCCACCGCCAGGAGTGCGGCGGTCGTCTCGTCGCCCAGCCCGCGCTTTCCCATCAGGCCTTCACCCGCTCGATGTCCGCGCCGAGGTCGGTGAGCTTGCGCTCGATGGCCTCGTAGCCGCGGTCGAGGTGATACACGCGCGACACCGTGGTCGTTCCCTGGGCCACCAACCCCGCCACGACCAGACAGGCGCTGGCCCGCAGATCCGTGGCCATTAGCGGGGCTCCCACCAGCGCCCCCACCCCCTGGACGAAGGCGGTGTTGCCGGCGATGGTGATGTCCGCCCCCAGCCGGAGCAGCTCGTTCACGTGCATGTAGCGGTTCTCGAAGACCGTCTCGACGATCACGCTGCGCCCCTCGGCCACCGTCATCAGGGCCATCATCTGGGCCTGCATGTCGGTGGCGAACCCGGGGAAGGGCTGGGTCCGGACGTTGACCGCGCAGGGGCGGGCGGGCGCCGCCACCCGCAGCGCGCCCGGGCCCTTCTCCACCCGGCAGCCGGCCTCTTCCAACTTGGCCAGCACGGCCTCCAGGTGCTCGGGCCGGCAATTCTCCAGCTGCACGTCGCCCCCCGTGATGGCGGCGGCGACGGCGAAGGTGCCGGCCTCGATCCGGTCCGGGACGATCCGGTGCTCGGCGCCCCCCAGGCTCGGGACGCCATGGACGGTGATGGTGGACGTCCCGGCCCCCTCGATCTTGGCACCCATCCGGGTGAGCAGCCGGGCCAGATCGTCGACTTCGGGCTCACGGGCCGCGTTCTCGAGGACGGTGGTGCCCTCGGCCAGGGTGGCGGCCATCATCAGATTCTCGGTGCCGGTGACGGTGGGCAGGTCGAAGGCGATCCGATCACCCTTCAGGCGCCCTGCCTCGGCCTCGACGTAGCCCTGGTCGAGGCGGATGGTGGCGCCGAGCTTCTCCAGGCCCATCAGGTGCAAGTTGATGGGCCGCGGCCCGATGGCGCAGCCGCCCGGCAGGGAGACCCGGGCCCGCCCCAGCCGGGCCACCAGCGGCCCCAGGACCAGCACCGAGGCCCGCATCGTCCTGACCAGGTCGTAGGGCGCCTCCGGCGTGCTCACCTGCGCCGCCCGCAGCATCACCGCGGGCGAGCCGACCCCCGTCACCTCCACCCCCATGTGACGGAGGAGCCTGGCGATCGTCCGGACGTCCATCAGGCCCGGGACGTCCTCTAGCGTGAGCGGGGCCTCGGTCAGCAGGGCGGCGGCCATGGCGGGTAGCGCCGCGTTCTTTGCCCCGCTGATCCGGACCGTCCCCCGGAGTCGCTTGCCACCGCGGATCACCAACTGGTCCACGGATCACCTCATCTGGGAGGAAGGGTTTCCGCGGTCCGCGCCCTGCTCGCAGCTTGCCGAAAAGCCCGCTTCTCCCCAGGCTGCTCAAAAAGGTCCAGCCGAGATTCCTTGGCGCTCTTGGCGTCTTGGCGGTTCAATGCCTTTCTCGGAATGGGGCTAGGCCCGGCGTCGGGCCAGCACGACCCGGTCGTGCCCGGCCAGGTCGGGAACAATGGCCGGCGCTTCGAAGGCGCCGGACGCCTCGAACAGGGCCGCCACCCCTGGCCCCTGATCCGCCCCGATCTCCAGCAGGACGAGCCCGCCCGCCTGCACGAACCGGGGCGCTCCCCCGATGATCTGCCGGTGAACGGCCAACCCGTCCGGCCCCCCGTCCAGCGCGACTCGCGGTTCCCATTGGACCTCGGGCATCAGCGCGGGAATTGCCGCCGAGGGGATGTAGGGCGGATTGGCCACGACCGCGTCCAGCGTCCCGGCCGGCACGACCCCCTCCAGCGCCCGCCACAGGTCCCCGCGGTAGAAGCGGATGCGCTCGGCGACCCCATGCGTCTCGGCGTTACGCCGCGCCACCCGGAGTGCCCGGCGCGACACGTCGGTGGCAATCAGCCGGGCCTCGGGCAGCTCCCGGGCCAGGGCAATGGCCACCGCACCCGTCCCGGTGCACAGATCCAGCAGCCCCCCGTCGTGGCGGCAGGCCTCGGGACGCCGGCGGAGGGCCGTCAGCGTCGCCTCGACGAGCGTCTCGGTCTCCGGCCGGGGCACGAGAACACCCGGGGTGACCGCCAGCGCCAGGGACCAGAACTCCCGCGTGCCGGTCAGGTAGGCCAGCGGCTTCCGCCGCTCCCGGCGCTGGAGCAGCGTGAGGAACCGGGCGAACGCCTCGGAGGGCAGGCGTCGCTCCCGGTGGAGCGCCAGCTCCCAGCGGGTGGAGCCCAGGACCTGCGCCAGCAGGCACTCCGCGTCCAGCCGGGCTGTCTCGATCCCGGCCCGCTCCAGCAGGAGTGCGGCCCCCCGGAGGCACTCTTCGACCGTCGGGCAGTACTCGCGGGGCAGTGCCGCCCTCCGGGAGAGCAGCCGCGGCGGGACCCAGGCGAGGGCGGTGCGCATCATGCCAGGGCCTTCAGGCGCTCGGCCTGCTCCTGGCTGGCCAGGGCCTGGATCAGCGCTTCCAGGTCGCCCTCCAGGACGGCACTCAGGTTGTGCAGGGTGACGCCGATGCGGTGGTCCGTGACCCGGTTCTGCGGGAAGTTGTAGGTCCGGATCTTCTCGGCCCGCTCCCCCGAGCCCACCTGGCTGCGCCGGTCGCGGTCGATCATCTCCTTCTGTTTGCGCAGCTCGATCTCGTAGAGGCGCGAGCGCAGCACCTTCATGGCCTTGGCCTTGTTCTTGTGCTGGGACTTCTCGTCCTGGCAGGTCACCACCAGTCCGGTGGGGATGTGGGTGATCCGCACCGCGGAGTCGGTCGTGTTCACGCTCTGCCCCCCGGGCCCGGTGGAGCGGTACACGTCGATGCGCAGCTCCTGCGGATTGACCTGGATGTCCACCTCCTCCGCCTCGGGGAGGACCGCCACGGTGACGGTGGAGGTGTGGATGCGCCCGCTCGCCTCGGTGGCCGGGACCCGCTGCACCCGGTGGACGCCGCTCTCGTATTTGAGTTGACTATAGGGACCCTGCCCCTCCACCGACAGGATTGCCTCCTTGATGCCCCCGATCCCGGTGATGCTGACCGAGATCATCTCCACCTTCCAGCGCCGGCGCTCGGCGTACCGGGTGTACATGCGCAGCAGCTCCGCCGCGAACAGCCCGGCTTCCTCGCCCCCCGCCCCGGCCCGGATCTCGACGATGGTATTCCGGTCGTCGACAGGATCCTTGGGGAGGAGCCGGCGCTGGAGCGAGGCCTCCAGGGCACCCTGCCGCTCGGTCAGGGTGTCCAGCTCCGCCTGGGCCAGCTCCTGCATCTCGGCGTCGGTGCTCTCCCGGAGCAGCGCGCGGGCGTCCTCGAGCTGGCGCAGGGTGTCCCGCAGGCGCTGGTACTCCTCGACCAGCGGCGTCAGATCCGCCAGGAGCTTGCTGAGCCGTGAGTATTCGGCGCCGTCCCCCAGGACGGCCGGGTCGGCCAGCTTGACCGTGATCTCCTCGTAGCGCCGCTGGACGGCGTCGAGTTTTTCGAGCAGCGTAGACATCGGGTTCCTCTACCACGGCTCCCGGCGGCGTCCTCTGCCCCGGGGAAGCCATACCTGCCTGAGATGGCCCGAAATGGGATGACGCGACGCGACACGGTGCAGGACGGTGGTGCCCGGTCCGAAGGCTCCGGGCTAGTGGTGGTGCCCAGGAACAGCCAGGGGGTGCTGGGAGGAGCGGGCGGGCGAGGCGTGGGACGGCCGCGCGGCAGCGCGGCAGCACACGCTCAGGCAGCGGGACGGCGCACCGGATTCGCGAGCCATGGCGAGATCCTTCCGCCGGGCCGAGGGTGGAGTCAGCCCTCGGTCGGCGCAGTCGTGGACGCCACTGGTTTGCGGCCGTACTTGCGCTGGAAGCGCTCCACCCGTCCCTCGGTGTCGATCAGCTTCTGCCGCCCGGTAAACAACGGGTGGCACTTGGAGCAGATCTCGACCCTCTGCATGGGGACGGTGGACTGGGTGTGGATCACCTCGCCACAGGCGCAGGTGATCATCGCGGGGCCATACGCGGGATGGATACCAGTCTTCATGGGAAAACCTCCGCCGGGATATGGGGAAACCGTGGGAATGTATCGCAGTAGGCGGTTCCGGACAAGCAAAAAATCGTGGCCCGGAGGCCGACCCCCTGGCAGGAGCGCGCCGTGGCCTATTGGTTCATGGCTCGCAGGAAATCCTCGTTGCTCTTGGTCTCGCGCATCTTCTCGACCAGCAACTCCATGGCCTCCACCACGCCCATGGTGCCCAGCACCTTGCGCAGGACCCACATCTTGTTCAGCTCGTTGGGGCTGAGCAGCAGCTCCTCGCGCCGGGTCCCGGAGCGGAAGATGTCGATGGAGGGAAACAGGCGCTTGTCCACCAGGCGCCGGTCCAGGTGCAGCTCCATGTTCCCGGTGCCCTTGAACTCTTCGAAGATGACGTCATCCATGCGGCTGCCGGTGTCGATCAGGGCCGTGGCGATGATGGTGAGGCTCCCCCCCTCCTCGATGTTGCGGGCGGCGCCGAAGAACCGCTTGGGCCGCTGCAGGGCGTTGCTGTCCACGCCGCCCGACAGGATCTTCCCACTGGGCGGGACGATGGTGTTGTAGGCCCGCCCCAGGCGCGTGATGGAGTCCAGCAAGATCACCACGTCCCGCTTGTGCTCGGTGAGCCGCTTCGCCTTCTCGATGACCATCTCCGCCACCTGGACGTGCCGGCTGGCGGGCTCGTCGAAGGTCGAGCTGATCACCTCGGCCTTGACGGAGCGCTGGAAGTCCGTGACCTCCTCCGGGCGCTCGTCGATGAGCAGGACGATGAGGATGACCTCGGGGTGGTTCTTGGTGATGCTGTTGGCGATCTTTTGCAGGAGGACCGTCTTCCCGGCCCGGGGGGGCGACACGATCAGCCCGCGTTGCCCCTTCCCGATGGGCGTGATCAGGTCCATGACGCGCATGGAGATCTCGTCGCCGGCCGTCTCCAGCCGAAACCGCTGGTTCGGGAACAGCGGGGTCAGGTTGTCGAAGAGGACCTTGTCCTTGATCAGCTCGGGATTCTCGAAGTTGACCGCCTCGACCTTGAGCAGGGCGAAGTACCGCTCTCCCTCCTTCGGCGGCCGGACCTGGCCCGAGACCGTGTCTCCGGTCCTGAGGTCGAAGCGTCGGATCTGGGACGGGGACACGTAGATGTCATCCGGGCCGGGCAGGTAATTGTAGCCGGGCGATCGCAGGAACCCGAAGCCGTCGGGCAGGATCTCCAGCACGCCCTCGGCGAAGATCAGCCCGTTCTTCTCGGTCTGCGCCTCGAGGATCTTGAAGATCATCTCCTGTTTCCGGAGGCCACTGATCCCGGTGAGGTTCAGGGTTCGGGCGATGGAGTTCAGTTCGGGGATGGTCTTGTCTTTGAGTTCGGCAAGGTTCATTGCGGTTCCCCCGGGAGCATCGGTCGGTTCGCTCTCCCGCACGGTCCGGGCGATTCGCTCCGCTGCGTTTGTTGACATGGTTGTGTCCTGTATGGATAGAGTAATCCGGCGTCCAGGCCGCTCCGTACGCGGCGTAGGACAGGCCTTTACCTGGGAAGGACCGGCAACGTGTCACACCTGGATGGCACGCAACTCACCTGCTGGGCCCGACACCGTGGCGAAGAACGATTCCTTCGAAGTCTCGGGGGTGGATACGATACGCAGGCAGGTGACGAGGAAATCTCGAAGTCGGCCGTACTCTAGAGATGACCCGGATCTTTGTCAAGTGTTTTTTGCCCGCGCCTGCAGCACCTCCACCAGCCGATTTACCTGCGCCTCCGTGGCCGAGAGGTCGCCCCCGTTGTCGATGACGACGTCGGCGTGGGCGGCCTTGACGGCCGGCGACCACTGAGACTGCTGGCGCTGGCGGACCTCCGCTTCGCTCAGCCCGCGCTGCGCCGCGAGCCGCTGCATCTGCACCTCCTCGGGCGCCGCCACCACGACGATCACGTCGAAGCGATGCCGCTGGCCCGCCTCGAGGATCAGCGCCGCGTCCACCACGCTGAAGGGCGCGCCCGCCGCCTCGGCGCGGCGCACTTCGCGCTCACAGGCCTCCCAGATGGCCGGGTGCATGATGGCCTCCAGCCGGCGACGGGCCTCGGGGTCGGCGAAGACCCGTGCCCCCAGCCGCCGCCGGTCGATCCGGCCGTCTGGCTCCAGGATCTCGGCCCCGAACGCCTCCGCGATCTGCCGGTGACACGCCGTTCCCGGCTCTTGGAGGGCGTGGCCGATGCGATCGGCGTCCACGACCCAGGCCCCGCGCGCCGCGAGCATCGCGGCGACCGTGGACTTCCCGGTGCCGATGCTGCCTGTCAGACCCACCACCAGCATGGAGTTGTCCGTATTTCCTAGCGATCCCAGATCCGACGAAACCGCTTCACCGCCAAGACGCCACCGGGGCGCTATGGCGATCACAAGCCCAGGTGATAGTCGAACCCCCGCATCCACTTCCCGGTGCGGTGGCGTTCAGGAATCTGCTCGTGTTCTGCGCCGCGACCCTTCTTGGGTTCTTGCGCCTTGGCGGTTCCGGAATCTCGGTCTGGGGCTACACTCCGCCCAGGGTGGGCTGGCTGAACTGCTCTGCCAGCCGCGTGAACCCCAGCTCGCGGAAGAGGGCGAGGAGGGATGGCACGTCCGGGGCCGTGCGGTGGAAGTCGGCCGGGCCCCGGCTGAGCGGCAGGTCCGTCCGGATGGTTGCCAGCCGTTTGCTCAGCCGGGCCCGCTCCGTGTGGGTGCGGACCGCCTCGCGGAGCTTCGGGCTCGTGATCTCCCCCGCCCGCTCCAGCACGGCCTCCAGATTTCCGAACCGTTGCAGGAGGTCCCGGGCGGTCTTATCCCCGACCCCGGGGATGCCGGGGATGTTGTCGATGCTATCCCCCATCAAGGCCAGCAGCTCCGGGAACTGCCGGGGCGAGACGCCGTAGCGCTGTTCCACCTCGGCCTGCCCCCAGGTCTTGCCCTTCATGGTGTCCCGGACGACGATGCGGTCATCGACCACCTGCAGCAGGTCCTTGTCGCCGGAGATGAGGACGACCCGGTACCCCTCGCCCGCCGCGCGCACCGCCGCGCTCGCCAGGATATCGTCCGCCTCTTCCCCGGAAACCATCAGCACCGGGACCCGCATGGCCTGGAGCACCTGGTGCACGAAGGGGATCTGCTGGGCCAGGGCGTCGGGCATCGGCGGTCGGTTCGCCTTGTACTCGGTGAAGAGTTGGTGGCGCACCGTCGGGCCCGGACCATCGAAAGCCACCGCCAGCGCCTCCGGCGCATCCTCGCGCAGGAGCTTGAGGAGCATGCTGGTGAACCCCAGGATGCCGTGGGTGGGAAGCCCCTGCGCGTTGCTCAGGGGGGGCAGGGCGTGATACGCCCGGTACAGGTTCGAGCTGCCATCCACCAGGAACAGCCGTGCCCCAGTCGTCACCCGCTCCCCCCCGTCTCCGCCAGATCCGCTGCACCCGTCCCGCGGTCTTCCCCGGCCGATCCCCCCCAGTCTCCGACCAGCGCCTGCACGACGGCCAGGGCCGCCACGGCCGCCGTGTCCGTGCGCAGCAGCCGTGGCCCGAGGCTCGCCAGGACGGCCCCGCCCGTGCGCAGCTGCGCCAGCTCGGCGTCCGTGAAACCGCCCTCACCCCCCACCAGCAGCGTGAGCTCCGACGTTCCCCGGACGCGACGGCACACCTCGGTGAGCGGCCTACTGTCGGCCCCGGCAGCGCAGACCAGCAGCGGGGCGATCCCCCGCGCCCGCAAGAGACCGTCCAGGGTGAGGACCGGCGCCAGCTCGGGCAGCTCCCGCCGCCCGCTCTGCTCCGCGGCCTCCTGGATGATCCGCCGCCACCGGTCCGGTCCCCCGCCGGATCGCCGGACACTCCGCTCCCCTTCGCAGGGGACGATCCGCGCCACGCCCAGCTCGGTCGCCTTGGCCAGGATCCAGTCCATGGCCGGACCCCGGGGAACGAGCTGGCCGAGCGTGACGCGGAGGAGTGATCCGGCCATCGGGGGCAGCTCCTGGACGATGCGCGCGCGCGCGCGGACGGGCGAGACCTCCGTCAGCGCCACGCGGAGCTCCCGCCCGCTGCCGTCGAACACCAGGACGGCATCGCCGACCCGGAGCCGAAGCACCCGGGCCATCTGGTGCGCCTGCTCGGGGAGGAAGGCGACCAGCGCTGCGCTGATGCGTGCTGGGGGAACGAAGAACCGCCGGTGGTGCAGATGCCCCACGCCGCCCATCCGTGCCGCGCCAGCCCGGATTATTCACAAATAAGCCGTGAATAATCCGGGCTTATCCGAAGAGGGTCTTCACCTTGTCCCAGAAGCCTTGCACGAGAGGACTGCCGGCGCCGTTCTCGGTCCGGGCGTACTGCTCGAGGAGCTCACGCTGCTTCACCGTGAGGTGGGCGGGCACCTCGACGAAGATCCGGGCCACCAGGTCGCCCCGCCCGTACCCGCGCACGTTGGGCA
>Ga0153915_10003226_pt1 | contig 14940 bp, 18 predicted proteins | sample Opewatmetagenome_2_FD_107003 | JGI IMG/M metagenome (GOLD analysis project Ga0153915, IMG submission 107003) | Freshwater wetland microbial communities from Ohio, USA - Open water 3 Core 3 Depth 3 metaG | ecosystem: Environmental > Aquatic > Freshwater > Wetlands | place: USA: Ohio, Lake Erie...
CCTGCATCCCTACCTCGACCGCGAGCTCGACCTCGAAGGCGCCGTGGCGATCGAGCGGCACCTCGCGTCGTGCCCGGCGTGCCAGGCGATCTTCGCGCGCCAGGCCGCGCTGCAGTCGGGTATTCGCACGCATGCGCGATACCACCGCGCGCCACCGGCAATGGCGAATCGCATCCGCGCCATGATCAATACCCAAGCTGCCGGAGCTTCGGCAGCACCCGCGCGTCGCTGGCCGCAGCTCTCGCAGTGGCTGCAGCTCGGCGCAGCGGCCGCCGCCGGCGCGGTGATTTCCTGGACCGCAGCGATCCAGTACGCCGGCGTGTCCGCGGACGAGCGCGTCGCCGAGCAGATAATCACCGGGCACGCGCGCTCGATCGTGACCGCCCATCTCGTCGACGTGCCGAGCTCGGACCGGCACACCGTCAAACCGTGGCTCTCCAGCAAGCTCGACTTTTCGCCGACCGTGGTCGACCTCGCCGACGCCGGATTCCCGCTCGCCGGCGGCCGCCTGGACTACCTCGACGACCGGCCGGTCGCGGTGCTCGTCTACCACTATCGCCAGCACGTCATCGATCTGTTCATCTGGCCCGCGCAGGACGGCCGCGGCGATGCCCCGCTGAAGATCATGTCGAGCAAGGGCTACAACGTGCTTCGCTGGAGCGAGGGCGGCATGGCGTTGTGGGCCATCTCCGATGTCGATGTCGGAGAGATGAAGGCTTTCGCCAAGGCTTACGCCGCCGCAAAGTAGCGCAAAAAAATGGCGCCCGCAGGCGCCATAAGGGAAGCAGCCGGAGAGCGTAGGAGGAGGAGGTCGCTGCTTCCATCCACGAGTACCTGCCGCGGGCCGCGGATATTCCCGTCATTCGCCTGGGCAAAACATTCCAGAAAAGCGTCGCTCTGCCGGAATAGGGCGCAACGCGTCGTCGGTATTGCGGGGTGGGTCAACCACTCAGGACGCACAAAATGCCCGCAACCCGCAAGCTGCTTCTCGCTTCCTCGCTGATCGGCGTCAACGCTCTGGCGTACGCCGACGCGAAGCATCCTTTTCAGCTGCCCGGCAGCGATACGACCATCACCGTCGGCGGCTACGCCAAGCTCGACGCCATCTGGAGCGACAAGAGCGCCGGCGTCGACAGCGTCGGCGACCAGACGCTCGTCCCCAGTCTGATTCCGGTGGGCCCGGCGGCCGGACAGCACAAGAAGGGCCAGGTGACGCTGCACGCCCGGCAGTCGCGGCTCTCGCTCGGCAGCAGCACGCCGACCCGCTACGGCGCGCTCACTACGTTCATCGAGGGCGATTTCTTCGGCGCAGACGGCAATGAGTCGGCGACCAACTCGCATGGTCTTCGCCTGCGGCATGCCTACGGCACGCTCGGCAAGCTCCTCGCCGGACAGACCTGGACCAACTTCTTCGACGAGCAGGCGTATCCCGAGACGGTCGATTTTGGCGGCCCGGTCGGGGAGATCTTCGTGCGGCAGGCGCAGGTGCGCTGGACGGAGAAATTCGCCGGCGGCGACTGGAGCGTCTCGGCGGAGAACCCCGAGTCGGTGCTCGCCGTTCCGGGCAGCGCCGCGACGTTCCGCTCCGACGCGGACCACGCGCCGGATCTCACGACGCGGTTCAAGCTTGTCACCGCCCATGGGACGTACTCGTTCGGCGCGATCGCCCGTGCGATCGGCGTCGATTCCGCCGCCGCGCCGGCAGCGAGCGGGACGAAGTGGGGTGGAGCCGTGAGCCTTGCCGCCATCGTGCCGACGGCAGGCCAGGACGACGTGCGCATCGATTTCAACTTCGGCAACGCGATCGGCCGCTACCAGGTGCTCGGCTTCCTTCCCGACGGCTACGTCGATGCGGACGGCAACTTGCGCCTTGCGCGCCAGGCGAGCGGCTTCATCGCTTTCCGGCATTTCTGGGCGCCTGGGCTACGCTCCACCCTCGAAGTTTCCGCCGCGACCTCGAACCCGCCCGACGGAACGGCAAGCGGCATCAACCGCTCGGATCGCTCGCAGCACCTGAACCTCATCTGGAGCCCGGTCGCCGCCGTGAACCTCGGCGCCGAGCTGATCCACGCGCAACGCGCCGTCGTCGGCGGAGACAAGGGCAGCCTCAACCGCGTGCAGTTCTCCGCCCAGTACGGCTTCTAATTTCCCTCTCTGCTGAAAGGAATGAACCGATGAAACGAATCGCCGCTGCCGTCTTGCTCGCCCTGGCTGCCGCCTGCACCGCGGTGCCCGCCCAGGACTGCTATCCCGGCGCGTCGCCGGAATGCCGGGGCCTGCACCGCGGCTGACCGGATTACCATTGGCGAATGGTCGACGTGAAGCGGCTGGGCGAGAGCCTCGGCGCCGAGATTTCCGGCGTCGACCTCTCGCGCCCGCTTCGCGATGAAACCTTCGCCCAGGTGGCGAAGGCGTTCTTCGACAACGAGGTCGTGGTGTTTCGCGGCCAGAGGCTCACGCCGGAGCAGCAGATCGCCTTCACGCGGCGCTTCGGCGAGCTCGAGCACCATGTGCGCCGCGAGAGCTGCCTCGCCGGGTTTCCCGAGATCCTCATCGTGTCGAACGTCGTCGACGAGCGCGGCAAGGCGATCGGCGCGCAGGACGCGGGGCGCTTCTGGCACAGCGACCTGTCCTACAAGCGGGAGCCGAGCCTGCTCTCCGCGCTCTACGCGCTGGAAGTCCCGGTGAAGGAAGGCCGGGTGCTGGGCGAGACCCGCTTCGCGAGCGCGACGGCGGCCTATGAGGCGCTTCCCGCGGAGACGAAGCAGCAGCTGCAGGGGCTGCGCAACGTGCACAGCTATCGCTACTACCGGGCGAAGAACGCGCAGGCGCAGAAGGCCGACGAGCTGCGGGGCCGGCGGGTGCAGGAGCACGTGCCGACCGAGGAGCAGCTGAAGAGCGTCCCGGACGTCGAGATGCCGGTAGTGCGCACGCACCCCGTGACCGGTCGCAAAGCGCTTTTCGTCAACGAAGCGCATACCTCTCGCATCGTCGGCCTCGGCCGGGCCGAGGGAGACGCGCTCCTCGCCGAGCTCTACCGCCATATCGTGCGCCCGGAGTTCGGCTACACGCATGCGTGGCAGGCCGGCGACCTCCTCATGTGGGACAACTGCGCGGCGCAGCACAAGGCGAATTTCGACTATGCGCTGCCGCTTCGCAGGCTCATGCACCGTACGACGGTGCGCGGCTCGGCGCCCTTCTAGGAAGCTACTTCGGCTCGACGCCCTGCATCAGGAGCTGCACCAGCAGCTCGATGCTCGAGCGGGTCTTGTTGCCGAGCGAGGTGAACTCCACGCCGCAGAGGTAGCGCTCGCGCGCCTTCGTGGTCTTCTTGACGCGCCCGTAAAGGTCGGTGGCGCGGTAGTTGACGAGCGGGAGGTCCAGGCGCATTTTGAGCTCGGCCGCCGGCGGCAGCGGGCGCTCGACCTGGGCGAGGATGCCGTGGTAGCCGAGCACCAGCACCACACCGCGGTGCGTCTGCGGCACGGTGATGTCGGCGTGGATCACCTGGTAGGAAAACGCGATCGCAACCTTGACGCGCGGGCTCTTGCGGATCTCGCGGCGCGGCACGACGCGCCTGAGGCTCGGGACCTCGACCACTTCGCGCACGGTGATCGGGTCGGCCTTGCCCTTGACGTGCACGGAGAACGGCTGGCCGGTGCGTACGTAGCCGTTGGCGCGGGCGAAGGTGCTCTCGCTGATCAGCACCTGGCCGCGCAGGCTGAACGCCTCGATGCGCGACGCGAGGTTGACCTGCTCGCCGATCACGGTATGCGCGGCGTAGAGCTCGGAGCCGAGCGTGCCGAGGAACACCGGCCCGGTGTTCAGGCCGATGCCGAGGTAAAGCTCGGGCAGGCCGTTCTGGCGGAAATAGCCGTTCAGCTCGTCCATGGCGATCTGCAGCTCGACCGCGCACGCGAGGGCGCGCTGCACCGGATCCTTGCCCGAGGGCTTCTCGCCGAAGAGCACCATGATGGAGTCGCCCATGAACTTGTCGATCGTGCCTTCATGGGCGAACACCACCTCGATCATGGTGATCAGGCAGCGGTTCAGGACCTTGAGGACGATCTCGGGCTCATGCCGGTCGGAGAGCGCGGTGAAGCCGCGCACGTCGGCAAAAAGGATGGTGAGATCGCGCGAGGTGAAGCCGTCCTCTCCGAGCAGGCTCCCGCCGACGACGTTGCGCAGGAGCCGGGTGACGGCGTCCTCGGCCTGGGTCCCGAGGCGCTGGCCCGTCTCGGAGGAGACGATGCTCTGGATGCGATCCACGGTGTGCCGCAGATCCATGCCGCTCGAACTTCCTTTTTTTCTTATAGTCCGGGCGATTGTTGCACATTCCCGCCCTAACGTAAAAACGCCGGGCGCGTCAGCCCATCAACCCGGATCAACCCGTATGCTGCCCGCGGCACTCGGGCGACTGGCCCGGGTAGCGGCAACCGGCCGGCATTTCCGGCGGAGGACCGCTTTGGCAGGCGCTGAGCAGAAGGACAGCGAGCAGCGCGGCGAGAATGTATTTCACTCGTTCACCTCGTTGGCGGGAGAAAATTGCATCGATCTCGGCAATGATTTCGATTCCTGCGGAGAGCGATTTGAGCCCATGGGCGTGTCGCAGCGGTTGATGGAGGTCAAACGGACATCAATTTGGCGGTCCTTCCCGGCGACGGAATAGGGCCGGAAATAACGGAAGCCGCCCTCGAGGTGCTTGCGGCGGCCGATCGCCGCTTCGCGCTGGGGTTGCGGATGCAGCCGCATGCCGTCGGGCTGGCGGCGCTGAAAAGCGCAGGCAGCACGTGCCCCGACGGACTGCTCGAGGCGTGCCGGCGCGCCGATGGGATCCTGCTCGGCCCTCTCGATCAGGTCGCTTACCCGCCGAAGGCGCAGGGCGGCATCAACGTTTCGGGCGAGCTGCGCATCCAGCTCGATCTCTACGCCAACGTCCGCCCGAGCCGCTCACGGCCCGCGCTGCCGCATTGGGGACGAACGCCCATGGATCTCGTCATCGTGCGGGAAAACACCGAGGGCTTCTATTCCGACCGCAACATGCACCTCGGCATCGGCGAGTTCATGCCGACGGCCGACCTCGCGCTCTCGGTGCGCAAAATCACCGCCCGGGCCTCGCGGCGCATCGCGCAAAGCGCCTTCGAGATGGCGCAGCGGCGGCGCCGGAAAGTGACCGCGGTGCACAAGGCGAACGTGATCCGGATGTCGGAAGCGCTTTTCTTGCGCGAGGTACGCGCGGTTGCTGCGCAGTTTCCGGACGTGCAGTACGACGAGCAGCTCGTCGACTCGATGGCGGCGCTGCTCGTGCGAGACGCGGCGCGCTTCGACGTGGTGGTGACGACCAACATGTTCGGCGACATCCTCTCGGACGAAGCGGCCGAGCTTTCGGGAAGCCTGGGCCTAGGCGCGGCGGTCAATGCCGGAACGGACCACTGCATGGCGCAGGCGCAGCACGGCTCGGCGCCCGATATCGCCGGCAAAGGCGTCGCCAATCCGGCGTCGCTCATTCTCTCGGCCGCGATGCTGCTCGAGTGGCTGGGGGGGCGCCACCGGCGGGACTCGTTCATCGAGGCCGCGCGAGCCGTGGACGCCGCGGTCGACGGCCTGCTTGCGAATCCCGAAAGTCGGACACCGGATCTCGGCGGGCGGCTCGGCACGCGGCAATTCGCCGCGGCGGTCGCGGAGCGACTACGCTAGCCGGGCACGCGCCAGCTCGTACACCTCGCCCTCGCGCTGCGTCTCGACGCGCCCCTGCTGCTGGACCCACTCGACGATGGGCATGAATTGCCGGCGCTCGGCGAGCGCCAGGCCAGGATCCAGCTCGAAGATGCCGGCGCCCGCCTCGGCCGCTTTCAGGTAGACGTCGGAGTCGACGAGCCGCGCGACGAGCGGGAGCTTGAGCGTGCCGAGGAACGAGTCGAAAGGGGCGTACTGCGGCATCGAGCGGCGCACCTTGTTCGCGACGATGCCGACCGGAAGGTTTCGCGACTGCAGGCGCGCCGCGTTGAGCACCTCGGCCACGAAGTTCGCCGTGGCATGGATGTCGATCGGCGAGGGCGAAACGGGGACGATGATGCAACTCGCGCGCTCGAGCATCTCCTGCAGCACGATCCCCGAGGCGCCCGCGGGCGCGTCGATGATGAGCTGCTGCGTCGCCTCGGGCACGTACATGGCGAACGAGCGAAGCTGCATTCCCTGGTGGCGGGCGGCGTTCGCAGCATGGATCTTCGGCGCGTGCGGCGCGCGCAGGCGCAGCCAGTTCAGGCTCGACCCTTGCGGGTCGTAATCCATGACAGCGGTGGGAACGTTCGCATTGGCGAAATAGCTCGCCAGATTGATCGTGACGGTCGTCTTGCCCGAGCCGCCTTTCGGGTTGATCACCAGCGTCGTGTTCATGTTATTTGGAGGGTAATCAACCCTTCTTCTTGATTACGTTGAAACATCATGCAGGCACGAGAACGGAAATGCAAGCGCGGCAGCGCACCCGCAGCGCGGGGCAGGATGCGGAACTACCGGATGAAACCCTGCGGGATTACCGCGTCAGCCCGGGACCGGCGGAGAGCGTTCGCCACGCCGGGCTGCTGACGCTGTGCAGCGCCGGGCGCAGCACGGGGGCGGTCGGCTTCGCCGCGAGCAGGGGCTCGCTCTCCACCCACTCGACGATCGGCAGGAACTGCTGGCGTTCGCCGGCGGAGGCGCCGAACTCCATCTCGAAGATGCCCAGGCCCGTTTCTGCGGCTTTAAGGTAGACGTCGGAATCGGCGACTCGCGTGAGGAGCTTGAGGCTCAGGGAATTCAGGAAGCGCTCGAGCGGCTGGTAGACCGGCATGGAGCTGCGCACCCGGTTCGCCACCACGGCGATGCGCAATTTGCGTGCGCGGATGCTGGCCGAAAGCAGAAGGTCCCGGATGAAGTTGGCCGTGGCGTGGATGTCGATGGGGGAAGGCGCGACGGGGATGAGGATGCTGTTCGCCCGGGCCAGCATTTCCTGGAGCACGAGGCCTGAGGCGCCGGCGAAGCCGTCGATGATGAGCTGGCGCGTGTCTTCCGGAACGCGCATGTCCATGCTGCGCAGGCGCAGGCCCTTCGCCGGAGCGGCATTCGCGCCATGGATCTTCGGCGCATCGCCAGGCCGTACGCGCAGCCAGTTCAGGCTCGAGCCCTGCGGGTCGTAGTCCATGATGGCGGTGGGCGCGCCCTTGGCGGCGAAGTAGCTGGCGAGGTTGGTCGTGATCGTCGTCTTGCCCGATCCGCCCTTGGGATTGATCACCAGCGTGGTGTTGGTTCGCATTGCTCCACCCCCAGGCGAAACCATACGCCAGCGAGCGCTGTTTGGGGGGGCCTGAAATCGCCGCGGCGTGACAAATGCCCTCCCCGTGGCGCGGCGCCGGCTGTTAACTTGCCGCGACCATGAGTCCGCGTCCGTCCACTCCTCAGCCCGGCCTCGCGCCCGTCTCCACGTGGATGAGGATCATCGAGTCGCTGACGATCGTGCTGTTCGCGCTCATGGCCTTTCTCCTCGCCCTGAAGTAACCAAAGCCTTCCGCATCGCCTAACATCGGCCCATGGTCGAGGTGCGCGCATTTCCGGATGGCGGCTACCGCTTTCTCAATGCGGGTTACCAGTTCTCGAGCGGCGTCGCAGCGGAGCCGGGATTCGAGGTCGAGCGCGCGCGCCTGGCCAGGCCGCTTCCCCTCGCGGCGGGTCTGAGGGTCGTCGAGGAGCATCTGGCCCGCCTTGGCCGCCCGACGACCGCCTTCGCCGCCTGCGAGCTGCGTTCGCCCCGGCCTTTCAGCGAGCAGGGCTTCGACGACTTCAACCAGGAGTACGTGAAGACGCTGGAGCGCTGGGGCATCTACCGCAACGGAACGAATCCCGTGGCCCGGACCAACGTCTGCCCGCTCTACAACCCGCCGGCCGAGCCCGTTCTTCACGCGTTTTCCTATACGGCCGAAAGCCGCGGCGGGCGGGGAAGCTTCATCGTGGCCGGCGGCGCCGAGGTGCGCGGCGGCGTCGAAGGGTACGCGGCGCGCACCGTCCGCTACGGTGAGACATCGCCCGAGGCGATGCGCGACAAGGTGCGCCATGTCGTGGGCCTCATGAGCGGTCGGCTGGAAGCGCTGGGCTTCTCGTGGGCCGATGCAACGAGCGTGCAGGCCTACACGGTGCACGACATCGGAGCGCTCGTGGGGCCCGAGATCGCCGCGCGCAGCGGTCACGAGGCCGTCGCCTGGTATCTCGCGCGGCCGCCTGTGCTCGGGCTGGAATTCGAGATGGATGTCCGCGGTGCCGCCCGCGAAATCGTTCTTTAGGGCGATGCCGCTAGTGCCGCATCCGGCTACCCCGAGCGGCGCGGCGCGCTCCCTCGTCGTCTCCCTTCGAAGAAAGCCCGAGAGCCTGGCGCTGCGCTACGTGCTTACCGCCCAGATGGCTCACGTGCGCGTGCCCGCGCCGCGGCCACCGGCTCGCAGGGACGGGCTCTGGCGCCACACCTGCTTCGAGATATTCGTGGCCGCGGGGCGCTCCTCCGCCTACCAGGAATTCAATTTTTCCCCCTCGGGCGAGTGGGCGGCTTATGCCTTTGCGCAATACCGCGAGCCGGGCGAGGCCCTCGAATGCCTGCCGCCGGCGATCGAAGCGCGCGCCTCCGACGCGGCACTCGAGCTCGAGGTCGCGATGGCGCTCGAGCTGCGCGGGCCATTGAGAATAGGGCTGTCGGCGGTCGTCGAGGCGGCCGAGGGGGCGCTTTCGTACTGGGCGCTCAGCCATCCGTCGGCCCAGCCGGATTTCCATCACGCGGCAAGCTTTGCCCTGGAGATCGATGAAGTTCGGCATTGACCGCCTGCTCTCGGAGCCGGCGCTGCGCCGGCCGCTCGCCGGCCGCCGCGTCGCGCTACTCGCGCATCCCGCCTCGGTAACCGCCGGCCTCGTTCATTCGCTCGATGCGCTGGCCGCCTGCCGCGACGTTCGGCTGAGCGCCGCGTTCGGACCGCAGCACGGCCTGCGCGGCGACAAGCAGGACAACATGATCGAGTCGCCGGATTTCGCCGATCCGGTGCACGGCATCCCCGTGTTCAGCCTCTACGGCAAGGTTCGCCGTCCGACCGACGAGATGCTGGCGAGCTTCGACGTGCTGCTCGTCGACCTGCAGGATCTCGGCTGCCGGATCTATACCTTCATCACCACGCTGCGCTACGTGCTGGAGGCCGCGGCGCGCACGCGCAAGAGCCTCTGGGTGCTCGACCGGCCCAACCCGGCGGGCCGGCCGGCGGAGGGCCTGCGCCTGCGTCCCGGATGGGAAAGCTTCGTCGGCGCCGGCCCGCTGCCGATGCGCCACGGGCTCACGATGGGCGAGCTCGCGCGCTGGTTCGTGCGCACGCTGCGCCTGGACGTCGACCTGCAGGTAATCGCAATGGAGGGCTGGCATCCCGGGCGTGGCCCGGGCTTCGGCTGGCCGCTCGGCGAGCGCGCCTGGGTCAACCCCAGCCCCAACGCGCCGAACCTCTCGATGGCGCGCTGCTACGCCGGGACGGTGATGCTCGAGGGCACGACGCTTTCCGAAGGGCGAGGCACGACGCGCCCGCTCGAGCTCTTCGGCGCGCCGGATCTCGACGCGCGTGCGCTCGCCGCGAAGATGCAGGCGCTCGCCGGTTCGTGGCTCGCCGGCTGCCGGCTGCGCGAGTGCTGGTTCGAGCCGACGTTCCATAAGCATGCCGGCCGGCTGTGCTCCGGGCTGCAGATCCACGTCGAGGACGAGGCGTACCACCACGAAGCTTTCCGGCCCTGGAGGCTGATGGCCGCGGCGTTCAAGGCCCTGCGCGCGCTGCGGCCCGGCGACGAACTGTGGCGCGATTTTCCGTACGAGTACGAGCGGGGCCGACTGGCGATTGACCTCATCAACGGGGGCGAGCAGTTCCGCCGCTGGGTGGACGATCCGCAGGCCGTCGCGGGCGACCTCGACAGCTTCGCGCAAGAGGACGAGGCCGCGTGGCGCGACGAGCGGGCCGCGGTGATGCTCTACCGCTGACATGGTAGAGTGAGGCGATGCATCCTGCGATCGAAGGCGCGCTGATCGGTGCCGGCGTCGCTCTGTTTCTGGTGGGCGCGGAATACCTGCTTCTGAAACGGGCGGTGAACGAGCGCGCGCAGAGGTACAAGCGCAAGGCCGAGTTCGACATCACCGAGAAGCGGCGCATGTCGTCGATGTGGCGCTTCGCGATCCTTCTGCCGATCGGCTTCGCGCTCGGCTTCTGGCTCGTCTCCTAGCCATGGCGAAAACGCCGCAGCGCCAGGCCGACGACATGACGGCCGACGAGGTGAAGCAGTTCTGGCACGGCTTCTGCGAGCGCAAGCGCGTGGACCCGGTGATCCGGGCGCGCGGCGACGCGAAGATCGAAGAGGATCCGGATTACTGGGCCGACCAGACGATGTTCAAGCTGCTCGAGGCCGTCTCGACCTAGCCGTCACTCCTGCTTCGCCCCCGAGACCTGGACCACCTTGGCCCACTTCACGATCTCGGCGCGCAGGAACCGGTCGAACTCGTCGATCGTCATGCCCATCGGCACCGCGCCCTGCTTGGCCCAGGCGGCCTTCACGTCCGGCGAGTCGATGATCTGGTTGACCGCCGTGTTCAGCTTCTCGAGCACCGGGCGCGGCGTGCCGGCCGGCGCCATCATCCCGAGCCAGATCGTCGCTTCGTAGCCGGGGACGCCCGCTTCGTCGATCGTGGGCACGTCAGGCATCACGGAAGAGCGCTTTTTCCCCGTCGTGCCCAGCGCCCGCACCTTGCCGGCGCGCGCCTGGCCCGCCATGGTGGTGATCGCGTCGAACATCATCTGCACCTGGCCGCCGAGCACCGCGGTGCGCGCCTGGTCGCTTCCCTTGTGAGGCACATGCACGATGTCCACGCCGGCCATCGCCTTGAAGAGCTCGCCGGCCATGTGATAGGGCGTGCCCGGACCCGAAGAAGCGTAGTTCAGCACGCCGGGCTGGGACTTGGCGAGCGCGATGAACTCCTTCAGGTTGCGGGCCGGCACCGAGGGATTGATCACCATGATGAGATCCGAGTAGTTCACCCCGGTGATCGGCGCGAAGTCGCGCATCAGCTGGAACGGCTTCTTCGGGATCAGCGTCTCGTTGACCGTGTGCGTGTTCGACATCATGAGCAGCGTGTAGCCGTCCGGCGCCGACTTCGCCACGGCGTCGCTGCCGACGATCGAGCCGCCGCCCGGGCGGTCCTCGACGACAAACGGCTGGCCGAGCGCTTCCTGCAGCTTGCTGGCGAGGAAGCGGCCGTAGATATCCGCGGGGCCGCCGACGCCGTAGGGCACGATGACCCTGACGCTGTGCGACGGATAGGTTTGCGCCGCCGCCGGTAAGCTCGCCGCGAGGGCGAGCGCGGCCAATGCCTTGCGGAACATCGAATTCCCCCTCATTAGAATAGTCGCGTTCCATGACCATACTCGTCACCGGGGCGGCCGGCTACATCGGTTCCGCGCTCGTGCGCTCGCTGGGCGAAACGGACGTGCTCGCGACGGACCAGGGCGAGATGCGGTTTCGCCAGGCCGTCACCGGCAACCTCGCGTACCCGCCCTTCGCTCGCTCGCTCGTCACACCGCAAGTCGACGTGGTATTCCATCTCGCTTCGCTGGTGTCGGGTGGCGCCGAGCAGAATTTCGAGCTTGGCACGAAGGTGAATCTCGACGCGACGCGCGATCTTCTGGAAGCCTGCCGCCTCGCGGGCCATCGCCCGAAATTCGTCTTCGCGTCCTCGATCGCCGTCTACGGGGGCGAGCTGCCCGATCCGGTGACGGACGAGACGCCCGCCGCGCCGCGCCTCTCGTATGGGACGCACAAGCTCGTCTGCGAGCTCCTGATCGACGACTACAGCCGGCGCGGCTACGTCGACGGGCGGGCGCTGCGCCTGCCGACCGTGATGGTGCGTCCCGGCCAGGCGAATACCGCCGTCTCCGGCTGGGCGAGCGCGCTCATTCGCGAGCCGCTGGCCGGCCGGGACTACGTGTGCCCGGTCGGGCCCGAGACGCGCATGGCCTGCCTTTCGCTCGCGCGCGTCGTGGCGGCCTTCCGGCATGCGGCCGAGCTGCCGGCCGCCGAGCTCGGGGCCCGCCGCACCGTCCTGCTCACTGGCATTCCGGTATCGGCCCGCCAGATGTGGGATGCGGTCAGGGGCAGGGCGCGCGGGCAGGTGAGCTTCCGGCCCGACGCCGAGCTGCAGGCGATCATGGACGCCGTGCCGAAAGCCACGCTCTCGCGCCGTGCGCAGGCGCTCGGCTTCCGCGCGAGCGCCAGCATCGACGAGATCGTCGCCGAATATCTGCAACAATCGCGGGAGGACTGAAATGAAGAAGCTCGTGCTGCTGCTCGTTGCATGGCCCCTCTGTGCCCTGGCGCAGGGGGAAACCTTCACGCTCACGATCAAGGACCACCGCTTCCAGCCGGCCGAGCTCGCGGTGCCGGCCGGCAAGAAGTTCCACCTCGTCGTCGACAACCAGGACGCGACGCCGGAGGAGTTCGAGAGCCACAAGCTGCGGGTGGAGAAAGTCATCCCGGGCAAGGCGAAGGCGAGCCTGACGCTCGGGCCGCTCAAGCCGGGCGCCTATCCCTTCGTCGGCGAGTTCCACGAGTCGACGGCGAAGGGCGTCCTGCACGCCAGGTAGCATGCTCGCTTCGGCTGTCATCGTCTTTCGCGAGACGCTGGAGGCAGCGCTCATCGTCGCCATCGTGCTCGGCGCGAGCCGCGGCGTGCTTGGGCGCGGCCGCTGGGTCGGCGGCGGCGTCGCGCTCGGCGCCTGCGGCGCGGTGCTCGTCGCGCTCTTCGCCGGCGCGATCGCCTCGGCGGTCGAAGGCCGCGGCCAGGAGCTCTTCAATGCCGCCGTGCTGCTCGCCGCCGTCCTCATGCTCGCCTGGCACAACATCTGGATGGCTTCGCATGCGCGCCAGCACGTCGCCGAGATGCGCCACCTCGGCCACGACGTCCGCGAGGGCGTGAAGCCGCTCTCGGCGATGCTCGCGGTGACCGCGCTCGCCGTGCTGCGCGAAGGCGGAGAGACCGTGCTCTTTCTCTACGGCATCTGGGCGGGCGGCGGAAGCCGGGCCGAGCTGGTGGCGGGCGGGGCGGCGGGCCTCGCCGGCGGCGCGCTGGTCGGAGTGCTGCTTTATTTCGGCCTGCTCAAGATCCCGCTGCGCCATTTCTTCACCGTCACCGGGGTGATCGTGCTGCTGCTGGCGGCCGGGCTCGCCGCCGGAGCGGCGAACTACCTCGCACAAGCCGGGCTGCTGCCGCGAATTTCCGAGGAAGTCTGGGACAGCTCGGCGCTGCTCAGCACCGAGAGCCTGGTCGGCCGCGTGCTGCACGTCCTCGTCGGCTACAACGATCGGCCGAGCGGCATCGAGCTGCTCTTCTACGTCGTCACGTTGACGACCATCGCCGCGCTCATGCGGCGCGAAAGCCGGCGCCCCGCGCCGCCCGCGCATGAAAAAGCCGCTCCCGTCGCGAATCACCGTTGAGGGGCTCGATCGCGCGCCGCACCGCGCGTTCCTGCGGGCGCTCGGCGTGTCGGATGCCGACCTGGCCAAGCCTTTCGTCGGTGTCGCGTCGACCGACGGCCGCGTCACGCCGTGCAATGCGCTGCTCGGCGAATTCGCGCGCGCGGCGTGCGCCGGCGTGCGCGATGCGGGCGGCGTGCCGTTCGACTTCGCCTCGATCTCGGTCGCCGACTCGATGTCGATGAACCACGGCGGCATGCGCTATTCGCTGGTGTCGCGCGAGATCATCGCTGATGGCGTCGAGGCGGTGACGCGCGGGCACGCCTACGACGCGCTCATCGGCTTCGCCGGCTGCGACAAGACGCTCCCCGGGCTGCTGATGGCGATGGCGCGCCTCAACCTTCCCTCGGTTTTCGTCTATGGCGGCGCCGCGCTTCCCGGGACGTGGCGCGGGCGCGAGGTCACCGTGCTCGACACCTACGAAGCCGTGGGCGCGGTCATGGCGGGCGACCTGCCGCGCGCGGACCTCGACACGCTCGAGCACGTCTGCCTGCCTTCGCTGGGATCCTGTCCCGGGCAGTTCACCGCCAACACGATGGCGATGGTGTCCGAGACCCTTGGTCTCGCGCTGCCGGGCTCGGCGACGCTGCCCGCCGTGGCAGCGCAAAGAGCCGACCTCGCGCGCAGCGCCGGCCCGGCCGTGATGGAGGTGCTCCAGCGGGGCGGGCCGCTGCCGCGCGAGCTCATCACGAAGAAGAGCCTCGAGAACGCGAGCGCCGCCGTCGCGGCGACCGGCGGCTCGACCAACGCGGCGCTGCACATTCCCGCGATCGCGCACGAGGCGGGCGTGCGCTTCACGCTCGATGATTTCGCGCGGGTCGCGAAGCGCACGCCGCTCATTGCCGACATGAAGCCCGGCGGCCGCTTTCTCGCCAAGGACCTGCACGCGGCGGGCGGCGTCTACGCCGTTCTGCGGTCCCTGCTGTCGCGCGGCGCTCTCCATGGCGAGTGCCTGACGCTCTCCGGACGGACGCTCGAGCAGGCGCTGCGGAACCATCCGGGTGCGGACGGCGAGGTGATCCGCCGCGAGCCGATCGCCCGGACCGGCGGCGTGGTCGTCCTCAAGGGCAATCTCGCGCCGCAGGGCGCGCTCATCAAGGTGGCGGGGCTGAAGCGCCTCGTGTTCGAGGGGCCGGCGCGGGTGTTCGACTCGGAAGAGGCCTGCGCCGAGGTCGTGAAGCGGCGCGATTACCGGGCGGGCGAAGTGCTGGTCATCCGCTACGAGGGTCCTCAGGGCGGCCCGGGCATGCGCGAAATGCTCGGCATCACCGCGCTGCTCTACGGGCAGGGCATGGGCGAGAAGGTGGCCCTTCTCACCGATGGCCGTTTTTCCGGAGCGACGCGCGGCATGATGATCGGCTACGTGTCGCCCGA
>Ga0153915_10003227_pt1 | contig 14938 bp, 14 predicted proteins | sample Opewatmetagenome_2_FD_107003 | JGI IMG/M metagenome (GOLD analysis project Ga0153915, IMG submission 107003) | Freshwater wetland microbial communities from Ohio, USA - Open water 3 Core 3 Depth 3 metaG | ecosystem: Environmental > Aquatic > Freshwater > Wetlands | place: USA: Ohio, Lake Erie...
GGATCTGCTCGCCTGCTGCCGCGAAGCGGGATTGAGAACGGTGGTCGGGGGACCGATCACCAGCGCCGACGATGCCGCTTGCCGCGACGCGGACCACATAGTGCGCGGCGAGGCCGAAGGGGTGATGGAGGAACTGGTCCGCGATCTTTCGGAGGGCCGTGGACGCGGCCTCTACGAGTCTCCCGGCCACCCGGACATGACCCGGGTTCCTCCTCCCGACCTGCATCTCGCCCGCATGGGTCGCTACAGCGCCATGCCCGTCCAGTACTCCCGCGGCTGCCCCTACAGCTGCGAGTTCTGCGACATCATCGAGCTGTTCGGCCAGGTCCCCCGCACGAAAACGGCCGAGCAGGTCATCGCGGAGCTCGACCGCCTCTACGACCTCGGCTGGCGGGGATCGGTGTTCGTCGTCGACGACAACTTCGTCGGGAACAAGGGAGCCATCAAGGCGCTTCTTCCCCGGCTGGCCGACTGGATGCGGCGCCGCCGAAACCCGTTCTCCCTGTTCACGCAGGCCTCGATCAACATGGCAGTCGACGGGGAGCTGCTCGCCCTGATGCGGGCCGCCCGCTTCAACAGGGTGTTCGTGGGAATCGAGACGCCCGTCGCGGAATGCCACAGGGCCGCGGGCAAGAACCCGAACGTGAACGTCGACCTCCTGGCGAGCGTCCGGCGGATCCAGGAATACGGGATGGAAGTCATGGGGGGATTCATCCTCGGGTTCGACCAGGACCCCCCGGAGATCTTCGAGCGGCAGATCGCCTTCATCCGCGAAGCGGCCATCCCCATCTCCATGGTGGGCCTCCTGACGGCCCTGCCCAACACGCGCCTGTGGCGCCGGCTCTCCAAAGAGGGCCGCATCCTGCGCCAGAGCATCGGGGACAACACGTCAGCCTCCCTGAACTTCATCCCCCGGATGGACGCGAAAACCCTCCTCGCGGGGTACCGGAGCGTCATGGCGTCCATTTACAGCCCGAAAGAATATTTCGCCCGGGCGCGGACACTCCTCGCAAGGCTGGGGCCCGCTCCGAGAAACCGCCTGGTCCTCTCGGATTACCTCGCCCTGTGCCGCTCCTTCGTCCGGCAGGGGATCGTCGCCCGCTACCGGATCGCCTATTGGAAGTTTCTCGGCGGCGCCATGCTCCGCGCGCGGGGGAAATTGGGTCTTGCGGTCACCCTGGCCATCATGGGCCACCACTTCTTCGTCCTGACCCGGCGGCTGGAAAAGGGTTGGACCCGTCCCTGACGATCAGGCCGATTCGCCCCGGTACTCGTCGAGGGTCGAGCAGATCCGGTCGGGTTTCCGGTAGTACAGCGAAAATCGCAAGTCCCGGGCTGGCGGAAAATAGTCGTACAGTCGGAGCGCCGCTTCTTCGGGGCGGCTGACAGGTTCCCATCTCGCGTTCGTCTTCGGCCGCACGAATCGCCCGCTCAGCAGGAGCCGGAAGAACGCCAGGTCGCACAGCATCCCCTCCAGCCATGGCGTCCAATTCTCGTATCCAGCGATCCACTTCAGATGCTGCGACCCGCCGAGCAGGACCTCGGCCGTCTTCCTGTTGACGAAATCGCAGGCGCCCAGGTAGAGGCCGTCATAACTGGTGAGCGGAGCCAGAATGTTCTTGAGCTTTCTGCGGCCGATGTCCTGGACCGCGCTGATGACGCGGCGTTTCCCGTGGCAGGCGAGATAGGCGATCTTCTTCCGGCTGTCGACGCCCTGGTCGTACTGGTACAGGGCATCCTTCAGCCCCTCCGCGTTCTGGAAGACGACGTAGCTGAACAGGGCGTCGTGCCCGGGGCGGTCGTGCCGCACGCCGTTGCGGCGCGAATAGGTTTCATCGGCATCCCGTTTCAACTGCTCGAAGAACGGCTTGACGGTCTCGTCGTGAAGATGATCCCATTGCGCTTCGAAAACCTTGATGATGTATCGGGTCCCGTTTCTCTCCCGCATGGCGGTTCTCCGATGACGACCGATTCCCTCATGTTAGATGAATGAAGGGCCTTCCGCGAACTCCCGAGCCCGGTGTGGACCGACTCTCGACCCCTCTATTTTCAGGTCGGGCGCTTCCTCCCGTCAAGCCCTATATTTTCTTTTTAATATCAAATAATTATTAGTGTTTGCCCGGTCTGCAAGCCGGGAACGCACGAGAACCCGAGACGCGGCGAAATCGAAACCACAAGATTACTATTCGACATATATCTAGCTGTAATATTAACAAATAATCCCAGAATGAGATCCAATATGCCCACATTCAAAAGCTGTCAAAAAAGGCAAATAATGACATTTTTCCGTATTTGTCTCTGGGTCCCGTGGGTGTCGGGAAAAAAAGCCCTTCGACCGAACGGTCGAAGGGCTTTCGTTTGTCCTTTTCGGAGATTTGGAAACGGAGGACGCCGGGTCCGGTTGCGCCGGAGCTCCCGCCGCCTACTTCACGCGAGAGAACTCCTCCATGAAGCCCGCCAGCGTGTCCACCCACTCATACGAAGCGGCGTTGTACATGGAAACGCGGATCCCGCCCACGGAGCGGTGGCCTTTCAACCCCACCATCCCGCGCTTCTTGGCCTCGGCAATAAACGTCGCCTCGAGCTCTTCGCTGGGGAGCCGGAAGACGACGTTCATGACCGACCGGCTCTCCTTTTCCACCGGCGACCGGAAGAACTGCGGATTATTGTCGATGACGCCGTAGAGGCGCACCGCCTTCTTCCGGTTCACCTGCTCCACCTTGACGAGTCCCCCCTGGTCCTTGAGCCAGGAGAGGACGTTCCGGATCATGTAGACCCCGAATGTGGGCGGGGTATTGTAGAGCGACTTGTTTTCGGCGTGAGTGCGGAACTGGAAGATCTTTGGGATGTCCTTCCGCCCCTTCTCCACGAGCTCCCTCGAGACGACGACCACCACCACTCCCGACGGCCCGATGTTCTTCTGGGCGCCGGCGTATGCCAGGCCGAACTTCGTGACGTCGAAGGACCGCCAGAGAAAGTCGCTCGACATGTCGGCGACGAGCGGCACCGCGCCCGTGTTCGGGAAGGCCCGGGACGACTCCACGTTGAACTCGACGCCGTGGATGGTCTCGTTGGAGGTGATGTGCAGGTAGGCGGCGCCGGGATCGACCTTGACTTCGGAAGGCGCCGGCACGCGGGTGTACTTCTTGTCCTTGCCCTCGCCGACGCCGAGGTTCTGGACCGCGACGCTCGCGCCGTACATCGCCGAGACGAGCTTCGCCTCGCCGAGCGCCTTCTCGCCCCAGGCGCCGGTGACGAGGTACTGGGCGGTCTTCCCCTTGTCGAGGAAGTTCATGGGAATCTCGGCGAAAAGGGACGTGGCCCCGCCCTGGAGGAACAGCACGTCGTACGACGCCGGGATGCCGAGGAGCTCCCGGAGGAGGGCGATGGCCTCGTCGTGGACCGCCTCATACTCCTTGCCGCGGTGGCTGTGCTCCATGACGGACATGCCGCTCCCGGCGAAATCGATGAGCTCCTTCTGGGCGCGTTCGAGTGCGGGAAGGGGCAAGGCGGCGGGGCCGGCGTTGAAATTGATCTTTCGGCTCATGGGTGTCCTCACGTGGACGCGGAGGGATTCCCGCGGTTCGCGTCCCGTCACCGGCCGCGGGCCGGTTTGCCGGATCGGCGTTTCGATGTCTCGAACGCCTCATTTTTCCAAGGTCGGGGCGCACCGTCAAGATGATTCTCCACCGTCCGCCGTGTTACGATTGGGGCGAAATCCGCCGGAGGGGAGCGTGTCCCGGGAAAAGGGACCGCGCTCCATCGAGAGGCGCCCGATGCGAAAAACGAGGGGACTCGCGGTCCTGGCATTTCTCACCGCGGTATCGTGTTCAGCCGTCCCGATTTCCTCCCCGCTGTCCAAACCGGCTCCCACCTTTTCGATCCCGCAAGGGCAGCGGTGGGACCCCGTCTCCGTGTGCGGCCATATCTTCCTTCGCGGCGAGAGCACCGTCGGGTCCGGGAGCGGCCCCCCCTTCGAGATGATCGTCCTGGGAGACTCGATCGTCTGGGGCCAGGGCCTCGCGGAGGAGCAGAAATCGTCATCCCTCGTGCAGAAATGGCTCGCGGACACCCTCTCCCGCCCGGTCAGGAAGAGGGTCTACGCCCACTCGGGAGCCACTGTGGAGCAGGACGGATCACGGCTCAATCTCGCCCACGGCGAAGTCCCCAGCAGTTCCCCCGACGTCGCCCTCCAGGCGGAGTGCGTTCCGAACCCCGGGACGGTCGACCTTGTCCTCGTAAATGGCTGCATCAACGACGTGGACGCCACAACCATTTTCGATCCCACGACCGACCCGGACCTGGCCCATATCGAGACGGCGTGCAAGTGCAGGTGCGGCGACCCGATGAGGACGCTCTTGACGGGAATCGCGAGGCGATTCCCCAACGCCCGCGTGGTCGTCCCGGGCTACTATCCTTTCTTCTCCAGGAAAACACCCCAGGTGACCTTGCGGTTCGTGACCTTGCTCTTCCTCCTGGTGACCGATTCGAAGAGCGATCCCCCCTCCTGGTCCGTCTGCGGGAACCGGCTGATCCGGAAATCCGCAGTGTGGTACGAGGTTTCGAACGCGACGCTGGCCCAGGCCGTGGAACAGGCGAATCGCGAAGAGGGGGGATCGGGGCGCGTGACCTTCGCCCCGATCCCCGTTGTCGCCGAGAATGCCTACGGCGCTCCGCAGAGTCTCTTGTGGGGGCTTACGGAGCACGACAACGTGGCATTGTCGCGGTGGTGGGAGTGTCTGCACCGGGAGAAAATCATGGACCGGATGCGGTGCATCAACGCCTCGGCGTTCCACCCGAACCCGGCGGGCGCAAAGGTCTATGCGGACGCCATCATCCGCGCGCTCGAACCGTTGCCGACGGTCGAATCCCTCGATGACAAGGAGACGCCATGACGACCATCCGCAAGATCCGCAAAGTGTGGAAAAGCCGGCCGACCATCGAAGGGGCCGGCGTCCACCTCAAGAGGGCATTCGGATTCGACCAGGTTCCCCTGCTCGACCCGTTCCTCCTCCTCGACGATTTTCACTCGGCCGATCCGTCGAAGTATCTCCCGGGCTTCCCCTGGCATCCCCACCGCGGCATCGAGACGATCACCTACGTCCTCCAGGGAACCGTGGAGCACGGCGACAGCATGAAGAACCGCGGGGTAATCGCACCGGGCGACGTGCAATGGATGACGGCGGGCAGCGGCATCATCCACCAGGAGATGCCGAAGGGAGAGGCGGACGGCCGGATGTGGGGCTTCCAGCTCTGGGCGAACCTCCCCGCCGCCGACAAGATGATGGATCCCCGCTACCGCGAGGTGAAGAGCGCCGAGATCCCCGAAGCCGTCCTGGCCAACGGCGTCAAGGCCAAGGTCGTCTGCGGTCGGCTCGACGGCATCCGGGGGCCGGTGCAGGACATCGTCACCGATCCCGAATATCTCGACGTCACCGTTCCGGCGCGCGCGACCTTCGCCCGCGGGTTCCCGCGGGGGCACAACGTCTTCGCCTACGTCGTCGAGGGAGCCGGCTACTTCGACCCGGAGCGCGACGCCTACGCCCGCGACGCGGTCGGGATGAACTGGTACGACATCGACCGGAAGTGCCTCTGCGGGGCCGAGACCCTCGTCCATTACGGCGACGGGGACGAGGTCACCGTCACCGCCGCGGACGCCCCCGTCCGCTTCCTCCTCGTCTCGGGGAGGCCGATCGGCGAGCCAGTCGCCTGGTACGGACCCATCGTGATGAACAGCCGCGAGGAGCTCCGCACCGCCTTCGAGGAGTACGCGGCGGGGACGTTCATCAAGCACCGGTGACCCGGCGCCCCCGTGTCTAGAGCGCGACTTTCGGGAGCCCGCGGAGCGCCTCCTTCACCTTCTCCTCGCTGTGCTCGTGGTCGAACAGCCTCCCGGCGAGATAGTCGTCATAGGCCGCCATGTCGAAGAAGCCGTGCCCCGACAGGTTGAAGAGGATCGCCTTCTCCTTCCCTTCCTCGTCGGCCCTTCTCGCTTCTGCGATCGCCGCATGGACAGCGTGGGCTGACTCGGGCGCCGGCAGAAGCCCTTCCGCCCGGGCGAACACGATGGCCGACGAGAATACCGCGAGCTGCGGAAACGCCTGCGCCTCGATGAGGCCTTCGCCGAGAAGCTGGCTCACCAGGGGCGACGCGCCGTGGTACCTCAGCCCGCCCGCGTGGATGCCCTCGGGGACGAAATCGTGCCCGAGAGTGAACATCTTGACGATGGGAGTCAGCTTCGCGGTGTCACCGAAGTCGAAGGCGTAGACCCCTTTCGTCAGCGTGGGACAGGACGCGGGCTCCGCGGCGACCAGCCGGGGATTCCGCGGCCCCCCCGCGAGCTTTTCCTGAAGGAACGGGAGGGCGAGACCGCCGAAATTGCTGCCGCCCCCGTGGCACCCGATGACCACGTCGGGGTAGTCCCCCGCGGCGGCCATCTGTTCCTTCGCCTCCAGCCCGATCACCGTCTGGTGGAGAATGACGTGGTTCAGGACGGAACCCAGGGCGTAGCTCGTGTCTTCCCGCCCCGCTGCGTCCTCGACGGCCTCAGAGATGGCGATGCCGAGCGAGCCCGGCGAATCCGGGCTTCCCGAAAGGATCGCGCGCCCGGACGCCGTGTCCTCGCTGGGCGACGGCACCACCTTGGCCCCGTACACCTCCATGAGCATGCGGCGGTACGGCTTTTGCCGGTAGCTCACCTTCACCATGTAGACCTTGACTTCGATCCCGAAGAAGTTCCCGGCGATCGCCATTGCGGACCCCCACTGCCCCGCCCCGGTCTCCGTGGCGATCCTCTTCCGGCCGAACTGCTTGTTGTAGTAGGCCTGCGGAATTGACGTGTTGAGCTTGTGGCTCCCCGAGGCGTTTCCGCCCTCGTACTTGTAGTAGATCCGCGACCGCGTCCCGATGGCCTCCTCGAGGCGCGACGCCCGGAACATCGGCGTCGGGCGGAACATCGCGTAACGTTTCCGCACTTCCTCGGGGATCGGCACGAACCGCTGCGCCGAAACCTCCTGCTCGATGAGGCCCATCGGGAACAGGGGGAGAAGGTCACCGGGCCCCACCGGCTTTCCGGTGCCGGGATGGACAACCGGCGCCGGAGGGTTGCGCAAGTCGGCCAGCGCGTTGTACCAGGCCGACGGGATCGATGATTCGGGAAGGGTGATCTTGTAAGGCATCGGCTCCTCCTGGGATACGGGCGTTCAGAATTTGTACGTCCACCGGAACGTCGTCCGGTTTCCTTGCGGCCTGTTTTCGACGTTGCTCTCGAAAGCGGTCTTGAGGCCCATCGAGAAGTTCGGCGTGACGATCCAGTGGACCGCGGGCCCGATGCCGAAAACCTGCTCCTCGCTCCCGTCGACCTTGGCGCCGTTGATCTTGTCCTCGCTGAACTGCGTGAGGTAGTAGCCCGCCACGGCCGCGCGGAAGTTCTTGAAGACCTCGTACTCGAACGAGTAGTTGAAGTGGAACGCCTGGCCCGGCTTGACCTCCCCGCCGCCGAATGCCTCGTCGTTCTCCGTGCTGTAGGTGTAGTGGATCCGCCAGGAAGTCGAGAATTGCGGCGTGAGGAACCAGGTGAAGGCGTAATACGGCTCGATGACCCAGAGGTTGCTGCCCGGGTTGATGATGTAATCCCTGCTGTACTGGCCGGTCGGCATGGAGAAATCGAGCTCGAGCCTCTGAAGGAATGGCCGGCCCAGGAGCTTCGTGTCGAACCACTGGAGGAACGGGCCGATGGTCAGGTCTCCGAGCCACGCCGGATTGGAACTCACATCGGGGCCCGGGGCCCCGAAGGTCCCCGAACTGCTGATCGCCACGACCGGGAGCAGGACGTCCGCGCCTAAGTTGGCGCCCAGGATCCGGTGCTTGTAGACGTGGACGAACTGGTTCATCGCGAGGACGCTCGCGACCTTGGGGTTCCCAGGAATGTTGTTGCCGTCCTTGTCCTTGAACTCGTCGCTCTTGAATGCCTGGATGTACTGGGTGAAGTAAGTGCCGGGCCCGGGGAGCGCCCCGTCGAGGATGTCCGTCAGTCCGAGGTTCATGGGAGGCTGGTTGAACGCGAGGGCGGAGGACGCGCAAAGGATCGCGATGCTCCCCGCGATTGCCGAAAACATCTTCCGTGTCTTCATCAATCCCTCCTGGTGGCGTAGTTCCCGTTGAAATAGAACGGCAGGCGGAAACCGCGGCCCGGAGAATCCTCCGCGGGCTCCGCGTATTCGCCGGTGGCATTCCCGGCACATGTGCCATATCATTAGCAATGAGACATCGTCAACATAAAATCGTTTGAATCCCATTGCCCGAAACGGATCGACAACGAGGGCGGGCCGATGTCCAGCATCACCACCGGCATTTTTTATCATCCCTCCTTTTCACGGCGAAGTTATCTCACAGTCGGGGCGCGCCTCGCCGATTTTCCCATGGCGTTGGACGCCGTCTGCGCGAGCGACCGCGTCGCACTCTACGAGCCGGGACCCGTCTCGCGCGAACTCGTACTCAAGGTCCACAGCGCCGACCTGATCGAAGGCGTGAAAGGCGATCCTCTCTGCGCAACGGCCTGGCACTCGGCCGGGGGCGTGGTCATGGCGGGTGAAAAGATCGCCGAGGGGGAAATCGCCAACGCGTTCGCATTCATCGGCGCAGGCGGACACCATTCGGGGCGGGACTATTTCGGCGGGTACTGCTGCTTCAACGACGTGGCGCTCTGCATCGCCAACCTGCGGGACAAATACGGATTCCGGCGATTCGCGATCCTGGACACCGATGCCCACCACGGGGACGGCACCCGCGACCTGTTCTGCAGCGACTCCGATATCCTCCATGTCTGCTTCTGCGGCCGGGACTACGAATCCCCCGACGGCACCAAAGTCGATGTCGGCTATTCGAATCCCCCGGGAGGCCTTTCACAAGATCGGCCGATGAACGACCTCTATTTCGAGCTGGTGAAGCGGGAATTCCCCGCCCGGCTGCGGCGCTTCCGGCCCGACCTGCTGTTCTGGTATTTCGGCTTCGACACCCACCAGGGCGACTACGGCGATATCGGGCTGACCGGGCCGTGCTATTGGAACGTCGCGTCCCTGGTGCGGGACCTGGCGACCGAGGCGTGCCGGGCCCGGCTGGAGGTGGTCCTGGGCGGCGGCTCGCACACACGGCTGGCGACTTACCTGATCCCGCCGATCATCGAACGGCTGGCGGGGCTTGCATAACTTCCGCGCCGTCGTGATTTCCTCCCCCGGGCCGATCGCGGCTTACCGCCGCTACTGGCTTCCCGAGCTCCTGACCCTCGCGGCCCTCGCGGTCGCCGCGACGGCCGTTTTCACCGTCACCGAGCTCGACGTCGCCGCCGCGCGCCTTTTTTACCATCCCGGACTGGCCGACCCATGGCCTGTCGCGAGCAGTCCCCTTTGGCTTCTGTTCTACAAGTCCGCCCCCTGGGTAACCGGCGGCCTCGCGGTGGCCGGCGCCGCCCTGCTCGTCGCCGGCGCGCTCCGCGCCACATCGGGGCTCCTCCGGCTTTACGGGATATTCATCCTGCTTTGCGTGATCGTCGGGCCTGGTCTGATCGTCAACGGTATCCTGAAGGACCACTGGGGGCGTCCCCGTCCCCGGCAGATCGTCGCATTCGGGGGTCAGCTCGCCTACGTGCCGCCGCTCCTGCCGGCCGCCACCCACGGCAAGTCGTTCCCCTGCGGGCACTGCTCGGTGGGGTATCTCTACGCCGTCGGCTGGTGGCTGTGGCGCCGGCGCCGCCCGCGATGGGCGGCGGCGTCGCTTGCGGCGGGGGCGGTTCTCGGCACGCTCCTGGGCGTCGGGCGCATGGCCGCCGGCGGCCACTTCCTCTCGGACGCGGTCTGGTCGGGGCTGATCGCCTTCGGTGTCGCTCACGCGCTCTACTACTACGCGCTCAGGATCCCGGCCCGTGAGGACGCCAGTGCGGGTCTCTACCCGCTGATCGAACGCCGTCCGCGGCTGAGGGCCGCTGCGATCGCCGGTGCGATCATCCTCGGGCTCGGAATCGTCGGCGGCGGCGTAGTCGCCACGCCGCACCACAGGGACCTGTTGGAGCGCGTCCGGCTCGCGGACTTCCCCTTGCCGCCCGAAGCGGTCGACGTGCAGGTCGATACTCTAGACGTCGAGATACGACTGGTCGCAGACCCTCCCGGGGAGATCGTGTGCGAGGGTTATGTCCACGGTTTCGGATTGCCCAACAACGAGATCCGGGCGGCGTGGACGTATGTGGAGCGCCCGGTTCCGACGCTCCATTACCGCGTCGTCCAAAATGGCTGGTTCCCCGATATCGACGGCGTCGCCCGGATTCGCATACCCGCGGGGGGCATGCGCCGGGTCACGGTCCGCGTTGCTCGCGGCGACATAAGCATCGCGGACGCGACGGGCGGCGCCATCGCGCCCGATCGGCTTCCGACGCTCGACTTGCGCACCGCGGATGGCCACGTCCGTCGAACGGACCGATAGAACGCCCTCCCGCGGACGACTGCCCTTCAGAAATGCGCTGGACTGCCTTCCTGATCGGTGTAATAATCGTTACCAAAACCGGACATCCTTGAGTTTAATTCCTCCCTGACCCGGTCGGCCCGCAGAAATCATTACTCGGAAGCGAGACACATGTTCCGATCCCTCGAACGCCGCTGGGCATTCGATCTCGCAGCCACCCTGGTGGTCGTCCTTCTCGCCGTGTCGGCTGCCGATATCGACGATTACGACATGCATTCCCGGGCCATGCATTCGCCCCTGAAAACGTCCATGTCGTGGAACGCGACGGCGGAAATATCCCCGGCGACGCCGGATCCCGAATCGGGCCCGCATGACGCCTGCGCCTGCCTGCTCTGCCTCGCGGCTCTTTCGGATTGGTTCGGCGCCCGGATATCGCCTCCCCCGGCGGGAAAGCAGGCGCCACCCCTCGTCGCACGCGTCTCCGGCTCTCTCCACAGGCCGGAAGTCTTCCACCCACCGTCCGCCTGACACCACCGTTTTCCCGCTCCCTTCAGGACCCCGGGCCATCGGCGCCGGGGTTAACTTCGAGGCAATGGGGGGGATCGCAATGGAAAAGTACACATTCAGCGTGCTGCTCGTGACCAAGGAAGACGGCGGATATCGCGCGTACTGTCCCGCCCTCTCGGGATGCCGCGCCTACGGGGACACGAAGAAGGAAGCCGTCCAGAACATCAAGATCTCGATCATCCACCGTCTTGAAAAATTGAAGGCAGCCAGGAAACCGATCCCCAGGGACGCCGACCTGGCGTCATAGGACAAGCACGGGGGGGCGGGTTAATCCGCCCCTCCACCCGCGAGCACCGTCTCGATCGCCGTGAGCGCCGCCAGGGCGCCGTCGGGGATCGAAAGGTGCGGCGCGTCGATCCACGGCTCACGGGGATTGATCCGGACAACCGTCACCCCCCGGCGGCGCCCGAGACGCTCGCTCAACGCCCGCATGGTCGGAATGGCCGTGCCGGCCCCCATCTCGACGACGACCATCGCGCGGCCTCCGTTCTCGTCGAGGAAGGCGCCGAAGAGGCCTTCCTGGGCGTCGGTGCGCTCGCTCAACCACGAAGAGTCGCCGAACATGAGGACGTTGGGCCGGGCCACACCGCCGCAGCGGCCGCACCGCGGAATGCGCCCCGCGCGCATGGTGGCGTGTTCAATCGGAATCACTTCGGAGTTCGGCCAGATCGCCCCGGAGCACGGCGCCAGGCATTGCAGGTGGTGGATCGAGCCGTGGACCTCCAGCACCTTCTCTTCCTCGAATCCCGCCTTCTGGAATTGACCGTCCACGTTGGACGTCACGACGAAGTGCGATAGTCCGAGCCGCTCGATCCATTTTCGCAGGATTTGGAATCCCTCGTGGGGCTCCGTTGCCCGGTACAGGTTCGTCCGGTGTCCGTAGAACCCCCAGCCGAACGCGGGGTCGTCGAGAAAATGGGCCGGGTTGGCCGCTCCGACGAAGGAGATCCCCAGCCGTTCGTACATCGGGTACGCGTTCCAGAAGCCGCGCTCCCCGCGGAAGTCCGGCAGCCCGGAGTCCACGCCCATGCCGGCACCGGCGACGATCAACAGGACGCGCGCCGTTCCGATCGCTTCGGCTGCGCGGCGGATGACTGTCGCGGGACCCATATGGCCCCTCCATCCCCATACGCCGGAAGACGGCGTTACTCGATGACCGCGCCCGTGGCCCGGATCGCCAGCGCGCTTTCCGTCCCGGTGACCGAGGCCGGGTCGAAGGGCACGCCCTTCGCCTTGGCGTCCTTCTGCCGGAACAGCAGGGCCTCTTCCTGGCACATCGGAAGCGTCTCGACCACTCCCTGGACCGTGGCCTCCCGGCCCCGCGCGGACGCCGGGAAGACGATGACGCCATCTTCCGCCTTGACCCGGATCGTTTCGCCCGCCTTGTCGCCGGCCAGATCCATCCAGCAACCCCGGTGCCCGCAGACGTCCACGACCTTGCCCTTCACCTTCACGGTCTTGCCGGAATAGAGGTCCGGCCTGGCAAAGATGTCCGAGATGGACGTGGCCTGCTCGACGGTGACGCCGGATCCGTAGCCGGTCCCCGCCGAGGCGCCGAACGGAAGGATGAGGGACACTGCCAAAATGAACAACAGGGTGCGTTTCACGTCTCGCGCTCCTCCGCGTGATCTCGCGCAAGAGATTATAGCGTAAGATATTCGGGGAGGGGATGTCTGCGTGGTCCGGGTTTCGGCAAAGGCGGGCACGGCGATTCCGGCCCCGTGGATGCCGGGCCTCCTGATCCTGCTTCTCGTGGCGCACCCCCATCCCGCTGGCGCCCTGGACGTATCGCTGCTCGCGGGCGCAACGGGTTCCCCGGATACCGACGAGTCCACCTACGCGTGGCAGATCGACTTCCGTCACAACTTCGAGGGCCCCTTTGCCGCATCTGCCTCCTGGATCAACGAGGGCCATTTCCGCGACGATCACCGCGACGGCCTTGCCGGGCAGCTCTGGGGGCGCATCCCGCTCCGGGACGACACGGTCTCGATCGGGTTCGGCGCGGGGGCCTACCGGTACTTCGACACCAAGCGCCGGTCGGACGGGTCCCATAGTAATGCGCACGGCACGGCGCCCATCTACAGCCTGTCGGCGTCCTATTTCACCGACACCCGCTGGTTCTTCCGGCTTACGGCCAACCACATCCATCCGGCACGCGAAATCGACACAAATTCGATTCTCCTCGGGGTTGGATACCGGCTCGGGCGCGAACCCGTGGCGAAGACCCGCGCGCGCGGACCCGGCCGGGAGTCCCCGCCCTCGACCACAGGCGCCGAACTGACGCCGTTCCTCGGGCTCACGGTCCACAACAGCCTCGAGAGCCAGGGCGGCTTCGCAGGGGGCATCGAGTATCGGCGGGGGGTCTCCCGGAACCTCGACTGGACGCTGTCCTGGATCAACGACGACAACCAAGGGGAGATCCGCCGGACCGGGATCGGAACCCAGATATGGCTCGTGGACTCGTATGTCCGACGCCGGGTGGTTCTTGGACTCGGCGCCGGCCTCTACACTTTTTTTGATAGAAACCCGAACGAGGGCCACAGCCGCGTGGACGTCGCGGGCCTTGTCACGCTCTCGGCGGGGTACCGATTCGGCGACCGGTGGATTGCCCGCTTCAGCTGGAACCGGACCATGACCGATGACGATCGCGACACCGACATCTTCGTCCTCGGCGTCGGCTATCGATGGGACGAGTGAGCGTCGGCCATCGCGGTCCGCCGCATCGTCGGCGTATAATGACCACCGGAGAATCCACATGAAGGCACTGATTCTCGACGGAAGCCGCGAAGGGGACTCTCTCACACCGGTCGCCGTGCTCGGGATGGGGTCCGCCCTTGCCGCTCGCGGGGCCGCCGTCGACCTGGTGATTCTGCGCATGCGCGACATCGCCCCGTGCGGCGGCTGCTTCGGCTGCTGGACGAAGACGCCGGGCGAGTGCGTGATCGCGGACAGCGCGCACGACGTCCTGCGCTCCTACGTCGCCTCGGATCTGGTCGTGTACGCGACCCCGGTGACGTTCGGCGGCTACTCCTCGCAGCTCAAGAAGATGCTCGACCGGTTGATCCCGGTGCTGGATCCGCGATTTGTCGTCATGGGCGGCGAGGTCCATCACCGCCTGCGGTACCGGCGGTACCCGAAGACGATCGGACTCGGGACGCTGCCCTCGCGCGACCCCGAGGCCGAGCTGCTGTTCGCCCGGCTGGTGGCCCGCAACGGCCTCAACGTGCACCAGGCGCCTGAAGCCGGCGTGATGACGGACGTGACGGACCCCGAAGCGGCCCGGCGCTTCGCGGAGCGGCTTCTCGACCGGGCGGGGGTGCCGGCGTGAACGTCTTGATCCTTGTCGGCAGCCCGAAAGGGCGCAGCTCCACGTCCTTCCTGCTGGGCTCGAAGCTCGCCGACGGCCTCCGGAATTGCGGTGCTGTCGTCACCGACGGAATGGTGCATCGCGAACTGCAATCCGAGGCAGGGACCACGCGGCTGCTCGATGGCGTCGATGCCGCCGATCTCGTCGTCCTCGCATTTCCGCTCTACATCGATTCGCTTCCGGCGCCGCTCATCCACCTTCTCGAGATCATCGCCGAGCGCCGGTCCCGCGCCGCCTCGCCGGGGACTCCGCGGCTTGTCGCCCTCGTCCAGTGCGGATTCCCCGAGTCGCGCCAGTGCGACACGGCCGTCGCGATCTGCCGGCTGTTCGCCCTGCGGACGGGCATGGTCTGGGCCGGCGCGCTCGCGATGGGGATGGGCGGCCAGCTCGCCGGAGGCATCGAGAAGCTGCCCGGGGGAGGGAAACATACCCTCGACGCGCTCCGATTGGCTGCGGAGTCGCTCGCGAATGGCGGCAACATCCCTTTCGAGGCCGCGACGTCTTTCGGCAAGCCGCTCATCCCGCGCTGGATCTACACCATGTTCGGCAACC